>Ga0335080_10003852_pt1 | contig 15230 bp, 10 predicted proteins | sample Lox_Sample_34_FD_206720 | JGI IMG/M metagenome (GOLD analysis project Ga0335080, IMG submission 206720) | Soil microbial communities from Loxahatchee National Wildlife Refuge, Florida, United States - Lox_Sample_3.4 | ecosystem: Environmental > Terrestrial > Soil > Wetlands | place: USA... | reverse complement strand
CCGGCTCTTCGGCCCGGCGCATCCGCTTTGGTCCCTTCGAGATGGATGTGTCTGCCGGAGAGTTAAGCAGAAACGGCGCCAGGATCAAATTGCAGGACCAACCGGTCCAGGTCCTCCAAATCCTGATCGAACGAGCCGGCGACGTCGTGTCGCGCGAGGAGCTTCGCAAACGGGTCTGGGCCTCCGACACATTCGTCGATTTCGACCACGCCATCAACAACGCCATCAACCGCCTCCGGGAAGCGCTCGGAGACACGGCCGAGACTCCAAACTACATTGAAACGCTGCCGCGCCGTGGATATCGCTTTCTGCCAAGCTTGGAATCGACTTCCACGGAAGCTTCGATCGCCGTTCTTCCGTTCTTGAGTCTGAGCGCCGACCCTGAAAACGAGACTTTTGCCGATGGGATGTGCGAAGAAATCACATCCGCTCTCATGCAGCTCAAGAGCCTTCGCGTCGCCGCCCGGACATCTGCCTTCGCCTTCAAAGGCAAGCACATCGATCTCCGGGTCATTGCCGAACAACTCAACGTGCGCACCGTGTTGGAGGGCAGCGTTCGCCGGTCGGGAAACAATTTGAGGATTACAGCCCAGTTGATGAATGCGGCGGATGGCTACCATCTGTGGTCCGAGAAGTACGACCGTGAAATGAAGGATGTATTCGCGATCCAGGAAGACATTGCACAGGCCATCGCCCGGCGTTTGGAAGTAACCTTGGATTCGGGACAGCAAACTCTTCTCAAGGCTGGTACCGACGACCTCGAAGCCTTCAAGGCTTATACGCAGGGACGTTCGTTTTTCTTTCAGAGAGGCATGCGCCTTCTTCTCGCCGTTGAGCGTTTCAAGAAAGCCGTCAGCCTTGATCCCGGGTACGCGATGGCATGGTCCGGCCTCGCCGACGCCTTGAACATGGTCGCCTTTTACGGCCTGGAGAAGCCTGCAGACACTCTGGCCCCCGCCATGGAAGCGGCACAGCGAGCGGTCGCTCTCGATTCCTCACTGGCGGAGGTGCATACCTCCCTGGCGATGTCGCGCCTGCTATACAACTGGGACCGCGTCGAGGCAGAGCAAGAATTTCTCCACTCCCTGGACTTGAAACCGCGCAACCCTCTGACCCGAACCTGGTACGGCTTGTACTACCTGCAATGGAGTGCCGGGCGATTCGAGGAAGGCCTCGCCCAGGCCACGCAGGCGGTTCAGCTCGATCCGCTGTCGGCTTATGCCCGCGCAATTCAGGCGATCACTTACCTGCCCATCGATGTCGACAAGTCCCTGGAGAAGGTCGATGAAACGTTTCGTATCGATCCGGAGTTTTATCTCGGCTGGTGGGCTCGCCTCGCCGCACTCAAACTCCAGGGCCGCTTCGCCGAGGCGGCCTCGGTTGGTGAAACGGCCCTCAAAGGTTTCGGCAGGACCGCATGGGTAATGGGCTCCCTTGCTCAGACCTACGCTTGTCTTGGCGATCGCGCAAATTCCGAGGCTCTCTACCGCGAATTGCAATGGCGGGCAAAACGGGAATATGTGGCTCCTTCCGTGCTGGCGTGGGCTGCTTGCGCCGTCGGCCTACACGAGGAGGCAATTTGTTTCGGCAGAGAGGCTCACACAATTGGCGATCCATCTTTCTTAGCGGCAAAATATTGGCCGGATTTTGCACCCTTGCGCCGGGACGCCCGCTTCAATGAAATCTTGACTAGCCACGGCTGGAGATAGCGCGGGCAGAAGCCCATGCAACACGAGATGCAACTCGCGAAGATCGATGCATCATACAAAGTCAATGGTTGAAAACGGGCGGGGCAGGCTTCGCACGGCCTGCCCCCTTTTCAACTAGTCCTTCGAAAATACGCGGCTCACATCCGCTGTGATGACGACTGGCACATTTGTGCCGTCCGGCAATATCAGCGACGTGAAGACCATTCGCGCATGGTTCAGGTTGCTGTCCCACGCCGTGTTAACGGTGGTTGTCCGCAGCAGTTGACCGTTTATCGACACGTTGATGGTCATACTGCCGGTGCAATCCTTATTGATCGTGTACGTGCCGGAGATATCCTCCACCTCGGCCTGTCCGCCAAGGGTGTGCGTCTGCGTTCCGTTAACATTGCCGCCAGAGTCTAAGCGCGCGTGACCCACCGCCGCCGCCGGTAGCGGATCCGGCGTGAAAACCGTGCCCGAATAGGTGTAGGCGTAATTGCCCGAGATGGAAGCCGCCGAACATTGCTTGGCCTGAGCTTGCAAGGGGATCAGGCTGCTGATGCAGACCGCCGCAGCCGCTAGCGCTGCATTCGCAAAGATGCCTTTCATAACATCCTCCTTTTTGTCTCTCTCCACGTCCTCGCCCACGCTTGAGGATCGGCATGGTTATGCCGCAAATTGATTTGGCACGCAATCCTCCGCACCTCCTTTGCTCCTCCGCTGTCCATCCCGAGATGCTCCGTGATGAATCGTCGAGTTTGTCGCGATTTGCGGAATGTGGCTACCACGAGCGCCGGCCCCATGGCGGTGCCGCCAAGGGATTGGCGAAGACTGGGAACCGAGAACCGGGAACCGGGAAACTGAGAAACTGAGAAAAAGAGAAAAAGAGAAACTGAAAGGTGCGAAACGTCCCCCACAAACAAGAACAGCCCGCAAGGCTTTCGCCCTGCGGGCTGTCCGGTGGACTGGTTGGGATTGACGGAGGTGGTCACTCTTCGTGGCCCCTCGCTCACTCCGGTGCCCGTCACAGCTTGTGCCGGGCGGATTCAGCCCATACTCACGGATGGTTTGCGAGAGAATGTCCCTGCTTCTGCCTGACCAAGGCTCGACAGGAACTCCTCTTAGAGCAACCGCTCTAAGTCTCAGCCACCTCACCTGGTCTGTTAATGCCACAACTATGACTATCTGAACTTTGCATCCGACCACCTCCTTTCCGGTGTAAGCGCAGAGTAGTACGGAAATTGGATGGAAGTCAATCGGGCAAAGGGCCGAACCGGATCGGTCAACATTGGCCTGGGGTTGGTCGAGGGAGGCATAGCGGCCCAAGCATCGGGGGCGTATGCCCGAAACGACGGTTACTTGCGGGCACGGGCGCAAGTGATTAGTCTCGCGGGAGATAGCTCAGTTGGAGATGAACCCCCAAGATACGGACTCGGCGACGCAAGACTGGATTGAGCGTTCGGGGATGGCGGAGACGGTGGTTGCCGCGATCACAGCCCTCGCCTATCTGGCGACGCTGTCGTTCGGGTTCGTGTATGACGACGTGCCGCAGATTCTGAAGAATCCCGCGGTGCAGGCGTGGTGGTTTGTGCCGCAATACTTCACCTCGCACGTGTGGGCGGCGATCTATCCGCATACCGGCGGAAACTATTACCGTCCGGTTTTCCTGTTGTGGCTGAGGCTGAACTACGCGGTTTTTGGAACGAACGCGGTGGGCTGGCACCTGACCAGCGTCGCCTGCCATGTCGTGGCGACCTGGCTGGTGTTTCGCGTGACGCGGCAGCTGACGGGTCAGCGGGCGACGGCCTTCGCGGCGGCGCTTATCTTCGGATTGCATCCGGCGCACATCGAAAACGTCGCGTGGATTTCCGGTGTGACGGATCCGCTCATGGCTTGCTTTGTGTTGGGAAGCCTGTCGCTGTTCCTGAGCTATCGAAGTGGAGGCGAAATCTGGCTGGCGGGCGGGGCTCTATTGCTTTTCGCGCTGGGGCTGTTCGCGAAAGAGACGGCGATCATAACGCCCGTGTTCATGCTGGCGTGCGCGGCGATGGCCGGGCCGGAAGAACTTGCGTCGCCGGACGGCGCTCAGCCATCCGGTGCTCGCCGATCCATTTTCCCTCGATCCCTCCTTCGTCAACCCGGTTCGCCGCGTGGAATGCGCTCGGCAGCCGTCCTATCGGCCGCGATGGCGGTCATCCTGATTTATCTGGCGGCCCGGTTTTTCGCCCTCCAGGGGCTGTCGCACGCGACCATATCGATCGGATGGAGGCAGGTCATCCTGACCTGGCCTTCGGTGCTCTGGTTCTACGTCAAGCATCTAGTCTCGCCGGGACGGCTGAGCGAGTTCTATCCCCTCAACTATGTATCCGAGTTTTCGGCTCGCGCCGTGCTGCTTCCGCTCGGATTTTTATTGCTTGCCGGGATCGCGACGGCAGGTCTTGTATTCGCCATTCGGGAACGCTTGGCGAAAAGACTGGCAGGCCTGGCGCTGGTACTCATTGTCGTGCCGCTGCTGCCGGTGCTGGAGTTGCGGTCCTTGACGGCGGGCGACATTGTGCACGACCGGTATCTCTACTTACCTTCCGTGGGGTACGCGCTATTTACGGCGCTGCTGGTCGGCGAGTTGGCGCGGCGTTTGCGGCCCTCAGGCGCTCAAGCGCCCGGACAGATCGCGCCGTACCATGACACGAGCAAGGTCGTACCCTTTCCGGTTTCGCCGCGAGAGGGGATTTCCGGGAATGCAGCGGCACGCGCTGCGCAATTTTCAGCTCAGCCGGACAGCGGGCAGCGGGCATTCTGGTTCGCCATCGTGACCGGAATCGTGGCCGCGTTCGCAGTTCTGACTATTTCTCAGGAGATGCAATGGGCGAGCGACATCCTGCTTTACACCCGCGGTGTCGAATCGGCGCCCGGGAATCTGACGGTGCGTGACAATCTTGCCAACGCGCTGCTGGACGCGAAACAGCCGGAGCGGGCGATTCGGCTTTATCTCGAAGTGCTCAGCCGCAACCCTGCCTTCTGGCGCTCGAATTACAACCTTGGGTTCGCCTATTACAGGACCAGAAATTTTGCCGGCGCGGAAGACTATTTGACGCGGGCAATCCGGATCGATCCCTCCGATTCGGACCAGTACATCTATCTGGCGCTGGCTGAGCTGGAGTTGAAGAAGTTCTCGGAAGCCGGGGAGAATGCGCGGCGGGCGCTTTCGCGAAATCCTCAGGCGCGCGGATATCACTTTGTAGCCGGAGTGATCTACGAACGGGAGAATGAATGGGAGAGGGCGGCGGACGAATTCAAGGCGGAAATCGGCGGGCATCCCGACAATGCCGCCGCGCTGGCTGAGTTGCGGAAGGTTGCGTCGGCTTATCCAACGGCGGGCCCGTAGGCTTTTGTCAGTCTCTTGCCAACCCGGAGGAGCTTCGTCCCAGATGTAATACTCGCCTTGACCCTCTTCCAAACTATGTCCTTCCAGCGGCATCCAAGAAGGACCATGATTCAGTACTTCGCGGAAAATTGGCACAATCTTCTGCTCTCCACCATCTTTATCGCGGTGGCCATTGCGGTGGCGGTGGCCGCTCAATTTGTTACTTTCTGGTTGCTGCGCAAGCTCGCAGCGCGCAAGAAAACCTCGGTGCTGGATCAATCGCTGATCCGGCATGGCGAAGGACCGACGCGGCTGATCTTCCCCTTACTCGCGGTGCTGGTTGTTCTGCCGGGACTGCCGTTGACGCCGAAGCTGATGTCGGCGCTCGAACACATCATGGGACTGAGCTTGATCGCGGCCATCGCCTGGCTGCTGGTCCTAACCATCGACATTGCGGCCGATCTGCTGGCAGAGCGCTACCGCATTGACGTGGCCGACAATCTGCTGGCACGGAGGGTGCAAACGCAGTTCCAGATGCTGCGGCGGATCATGATCGTGGTGGTGGCGATCATCACGCTGGCGATCATGCTAATGACGTTTCCCGCGATCAAGCATATTGGCGTGAGTCTGCTGGCGTCGGCGGGGCTGGCGGGACTGGTGGTCGGCATGGCGATGAAAGGCACGCTGGCGAACCTGATTGCCAGCGTACAGATTGCGTTTTCGCAGCCGTTCCGCCTCGGCGATGCGGTGATCGTGGAGGGCGAATTTGGATGGATTGAAGAGATCGGGACGATGTATGTGACGGTGCGCATCTGGGATTTGCGGCGGCTCGTGCTGCCGCTCTCCTATTTTCTGGATCATCCTTTTCAAAACTGGACGCGCACAAGTTCGGAATTGCTCGCCAATACGTTGTTATATGTCGATTACACGGTGCCCATGGAAGAGCTTCGCCAGGAGCTGAAGCGGATTTGCGAGTCGAGCAAGCTATGGGGCGGCAAACTGTGCGTGCTGCAGGCGAGCGACGCTTCCGAGCAAACCGTGCAACTGCGGGCGTTGATGGATGCGCGCAATTCGAGCGATGCCTGGGACATCCGGTGCCTGGTGCGGGAGAAGCTGATCGAGTATCTCCAGAAAAACTATCCGGGAAGTTTGCCGCGCCATCGGGGCGAGTGGCACGTGGCGGACGAGGCGGGCGCGGGACGGGACCGGCACGGGGATCTGCCGATCTCCGTTGCCCGGAACTCGCCGGCGCCGCGAGAGGCGGCGTGAGACGGAATAGCTGTCGTTGAACGCAGTGGCTACGGTTTCCGGTGGAATCCGCCGGTCTCCTAACTATCTCAAGCGCAACGATCCCAAGCGCAACGATCCCAAGCCCAACCATCTCAAGTGCGCCGATCTCAGGTGCTAAGACCAAAGATTTCAGCACGCGATGTACATGCCCGCCAGATACCTACCTTCGCTATCAGCCTGTCCCTAGACTGAAGAACAGTGATCGGCTGTCAGTAAGACCTCTTTCGCTTTTCAGTCCTGTGGGCGAGAACTGGAAAAGTGACAGCGGAATGACTGGCAACTGACAACTGCAAACCGGCAACTGTTTATCCTTTCCATCGGTACGCATCGGGCTGGGGCAGGCCGATGTGGGCGAGGACACGATTGGTGAACTCCTGCGCCATCGCGTCGGGGGTGGATGGGTGGTTATAAAAGGTCGGAATCAGCGGAAAGATCGTGGCTCCAGCATCGGCGGCGAGAGACATGTTGCGGATGTGAATTTTATTGAGCGGCGTTTCGCGCACACAGAGAACGAGGGGCCGACGCTCTTTGAGGGACACATCAGCGGCGCGCTCGATGAGTTGCGAGGCGATGCCGTTGGCGATGCGGGCGAGGGTTCCCACGCTGCAGGGGAGGACGACCATGGCGTCGGATGGATACGACCCGCTGGCAATGTTGGCGCCGATATCGGTGTTGGACTGTTGCTGAATTTTTGCAGAGGGCGCGCCGATGATTTGACGTATGAGGTCGGAGCGGCCTTCGATGGCGAGCTCTTCGGCTAGGACGCGCAGGGCGCTGTCGGAGGCGATGAAGTTGGCGGTTTTGACGCGCGCGTCGCGTTCGACGGCGAGAAGGAAGTGCTTTAGAAACAGGGACCCGCTGGCGCCGGTGGTGGCGATGGTGAGATTTTCCGGCGGCAATACAGTCATGCGCAGCGTCCCCTAAGGTCAGAACGGCTCGGCAGCTTACAAAGGTTTGAGCATAGGGACGCATCCAACGCAAGTCAAGGACGATGGCGGAAGAAGTGGCTCCGGGAAGTCGCACCTCAATTGTGCAAGCGCGATCACCATCAAGGCCACATAGTCGCAGGAAAGAAAGTGAATGGCAACGACCGGCATCTTACGATCGCGGCGCAGCGTGGCCCAACTCCACGCGGTAGCCGGCGTGGAGCGTGAGATTCGCGCCAACGACAACTCATTCGCCCGCAAGTATGTCCGCGATTTCCGCGACGCGTTTCGCTCGTACCAGAGAGTACTGTCGGCGAAAGATGTGTGCCAGAAGATTGCGGAAGCCGGAATTGTACTGATCGGCGATTACCACGCTCTGCCAACATCCCAACGTTTTCTGGCAGCGCTATTGCGCGAGTCGGCGCTCGGCGGCCGGCGCCTGGCGCTGGGAGTGGAAACGATTTTTGCCCGCGACCAGCACATTGTGGATGAGTGGCAGCGGGGCGAGATCGACGAATGCGAGCTGCGGCAGCGGATACGGTTCGATCTCGATTGGGGCTATGACTGGGCTCCGTTTTTCGATGTGCTTTCGGCGGCGCAGGAACACGGCGCGCCCATCTATGGGCTGGACTGCATGCCACGCGAGGACCTGCGCAAGATTGGCGCGCGGGACCGTCATGCGGCGGACAAAATCGTAGAAATGCGGAAGGCGCATCCGGACGCGTTGATCTTTGTTTTGTTTGGAGAGTCGCATCTGGCCCCGCAACACTTGCCTTTCTGCCTGGCCGAGCGGCTACAGGACAGCGGTCTGGCGGCGGATTCGCGGCCGCCGCGGCTACTGACGGTCTTGCAGAATGTCGACGCGCTCTACTGGCGGGCGGCGGGCGAGGCGAGCGATTGCGTTGAAGCGGTCGACGTCAGCCCGGAAGTGCTGTGCGTCTTCAACGCCACGCCACTCGAAAAATACGAACATTACCGGCTTTGCCTCGACCGATGGGGGCGCGGCGACGATAGCGGACCGGACCTTGGGCCGACCATCTACAACCTGATCGACGGGTTGGTGCGGTTTCTCGACATCAATCAGTATTCGCCGCACAATTCCACACAGCCGCGGCTGCTGGTCGATCTGATGCCGGAGGTTTATTCGAGGAATTCAGATGCGTTGCTGCGGCGCCTGCTCTCGCGCAAGGGATTTTCGGCGGCTCAGAAGCGGACGATGCTGCACCGGGTTAGCGAACGCGGGGGCGCATATCTGGCTCCGCTAAACGCATTTTATGTTCGCAAGTTCGACATGACTTCCGTCACGGAAGATGCGGCGCGATTCCTGCATCATGCATGCCGCGGATTGCCCAATCGGGTGAACGCGAAGCATCATGAGTTGCGCGGTCCGCAAGATGCCTTCTTTGCGGCCGTGCTGGAGCACGCCCTGGCTTGCCTCGGATCGCGCGTCCTGCATCCGTCCCGCGCGCCGTTTCGGGATGCGGACTTGGAAGAGCTGCACGATCTGACATGCGAGGATCTGGAGCGGCAGGCAGGACTCAAGCATCCAGATGGAATGGATGTGATCGATTTCCTGTCGTGGTATCGGCATTCGGCGCGCGGCGATTCGTCGCGGCACGCGCGCACCGACTGGACGCGGGTTTTGGCCTTCGGCGGCCGCAAGTGGGAGTATGCGACCGAACGGCTGGGAGCCCTCGTCGGCAACGATCTGTACGACGCCTATCTGGAAGGGCGCCTCGGGCCGCCTGGCTTGCGGCGCTTGTTCCTTGCCCATCTCGAAGAGCCGGGCGCTGCCAGCGAAGTCTACGCGAATCTGAACGCGCGCCTGAGATAACAAACCTCCGAACCGGGAAGCTCGCGCATCGCAGAGCTCGTACCTCGCAGCGGGAGCCTGAAGCTGAGAGCTGTCATTCTGCTATCCTGCCTTGATCGATGCCCGACGAATCTCCACTTGAGAAGCAGACACCCGACTCGCTGATGCTGTTTGGCTTCTGGTATCGCGCGCTGCCGAGCGATGGCGTGAAGCGCGGCGAGATGCGTTCGACGATGCTCATGGAACAGCCGCTGGTGGTGGGGCGCGATGCGCACGGACGTCCGTTCGCGTTGCGCGACACGTGTCCGCATCGTGGGATGCCGCTCTCCTGCGGGCGGTTGGAGAATGGCGAGATTGAGTGCTCCTATCACGGTTGGCGATTCGAAGCGCACACGGGCCAATGCACGGCGGTGCCCTCGCTGGTTGCCGACCAGAAGTTGAAGATTGACCGCATCTACGCGGGCAGCCATCCGTGCGAGGAGCGCGATGATTTCATCTGGGTGTTTGTGCCCGATCTTGCGCCATCTGGTGCTGGATTCACCAAAGCTGCTCCCGCGCCCTCACCCGCGCCGGAGATTCCGAAATTCAGCGGCGCTTACAAACTCGCCTATCTCACTGCGGACCTCCCTTGCTCGGTCGATCACGGAATTATTGGCCTCATGGACCCGGCGCACGGCCCCTTTGTGCATCAGGCCTGGTGGTGGCGCACACGGCACTCGATTCACGAGAAGAAGAAGAATTTTGAGCCGATCCCGTATGGCTTCCGCATGAGCGCGCACACGCCTTCGTCAAACAGCGCGCCCTACAAGCTTTTACGGCTGTACGCGAAGGCGGACTCGATTACCACGACGATCGATTTTGTCTTGCCGAATATGCGCTCGGAAGTGATTCGCGCGGGGAAGTACTGGTTCGCGAGCCTGACTACCGTCACGCCGATTACGCGGAACCGCTGCCGTATCGATGTGGTCGCAGCGTGGAATTTATTTCGCTGGTTTCCGTTTGGAGCGAGCCTGCTGAAATTCGTCTTCGCAAAATTCGTCGAGCAGGACCGGCGGACCATGGAGCTGCAGTCAGAGGGGTTGAAGCACAATCCGCACCTCATGCTGATCGACGACGCCGACCGCCCGGCGAAGTGGTACTTCGGATTGAAGAACGCAATGTTGGAGATGAAGAAGAGTGGTGGAGAGTTTCGGCATCCGATGACGGGGCCGGTGACGCTGCGGTGGAGAAGCTGAAAGGCAGTGGTCGGTGGCAAGTGGTCAGTGGCTAGTGAATCTGAACCAAGGCTAGAGTTTCGGGCGCTTCTCTTTCGCCTTTCGCGTGAGAACCATGTCCACGACCGGGACGCCTCGGCGGCAAATCGTTACTTCGTCACCTTTCTCGACCGCCCTGAGCAGTTCTTCCAGCCGCTTTTGCGCCTCTGTCATGCTCACTCGCATACTCTACTCCGCTACCAGCCATTCCAGCGCCTCTTCCCGCGTCTTGAAGTTCACGATGTCGCGCTGAGAAAAGTTGTGGAAGTTTTCCAGGAAGGCGTGGGGAATAGCGTCGGCGTGCAGCCAGGCGCCTTTTTTTACGAAGGGGCGGTCGAGGGTGAGAACTTCTTTAATCCGCATGGCGACGGCGTGGTCGACTTCGGCGCCTTCGAAATTGGCGAGGACGAGCACCGAGCCATGAACTTCTTTCGCGATCGTGACGCGCACGTGCGCGAGCAGGAGCTGCATCTGCGCGGCGGTGGCGTGCGAATAGTCGATCATGAGAATTCGCTTGCCCTTATGCTCGAAGAAATGGATGCGGTCGTCCATGATGGCCGCCCCCGTGCGGCCGCGGGCCGATGTGCGTGAGGCGTTGCCCTTCGCCTCGACGCTGTGGTCAGGCCACTAAGCGCTTGAACCACGGAGGACACAGAGTATCACAGAGGAAATCTAGCCGAGCAGCGACTCGACTATGCCGTAGACGTCGGCCAGCGCCGAGTCGAGCGCCGCGGGGTCTTTGCCGCCGGCTTCGGCCAGGTCGGGCCGGCCTCCGCCTTTGCCCCCAACTTTCTCCGCTACCTTGCCTACGACTTTGCCGGCCTGGATGCGCTGCGTCAGATCTTTGGTTACGCCCGCGATCAAAGACACGTTGCCGTTTGTCGCAGAGCCTACGACCACCACGCCCGAGCCGAGCTTGTCGCGCAGTTGGTCGACCAGCGTCCGCATCTGCGGACGCTCCAGATTATCGGCGCGGTGGGCCAGAACCTTCACGCCCTTCACTTCTTTGATCTTGTCGCCGAGGTTGGCGGCGCTTGATGTGGCGGACTTCATGCGCGCCTGATCGAGTTCGCGCGTCAGGCGCTTGATTTCGGCGTCTTTTCTTTCGAGCTCGGCCTTGAGCGCTTCCGCGGGCGACAAAGAAGCCTCGCCGCCGTCGGCGCCATCCCCACCCGAGGGTGCCCCATCCTTTCGCGCCTTTTGCGAAAGGGTGGGAGATACAAATGCCGACACCACGTGCTCCAACTCATGATCCTTCCGGAAGTGCCGCAGCGACCCTTCGCCGGTGACCGCTTCAATTCTGCGCACACCCGACGACACGCTGCCTTCTTTCAGAATCTTGATCAGGCCAATCTCGCCGGTCTGCGCGGTGTGCGTGCCGCCGCAGAGTTCGGTGGAGAAGTCGCCGATCTTGATGACGCGCACGCGGTCTCCGTACTTTTCGCCGAAGAGCGCCATGGCGTGGTACTCGTTGACGGCCACGTCGATGGGCACGTTTTCGATGACCTCGATCTTTTCGTTGACGAGGACCTCTTTGTTGATGATGTCTTCAATGTCCTGCAGTTCTTCGTCTTCGACTCCGGCGAAGTGCGAGAAGTCGAAGCGCAGGTGATTCGGCGCGACAAGCGATCCGGCCTGCTTCACGTGCTTGCCGAGAACCTCGCGCAGTCCGGCATGGAGCAGGTGCGTAGCCGTGTGATTGCGCATGGTAGCGGCGCGGAGATCGGCGTTGACAACGGCGTCGACCTTGTCGCCGACGCGAATTCCACGCGTGCCCCACCCTTCCGCACGGGTAACCAGCTCTTCCGCGCGGGTGCCCCACCCTTCCGCACGGGTGCCCCACCCTTCCGCGCGGGTGCCTAGCCCTTCCGCATGGGTGCCGGGTGCCCCACCCTTCCGCGCTTGTTGCGGAGGGTGGGGATTTTGACTCTCCCTTAACAACGACGTGGTGCGCCGGGTGCCCCACCCTTCCGCGCTTGTTGCGGAGGGTGGGGATTTTGACTCTCCCTTAACAACGACCTGGTGCGCGCGCACACCCTGAATCGGCGCGTAGGTTCCGGTGACCTCGGCGACGACCGTGTTGTGATCGTCAGAGTAGAGCAGGCCGCGGTCGCCAACCTGGCCACCAGACTCGGCGTAGAACGGCGTGTGGTCGAGGATCACCTCGCCTTTGTCACCGGGCTTCAGCTCCTGCACGCCCCGGCCGTCTTTGATGATGGCGAGGACGGTGCAATTTTCGGAGCGCGTGCGGCGGTAGCCTTCGAAGTCGGATTTCGGGAGCTGCTGGTAGGTTGGGTTCGCGGTTTGCTTCGCTGCGCCTTTCCAGGAGGCTTTGGCGCGCTCCCGCTGCTGATTCATTGCGAGTTCGAAGCTCTCCTCGGTGAACTCCAAGCCTCGATCTCTAACAGCATCCTCTATGAAGTCGAGAGGAAGCCCAAAGGTATCGTAGAGCCGAAAGGCCTCGAGGCCGGAATACGCGACCAACGCTTCAGGATTTCTTTTCTTGGCTTCGGCGAGGGGTTCCAGTTGCTCTTCGAGCTTCTTGAGGCCGATTTCCATGGTGTTGGCGAAGCGTTTCTCTTCCGCCAATATTGCCTTGGACACTCTCTCGGTGGATTCATTGAGTTCCGGATACGCATCCCGCATCAGGTCGCGAACCGCGAAGACCATTTCGTGCAGGAACGGTTTGGTCTGGCCTAGCAAGCGCCCGTGGGTGATCGCACGGCGGATTATTTTGCGCAGAACGTAGCCTCGCCCTTCGTTAGAAGGGATTACGCCATCCGAAATCAGAAATGTCGCGGCGCGGGAGTGGTCGGCAATAACTCTGAGGGATGCAGCGCCGGCGTGAGCTTTTCCAGCCTGAGCCTTTCCGCTGCCCGTTAACTCTTCTGCCCGCTTTATTAGCGGCGTAAACAAATCCGTGTCGTAGTTCGAGAACTTCCCCGGATCACTAATATTCAGCACCGTCGCGGCCAACCGCTCCAACCCCGCGCCGGTATCGATCGACGGCTTCGGCAGCAGCGCCAGCGCCCCCGTAGCATCCCGGTCAAACTGCATGAACACCAGATTCCAAATCTCCACATACCGCCCACAGTCACACCCGAACTCGCACGCCGGAGCAGTCGTGCCGTGGCCCTGATCGCTGGCAATCACCCCCATGTCGTAGTGGAGTTCGCTGCATGGCCCGCAAGGCCCGGTGTCGCCCATCTGCCAGAAATTGTCTTTCGATCCGAATTCGTAGATTCGCTCTTTGGGCACTCCGACGCCCAGCCACAGGTCGTAGGCTTCGGCGTCCCGCGGCACTCCGTTTTCGCCTTTGAAGATCGTCGCATACAGCTTCTCCTTCGGAATGCCGAACCACTCCTGCGAAGTAATCAGTTCCCAGGCGTACGCGATGGCATCTTTCTTGAAGTAGTCGCCAAACGAAAAATTCCCGAGCATCTCGAAAAACGTGTGATGGCGGTTGGTGAAGCCGACGTTTTCGAGATCGTTGTGCTTGCCGCCGGCGCGCACGCACTTTTGCGATGTCGTGGCGCGGTTGTAGTCGCGCTTTTCGAGGCCGAGGAAGACGTCCTTGAACTGGTTCATGCCGGCGTTGGTGAAGAGGAGCGTCGGGTCGTTGGCCGGAACGAGCGAGGAGGAATGGACGCGGCGGTGTCCTTTGGCTTCGAAGAAGCGGAGGAATGTTTCGCGGATTTCTGAGCCAGTCATGAATATCCAGTCTGAATACAAATTCTAAATGACAAACCGCTTCTAAATGACAAACCGCTGAGACAACGGGAAGCGCGGCCGCGAGATGCGCAGGCCGGTCCGTTCTCTTCATCTAGCGGAGCGGAATGAGCCTGCGAAAGGCGCTATTTTTGCCCCAGCGGTAATGGTCAAAGTCACGATCCAACGTTAGAATTTCGGCGCACTGCAGTTCCGTGGCCAGATGAATCAGGCAGGCGTCGGCGAAATCGATGTCGTTGTCACGGTACTTTTGCAGAGTGATCTTCACCCGGCTTGCGGAATTCTGTAAAGAAAACGGTATCTGGAAAATTCCGGCGGCAACGTTGGCGACGACAGATTCCGCCGCCCCCGGCAAATGGCGCAGAAGGTGACAGCTTTCGGCGATTACCGCTTCACAGGTGACGAGCGGGAAAGAGGTCTCTTCGAGGGCCGCGATACATGGCTGGTGGTATTTTTCGCTCCGGTCGAGAGACGCAACGATGACGCCCGTGTCGAGAAGGACTGCATTCACCTGCCGAAATCCTTCAGATGCGCTTTGTTGGACCCCAAATCCGGGATGCCCGAAGCAAACTTGCCCTGCCCGATGATCTGTCGCCTTCCCTCGCCTTGTTTCCCCTTGCGAAGATGACAGGCGGCCAGCACAAGAAGGCCTTCGCGAACGATGCGAGAGGGACTCCAGCCCAACTGCCGGACCAGTCTGGTCAGCGCTTTCTGTGAAGCGGGGTCAAGGCGGGCTTGAATCGACGACGACATTAGCTTATTGTACTACAACATTCACTCTGTGATACAGCATTTAATCCGGAGGTTCCACCATGCCGTGCAAGCCCGAAGTGCTTCGCCAGGTGCCGCTGTTCGCCTTGTTCGACGATGACGAACTCGCGGTGCTCTCCAGCCAGGTCGAACTGAAGACGTTTGCTCCCCGCCAGAGGATCTGGAAGATTGGCGACCCGGCGGGACCCGCCTATGTGCTGGTGTCCGGCAAAGTGCGCTTGACGACCGTTGACGAGGACCAGCAGGAGATCGTGGTCGACGAGCCAACGTGCGGCGAGTTTTTTGGCTTCGCCTCGCTGCTCGATCAGACGGCGCACCAGACCAACGCGCAGGCGGCCGACGAGACCTCCTGCGTCGAGGTCGACCGCAAAGACATCCAGGTGCTGCTGGAGCGCA
>Ga0335080_10003851_pt1 | contig 15234 bp, 16 predicted proteins | sample Lox_Sample_34_FD_206720 | JGI IMG/M metagenome (GOLD analysis project Ga0335080, IMG submission 206720) | Soil microbial communities from Loxahatchee National Wildlife Refuge, Florida, United States - Lox_Sample_3.4 | ecosystem: Environmental > Terrestrial > Soil > Wetlands | place: USA... | reverse complement strand
TTGTGCTGCGAGATATGGAAGGACTCAGCGACGATGAGGTGGCTGAGATTACCGGCCTGAAGCCCGGAAATGTGCGCGTACGGCTGCATCGAGCGCGGCTCTTCGTTCGCAAGGAGTTGGCGCAGCTCGACGCGGCCAATCGTGCCGCCGCCGAAGCCGTGGCCCGCCCGCACAAGAAAGCTGCGCCGGCCGCGCGAGTTCCGCGGCCTGCCTCCTGCAAAGCCATGTTCGCCGAACTTTCCAACTATCTTGACGAACAGCTCGACGATCGGATGTGCGAGAAACTCGAGCGGCACATGCAAGGTTGCGAACCCTGCCAGGCGTTCCTCGCCACTCTCGAATCGGCCATCGACCAGCTCCGCCACGCGCCCGCCGATCAGCCGCGCGCGCCGCTGGCCGCGAAGCTCCGCTGCGATTTACTCTCCCAATTCCCCGCGTCGCTCGGCAACTTTACTAAAAACTGACAAGCCTTCCCCGCCTGTTCGGCGCGCCGAATTGACTTCCGCCTCTTCAGCTTCTACTATTTCTTGGCGCTTTTCCGCTCGGACATGATCGGTCAGAACATCTCTCACTATCGAATCCTCGAAAGAGTTGGCGGAGGCGGCATGGGTGTCGTCTACAAGGCGAAAGACACCCGCCTCGGCCGCAACGTCGCTCTCAAATTCCTCCCTCCGGAAATGGCCGGTGACCGCCAGGCCCTCGATCGCTTCCAGCGCGAAGCCCGCGCCGCTTCGTCCCTGAATCATCCGAACATCTGCGTCATCTACGACGTGGGCGAATTCGAGAATCAGCCGTTCATCGCCATGGAGCTTCTGGAGGGCGAGACGCTGAAGCACCGCATCAATGGCGCGCCGCTCGATCCCTCGGCCGTGGTCGATCTCGGCATCCAGGTTGCCGACGCGCTCGCCGCCGCGCACAGCAAAGGCATCGTCCATCGCGACATCAAGCCCGCCAACATTTTTCTCACCGAGCGCGGTCAGGCCAAGGTTCTCGACTTCGGCCTCGCCAAGGTGGAACCCGCCATGCGCGCCGCCGGCGAAACCGTGGGCCACATCGAGGTGCACGGCGAAACGCAAGCCCCCACGCACGCTGGGCTCACCAGTCCCGGCAGTTCCATTGGCACCGTCGCCTACATGAGCCCGGAGCAGGCGCGCGGCGAAGAACTCGACACGCGCACCGACCTTTTCTCCTTCGGCGTGGTTCTCTTCGAAATGGCCACCGGCAAGCTGCCCTTCCCGGGCAACACCACCGCGGTGATTTTCGACGGCATCCTGAACACCACGCCCGCGCCCATCACGAAATACCATGCCAAAACGCCGGCCGAACTCGAACGCATCGTTTCCAAAGCGCTCGAAAAGGACGCCGACTTGCGCTATCAATCCGCCGCCGAGCTCCGCGGCGACCTGAAGCGCCTGAAGCGCGACCTCGACTCCGGCGCACGCGTCGATTCCGCCAGCCGCGTGCAAGCCTCGGGCGCTGGCTCTTCCTCCACCGCTGCTGCGCCCGCCGCACAAGCCGCGCCGAAAAAGAAAACCGTCGCCGTTCTTTACTTCGAAAATCTCAGCGGCGCCAAGGAAGACGAATACTTCCGCGACGGCATGACCGAAGACATCATCACCGAGCTTTCCAAGATCGCGCGCATCCAGATTTTCCCGCGCTCGGAAATGCTGCAGTTCCGCGACAAGCCGGTCACCGCGCCGCAAGTCGGCGAAAAGCTCGGCGCCATGTACATCCTCGAAGGCTCCATCCGCCGCGCCGGCAATCGCCTGCGTATCACCACGCAACTCGTGGAAAGCGGCACGCGCCATTCCGTCTGGGCCGAACGCTACGACCGGCAGATGGAAGACGTCTTTGCGGTTCAGGAAGAAATCTCGCTGAGCATCGCCAAAGCGCTGGAGATCACGCTCTCGCCTCAGGAAGAAAAGGTCATCGCGCGCAAGCCCACCGACAATCCACAGGCTTACGACTTCTTCCTGCGCGGCCGCAATTACCTGCGCCAGCGGCAATTCGAGTATTCCATCGCCATGTATGAGGAAGCCGTCAAGCTCGACGACAAGTTCGCGCTGGCCCACGCCGGCATGGCCCACGTGTGGGGCGGCATGCACGAATTCCGCAGCCCCGATCCCAAGTACATCGAGAAGGGACTCGAAGCCTGCGCCAAGGCCAGCAATCTGGCGCCGGATTTGCCGGAAGTAATTTCCGCGCGGGCGCGCATTCACTATGCGCAGCAGCACTACGACGACGCGATTCGCCTGGCCAAGCGCGCCATTGAGCGCCAGTCCGATTCCGAGGGCGCGCACGACGTACTGTTGCGTTCGTATTTCGCTTCCGGCCGCCACGAAGATGCCGCGCAGCTGGCGGAAAGCGCCATGGAAATTGTCGGCAACGATTACAACGCGCTGATTCCGCTGATCAACTCGATGGAGATACTCGGCCGCATCGCCGACGCCGAACGATTCCGCACGCGCGAGCGTGAGGTGCTCACCGAGCAGTTACAGCGTTTCCCCGACGACGTCCGCGCGCGCATTCTTCTCGCCTGTGATCTGGCGATTCTCGGGCAGCAAGACGAAGCCGTGCAGCACATCAAAATCGCCGTCGCCATGCGGCCCAACGACGCCAACATTCTCTACAACGCCGCGTGCGCTTACGGCGTGTTGAAGATGAAGAAGGAAACGCTGGATGCGTTCCGGCGCTGCGTGGAAGCCGGCTATCATAACGCCATCTGGGCCACCAGCGACCCGGACTTGGCCATCATCCACGAGGATCCGGAATTTCAGCGGCTAGCCCAGCAAAACCCTCGCGCCGCCAAGTAGGTTGCGGCCATCCTCGCCTCTCCGCTACGTTGTCATCCTGAGGAGCGCCTTCCGCGACCAAGGATCTCAACCGCAGCAACCCCGCCGGAATGCAGAACTGGGGCGCCGCGTATCCTCGTCGGATACGCTCAGTATGACGGGTCGTTAGCGCGCGTTGGCCTTACCGCGCGGCGGCGACGGGGGCTTCGACGTGGGTCTGTGTGTAGCTGCGCACCGCGGCGGCGACGCCCGAGCCCGGGGCGTGGCGGTGGCCCTGATCCACCAGCACCTTATCCAGCGCGGCCAGCAGTTCCAGCACGAACGCTCTCTGGCTGCAATAGCCCATGGTGCCGAGGCGCCAGATCTGGCCCTTGGTCGGCCCGATCCCGCCCGCAATTTCAATATTGAACTCGTCCAGCAGCTGCGTGCGGACTTTCAGATCGTCGATGCCCGCCGGAATTCTTACCGCGGTCACGGTCACCAGCCGGTCCGCCGGCTTTTCCACGAACGGGTGCAGCTCCATCGCGCTCACGCCGGCAATCAACGCCTGCTGATTCACGCGGTGGCGCTCCCAGCGCACTTCGAGCCCTTCTTCCATCACGATGCGCGAGGCTTCGCGCAGCGCGTATATCAACGAGATCGGCGGGGTGTGATGATACAGGCGGTCCTTGCCCCAGAAATTCATCGCCGTGGTCAGATCGAAATACCAGCTCTGCACTTTCGTCTTGCGCGAGCGAAACACTTCTTCCGCGCGCGGGCTCACCGTGATCGGCGACATGCCTGGCGGCGCGCTGATGGCCTTCTGCGAACCGCTGAAGCAGATGTCGATGCGCTGCATGTCCACGTTCAAGGGCACGGCCGCGAGCGTCGCTACGGTATCGACCACTAGCAGCGCGCCACATTCGTCGGCCACTTTGCGGAACGGATCGATGTCCGTCACCACGCCGGTGGAGGTCTCGCCCTGCGCCAGGCCGATCATCTTGATCTTGCGGCCCTTGGCCACTTTACGGACATCTTCGGGGTCGACGGGCTTGCCAAGCGGCGCTTCCACCATGTGAACAGTGGCCGGAGTGTGCTGCGCAATCACGTGCATGCGTTCGCTGAACATGCCGTTCACGCAGCAGATGGCTTCGTCGCCCGCTTCCAGCGAGTTGAGAACCGAGGCTTCGATGCCGCCCGAGCCCGACGCCGACAGCGGAAAGGTGATGCGGTTCTGCGTCTGGAACATTTCGCGCAGCAGGATTTGTACTTCTTCCATGCAGCCCTTCATCCAGGGGTCCAGATGGCCCACGATGGGCGTGGCCAGCGCGCGGTAAACGCGCGGGTCGATGGAACAGGGCCCCGGGGTCATCATCAAGCGTGTTGGGGGATTCAATTCTCCGATATGGTTGGTCATGGGATTACCCTTTCGAGGGCTCATTGCGAGCCTGCAGGAGATCCCGCGGTATCACCTTGGGGAAGCGCACGGTGCCCGCAGGAAACTCCAGTCTCGCCCCAAAATTGGGGCTACGCAACGGTCAATTTGGCCTTGCCCGGGAGCGCCACGCACCAGAGTGGCCCGCATTAAATTCCCCAACCCGCCATGCAGCGAATGGCGCTCCCAGGCCCCTGCGTATTTGGGTCGCCAACTCTATAATTATACTGTATAGTACTCACATCGGAGGTAAGAAAGGGTGTGTCTTTACCTCCGTGCTTGCCTCCAGGTCATTCCCCCGCTCCGCGGCGAACCTCTTCCCTTCTGCCCTTTCTGACCTGCTAGTTTCGCCCTTCAACCCTTCCCGCGCCGATGTCCGGCTTCCTTTTTCTGTTTTCTGGCTGGATGCCGCGCGCCTGTACGCGTGCGCAAACCGTACAGAACGGTACGGTACCGTACGCCGTATTCTCTATCCCGCTTCTTTTGTTGCTTCTATGGCAGCCGTACCGAAATACTGCCGGGGGAGGGGGTACCCACCATTAATGCGCCGCGCGAAGCACGCGCCAGGCTTCGGCGTCTTCGGGTCGCACGGGTCGGATCCGCAACTCGGCCATACGCCTATGGCTACGTGGGAGTGCCGCTCCGTGTTACTGGTCCGCCAGCAGGAATTCGCCCTTGACCAGCCAGGCGAAGCCGAACGACAGAATCGCCACCGTCTCGAACAGGAATACCGGGGGAAGAATCATCGGCGTCAGCAGCAGGTTCATCAGCAACAGCTTGAGCACGGCAATGAACACCACGCAGCCCACGATGATCCAGCCGCACACCTTGTACACCTTGTTTCTCTCCAGCTTCCGTGGCGTCGGTTCTACCGTGGAGGTCTTCACAAACTGGAACAGGCAGAAGTAGGCCAAGGTCAGAAACAGCAGCGCCGCAAACGTCAGGTGCAGCCGGCCAATCCACATCGGCTCGTGGGTCACCCCCGAAGTGTCGGTGGTGGGAAAAAGCGCCACGCCGACGGCGAAGACGCAAGCCAGCGATCCGGCGATGGCGTCGCACTTGTCGTAGCCGCGCGTGGACAGCAGAAACACGCCAATGGCGCACAAGCTGCCTACAAACACGTTGCGCATGTCTGTGTAGTAGTAAGAGCTCAGCGAATCCTGCAGCCCTGGCCCTTGCAGCAGCCACTTGCCGATGACCAGCGCAAATGGCAGCGCCACGCCGATGATGCCGACGGCTTTGCGCAACTCCAGGTAGGAAAGCACCAGCGGCGAAGGCGGAGCGGGTGAGGTGGCCGTGACACTCATGTCGACCTCCAGTTTGGCAATCGGGAACCCGGGGAATATCCGGAATTCTATCTGCTACGGGGAGCGATCGCGCATCCGCCGATTAGCGAGGCAAGGAGAGCGACCACAGATCGGGAGCGGGCTGATCGAACTCGAACGCCACGGCGTAGCTGCCGTCGCGGGCGCGTTCAGCGCGGATGACCGTGCCGGTCTGCTGAGCGCCGGAGCGGGGATTGGCGAGGCGCATGCGCTGTCCGGCCGGTGGCTGCATGTCCATAGCGAGCAAGCAGCCGTGGGAATTGACCATCAAGGTGAAGGCTTCGTGGCGCAGGTCGCGGCCATCGGGGGTATGCAAGAATAGATGGACGGGCATTTGCAGCATGACGCGGGGGCTCCTTCTTCGTTCGATTCCGTCGGTTTTTGTGGAGCGCTGCGAAGAGCCTGCAAGCCCGGACTCGACTTGCGCCTCCGCTGGCTTCAAGAACGGGTTCCGCATTGGCACAGGGATTATTCGGTGGAGAGTCGAAAGCCAAGCGTAAAACCGGAAACTTGGTTTGAATACCGAACGGGGCGGTCCGCTCGGGCGGAAATGGCTACAAATGAGTCTTCTCGAAATGGCGCTGTGCTGTGCTAGCATGTGCGGAACTTAGGGTCGGTTGGAATCACAGTTGGTGCGACAATAGAAACGGGCGTTTCAGAACAGGAGTAAGCATTGCAACCCAGCCAGAAATTGAAGGGCATCCGCACCCGCCTGGGCATCACTACGCGCGATGTGTCGGAGATGAGCGAGAGAATCGCGGCACGCGAGGGAAATCCGGAATATCACATCTCGAATGCCTGGCTGACGCAGATCGAGAATTCCGATTCCGTGCCGAGTATTTTCAAGCTGTACAGCCTGAGCGCGGTCTATCGTGTGAAATTTACCGACTTGCTGGGGCTGTTCGGCGTGCATCTTGAAAAATTGCAGGAGCACCAGATGCTCTCGCCGCTGGCGGACACCCACCTCACGACACTGGAAGTGGATGACGAGGACCAGACGGTGTCGTTTCCGGTGCGCTTTGACCGCGGATTCGATATCGACAAGACCAACCTGCTATCCCGGATGGTGGAAGTGTGGGGAGAGATCCCGATTGCGATGATCCGCCACCTGGACATCCGCCACAGCCAATACGGATTTATCGGGCTGAAAGATTTCACGTTGTATCCGCTGCTGCGGCCGGGTTCGTTCGTGCAGGTGGATCAGACGGTCAGGAAAATCCAGCCGAGGCGCTGGCGGACAGAGTATGACCGGCCGATTTACTTCGTGGAACTGCGGGATGGCTACGCGTGTGCGTGGTGCGAGCTGCAAGAGGGCCGCTTGCTGATGATTCCGCACCCGCTCTCGCCCTGCAACGTGCGCAGCCTGGAGTATGGAGTGGACGCGGAGATCGTCGGGCAAGTAACAGCGGTGGCGATGCGCATCACGGACGCGGCGGGGATGGATGGCGGCGCGAATGGAGAACTTCCAAACCGAGTTTGAGGTTGGAGAGCAATAAGTGTGCCGCCAGGGGATCGACGGAAAGCGGCAGCGCGATGCGATAGGGCTGCAGGGCACGCCAGGTGGCCAGTAATTCCTCCGGGGATTCGCCGGAGCTCCGAACATACAATTGCAATTCGTCGACGAGTTGCTCGAGCGAAGCCTGCGCCAGCTTCCAGAAAACATCGCGGTGAGCCACTTCGAGCGCCTGGCCGGCAGCCGCATATCCGAAGGAAGATTCCAATCCCGCATGATGATAACGGCCAGAATTGTAATCGCGCATGGAAGCAAGACACACGAGGCGGTTCAGATCACCGGAAATCCTGGAGAGAGAGCGGCGCCACAGATCGTCATAGGCCTTGCGGGCGTCGTGATCGACGAGAACGGCGGTCGCAGTGGCTTGTGATTCAGGCATGGGCGGAAATCCCTGGTGTCATGATCCCAGGCGTTCCCGGGAAACCTCGGTAACCGGAACGTGAGAGAGTGCTAGTGGCGATGGAGTGCGCGGCAGAATCTTGGCGGCGACATTCTGGAGGTACAGGGCGATGCTACGCGGAGCCGCAGGATGCACGAACTGCACGGCGAAGAGCAGACCGCGGCAAAGTGCGGAGAGGTAGATGAAGTGGAGAAGGAGTTTCGCCTCGGCGAGCACGTTGAGATCCTGGCTGTGGCGAGACTGGCGGAGGTGATTGACGCGAACGGCGTGGATCCCGGCGAGACAATCTCGAAGCCAGTGAATGGCAAGGGCGCGGCGTTCGTGAAGAAAGAGGGAGTTCAAGTCTTGGGAGAACTCCTGCTGGATGAATGTCCAGTCGCGGGGAGAGAAGACCGCTTCGGCGATGAAATCAGGGTGAGCATCGATAAAGGGCGATGCGGGTGAATCGGGCGACCATCTGCCGGCGCGAAGCAAGCGCAAGAGCGCAAACCCTACGAGAAGGGCGACCAAGATCGCGAGGAGAAGCGGGGTCATCGGCGGAACGCTCCGGGCAGACCGAGGTCGACACCGTGCAGGTCTTCCTTGGCACGGGCAACCAGGGATTGATGATCGTCAACGGCGAGGTTGAGGACCGCGCGGGGGGAAATTGGTTCTGGAGCAGGGGACCAGAGCATCGCGGTCCAAATACCCAGCACGACCAGGTAAGAGAACGGCTGGGTATACAGCATGAGGGTGTGAAACCAAGCACCCAGATGCGAAAGCAGGGAGAGTTGCACGATGCTATTGGCGACGAACAGCCCGTAGCCGAGGATGATGCCTTTCAAATTCCGCGAACAGGGGATGGAATAGGCGACTAGGGCCACGGCAATGGCGAGAATCGCGAATCCCTGCACGACTCTGAGGTTGCGCTCCAGTTCTTCGATGGTTCCGGCGGGCCACCAAAGGGAGCCATAAGATTGATTGACGAGAACTTTGGCGAACGCAAGCGCGAAGACGAAATAGAGGAGATTGCGGGCGATACGGGCAGTTCCCGGGTACGGACGAAGCGCGACGCGATAGATCTCAAACAGAATCAGGGAGCCGAGGATAAGGGCACCCAACTCGCAAATCCAATATGCGCTGCCGTAACCGTTTGGAAATCTGCGGTATACCTCAAATAACGCAAAGGACTGCAAAAAGACAAAGGCGACGTAGGAGTAAAAAAAAGGAAACCGAAACAGGAGTTTACCCCGAGTAGCGCGCAGCAGAAGGACGAACTCCAGTACCACGCCTGTCCACCAAATGATCTGCGTCATCATGGCTCAGTTTGGCGCAAGAAACCGCCTGCAAATTGTTAATGCTACCACGGAAAGGAAGAACTCTCCCGATCCTCCCCTCCGTGATAGGTACTACGAAGCCAGCGAGCGCTTGATTGGTGTCGGTGGCGGGGGTGGCTGGGTGCCGTCGGCGGTGAGAGTGGCGTGGCCCGCGGGAGCAACAGCGCTCGAGAGGTGAGTCGAAAAGGCGACAGAGAATGGCAGGCCAACAGCGGCGGCGAGCAGTAAAAATGCGGCGAAACGAGAGATCGACTTGTGCACAGAATTCATTAGTTCCTCCAGTAAAGATGGGCGGTCTGGAAAAAGACAGTGACGAGCCCAGGTCACCATGGGAACAAAAATACGTGAAGAAAGGGAGGATTAGGAGGCGGTAAGGAAAGTGGTTGGAATTACAAGCAAAGTACGATTTTTCGGGAGGAGTAGTTCAAAGAGAGGCACTTGCGGGCGGAAACCACCCCACCGGGCGCAGTTACGGTCCGTTTTCGGAGGATCCGGAGAGAGAAGACTCGGCGCACGAACGAAGGACCGGAAGCCACGTAGGACTTCGAGCGGAGCGAATCCTGAGCCGAGAGCGAGGCGGCTAGGCGGAAGAGGAGGCGTCTATCGCGGCACCTTGGGCCAGGATTTTCTCCGGGACGCGGCGCAGTTCGCGAACGAAGCCGAACCAGGAAAGAACTTTCAGCGCGTAAAAGGTGATGTCCACTTCCCACCAATAGAAGCCCTGGCGCGCGCTGGCCATGTAGTAGTGGTGATTGTTGTGCCAGCCCTCGCCGAGGGTAACAAGAGCGAGCATCCAGTTATTTTTGCTGGTGTCGGTGGTCGGGAAGCGGCGATTGCCAAAGATGTGAGAAAGCGAATTGATGGTGAAGGTGCCATGCCAGAGCAGCACGGTGCTGAGACAGAAACCCCAGAGGAACAGCGGCAGGCCGCCGATCAGGTACATGGCGACGGCCATCACGAAGGGCGGAACGAGGTGGTATTTGTTGAGCCAGCGTAACTCCGGATACTTGGCAAAGTCTGCGATGTAGTCAAAGCGCGTCTCGTTGTACTGGTCGGACAGAATCCATCCCACGTGGGACCACCAGAAGCCGAAGAGCGTGGGCGAGTGCAAATCCTCATCCTGATCGGAATAGCGATGGTGATGGCGGTGATGCGCGGCCCACCAGAGAATGCCTTTTTGCGAGGAGGACATGGCCATCCAGGCGATCACGAACTGGAACCAGCGGCTGGTCTTGAAGGAGCGGTGGGAAAAGTAACGGTGGTAGCCGGCGGTGACGAAAAACATGCGCAGTTCATAGGCGAGAAAGCAGGTGAGGGCGTAATACCACTTGAAAGGAACGAAGAAAATCGCCAGGGCGGAGAGATGGATCAGGGCGAAGGGGAGCGAACTGACCAGGTGAATGCGTGCCCCATTGGGCAAGGGTATAGAGATAGGACGTGCCAGCGTTGCCATGCCGAAGATAGCTCCTGCGCGTGAGTACCACGCTGAAAGAAAGATGGTTGCGCGCAAGAGACAGAGCGAAGGCAGCGCAACGGACGGCTATAAAAAGTTTACGGGGGCCCCGGGGTATGCGTCAAGCTGGCTGCCGGGACAGTTTTCCATAAGCTTCGGTTATATGAGGAATTGGCGGTGTGTGCTATCGTGCGGGAGACAGGAGAACGAATGGCGGAGCGACCAGTATTGGTGGGACTGATCCCGCAGGCCGTGGTGCTGGACCCCGGCGACACGGTGAGCTGGATATCGGACGCGGGCAATTTGAAGGTGGAGTTTGATTCGAATCGTTGCCCGTTTGCGTCGAACATTTTCCAGGCGCCTGTGGGGATGCGGCTGTTGAGCGGGCCGGTGGTGGCCGGCACGAAGACGGGAAGCTACAAATACCGGTTGTGGCTGAACGAACAGATGGTGGGCCGCGGCGAAGTTCTGGTTCGAGAAAAGTAAGCGCGGAGGCGAAATTCTCCGCGCCTCCGGCGATACCCTGCCCCTCAAGAGACCGATTACGCGCCCGCAGTCAGGCCTTTCAACATGGATTGTAGCGCGCTGGCATCCGGAACCTGGCCATGGGGCGTGAGCTTGTCGACCAGGCCGGGCAGCAGGGTGCTCATCATGCTGGTGAGCTGCGTAGGATCAATGCCGTGTTGCTGGGCGGCCTGCTGAAGAGCGCCGGAGTGCAGAACGTTCTGCAACTGGCTGGCAGAAACGGGCAAGTTCTGGCCGTTGCTCAACCAGGAACTCACGACGTTGCCGAGTCCGCCCTGCTGGAACATTCCGGAACTGCCCGCCATAGAGAGAACTTCATCGAGTAATCCCATAATTTTCTCCTTACCGAAAAATGGGAGCGGCCGAGGCGGCGGAAGCCGCTCCACAGAGGCTAAGCCTGCCTATTTCTGTTTGGCGATGATCAGGTCCTTGATCTTGTCGTAGGTGGCCTGAGGAATGACCTTTTTCTTCACAAGGTCAGTCTTCTTGGCATAGGGCCGGCCGTCGATGATCTTCTGAGAGTAGGCGGCACCGATGCCCGGGAGCGCATCCAGCTGTTCCTTGGTGGCGCTGTTGATGTCGAGGAGGTCCTTGGAAGCAGTGCTTGCGGCGGTAGTGGCCGACTTCTTGGTGGACGAGGTTTGAGAAACGGCAACGCTAACACCCAACACCAGGACGAGAGCGATGAGCAGACCGCGTAGGACATTTTTCTTCATGCAGGCTTCTCCTTAGATTGAATGAACGCAAAACTGGACCGGGAAAAGTGTCAATTTTTTTCGGAGGCGCGATAGCCAGCCTTGATGGCATCGGCCTCGGTCATATATTTGCCCTGCTTGGTCTTGCCGTAATAGCGGCTGCCGGGCTTGTGATAGACGCCAGAGTCGGTGTTGACCCATACCATGCCGTTGCTGTTGGCAGGGGGTGTTTGCGGCGTGGAGGTGGTTTTGGCCGGTGCGGCGGGCGCAGCAGCCGGAGTGGTTGACCCAGCGGGAGCGGTAGTGCTGGTCCTCGCCGGAGCGGTAGAAGTGGCGGTCTTGGCTGGGGGAGGGGTCGAAGCCGGAGCTGCAGCCGGCGCGGCAGCCGGAGCTGCCGCTGGTGCCGCCGCGGGTGCGGTCGAGGCCGCGGGGGCAGAAGCGTCGGCCGAGGACTTCTTGGACTGGGAAGATTTCTTGGGCGACGACGTATTGGCAGTGGCAGGGGAAGTGGCCGCGGTGTCGGCTTTCTTGGATTTCGAGGACTTGGATGAGGAAGCATCAGCCGAAGTATCGGTAGCCTCGGACTTCTTGCTCTTCGTCGAGGACTTCTTGGCGGCGGTAGAGGAAGTGTCAGCGGGCTGGTCGGTGTCAGTCTTCTTCGACTTGGAAGACTTGGATTTGGAAGTCGCCGGCGCGTGGGTCGAAGAGTCGTCGGTAGTTTTCGTCTTCTTGGACGACTTCTTGGTAGTGCTATCGGTTTGATCTGACGACTGCTCCTGCGCAGGCTTCGAGGCGGCTCGCAGAGTGAGGTTTCCGGCAAACAGGAATAGAGCTGCTACAACCGCCACAATTAAAGAATTGCCGCGGAAACGATTCATCTCAGAAGATCCTTTCGCCCCGAAGGTTAGCGCTCACCGGGCATGCACAGAGGCGGTGTGCGGGCGGGCCGGGAACAGGAGACGCGAAGCAAGTCTTCGCGGGACTTCCCTACTGGGGAATGGGCGAATGATGTAAGAGAACCGAGGGGAAGTCAAGAAAGATTGCGGCTGGTCAAGAAAGTTTGAGTTACGGCTCCGCAGGTTTCTGAATGGGCGTCAGGAGCTTAACCGAAGCGCGCAAAGGAGATACTTCGAAGCCAAAACGCGCGGGAATGGGAGACGTGGGCCGAAACGGACGGTATACGGGAGAACTGGCGGTTAGTCGCCAGCAAGCTGGAGCCGGGGGCCTTCGACGGATTCCGCGAGGCCGCGGCGAATCGGGCCAAGCACAAAAGCCGGCACGTCGCGTTCCGGCTCGACGGAGAGAGATGAGGCCTTGTTAGGGAATTCCAGGCGGCGATCCAGCTGGAGTCCCGCCTCCTTGAGGAACTCGGCAGAGAAACCAAGATCAGCAGCACGGTCCACGCCCCAGAACCACAGCTTTTCCTCGTTGCGCTGGAGGAAATGGAGGGACTCCTCAAGCTTCTTCATGGCGCGATCGAAGGACGAGGCCAGGAAGAAGACGCCGATGCGCCAAGCATGGCGAGGATATTGGACGCGCACGCGGACACAATATTTACCGGATTGGTTGCGTTCGATACTGCAACGATAGTCGTTGCGGAGCGCGGAAGGGCGGCGAGAGGCAGTTTTGGCCATAAACGACTTTTCCTAGAATAAGGGAATTGCCTGGGGCCGGCCGACGCAACTCTGCGGCCCCCTGCGGGCCGGGAGAAAGTAAAACTCTCCCCGAGAGCGAGCCGGAACCAGACACAAATAGGCTAGCGGCCTGGGAAGCACAGGGCAAGAGGTGTGTCGTTAATTATTAAGTCTTTTATTGTCAGTTAACTAGCGGGAAAACCAGACTTGCCAAACGTGCCGAAACCACGGAGTTTGTCTGGCATAATCTTGAGCTTGCCCTCGGCTTTCAAGCGGTCCTCGAGCGCGGTGCGGAAGGAGTCGAAGGCCAAAGTGCGCTTACTTTGCAGCAAGCTGTCGGTGATGGTCTTCTTCTGCGCTTCGAAATCGGCGGGATTCGGCTCGACTTTTTCAGTGACCAGATAGACCAGCCAATTGACGCCGATTTGCTGGGGATTGCCGACTTCGCCCGGCTTCAAATCAAAGGCGGGGGCCAGCAATTTGCCACTGCCAACACTTGGAACGCTGCCGCTGCGAGAGAAAAGATCGGAGAGTTTGGGATCGAGACCAAGAGCCTTGGCGGCCGAATCGAACTTTTCGCCGGCTTTGACGCGCTTGGCGAGGTCGTCGACCTTGGCATGGGCCAACTGATCGCTCTTTTGCTGCTTGATGTCGGCAATGATCTTGTCGCGGACCTCGTCGAGGGTAGCCGGATGAGCGGGAAGGACCTGCTTCAGAGAAAGCACGACGTAACCGCGGTCCGTACGGAGGGGAAGGCTAAGTTCGCCCTGGCGAAGGCGGAAGATTTCGTCCTTGACGGCCTGAGAATTGCCGAGTTCGAGAACAGGCTCGTTGGCGGCGACAGCATGAGTATCGGCGACGGCGAGGTGGTATTTGGCAGCCAGTTCGTCGAGGGTGACTTTGTTGGATTGACGAATCTCGGCGGACATTTTGTCGGCAACGCCGGCGGCTTGCTGGTCGACCTTCTGGAGCAACAGCGGCGTGCGGAGTTGATCCTTAACCTCGTCGAAAGGCTTGGTGTGGGCGGTCTCTTTATCAACGACCTTGATGATGTGGAAGCCATACTGTGTGCGGATGAGATCGGAAATCTGGCCTTGTTGCAGACTAAACGCGGCCTTTTCGAACTCCGGAACGGTCTGGCCCTGGACGATCCAGCCGAGATCACCCTTTTTGGTTTTTGAGCCCGGATCTTCGGAGTACTTGGTGGCGAGATCCTCGAAGCTGGCCGGATTCTTCTTGACCTGGGCGAGAACATCGTCCGCTTTCTTCTTAATTTCAACGACTTCGGCGTCGGTCTTGCCGGTGGTGAGGAAGAGGATGTGCTCGGCATGGACGCGATTCTGGACCTGGAATTGCTGAATGTTGGCCTGGTAAGCGGCTTTGAGCTCCTCGTCGGTGACAACGGTGTTCTGGCGAAGCTGACCGAGATCGAGCAAGGCGTAGCGGACGACGCGCTTGTCGGGAATCTGAAACTTGGACTTGTTCTGGTCGAAATAGGATTTGATTTCGGCGTCATCGGGAGAGATTTTTGCGGCCAATTCATCGGGCTTGGCGAGAGCGTAGTCGAGCTTGACCTTTTCATTCTGAAAGCGGAATTCCTGCTCGATTTCGGCGGGACTGACGCTGACGCCGTCGGTGATCAGTCTGCGGAATTTCTCTTCGATCAGGCCGGAACGAACGAGTTCCTCAAAAACAGGAACGGTGAGCTGGAAGCGGGTCTGGACTTCCCGGGCGTAGGCGTCCATGCCGACGAAAGTATCGCCATTGAAGGCCGTAGGGAGGTATTGCTTGATGCGGTCGACGCGCTCTTTATCGCTGACGGTAATGCCAAGGCGCTTGGCCTCGTAGTCCACTTCCTTCTGGAAGATGAGCTGCTTGAGGATCTGGCTGGCGTAAAGAGATTCGAGCTGTGGGGGAATCTGGTTGCGCTGACGAATTTCATTGAGCTGCTGCTGAATGTCCGCAAGGGTGACGGACTGGTCACCGACGGTAGCGACGACGTCGGTAGCGGATTCCGCGGTGCCGGGCCCCTGCGGCACAAGATAGAGGAGCATGCTGATCGCCAGCATGCCGATGATGACGCCGAAAAGAATGCGGACGCCAGTTTTCTGGTTCTCAAAAGCTCCAGCCATTCCAGATGTCTCCTGAGTGATGGAACAAACCTAAG
>Ga0335080_10003849_pt1 | contig 15235 bp, 5 predicted proteins | sample Lox_Sample_34_FD_206720 | JGI IMG/M metagenome (GOLD analysis project Ga0335080, IMG submission 206720) | Soil microbial communities from Loxahatchee National Wildlife Refuge, Florida, United States - Lox_Sample_3.4 | ecosystem: Environmental > Terrestrial > Soil > Wetlands | place: USA: Florida... | reverse complement strand
GCGTGCCGTCCACTGGGCACCAACACCAACCTGGGCGTTGGGCACATCGGGCAGCTTGTTGCCGTGAAGATTCACGGCGACGCCTGTGCCGTCGTGATTGCCGGCGATCAAAGCGCCCGTCGTCGGATTTGTCGCAAGCGAGTATTGGTAGCCGGCCGCTTCCAGTACTGGTTCGAGAGCCGAATTGCAGAGGCCGTAGTTCACCAGGGGAACGCCGAATGGAGCGTCGATCGCGGCGTTGCCCCCGTTGGGGAGATAGAAATTCGGCACGTGGGACCCGATCGTTCCTGCTGGCGCAAAGCTCGAGTCGCCGGGCGTATGGCCCGCCGTGGCCGCGGAGGTGGGCTGCACGACGCAGAGCGAACCGTTCGTGATGTCCTTCACGAGGATTGCGTTCTTTTGGCCTGCCGTTGGATTCCGCTGATCGGCCACAAACGCGCTGCCTGCCTGCGACCGAGTCAAGCTCAGCGTCAGATTGAACTGCAGGTCGTCCTCGGGCTGCCAGAGGAATTCACCCTCCGCGCCATAGAGGTGCGCCGGAACGTTGAAGGTAAGTGCAGCGCGATTGTCGATGATGCCGACCTGGTAGTTTTCGTAGTTGTAGTACCAGACGTCGAGATTCGCTTGCAGCGTTCCGTCGAGAAGCGTGTTCTTCGTGCCCAACTCCAGGGAGTCGACGGTCGCAGGCTTGTAGGCCACCGGCACAACAAGGTTTGCAGTGCCCTGCGCTTTGTTGACGCCACCCGCAAGCTCACCGCGCGAAGCGGTGAAGTAGACGAGTGTCTGGTCGGTCCAATCCAGTTTCGGAGTCCAATTCAACGTGGCGCGTCCGGTCCACAGATCGGTCACATTGTTTTCCTTGCCGTCACTGCCGAGTGGCTGGCGGAATGTTCCCTGCCATCCCACGCAGGTCGGGCTCGGCGGTGAGGTCTGAATGACGTTCGGCCCGCAGCTCGGCGTACCGACCGGATAGAAGCCGTTGGCCAGGAGCGATCCACCGACGGCGATCGGCGTCGTCAAATCACTGGCGCGGTCGTCGTTGAATCGGGCGCCCAGGATCGCTTTCAGCTCGTCCGGCAAGATGTCGTAGGTGGCTTCCAGGAATGCGGAGCGCGACTGGACGGCGCCGCGGCGATATTCGCCGTCATAACTCGTCGACGCGTCCACGAGAGGAAGATTTCCCGCGTTCCCGCCGGCCACTGCGCCGATCGCGATCGCCTCCCAGTCGAGACCGTTCGAGGCCACCCAATACTGGTTCCAGCTGTCGAAACTCATCCAGAACGCGCCGGCGGAGAAATTCAGCGGACCTTCGAAGCTGGTCTGGAAACGCAGTTCGCCCGTCCATTCGCGCTGGCCGAAATAGTCTTCGTCATAGGTACTGAAGAACGGTGTTCTGGTCAGGATGCCGTGTGCCGGGTCGATGCTTCCCGCGTAGCTGGCGAATTTTCCGTTGTAATAAGTGTTCGACAGGGGCAGAGCACCAGGAACGCTGAAATAAGTATTATACGCGCCATGCGCGTTCGTGCCATTCACGGCACCTGGCAGACCATTTCCATTACCGAAGAACGCGTCGAACGCAGCGACCGAAGGGCCGATTTCGGCCGATATGTTTTCGGGCGTTGAGTCGTTGTAGTTTTCAAAGGTGCGCTGGTAGCCGCTGACATAGCCGAGATCGAATTCGGACTTCAGCCAGTCCGTCACCGTTTGCGCCCAGTTGAGTGTGTATGTGCCACCGCTGCCGATATATTTCGGGGCGAATGCCGTGTTCGACGCGAGCAGGCTTGGCGCCACGACACCGTTCGCGCCCGAACCGGGTCCATTCACCGCAGCGGGCAAGACCGAGAAGAGGCCCGGCACCGGAGCCGGCGGCGACGGAATCGCCGGACCCGTGAACGGTCCGGGCAATTGAGTGGCACCGAGGAATGCTAGTCCCGCCGCGCCGGCCGGATCGCCTGGCCCGCCATTGCCGGCGAGTTGGAAGAGGCCAAGCCCGTTGCCCAGTGTCTGAGCCGTTGCGAACGGAACCCCGAGACTGTTCAGAACCGCGGTCAGACCTTGTTTCGAGCCGAGTGTCGCGCCCAAGGTCGACAGGACGTTGATCGGGTCGAATCCGAGACGATCCGGCAGACAGCCGATCACGCCAGATGGGTCGCGATGACACTCCTGCTTGTCGCCGCGCACGCGCCGGTCGTTCTCATAGCCATATTCGGCACTGACATCGACGGTCGTGTCGGAACTCGGTTCCCAGCGAGCCGAGAAACGGCCGGAGGCTGTTCCTTGATTGTTGATGCGGTTGACCTTTGAACCGTCGAACGCACCGGGAAACACTGTTGGTCCGTTGTAGCTGTTCGTTTCATAGCCGTCGTGGAAGACGCCCAGCGCCGCGATGCGAATTCCAAGTTCGCCATCGATCAGCGGGATGTTGACCATGACTTCCGGCTTCATCGTGTTGTACGAACCGAAGTCGAAACTGGCACGGGCCGCGAATGCGTCCAGGTCGGGCTTGCTCGTGACGACATTGACCGCGCCGCCCGTTGCCGCGCGTCCGTAGGACGTCGACTGCGGACCGCGCGAGACTTCGACGCGATCAACGTCGAAATATTGGCCGGTCACCAGATTCGGCGCTTCGATGTAGATGTCGTTTTGGTTCTGCGCGATCGCGGCGCCGAGACCGAACTGGGTGGTAATGCCGCGGATCTGGAACTGCGCGCCACCGAAGTTCGACTTCGTGTAGGTCACGCTCGGGACATGGAACTGAAGGTCGCGGAAGCTGTTGACCTGCTTTGCCTTGAGGTCGGCGCTGGTGAGCGCGGTGACGGCCACGGGCACCGTCTGAATGTCTTCCGCCTTGCGTTCGGCGGTAACGACCACCGTTTCGATCTGCGCGTAGGCAGGGATCGTGAACGCCGTTGTTACCAACAGCGCGCTCAGGAATTTTCCGGACTTGAAATTGGCCGCCACGAACAGACCTCCCCTGTATTTTGCTAATTCATCGGCCAATGAGTCATGCATATGGGCAATTTTATTGTCAAAGACAATTCATCGCTCATTGAGTAAATGCATTTTTGTGTGGCGGACGCGCCACGTAGCCCTCTAGGCCTATGAAATATATCGCTGAAACAGGCAGATCTGGCGGACTGCAAGATTTACAACGTATACGAATTTGCCGTAATGATTTATCATATGATGTAAATTTGTGAGCGCTGCTGCTGTTCCTGCGCGCGTTGGGGCAATTGATGAGTATTCATGGCGTTGTTTCTCCTCCGGTTGGCCGCCGCGAGAAGGACCGGATTGCAAGAAAGAGCCGCCGTCCATTCCGCCGTGCGCTCATGGACGAAAAGTCGTCGAAGCGCACGCAGCGGAGCATGGCGACAAGCGAGCGTATCCTCGACGCCGCCGAAGAACTGTTCGCCAAGCACGGCATCTACGGCGTGACGATGCGCGAGATCGCGGAGCTGGCGAACGTCGATACGGCCTTGCTTCATTATTATTTCGAATCCAAGCGCGGCGTGTTCGATTCTGTTTTTGCGCGGCGCGCGGACGTGCTGAATTCCGAGCGGATGCGCGAGATGGATCGGTACGAGGCCGAAAATGGCGGCCAGTACGATCTGGAATCGGTCATCGCTGCTTATTTGCGCCCGGTATTCAGCTTGAACCGCCAGGGTGGCCAGGGCTGGCGCAATTTCTGCGCGTTTGTCGGCAACCTGACGTCCGCGCCGGAACTCGCCGAGATTTTCGCCCAGAAGTTCGATCCGGTCCTCAGGCGCTTTCTCGGGCTCCTTCGTAAGGCGATGCCCGGTGTCGACGATGCCGACCTGTTCTGGAGCTACCATATGTTTTCCGGTTCGCTCGCGACCGTGAATATCGCCAATGGCGTTGTCGAGCGGCTCTCCGGCGGTATCTGCCATTCGGAGGATTTCGATCAGATCGAGCCGCGTTTGGTGAAGTACGCCGCTGAGGGCTTTCGGGCGGTGTGTCTGGCGAACGGCTCATCGCGGCACGGCTAAAAGACCATAAAAACAATCGCTTAGAGAGCGGATTGACTCCGGTCCGCAATCCTTTTCATACTGGAACAAAACATGAACATTATGCCTGATGCAGCCAAAAGCCTGTCGGGAGTCCGTCAGCTCCTCGACCCCATACTGGGCGGCGACAAAAGCCGCAGACGCTGTGCGCTCGGCCATGCGGATGCGGATTCGATCCTGTGCGGCGGACTTTGCTGTGGTGCGCTGCATGAGATTTTCGCCGGTGACGCTGGCGCATCTGGCTTTGCCGCTTGCGCCGCACAACGCGTGAGTGGCTCCAAGCATCTGCTTTGGATCAGCCAGGATTTTTGTGCGCTCGAACACGGCGCGCTTGCCCCGACCGGTTTTGCGGAGCTGGGAATCAATCCGTCGAAGCTTCTCGTACTGCGCGCGGCCGATGCAGCCGACGCTCTGCGTGCCGGTGTCGACGCCTTGTCCTGCAGAGGTCTCGGTGCAGTGGTCATGGAAATCTCGGGCAATCCGAAGGTGCTCGATCTCGTCGCCAGCCGGCGACTCGTCTTGGCCGCTCAGCAAAACGGCGTCACCGCTTTTCTTCTGCGCCAGAATGCGCAAGTCGAACCCGGCGCCGCGCAAACGCGCTGGCAGGTGCGCAGCAGCCGTTCTTCCGAAACAGACGATTGGGGAATGCCGCGTTTTGAAGCGGCGCTCGTTCGCAACCGGCAAGGAGAGACCGGATACTGGGTGATGGAGTGGAGTTGTGACGATGGAGCTTTCCGCAAGCCCGCCGATCAAGCGGCGTATCCTGGCGCTGTGGTTCGCGCGGCTGCCGACAGACCGGCTGCAGCGGCAGCGGCGCGCATCGCCGGATGATCCGCCGCTCGCACTTTCGATCAAGAGCAACAATGCGCGCATCATCTATGCGGTAGACCTCAAAGCCGCGCGGCTGAAGTTGAGCCCGGGCATGCCGCTGGCCAGCGCACGCGCCATGGTGCGCGAACTGACCGTCGTGGAAGCCGATGAACCTGCCGATGCCGATCTGCTCGACGGCATCGCGGACTGGTGCGACCGCTTCACGCCCTTCGTCGCGATCGACGGCGTGGACGGACTGCTGCTCGACGTGACCGGTACGACTCATCTGTTCGGCGGCGAAGCAGCGATGCTTGAGACGGTGCGTGCAGCCATCGCACGCCAGGGCTTTACCGTCCGCGCGGCGCTGGCCGGAACCGCGGTCGCGGCGCGGGCGCTGGCCCGCTATGCGGACGCGACCGCCGCCGCGCCCGGAATGGAGGCCGAGGCGGTTGCGTTTCTTCCCGTCGCGGCGCTGGATCTGGATTCTAAAGACACGCATGCGTTGCGCCGCGCCGGTCTGAAGACGATCGCACAGGTGGCCGGCCGCACCCGTGCCGAGCTGAATGCACGCTTCGGCAAGGAGATGGTGTTCAAGCTGGAGCGCGCGCTCGGCCAGAGTGAGAAACCGATCTCGCCGCGTCGCGTTCTTCCCGACTACATGGCCGAACACCGGTTTGCCGAACCGGTGACGGCGCAAGCCGTCGTTGCGGACTCCATCCTTTCGCTCGCCGGCACGCTATGTCGGCTTCTGGAGGAGCGCGGCCAAGGCGCCCGTATCCTGGAGGCCGGCTTCTTTCGCAGCGATGGCGGCGTCAGGCGTATTTTGCTCGAGACCGCGCGGCCTTTGCGCGATCCCAAGATAGTCGCGCGCCTATTCCGCGAGAGGCTCGACGCACTTGCCGATCCAATCGATCCGGGATTCGGTTTCGACCTCATCCGGCTCGGCGCCCTGCATGCCGAGCGTCTCGGTCCGGAAAGCATCGGGCTGGAAGCAAGGCCCGATGACGACAAGGAGATCGACTTCCTGATCGACCGTTTGGCGGCGCGCTTCGGTTCGCACCGCATCGTCGTCTTTCAGCCGCAGGACACGCACATCCCCGAAGCCGCCGGCGCCGCCGTGCCGGCCCAGCATGCTCCCGAGACCAAACTCTGCTGGGACGCCCGCGTGTCAGGCGAGGCGCCGCGCCGGCCGCTGCGCATGTTCGCAAAGCCAGAACCTATCGAAGTGATGGCGCAGATCCCCGACGGACCGCCCTTGCGGTTCCGCTGGAGGCGCGTGCTGCACGCCGTGAGCCGCGCCGAAGGACCCGAGCGCATCGCCATGGAATGGTGGCGCAACCAGTCTCCTCAACCAACGCGCGACTATTTCCGGATCGAGGATGAAGCCGGCAAGCGCTTCTGGCTTTACCGCGACGGCCTCTACGGGCGTGAGCCATTTGCGCCGCGCTGGTATGTGCACGGGCTGTTCGCATGACGGCCTATGCGGAAATCGCGGTGACGTCGAACTTCTCGTTCCTGCGAGGCGCGTCGCGACCAGAAGAATTGATAGCGCAGGCTTGCCTGCACGGTTACGCCGCCATCGGCATCGCAGATCGCAACACACTTGCCGGCGTCGTACGCGCTTACGCCGGATTCGATCATCCGGAGTTGCCGGAGAAGAAGCCGAAGTTCCTCGTAGGCGCGCGGCTCGCTTTTGAAGACGGAACGCCGGACGTCCTCGCCTATCCCGCAGATCGCAAGGCTTATGGAAATCTCTGCCGCCTGCTGACAAAGGGAAAGCTGCGCGCCAAGAAAGGCGAGTGCACGCTCTACGTGAGCGATCTCCTCGAATGGCAGGACGGATTGCTGCTCGTCGTGATGCCTCCCGTCCACGGCACGCTCAGTAAAGTTCGAAACACCATTGAGACGGTGCGCGAGGCGGCGCCGGATCGCCTTTGGATCGCTGCGGCCATGCTCCACCGCGGCGAAGACCGGCGGCGCTTGAAGCGTCTGAAAAAACTGGCGCACGAGACGGGTATACCGCTGCTTGCCGTCAACGATGTCCTTTATCACGAACCCGGGCGCCGTGAATTGCAGGACGTCGTCACCTGCATTCGTGAGCATGCGACCATCGACAAGGCCGGCAAGCTGCTCGAAGCCAATGCCGAACGTCATCTGAAAACGCCGGAAGAGATGGCGCGGCTATTCCGCGATGCGCCAGATGCCATCGGGGAAACGGTTCGTTTTGCCGATCGCATCGCATTTTCACTGGCGCAACTCAAATACAACTACCCGGAAGAACCGGTTCCGAAAGGGCGGACGCCGGACGAGTACCTGGACGAGCTGACCTGGGCGGGCGCCAACAAGCGCTATCCGGACGGCATTCCGCCTGCCGTAGGCGCCACGCTGAAGAAGGAATTGGCGCTGATCGAAAAGCTCGAATACGCGCCGTACTTTCTCACCGTGCGCGACATCGTCGGCTTTGCCCGCGCCCGCAGCATCCTGTGCCAGGGTCGCGGCTCCGCTGCCAATTCCGCCGTCTGTTATGTGCTCGATATCACAGCCGTCGATCCGGCGCAGAACGATCTTCTGTTTGAGCGGTTCATTTCGCAGGAACGCAAGGAGCCGCCCGACATCGACGTCGATTTCGAGCATGAACGACGCGAGGAAGTCATCCAGGACGTTTACAAGCGTTATGGCCATGACAAGGCGGCGCTGACCGCCACCGTCATCTGCTATCGCCCGCGCAGCGCCATTCGCGAAGTCGGCAAAGTGTTTGGCCTGTCGGAAGACATCACGGCTGCCATGGCCAACAGCGTATGGGGAAGCTGGGGCAGCGAGGTGAAGGAGAAGCAGGTTCGCCAAGGCATGCTCGACCCGCAGAACGCTGCAATCGTGCAGGCGGTAGGTTTCGCCAACCAGATCATGGGATTTCCCCGCCACCTCTCTCAGCATGTGGGCGGTTTCGTGCTGACTCGCGACCGGCTCGATACCATCGTTCCCATCGGTCCTGCCGCGATGGACGACCGTTACTTCATCGAATGGGACAAAGACGATATCGACCGCCTCGGTATGATGAAGGTCGATGTGCTGGCACTCGGCATGTTGACCTGTATCCGCAAGGCGTTCGACTTGATCCGGCTGCACGAGGGAAAGGAGTACGACCTCGTCAAGGTGCCGCGCGAGGATCCAGCCGTCTACGACATGCTCTGTAAGGCCGATGCGGTCGGCGTGTTTCAGGTGGAAAGCCGGGCACAGATGAATATGCTGCCGCGCCTGAAACCTCGCTGCTTCTACGATCTCGTCATCGAGGTGGCGATCGTCCGCCCCGGTCCCATCCAGGGCGACATGGTGCATCCATACCTGCGCCGGCGCAGCGGCATGGAAGCGGTGGAGTACCCCTCGCCTTCGCCGGAACACGGTCCGGCCGACGAACTCTATAACGTACTCAACAAGACCAAGGGCGTTCCGCTGTTCCAGGAACAGGCGATGAAGCTCGCCATCGTGGCGGCGAAGTTCACGCCGGAAGAAGCCAATGGTCTGCGCCGCGCCATGGCGACGTTTCGCAATGTCGGCACCATCGACACGTTTCGCGAGAAAATGGTCGGCGGCATGGTGCGCCGCGGCTACGCACCGGATTTCGCCGAGCGCTGCTTCAAACAGATCGAGGGCTTCGGCTCCTATGGCTTTCCGGAAAGTCATGCCGCGAGTTTTGCCCTGCTCGTCTACATCTCGGCCTGGATCAAGTGTCATCACCCGGCGGCGTTCGGCTGTGCGCTGCTCAATTCGCAGCCGATGGGGTTTTACGCCCCCGCCGAAATCGTGCGCGATGCGCGTGAGCACGAAGTGGAGGTGCTGGCGCCCGACGCCAATTTCAGCGACTGGGACAATACGCTTGAGCGCGGTCGCTCACTCTCCTTGCGACTCGGTTTTCGCCAGATCGATGGTTTCCACGAAGACTGGGCACGGGCGATCGTGGAGAATCGCGGCTACGGTTACGCTGGTTTTTCCGAATTCATCCGGCGCAGCGATCTGCCGAAAAAAGCGCTGATGGTTCTGGCCGAGGCGGACGGGCTGCGCTCCTTCGGCATGGACCGGCGCGAGGCCTTATGGGCCGTGCGCCGCCTCCCCGACCAGCATACGCTGCCCCTGTTCGACGCCCAGCGTATGAAGGAACTGCCGACCGAGCACATTTCGCCTCTGCCGGAAATGCCTCTCAGCGAACATGTGCTGGCCGACTATCAGACGCTGCGACTGTCGCTCAAGGGCTATCCGATGCAGTTCCTGCGCGAACTGTTCACCGCCGAAAAGGTCAAAAGCTGCGCCCAGATCGAGGCGATGGATGATGGCCGGCGTGCGCGCGGCGCCGGCGTCGTTCTGGTGCGCCAGATGCCAGGCGATGCCGGCGTGGTGTTCATTACGCTCAGCGACGAAACCGGCATCACCAACGTTGTGGTATGGCCCAAGCTCGTCGAAACTTTCCGCCGCGAGATCATGGGCGCGCGGCTGCTGGTGGTCGAGGGCAAGGTGCAAAAAAGCGAAGGCGTCGTGCATCTCGTGGCGGAGCGCGTTTTCGATCGAACCCAGGAACTCGATCGGTTGTCGGAAGACACGCTGCGGCCATTTCAAGGCAAGCTGGAAGACCTTGCCTTCCAGCGACCGGACTCCCGAAGCCCCCATCATCCGCGAAAGATGCGGATCCTGCCCAAGTCGCGGGATTTCCATTAGGCCAAGGTGGGTCTATACGCTTTCACTCCGGGGCAAAGCATCGACTCGCCATGAACAGCATCCGCGGCCTGGGTTGGCCGCACCTCGCGTCCATTGCGGCCTGCGTCATTCTGGCAGTGCCGTTGTGGTGCGTCGTATCCCCGCCGATGCCGGACTACCCGGCGCACCTGGCGAGCTTTTACCTGATCGGCGGCGGCGCATCGCCGTACTACCGCGTCGAATGGGCGTTCCTGCCCAACCTGGCGGGCGAGATCGCAGTCCCTTTGATGGCCAAACTGTTTCCGCTCGAATTTGCAACGAAGGTCTTTCTCTCCACGACGATCGCACTCTGGGTACTCGGCCCGATCGCAATCCAGAGAGCTCTAATCGGCAGGATTGGACTTGGTGGAATCGCGGCTGCCGCGTTCGCCTACAACGCGCCATTCATGTGGGGTTTCTTCAACTACGACTTCGCTGCGGGTCTGAGCTTCGCCGTGTTCGCCGCGTGGATTGCCACTGACGGGAGCCGCCGGACGAGCCATCTGATCGGCTTCACCGTTGCATTCACGCTCGTCTATTTCGCGCATCTGTTCGCCTTCGCGACGCTTTTGCTTCTGATTGGATGCTTCGAGTTGTCTAAGGCATGGCGAGGTCTGCGGCCCTCGCTATCGGAAGCGGCGCGTCGAATCCGCCAAGTCCTGATTCTCTGTCTGCCGGCCGCGCTGTTCTACCTGCTGCTTGCTCCGCATGGCGGTGGGCTAGGCATTCAGTTCAATCTCGCCGACACGATGGCTGAGCGATTTGAAGCGGCAATCCAATGGCACTTCGATCGTCCCGCTTATTTTCTGACAGGCGGACTCCTCGTCGCCTTTTTTTTGGGTTTGTACGCGCGAAGGGTACGTGTCGCGCCATCAATGTTGCTCGGACTCGCCGTACTGCTCCTGTGCACGGTTTTCGCGCCCGAATGGGCTTTGGGTGGCTGGGGCGTACATTTCCGGCTTCCGGCGGTGTTCGGCGCCCTTCTGTTTGCATCGGCGGATGTCGCGCTGCCGCGCCGCTGGACGACGGCGTGCACGACCGGGCTGCTCGCCCTGCTCGCCGCACAAGCGCTCGTTCTCGAGCACAACTGGATCGGGATCGACGCGCGCTATGGCGAGTTTCACGCAGCCGAGCAACATATTGCGGCCGGGAGTCGCCTCCTAACCGTTCTCGACGGCGACTCGCTCGGCTGGTCGGCGGATCAGCCCTATTGGCACATGGCGGAATTCGCCGTGATCGATCGCGGCGCATTCACGCCGCTGCTGTTCACGACACGCGGCCAACATGTCATTCGCGTTCTGCCGCCACTGGACCGCTACGCCGCGGCGACAGCCGAACAAGGTTCGCCGCCGGATATTGACGAGCTCGGCGATCTTGCGGCAGGGCGAAAAGATGCGGATGAAGACATCCAGAATGTTCTGCCCTATCTGCTCTTTTTTCAGTGCCACTATGATGAAGCGCTCGTCATTCGTGGCGATGGCACCCAGTCAAAAGTCCCGCCAATGCTCCGTTTGAGATACACCGGCAGCTTCTTCGCACTGTATGACGTCGTCGCCGATCGTCGGTGCCCAAGGCGATGAACGCCGCACAGAATTTCGGCTTTCGCATCGCGCTCTGCGCCCAGTTCATTGGATGCTTCTTGGGAGTTGCGCATGCCGTGTCGGTAGTGACGTTGCACGTCCCATTGGACCCGAACGAAGGCTGGAACGCCTATTTCGCCCAAATGGCGATCGCAACCGGCTCGCCCTACCCGCCGAGCGGGAGTTTTCTGGTCGACAACTACCCGCCGCTTTCGTTCTTTTTGGTCGGTGAAGTCGGGCGCGTTCTCGGCGACGAGATCATCGCCGGGCGACTCGTTTCGCTTGTCTCACTGGGCCTTGTGGCCTTCGCGACGGCAAGGGCGGCGCGCCGCGCCGGGTGCAGCGTCGAGTACGCTGCATTCGCTGGCCTCATCCTGATCGCCTGCATGCTGCTCACCAGCGACTATGTGGGCATTGACGATCCTCAAATGCTCGGGCACGCGATCGCAATCGCGGGAATGCTCGCGGCGCTGCAGGAACCGCGAACGTCGCGCGCCATGGTCGCGTCCGCTCTGCTTTTGACGCTGGCCTTTTTCGTGAAACACAATCTGGTGTTATTGCCCGCATCCCTCGCCTTGTGGCTGGCCTTCGTCGACCGACGACAGGCCATCATATTCATGGCCAGCGGTGCGGTGTTTCTGTTGGTCGGACTCGGGCTTTTTCGCGAAATGTTCGGCGTGGGCTTCTTTGAACAGGTCGCATCTGCCCGTCTTTATTCGCTCGAAAATATTCGCGTCGGCGCGCTGAATTGGTTGCCGTGGGCCGCTATTCCGATCGGCGGTTCGATCTGTCTCTTTTTCTTGGGACGGAAAGAACCGGTGGCGATTTTCGCGGTAATCTACACTGCGATTGCGACGGGCGGCGGATTGGTATTCTCAGGCGGCGCGGGAGTCGACGCCAATGCCTTTTTCGACGCGGACATCGCGCTCGCACTCAGTGCGGCCCTCCTGCTTGGCCGCCTTCAAGGTCGAATTTGGGCCGTTGTGGTTGCGACTCTGTACGTCATCCCATTGGCACTCCTGCTGCGCAACGTGGACGGAGATTGGCTCGACGCGTCCTATTGGCTCCACCCTATGGCCGACGATGCTCGCGTGGCGGAGCAGGAGATCCGGCTCCTTCATTCAAAACCAGATCCCGTTCTCTGCGAGATGCTGTCCCTCTGCTATTGGGCGCAGAGATCGCCCCAGGTGGACGTCTTCAATATGGACCAGGGACTGCGCACCGGCGCGCGGCATGCAGACGACTTGCTGGCTGCCATCGATCGGAAGCGATATTCGCTCATCGAGTTGGAATCGCTCAGGCCGTTTCCGCTTCCTCCCCAAATCGAAAAGGCGATATTCCGCAACTACTCCGTTGCACGAACCGATGATGAGCGAGCGTTCCTCACGCCGCGCTAGTGCGCAACTTTAACGGTCCCGGTGCGCTCCAACTTGCCCCAACCGACAAAGCCGCCGCGGATCGCCGTCGAGATGGAGCGCACGACGACGTAGTACATGAGCTGGCGGTAGCCGAAGCGTTGCAGCGGCAGCCACCACAGGAGTCTCCATTGCTCGTTGCGCTCCATCAGAAAGCCGAACGTGGCTGCGAGCAGGTCAACGACGACGAAGACGACGTAGTAGATTCCGACTGTGACAAGGTCGGTGTTGCTGAATTCCGCTCCGTGCTGCTCATAGGCGATCCACTGGCTCAAGAGCTGCCAGATCAACAAGAGATCGGCGAGCGGCGCCAGCGCCGTCAGGGCGATCTGAAAGAGCCAGACCTGCGGCAGCGCGATCATGCCCAGCGCGCCGAACCGCGGATTGAAGGTCAGTCGACGATATTTCCACAAGCACTGCAGCGTGCCGTACGCCCAGCGGAAACGTTGCTTGGCGAGCGCGCGGAACGACGCCGGCGCTTCGGTCCAGGCGATCGCGGTGCTGTCAAACCGCACCTGGTAGCCCTTCTCCTGAAGGCCGATGGTGAGATCCTGATCTTCCGCGAGCGTGTCGGATCGAAAGCCCGCGACCGCTTCGAGAGCGGAACGGCGCCAGGCCCCTACGGCGCCCGGAATCACGGTCAGCGTTCCGAGCGCGGCCAGCGCACGGCGTTCGAGATTCTGCGCGACCACATATTCGAGCGCCTGCCAGCGCGTGATCATATTGGTGCGATTGCCGACCTTCGCATTGCCCGCCACCGCACCGACCTTCTCGTCCGAAAACCACCGGACCAAACGCGCGATCGTGTCTTTTTGGAACTGGGTGTCGGCGTCCAGCGCGACAATGATTTCGCCGCGCGCGCGTTTGAGGCCTGCGTTTAGCGCGTTGGCCTTCCCGCCGTTGGGAATACGCAAAAGAACGACGCGCGGATCGTTGTTGAACCTGTTATGGACCACTTCCGAGGTGCGATCCTGCGAACCGTCGTCGACCACGATGATCTCGAGATCGCGATGGTCGCTCTCCAGAAGCCGCTCGACGGTGCTCCCGATGACTTTCTCTTCATTGTAGGCCGGAACGATGACCGACACGTGGTGCGAATCCGGAGGCGCTTGCGCGACCTGGGCCGCTTCGCGACGCGCGCTCCACAGGCTCAAACCGGCGAGGAAGAGCAGTCGCGAGATGCCAAGCCAGATTGCCGCGATGAAGGCGTAATACAGGAACCTGCCCGCAAAGCTCATCGCCAGGAACACGAGGCGGTCGTTGAAGAGAGCAATGCTGGCCGGCAGGCGCGGCATCGACTGATCCGGGGTCAGTCCTGCCAACTGCGACGCCGGGACGAAGGTGTATCCCTCAGCCCGAAGCCTATCGATCAGGATCGGCAGCGCCGCAACCGTCTGAGACCGGTCGCCACCGGCGTCATGCAGCAGGATCGTCTCACCGTTGCCGCCCGTTCGGGCAACTTGTGCCAGCACCCGCTGAACGATGACATCCGGACCGGGGAGTGCCCAGTCGATCGGATCGACCCGCTCGCCGACGGTCAGATAACCCATGCTCTGTGCGATTTCGACGGGGATGATGTCGCCCGGATCACCCGGTTCGTTATCGCCCAGATAGGGCGGGCGAAACAGGCGCATCGAGCGACCCGTGAGCGCTTCGACGAGTCGCTGCGTCGCATTCAATTCGAGGGACACCACCTGCTGAGGCGTGTCAGCGAGATTGGGATGGGTGTAGGTGTGGCTTCCGAGCTCGTGACCTTCTGCAACGATGCGCTGAATCAGATCGGGATTGGCTTGGGCGTTTGCGCCGATGACGAAGAACGTCGCGTGCACGTGTTTGGATTTGAGGATGTCCAGAATTTGGGGCGTCCACTCCGGATCGGGTCCGTCGTCAAAGGTGAGGGATAGCTTCTTTTCGCCGCTGCCATACTGGCGAATGACGTAATTGGTCGGGATCCTTGTATAGGTTTCGTCCGCGATGTCGCCGCTGACCGGATCGATTTCGATCGTCCTGCTTCCCGACTGCGGCTCGGCTTCGACGCGAAGAAAATCGCCCTCGCCCTCGTAATCGATGTCCGAACTGATCGGTATGTCGCGGATCGCTGCGGGAGCGCCTTCGCCGTATTTGCGACCCATCAAATCCCAGATCGAGGGGTCTTCGCTGCCCAGTCGCCAGAGCGCATAGCCCGCCGGCCGATAAATGTCGGCAGCATGCATCTGGTTGTAGGCGGTCGCCGCGTCCAGGAACCAGACGTCGTGCTTGGTTTGATCGTCTTCGATGTAGCTGAAATGCGGGTTGTTGGTGGCGTCGTCGAACGTGATGGTGGCGTCGGAGTCATGCGCCGCGACGACGGCATCTTCAAACGTCAGGCTATCCGTGTGACCGCCGTTCCAGTCATACGCATAACTGCCTATCGACACGATCGTTCGGCTTGGAGCCAGGACGCGCATGCGCCGATCGAGCAGGTTCTCGTACCAGCTTTCGCCGGCGATGCTCCCGGCTCCGCTGGAGTCGTCGTGCTCGTCGTAAGCCATCAGCAGGGTGTAATCGACCAGCTGGGCGTATTCGGCATAAGGCCATTTGTCGTCGTCGAATGGCGCGGCCATCACCACTATCCAGCCGCGCGGCATGAACGCAGCGGACACTTGCTTCAGAAATGCCGCCAGATCCTGGTGAGCGCTTT
>Ga0335080_10003848_pt1 | contig 15236 bp, 9 predicted proteins | sample Lox_Sample_34_FD_206720 | JGI IMG/M metagenome (GOLD analysis project Ga0335080, IMG submission 206720) | Soil microbial communities from Loxahatchee National Wildlife Refuge, Florida, United States - Lox_Sample_3.4 | ecosystem: Environmental > Terrestrial > Soil > Wetlands | place: USA: Florida... | reverse complement strand
TCGTGCTCGGCTAGAACCCACCTCCGAGCCTATCTGGACAGATTGCGGATCTTCGGTAGTACACTTTCGAAAATCGATTTAGGCAAGGAAATCTATGCGCCGACTGAACCCGTATGTTGTCTTATTGACCCTGATCGCAACGCTGGGCGGTCTGCTCTTCGGATATGACACGGCCGTGATCAACGGCGCGGTAGGCAGCCTGAAGGCGTACTTTGTGGATCCGCGATTTGCGGACCTGGCCAACCCATCGCAGGCCAATGCTGCGAATGCGCTGCTCGGCTTTGTGGTTTCGAGTGCGCTGATTGGTTGCATTATTGGCGGACTGATTGGCGGCTGGGTGAGTACCAACATCGGCCGGAAGCGCGGACTGATCATTGCCGCTGTGCTCTTTCTGATTTCGGCGCTGGGCGCATCGGCGCCGGAGTTTCCCTTTGCGCCTATCGGCCACGGCGGAGCAATATACATGGCGAATTTCATTGTGTACCGCATCCTCGGCGGCATTGGTGTTGGCCTGGCGTCGATGCTGTCGCCGATGTATATCGCGGAGATCGCGCCCCCCAAGGTGCGCGGAAACCTGGTGGCGTGGAACCAGTTCGCGATCATTTTCGGAATGCTGGTGATCTATTTCGTCAATTACGGAATTTCGAGGGCAGGCAGCGGTGATGCGTGGCTCAATTCCATCGGCTGGCGATACATGTTCCTCTCCGGCGCGATTCCAGCTGGCTTGTTCCTGCTCCTGCTGTTCTTCGTACCTGAGACTCCGCGGTACCTGATGTTGAAAGGCAATGAGAACGGCGCACGTGCAGTGCTGGCCAAACTGGTGACGACGGAAGACGGGGAACGGGAACTTTCGGAAATCCGCGCTTCGCTCAGCGAGCATCACTCCGGTAAGTTGTTTTCGTTTGGCGTGCTCGTCATCTTCATCGGGTTGATGCTCTCGGTCTTTCAGCAGTTTGTCGGTATCAATGTCGTCCTCTATTATGCAACCGACATTTTCCAGGGCATGGGTATGACCACCAATGCCTCTCTGTTGCAAACGATCATTGTGGGCGCCGTGAACCTGACGTTCACGGTAGTTGCCATTCTCACCGTCGATCGGTTTGGCCGCAGGCCGTTACAGATTATCGGCGCGCTGGTGATGGCGGTGAGCATGGTCACGCTCGGCACCGCATTCTGGCTAGGACTTCCCGGAATGGTCGCGCTTGTTGCAATGCTGGTCTATACGGCTGGTTTCGCGGTTTCCTGGGGTCCGGTGACCTGGGTGCTTTTAAGCGAGATCTTCCCCAATCAGATTCGCGGGAAGGCTATGGCCCTGGCTGTAGCGGTACAGTGGGTCGCCAACTACCTTGTGAGCTGGACGTTTCCCATTCTCGACAAGAATCCGTACCTTGTGGAGCACTTTAAGCATGGGTTCGCCTACTGGATCTACGGGGTGATGGGAATTGTCGCTGCATTGTTCATGTGGAGGATGGTTCCGGAGACCGAAGGCCGCACGCTGGAGCAGATGGAAGCGCTGTGGCAGGCCCACGGCAAGAAAGTGATCGCGGACTGATCCGCAATCGCTCAGGACCGGTCTGACGAAAGCCGCTCTACGGGTTGGCTCGCTTTGCGATTAGCTGCTGGTCAGGCGCAACGCCCGGGAGATGAGCGTTGGGAACCTCCGAGCGTATGACGTTGCACGTAGACTGTACGCATTGATTCTCCCTTCCCAACTCGTTGCGAATTGTCAGAAAGCTCCAGAAAGAATGACCTGGCTGGAGAATCTGCCGGCATTGCTCGAGATGTTGTTGGTTCAGTGGTCTGTCCGCCTTGAGCCCCCTTTCGATCACGATGGAACCTGCTCGTGGGTATCGCCCGTGATCCGTTCCGACAGCACGCGGGCCGTGCTGAAACTTGCCATGCCTCACATGGAAGGCAAGCACGAGATCCAGGGACTGCGGTACTGGGGCGGAAGATCGATGGTGCACTTGCTTGAGGCCGATGACGAATCCGGGGCGATGCTGCTGGAACGATGTCTGCCGGGAACGTCGCTTCGTTCGCAACCGGAGCATGAGCAGGATGAAATCATCGCCGCCATTTTCAAGCGCGTTTGGGAATCCACGACACAGAAGGCCGGGCTGTCCGCCTTTCGTCCTCTATCGCAGATGATCGACTTCTGGTGCGAGGAGACCATCGCCCAACGGTACCTTTGGCCGGATGCGGGCCTTGTGAATGAAGGTCTGGGCGTAATGAAAGAGCTGGCTCAACCCGCGCCGGGAGATGTGCTGCTGGTGACCGATCTCCATGCTGGAAATATTCTCCGTGCGCATAGGGAGTCCTGGCTGGCAATCGACCCAAAGCCATTTTTGGGTGATCGGGCTTATGATCCAGTCCAGCACATGATGAATTGCGAAACACGCCTTCGTCGGAATCCGGCGCAGCTGGTTGAGCGTATTGCTGATCTGACTGCGGTGGATCCAGAGCGGCTGCGCCTCTGGATGTTTGCCCGCGCGGCTGCCGATCCACGGGATGATTGGCACAATATTCGGTGGATCGAGATAGCGAAGGCGCTAGCGCCGTAGCCAAGCGGGGCCCGGCCGCGACGAGCGATCCGAGGCGCCGTCAGGCATGGGTCTCCAGGCAAAAAAAGGGAAGCGATTTCCGGTTCTCGTTCGTCTATCAAACGAAGAAGTCCAGCATATTCTGCCATCCGCGGCCGGTCGTTGCTTCGGATTTGATGGGGCGCACTCACGGCGATATAGTGGGTCAACGCGCGTTTTCAATATTTGCAGTAATACGTGTATTCACGTGGCGCTGGGAGCAGGCTCGAGTGAATATTACTATTGCACCTCCCGAGACTGGACCGGAGATTGTCCTGGAAGAGTCGGCGCGTTTGGCGCGCGCCCGTCGGTGGCGCTGGTTTCTCGTTGGCGCTGTCTCGCTCTCTTTGATCATCGTTACCTCGTTGTGGACTTTGCGGACGCTGAAGTCGGGGCCAGGTGAGGCTCGCCAGAACCGCATTGCGGCAGCCGCAAGTTCGACGGAAGTGCGGCTGACCGGAAAAACACAGGCGGTGGAGTCCAGATCTATCCTGGCTCCTGTCCTCTCTGGCCAGCAGGTCGGCACACTCACAATCATCAAACTGATTCGGAGCGGGAGCCGCGTGAAAAAGGGCGACCCTCTTGTAGAATTCGACCGCCAGGCGCAGTTGCGCGATTTCATTGACAAAAAAGCGCAAAGCGATGACCAGAACGGCAAGGTCCTGGAGGCCCAGGCGGCAGAAGCTGCGGCCAAGGCCAAAGATGAGACCGAGATCGAACAGGCGCAGACCGCGCTAAGCAAAGCCGAACTGGAAATGCAGAAGGTTGAGCTGCTTTCGCGCATCGACGCTGAGAAAGCGCAGGAGGACCTGGACGAAGCCAAAGCCACCCTCGCGCAACTGAAAGAGACCTTCGATCTGAAGCGTAACACCGCGCAGGCATCCATTCGCGTGCTTGAGATTCAACGGGACCGCACGCGCGAGACGATGTTGCACGCCCAAACGAACGCCGCACTGATGGAGATTCGCTCTCCTATCGACGGGATTGTTGTTTTCAACACGATCTGGAAGCAGGGGACGATGGGCGAAGTGCAGGAGGGCGACCAGGTCAGGCCCGGCGTGCCGTTCATGGAGGTTGTTGACCCGACTGCGATGCAGGTTCACGTGATGGTGAACCAGGAGGATCTGATGGTGCTTCGCGCCGGTCAGCCTGCGCGAATTCATCTCGATGCGTATCCGGATCTGGTGCTTGATGGAAAGCTGGAATCGATCGATCCGATGGGCAAGCCGGGAGACTTCTCTTCGAAGGTGCGCGACTTTTCAGCGACGTTCTCGGTTCAGGGAACAGATCCCCGCCTGATGCCGGATCTCTCTGCGGCAGTTGACGTCGAGAGAGCGGACGGGCGAAACGCCGGGGGTATGTCACGATGAGCCCGAGCATCAGCACTCTTTTCAGAGACCATAGAAAGCTCGCGATTGGAGCCGTGGTAGTAGCCACAAGCGTTGGCGTCTTCGGATGGGTGCGCTCCGTGAACAGGGAGCCGAGTCTTCCTGCCTTCCAGGTGCAGCGGGCGGAGTTTCTGGATGCACTGCAATTTCACGGAGAGTTAAAGGCGCTGAAGTCGGTCACGATTGCGGCACCGCCCGATGCGGGCATGTTGCAGATTCTGAAGCTGGCCACAGATGGAAGCCAGGTGAAGCAGGGCGATGTAGTCGTGGAGTTCGACCCGTCGAAGACCAAGCAGGAACTGGAACAGGATCGCTCCGTGCTGAAATCAGCTGATGCACAGATCGAGCAGGGCCGCGCGCAGGGCAAGCTCACTGAAGAGGAAGATACGACGGCCGTGATGAAGGCCAAATACGACCTGGAATCGGCGAAGCTGGACGCCAGTAAAGGGGAGATTGTCTCACAGATTGAAGGCGCGGAGGCAAAACTGAAGGTTACTGATGCCGAGCAGTCGCTGCGCGAAGCCGAAGAGAAACTGAAATCAGATTCAGCGAAGAACCAGGCGACGATCAATGCCTACCGAAACGCGAGCGCCAAGGCAAAGTTCGATGAAGAACGAGCCGCCCGCCAGTTGGATTCGATGGCTTTAAAGGCTCCCTCGGACGGCACTATCCGGCTCATCTCGACGTGGCACGATGGCTCAGAGGGAGTGTTCAAAGCCGGCGATCGCGCGTGGTCGGGGGCGCCCATCGCGGAGTTGCCCGATAGTTCTTCCATTCGCATCTCGGCTCACGTAGACGAAACCGAGCGCGGGCGGCTCGCTCTGGGACAGCAGGCGACTCTTCAGCTGGATGCTATTCCAGACCGCCAGTTTACGGCGAAGATTGAACGCATTGGAACCATCGCGACGACCGACTTCTCGGCTGGCTGGCCGTTCCCACGAAATTTCGATCTGGAGTTTGCCATCGATCAAAATGACCCACGTCTCAGAGCCGGTATGACGGTACAGATCACGGTGATCGTCGAGCGAATTCCGAACGCCATCTCTATTCCCACGCAAGCTTCGTTTCTGAAGTCGGGACGGACAGTTGCCTATGTCTGGGACGGCTCAAAATTCGAAGAACGTCCTATCCAGATTGAACGCAGAAGCCGGGACCGCTGCCTGATTTCGAGTGGTTTGCGTCCCGGCGATCGAATTGCGATGAAAGACCCTACAGGAAAGGAGTGAGGCAAACTTGCAGCGACATCGCACACGAATCTCGATCATGTTCGGCCTGATCATCCTTGCGGGCGTCGGCGGAATGATCGCGATGAGCCGCAGTCGGCCGCTTGCGGGTTCTGGCGAAATTCCTGTTGCCCAGGTGAAACGCGGCGATTTCGAAGTCCAGGTTCATGCTACGGGTGAATTGAAAGCCGCGGAGTCGATGATGCTGACCGCGCCGACCATCGGCGGAGATGCGTTGCAGATCACCCACCTGGCGCAGACCGGCGATGTCGTGAAGAAGGGCGATGTCGTCATCGAGTTTGATCCCAGCGAACAACACTACAAGCTGGAGCAGAATCGTTCCGAGCTATTGCAAGCGGAGCAGGAGATCACCAAAGCCAAAGCCGATGCGCAGGTTCAGGGCGCCGAGGACAAGGTGGCATTGCTCAAGGCTCGCTATAACGTGCGCCGTGCCGAACTCGACGTAGGCAAGAACGAACTGCTGAGCAAGATCGATGGTGAGAAGAACGAGCTGGCTCTGCAGCAGACCAAAAGAGTGCTGGCAGAGTTGGAGAAGGACATCGAATCACACAAGGCTTCAGGACGGGCTTCGATTTACCTCTCGCAGGAGAAGGCCAACAAGGCAAAGCTCGCGATGGATCAGGCCCGGCAGAATCTCGAGCGCATGCGTGTCATTGCCTCGATGGACGGCTTGATTTCGATTCAGAAGAATATGAACGCCTCGGGCGGCTTCTATTTCACGGGAATGTCGGTTCCCGACTACCGCCCCGGCGATCAGGTCCAGCCGGGCAGCGCCATCGCGGAGGTGCTCAATCCCGGCACCATGAACCTCACGGCACGCGTACAGGAGGATCAGCACGACAACGTTAAAGCTCGCGAGCCCGTAACGGTGAAGTTCGATGCGCTGCCCGAAAAGACCTTCCAGGGAACTGTCAAGAACGTTGGCGGAATGACAATGCAGCCCTTCTGGGGCTCGATGTCGACGCATGGATTCGATGTGACGATTCAACTCAATGGTTCGGATCCTCGCTTGCGACCTGGGCTGACGGCGAACATCCTATTTCAGGGGCAGCGCCAGAGTTCGATTCTCTCGATTCCACGCCAGGCGCTCTTCATGAAAGACGGCAAGCGCGTTGTCTATGTGATGAAGGGAACAAGCTACCAGCAACAGCAGGTGACGATCAAGGGCGAGAGCGAAAGCCGCGCCATAATTGAAGGGTTGCCCGAGGGAACCCCGATAGCCTTGCTCGACCCCACCATTCCGCAACGGACCGGCTCAGCTGCCTCTTCCGCCAGCAGCACGGGAGGAACGCTGTAATGAGCGTGATGGTTTCGCAAAAACGGGAGGTCGTTGTCTCGGTCGTGCAGCAATGGTTGCGCGACGCGGAACTGGGACTCAATAATCTCTTCCTTCATCGCACGCGTTCACTGCTCACGATGCTGGGCATGATCTTCGGCGTCGCCGCCGTGGTGGCCATGCTCTCCATCGGCGCAGGGGCCCGGCAGAAGGTGATGGCGCTGATCGAACAGATGGGCGTGCGCAACCTCATAGTGGAGGCGAAAGAGACGCTGGAATGGCAGGCACACCAAAAAGTGCGCAAGGTATCTCCGGGGCTCACCCTTGAGGACTATCGCGTGATCGGGGACGACGTCATGGACGTTGTCGCATCTACGCCGCGAAGGCGCATGACTCCGTCCAAGGTCACTCCCAAACCGCAGCAGGAGATGCCTGTCGTCTATGGAGTAGACCCGGCCTACCGTGAGATTGCGCGCCTCAAGATCGCGAACGGAAGCTTCTTCGATCAGAAGGATGAAGACGCCGGGGCCGCGGTGTGCGTACTTGGTGCATCGGCAAAGTGGAGTCTTTTTGGCTCAGCAAATGCTGTTGGCGAATATGTGAAGGTGAACGAACAGTGGTTTCGGGTAATTGGTGTGGTCGACCCCCAACTGAGTTCCGACACCTCAGTCGGCGGAGCGCCGGCGGTCGATTCGAACAACATTATCTACGTACCGCTGCAGTCTGCATTTCAGCGCCTCGAGGATAGCTATAGCGATGTTCGGGATGAGATCGACGGCATTTATCTCGAACTCGGAGACGGTTCAAGTATTACCACCGCAGCAAGAATTGCGAGGGCCATCCTCGATTCTTCGCATCACGGGGCCGATGACTACAGCATCATCGTCCCAGCTGAACTGCTCGCCGAACAGCAGCGAACTGAGCATTTATTCAACATTGTGATGGTTGCGATTGCCGCAATCTCTCTCCTCGTGGGCGGCATTGGGATCATGAACATCATGCTGGCCAGCATTCTCGAGCGGACACGCGAGATCGGGTTGCGGCGGGCAGTGGGAGCGCGACAATCGGACATCGTGCGCCAGTTCGTAGTGGAAGCCACCATGATTTCGTTCGCCGGAGGAACGATCGGCGTACTTCTCGGCTTCGTCATCTCTCGAGCCATCGCGTGGTTCGCTGGCTGGTCGACGGTTGTGACGCTCAGCTCGATCGCACTCGCGTTTGTTGTCTCAATTTCCGTAGGACTGGTATTTGGAATCTATCCGGCTACCAAGGCCGCTCGCCTCGATCCTGTGGAGGCGATTCGCTACGAATGATTTGAAAAGCAAGAACGGTGATTCCATCCCCGTTGATCAGAAGGGACGGGATGACGAGTGTGATACGGAGATCGAATGAGGTTCATACGCTTTGGTTTTTTACTCCTTGTGGCATGCTGGGTTATGTACAACGCACTGGGGCAATCGGGAGAGAATTACCGGTCGTTGCTTACGACGCGAGTCCGATCCGACAAGCTTACTCCCTCCGACCGCATCAAAGCCTATGTGGAGAACGGCAAGATTCGACTAGGTCTGCGTGATGCCATTCTGCTCACTCTCGTAAACAACAGCAACGTCCAGATCGAGGAGACGCAAGTTGAATTCAGCAAGTTCTCGCTTCTCTCCAACTACCAGCCGTTCGACCCACTGCTGCAGAGCAATCTGAACATTAACCGCATCTCGACTCCGACTTACTCGCAACTGCAGGGAGTAGGTCAAACCACAACGCAGGCTCTGAATACACTAAGCCAGTACGGGCAGATCTCCTATACGCAGACATTCACAACCGGCACAAATATCCTTGCCGGCATTTCGGCTGGCAAATATTCAACGAACAGTGGCTTCAACTTCCTTAACCCGTACGTTAGTTCAGGGCTGAATTTCCAGTTCTCGCAATCGCTGCTCCGTAATTCTGGGCGTTTTCCGAATACCGCGCAATTGAAGATCGCAAGACGCGCGCTATCGCAGTCGCACTCCATTTTTGAAGCCGAGGTGAACGACGCGATCTTGAATGTCGTCTTGCAATACTGGGCCGCGGTTCAGGCGCGTGGCTCGCTCGACGTCCAGAAGCGCGCACTTGAACTTGCAGAAGTCAGTTACAAGCACGACAAGCGCGCGCTTGAACTTGGAGCGCTGCCCCCGCTGGATATCAGCCGCTCCGAATCCGAAGTTGCCTCTCGCCGAGTACAGGAAGTCCAGGCAGACTACGCACTTGCCCAGGCAGAAGAGGCACTTCGTATCACGATCGGTGCGGACCAGGATACTCAATTCCAATCGCTTGGTTTCGAACTTACAGAAGACCCGAAACCCGCGGGCGACCTGGAGAACGTGAACCTGAACGAAGTGCTGACACAGGCTCTCAACACTCGACCTGAGATCAAATCCGCAAAAGACGCCCTGGCGATGGATGAAACCAGCATCCGCTATGCGCGGAATCAGCTTAAACCCGACCTGCAACTGAGCGGCTCGTATCTCAGCAACGGACTGGGCGGCAATCAGTATGACCTGAATAGCGGTGAACTGATTTCTCCTGGAGGATTCGGCTCTTCTTTCAGCCAGCTGTTCGGTTTCGGGTTTCCCGGTTATGGAGGCTCATTAACACTGAACTTTCCGGTCAGAAATCGCGGAGGCGAAGCGCGTTTTGGGAATGCACTCGTATCGCGAACGCGCGACTTGTATAGCGATCGGCAAGTGCAGGAGCAGATTACGCGGCAAGTCAGAGACGCCGTAAACCAGCTGAATGCAGCGAAACTCGGGCTAACTGCGGCAAATACATCCTTCGACCTCAATAAGAAGCTGCTGGCAGCTGATCAGCGGAAATATGAACTTGGGGCCGAAACCAACTTCTTCGTTCTCGATTCGCAGGAGCGGCTCGCCGGAGCCGAGTTGGCATTGCTGCAAGCCCAGGTGAACTACCAGGTTGCTCTTGCAGCCATTCGGCACGCCACGAGCGATCTGCTCACTCCTTATCACCTACAGATCGAGGCAGCTTCAAAATAGCAGCGCTGGTTTCGCCAGATTCACGCGACGGCTGAAGCTGATGTAGCGGATCGCGCGGTGGACAACGTTGCCGGTTAGTGTGAAATTGAGTTGACGCAGGCGACAGAATCAGTTGGGACGCTTCAATGCTGATGAATCAGGGTCTGATCCGAAACTCGTCGTGCGCCTCTGCGCTTGAACTTCCCCCCACCCAGACGGTGTAATCCGTGGCCTCGATTACCGCATGTCCCGTATTGTCATAGAACGATAACTCCGGAAACCCCAGCTTGAAGGAAACCTGCTTCGACTCGCCAGGCTTCAAAGTCACTCGTTCAAATCCTTCCAGGCTGCGCACAGGCTGCTCGAGGCTCGCGCCGAGATTGCGCACGTAGCACTGCACGATCTCCGTGCCCTCCCGGCTTCCGGTGTTCTTCACAGTCGCAGTCACTGTGACGATATCCCGTGCGTCGCTGTGCCGCGCTTCCGCCATCGGCACGGCATGTCGCGATAGCGCGACTTTCTCATAGGCGAACTGCGTATAGCTTAGGCCAAATCCAAACGGGAACAGCGCATCGTTTGGAACGTCGACATAACGCGAGAAGAAACGCGAATCGAAGTCGGGCGCCCGCGTTAGATCTATTCCTGTTGGCGGCCGGCTGGTTGGAAACTGGTTGTAATACAACGGCTCCTGACCGACTGCGCGCGGGAAGCTCATTGGCAACTTGCCGCTTGGTACAACATCTCCATAGAGAAGGTTGACAATTGCATTCCCAGCCTCGGTCCCCGGAAACCATGCCTCGAGGATCGCGGGCACATGTTTTGCGGCCCAGTCCAGCACCAGCGGCCGGCCAGAGAACACCAGTAGGACGAGTGGTCGTCCGGTCGCTGCAACCGCCTCCAGAAGCTGCTCCTGGTTTCCGGGCAGATCGAGATAAGCACGGGACCCAGCTTCACCGCTCATTTCGGCTGATTCGCCCAGTGCCATCACCACAACATCCGCCTGCTTCGCTGCCTCCACCGCTTCGGCAAAACCCGCCTCAGACGTCCCTGAGATCTCAGTACCTTTTGCGTACTGCAGAGAGCCGCCTGCAAGCTTCATCCGCTGCTCAAGCGCGTCTTTCACCGTCACAACATCAGGATCTCTCCTCGTCAAGCCCCAGGCGCCCATCATCTCTCCGGTGTCGTCTGCCAGTGGCCCGAGCAAGGCAATCTTTTTCACATCCTTCTGCAACGGCAAGACGGGGTCTCCGCCGTTTACCGGATCGTTCTGCAACAGCACAATCGCTTCTTCCGCGGCTTTTCGCACCAGCGGTCTGTTTTCGGCAACAGCTGACGTCACCTCTTTCTCCTGCACGTACGGATGCTCGAACAGCCCCATCGCAAACTTGACGCGCAGCACGCGACGCACCGCCTCATCCACTACGCTCATTGGGACCTGGCCTGACTTAATCAATCCCGGCAGTTCCGAATCGTAGTAATGCGACATCATGTCCACATCCACGCCGGCCGTGATCGCCTTGCGGGCCGCGGTGGCAGCATCCAGGGCAATACCGTGGTTGCGCAGCTCCATCACAGCGGTGTAATCGCTTACAACAAATCCATTGAAACCCCACTCGTCACGGAGAATCTGCTCCAGAAGATGCGGATTCGCAGTCGCAGGCAAGCCGTTCAGCGCATTGAACGAGCTCATCATTGTCGCTGCTCCCGCTTCAACCGCGGCCTGGTATGGCGGCAGGTACACCTGCCGCAGGCGGCTCTCCGACATGTCCGTAGTGTTGTACTCGCGGCCTGCCTCCGCCGCACCGTAAGCCGCGAAATGCTTCACACAGGCTGCGACGCTGGTGGGAAGCGAAAGATCACCCTGCTGATATCCGCGAATGTATGCGCGTGCCATTGCCGCACCGAGGTATGCATCTTCGCCCGCGCCTTCCTGTGTTCGTCCCCAGCGCGGATCGCGCGAGATGTCCACCATCGGCGAATAAAACCAGTCCACGCCGCCGGTTCTTGCTTCAGACGCCGAGATATGAGCCAGAGAGGTGACCAGTTGAGGATCGAATGTCGCCGCCAGTCCCAGGGGAATTGGATAGATCGTCCTGTATCCGTGAATGATGTCCGCACCGAACATCAGCGGGATATGCAGGCGGCTCTTCTCCACTGCCGCATGCTGCAACGCGTTGGTGCGTGCCTGTCCAACGAGGTTCAACAATGAACCGAGTCTTCCCGTCGATACCAGTTCCATGGCATCCACTTGTTGATGCGCGGTTGGATTCTTGCCTGGATTGGCGGCTTCGTCCGCAGTCTTCGCCTGCCCGTTGTATCCGCTGTCGCTGTACTGAACCAGTTGCCCAAGCTTCTCCTCCAGCGTCATTTTCTTCAGCAACTCATCCACACGACGCTCGGTCTCAGGCGATGCAAGCTGCTTGTTCGAGGGGGGAACCGGATCCTGGCCCGACTTTTTGCCAGCCTGCGAAGATGCGTTTTGCGATGCACCCAGCAACTCCAGCGCGACAAAAAGCGCCAGAAAAACAACAGACATCCTTCTCACTGGCCGTCCAATTGGAAAACTCCTGAACAAATTCATTGACTCCCGCCTCTCTTTTTTTATCGTTGCTCCGTGCGGCATCCGGTTCTCTTGCGTCACTTCGGTTTTTTCAGAATCTCGATCAGAGCGAGCCCGTTCACCGGCAGCGAAATCTCGAGTTCCCCTTCTTTCAGATTGAGCCCTTCAGGAGCAGGCAACAGGGATGCCTGATTCAGCACCGCCACCTGCGCCCGTGTCGGATAGGTCGGGCTTCCCATCGCGACATACGCGACCATCGGATTCCCGTGGGCTTGATCTACTCTCTCGATCGTTGCTTTCGCGTTTGCGGCAGCACCCTTGACCCTCAGTCTCAATGCGACTGGCCTACCCTGAGCCACCTGATCCATGTCCACCAGGTTCCACGCGGCCACGACGAGAGTGCCGTCACTTCGCCTCGTAACCAGCACGTCGCTATCGCGATTTGGCAGCCGTTCCTCGCCCAGCTTATGCAGAAGCGCAAAATCATAGAAACTCGGTTTCTTGATCATCCCTGGCGCGATGAGTCCAAAACCCCCGTCGAACGGCAAGGTTTTTACTCCGCCTTCTTCGAAGACATCATCAAATGTCCAAAACGACATCATGGAGACATTCCCATCGCACTGGTCGATGTCGTGTGCCAGTGCTGGACCCACATACCAGTTATCTCTGGCGTGCAAATCTCCAAACGATGGAACGTTCCACTCCGTCCACATCAGCGGCAGCGCGGGAAGGGGCGACTTTTCGATCTCGCCATGAACCTTCGCAATCGCCCTGCAGACCCGATCGCGCATCGGAATCTCTTCGTGCGTTCCGAACATGTCTTCAACCGAGTCGTCGGCGTAGCCGTGCGTGGAAACAAAATCCGCTGGTACATGCTGCTCGCTGACATGTTTCAGAAACTCCGGCACCCAATGTGCCGCAGCCGTGGCAGGCCCTCCTACGCGTAGTCGAGGACTGATAGCCTTCAATGCGCGTGCCGTATGATCGTACAGTTCGAAGTACGTGGACTGTTTCGGAGATCCCGCCCAGAAATCGATGTTTGGCTCGTTCCAAACCTCGAAATACCACTGTGACACTTCGTCGATGCCGTATCGATCGACTAGGTGCTGCGCAAATGCGCTCATCAGCGCATCCCACTTTGCATAGTCCTTTGGCGGAGAGACGTTCTGTTTATACCAGAACGGGTGAATGGCCTTGGAATTCGATGCCAGTTTATAGGACATGAAGCTAATCTCCACAAACGGCTTCACGCCTCGATCGAGCAACCCATCGTAGATCTGATCCACATAAGTGAAGTTGTAGATCGGCTTTCCACCCTCGCCCTCGTCGTACACACCGACCTCGTCATGCAGGATCGCGTGAAATCGCACGTACCGCATCCCAATTTGATCGTGGACCTCTCTCAGGTCCTGCCGGTAGTTATCGCGTAGCGCGAGAATTGCCCGACCCGATCCAAATGTCTGCTCCCAGAAATGCGGGAAAGGACGGCCGGATGCATTCGCATCAATTTCCACCTCCCGCGCCGGGGTCTGTGCTGCCGCAACGCTCACGGCGATGGTCAAACCAAGAAAAGCAATGCAGCTTCCAGTTCTCATCTGGCGTTCTCTCTCTTCCGGCGAAAATCGCGCAAGCCGCGAGCTTTTGGCTGCTTGCTGTGCTGGTATCCATTGCGCTGGCGAATAAGGGATGTCTGGGAATTCACACGTCCAGCGGCTATAACAGTACTGAGGGGTGGCGACCAGGTCGGCTGGCGGCTCGCTCTGAGCCTGCGATGAAAGGCCGGCGATCCGCTCCTTTTTAAAGACGAACAGGTCCGCATCCGTACATGAAGAGCGATCCCAACTCCAGTTTCGAGCGCCGCCGCCTTCTCAAGATCATGGGCAGCGTCATCGCATCGGCATTCGCCCCGCGGCGTCTCTGGGCGGAGCCAACTCTGCCTGGCGCACCCGCAGACTTTCCGGGCATCCGATTTGAAGAGATCGCGCAGCAATCGGGCCTTCACTTCGTAACGCGCAACTGCGCCACCCCAAACAAGAATCAACCCGAAACCATGGTCGCCGGCGTCGCGTTGTTCGACTACGACAACGACGGCTTTCTCGACGTCTACTGCGTCAATGGCGCAGAGATACCTTCGCTTCAGAAAACCTCGCCGGAATACTGGAACCGCCTCTTCCGCAACAACCATGACGGCACCTTTACTGACGTAACCGAAAAGGCCGGCGTCGCCGGGGCGGGCTACGGCATCGGCGTCGCTATCGGCGATTACAACAACGATGGGCATCCCGACATCTTCGTTTCCAACGTCACGGACAACCAGCTCTTCCTCAATAATGGCGACGGGACGTTTACTGATGTCACTGCCAAAGCCGGGGTCGCCGGAGCGCATGCTCACGGCAAGAAGATGTGGTCCGTAGGTGCAGGCTGGTTCGACTACAACAATGACGGCCTCCTCGATCTTTTCGTCGTCAACTACTGCCACTGGGAAGTCAACCAGGACCCTTACTGTGCGCTCAAAGAAGGTCTCCGCGCCTACTGCCACCCGAACAAATACCTGCCCCTGCACAACACGCTCTACCGCAACAACGGCGATGGCACGTTTACTGACGTGTCGCACGAAATCGGCATTGACGCTTTCTTGGGCAAAGGTATGGCAGTCACTTTTGCTCACCTCAGTGACAACCCATTTCCTGATGCTTTTGTCACCAACGACACCATGCCAAACTTTCTCTTCCGCAACATTGACGGAAAAAAGTTCGAAGAAATTGCTGTTTCTGCGGGGGTCGCCTACTCTGCCGACGGCAATGTTCTCTCCGGCATGGGCGCAGACTTCCGCGACATCAACAACGACGGCCGACCCGACATCTGGCACACTGCTGTCGAACACGAGGACTTCCCCCTCTACATCAACCAGGGTGGCGGCGTGTTTGCCGACGCCACGGTTACCAGCGGACTCGGCCAGCTCACGAATCGCATGACCGGCTGGAGCAACGGCGCTTTTGATTTCGATAACGACGGGTGGAAGGACCTCTTCGTCGCCCGCGCCAACGTCATGGACAACGTGCAGCAAGCCATTCCCGCGCAGGCCTACCCTGAACCCAACTCCGTCTTTCGCAATCTCGGCAACGGCAAGTTCCAGGATGTCAGCGCCGAAGCGGGCGCGGACTTTCAGCGGGCCGCT
>Ga0335080_10003846_pt1 | contig 15244 bp, 17 predicted proteins | sample Lox_Sample_34_FD_206720 | JGI IMG/M metagenome (GOLD analysis project Ga0335080, IMG submission 206720) | Soil microbial communities from Loxahatchee National Wildlife Refuge, Florida, United States - Lox_Sample_3.4 | ecosystem: Environmental > Terrestrial > Soil > Wetlands | place: USA... | reverse complement strand
TCGCGCCGCCCGGCTTCGAGAGCCGCAGCCCGGTCTCGGTCAAGAGGTCGACGAACAGACTGCCCTCGCTGCCGTGCACCTCGAGCGTGCTCTGCATGCCGCTCTGCACCGCCCACGAGCTCTCCGAGATCCAGTGCACGCCGCCGTCGAGCTCGAGCCGCACCCAGGCCTCGTCGTCGAGCTCGGTCTTGTCGGCGTGCAGCGTGGTCGCGAGCCGCGCCGAGACGCCGCGCACCGCCGGCTTGTCGAACACGAAGCGCAGCGCCTCGATCCCGTGACAGCCCATGTCGAGCAGCGCCCCGCCGCCGGCCTCGGCGCGCTGCCAGAACCAGGGCGAGTACGGTCCGCCGTGCTTCTCGACCTGGCGCGCCCACAGCACGCGCCCGACCGCGCCCTCGCGCAAGAGCGCCCGCGCGCGCCGGTAGAGCGGCGCGAAGCACAGGTTCTCGGCGTAGCCCAACACTTTTCCGTGTCGCGTGGCGGCGGCGCAGAGCGCGTCGGCCTGGTCGAGCGTGAGACACAGCGGCTTCTCGAGCACCACGTGCTTGCCCGCCTCGAGCGCCGCCAGCGCCTGTGCCGCGTGCAGGTGGTTGGGCGAGTTCACGCACACGAGCTCGAGCCCGGGCGTGGCCAGGAGCTCCGACAGCGCGTCGAACGCGAAGCCGCGCGCACCGTGCTCGCCCGCCAGCTTCTCGGCGGCCTGCGCGCTGCGCGATGCCACCGCGAGCAGCTTCGCGCCGCCCGCGCGCGCGAGCGCCGCGGCGTAGACGCGCGAGATCCAGCCCGCGCCCAGGAACGCTACGCCGGTGGGCGCGCGGGTCAGAGCTTCAAGAGCTGCGCGACGCGCTCGCGGTGCTCCGCCGGGTCGCCGTAGGTGACCTCGATCGCCTTCGCGCGCTTGTAGTACAGGTGGCAGTCGTACTCCCAGGTGAAGCCGACCCCGCCATGAATCTGGATGTTCTCGGCGGACGTAGCACGGTAGGCGTCGCCCGTGTACGCCTTGGCCGAAGCCGCCGCCAGCTCGGCGTCTGCGATGTTCTCGGCCACGGCCCAGGCGGCGTAATAGGTGATCGACTTCGAGGACTCGACCTGGATCAGCATGTCGGCGCACTTGTGTTTGATCGCCTGATTCACGCCGATCGGCTTGCCGAACTGCACGCGCTCCTTCGCGTACTTGACGGAGTCCTCCATGACTTTCTGGGCCCCGCCCACGGCCTCGGCCGCCAGGTGCACGAGCGCGTGATCGCGCACGACCTTCCAGGTGGCCCAGCCCGAGTCGAGCGCGCCCAGCAGCTGCGCAGGCGTGCTCTCGAAGCGCAGCTCCGCGAGCCGCCGCGTCTGGTCGAGCGAGAGCATCGGAGTCACCGAGAGCCCGGGCGCGCCGCGCTCGACCAGGAACAGCGAGATACCGGCCTCGCCCGGCCCGCTGCTGCGCGCCGCGACCACGATCACGTCGGCGTTCTGACCGTCGGGCACGAACAGCTTCGTACCGCTGAGTGCGAAGCCGGCGCCGCGCTTCTCCGCGCGCGTCTGCAGCTCGTCCGGGTCCTCGTTGCCCGACTCCTCCGTGATCGCGAAGGAGAGGATCTTCCGGCCGGCGGCGACCTCGGGCAGGAGCTCCTTCTTCTGAGTCTCGGTGCCCCCGTGCAGCACTGCGAGCGCGCCTTGGAAGGTGGCGAAGAAGGGCGACGGAGTGAGCGCGCGGCCGAGCTCCTCGGCGACCACGATCTCGTCGACCAGTGTGAGGCCCGCGCCGCCGTACTCCTCGGGCAAGACGAGACCCAGCCAGCCGAGCTCGGCCAGCTTCGCCCAGAGCCCGGGATCGAAGCCGCGCGGATCATCCATCAATGCGCGCACCGCGGTCATCGGGGCTTCACCCGCGAGAAACTCGCGCGCGGTAGTGCGCAACAGCTCCTGCTCGTCCGAGAACGCGAAATTCACGCGGCGATTCTATCGCTCGCGTTTTTCGAGGGTCAAACAAGCGCGTTGCGGGCCGCGAAGCGCGTAGCGTAGGGTGGCGTCCGAAATGCCGTGGCGATTGCGGGGCTCTCTCTCATGAGCGCGAAGATCGAGGCGCAAAACGTTTCCAAGCGCTTCGGGTCGCTGGTGGCCCTGGACGCACTGTCTCTTGAAGTGGCCGCCGGCGAGGTGTTCGGAATCATCGGCCCGAACGGTGCCGGCAAGACCACGTTCCTGCGCATCTTGACCGGCTACTGGCTCGCCTCGGAAGGCGACGTGCGCGTGGACGGTCTCTCGGTCACCCGCCAGCGCTTCCAGGTGCAGGCCCGCCTCGGCTACGCCTGCGAGCAGCCGAAGCTCTACACCGACCACCGGGTCGACGCGTTCCTTCGGCTGATGGGTGAGATTCGCGGTCTCTCGGGCGCGCGCCTGCGCGAGGCGATCGCGCTCGCGGCCGATCGCCTGGGCCTCGGTCCGGTGATGAAGCGCCGCCTGGGCGTGCTGTCGAAGGGCTTCCGCCAGCGCGTGGCGCTGGCGCAGGCGCTCTTGCACGAGCCTGCGCTGCTGGTGGTGGACGAGCCGACGGTCGGCCTCGACCCGGCCCAGCAGATCGAGCTGCGCCGGATCATCGCGGGCTTCCGCGGCCAGCACACCGTGATCCTGTGCACGCACCAGCTGCACGAAGCCGAGATGATCTGTGACCGGGTGGCGCTGCTCGACCGCGGCCAGCTCGCCGCGCTCGCCACCGCCGAAGACATCCGCGCCGGCGGCAGCCTGGAAGAGCTGTTCCTGGCCAAGGTGGGCACTCACTCGGCGGTCGCGCCGTGATCCGCCGGCTGTGGGCGCTCTCGCGCAAGGAGCTGCGGCAGCTGTTCGCTTCGCCGATCGCCTACGTGGTGCTCACCGTCTACGTCGCGCTGACCGGCATCTACTTCTTCCAGCACCTGGTGAGCTACAACCAGCTCCTGTTCGTATACCAGTCCGAAGGCATGACCGGAGGCGGCTTCGATCAGGGCACGGTGCCCACGCGCATCAACGTGCTGAACGAGGTGTTCGTGCCCTCGGCCGACGACTTCGGGCTGTTCCTGTTGGTGGTGCTGCCGCTCGTGACCATGCGCGTGTTCGCGGAGGAGCGCGCCAACGGCACCGACGAGCTCCTGCTCACGAGCGGGCTGCGCCCGTACGAGGTGGCGCTGGCCAAACACGGAGTCACGTACGGCTTCGTGATGCTGCTCCTGCTGGGCAGCGCGATCTACCCCGCGGTGGTGGTCATGCGCGCGTCGCTGGGCATGGAGCACCTGGCCGCGCTCTATCTCGGGCAGCTCTTCTACGGCTGTGCGGTCGCGTCGATCGGGCTGGCCTGCTCGGCTTTCACGTCGAGTCAGATCGTGGCCGCCGTGCTCGGCTACGCGATCCCGTTCGTGCTGCTCGACTTCGCCTGGCTCTCGAACACGGTCTCGGAGGGCGTGGCCGCGCTGCTGCGCGAGGTCGCGCTCTTGTCTCACTACGGCTCGTTCGCGCGCGGCGTGATCGAGCTGCGCAACGTGGTGTACTTCGCGGGCATCATCGGGCTGGGCTGGCTGGTGTCGGTCGCCTCGCTCGAGCTGTCGCGGGCGCGCTGATGACGTTCCTGCCCGCCGCCGGCGTGGTCATGATCCTGGTCGGCGTGGCCTCGTACTACGCCACGCGCTCGCTGCACGGCATGTCGGCCTTCTCCGGCCTGAACGTCGCGCTCGGGGCGCTCTTGCTCTTGCTCGGCGGGCTCGCGCAGGCGCGCCGCTTCCGCGGCTTCAGCGGCGCCGAGTCACGGCGCGTGGTGCTGCGCTGGGTGGCCATTCTCGCGGCCGCGGTCGCGGCGGTGATCGGCGTCGACGTCTGGGCGCGCGCGCTGACCGCGCGCGTCGATCTCACGGTCGACCGGCAGTACACGCTGTCGCCCGAGACGCTCCAGCTGTGTCACGAGCTCGAGGCCAAGGGCGGTCCGCCGGTCGAGCTCGTGTTCTTCGAGGACTCACTCCTGGCCAAGGACGTGCGGCTCCTGGTCGAGGCCTACGGGGCGGCCTGCAAGCGGCTCGAGGTGCGCGACGCCAGCCGGCGCGCGCCGCCGCAGGCCGCGCGCGATCTGTACACCACGACGGCCACCGCCGTGATCGCGTGCCGCAGCGACGCCTGCGATCCGGTGGGCTACCCGTCCGAGCGCAACATCACCAACGCGCTGGCCCGCTTCACGCGCGAGCGCGCGATCCGCATTTACTTCACGGTCGGCCACGGCGAGATCGACCTGGCGGGTGAGTCCGACACGGGCTACTCCGGCGTCGCGGCGCTGCTGCGCGACGAGGGCTTCGATCCGCAGGCGTTCGTGAGTCCGGCCGCGGCCGAGGTCCCGGCCGACGCCGACGTGCTGGTCGTGGCCGCGCCCGAGCGCGATCTCATGCCCGAGGAGCTGGCGATGCTGGACCGCTATCTCGGCCGCGGCGGCCGCATGCTGGTGCTGGCCGACGCGGGCCAGCGCTCGAACTTCTACTCCGAGTTCCTGGCGCGCTGGGGCTTCACGCTCGACGACGCGGTCGTGCTCGACCGCGCCTCGAGCCCGCTCTTGAAGGATCCCAAGCCCGTGAACCTGCTGGTGCACCAGTTCGCGCCCTACAACCCGGTGACTCGTAACCTGTCGCCGCGCACGATGTTGCTCCTGCCGCGCGCGCGCCCGGTCGAGCTCGGGCGCAAGCCGATGCCCGACGACAAGCTCGACCGCGCGGCGCTCGCCAGCCCGCGCTCCTGGCTGAGTCACGACGTGGCCGCCGCGCTCGCGAACGGCGAGCCCCCGCCGGACTCGACCGAGCCGCAGGAGATCGCGCTGATCGCCACCGGCCGCTATCCGCGCGGGAAGAGCGAGGAGGATTCGAGCAAGGAGGCGCGCATCGTCGTGATCGGCGACCGCGACTTCGCCTCGAACCGGCTGCTCGACGCGCTGTACAACCGCGACGTGTTCCTGAACGCGGTGCGCTGGCTCGGCAACGACGAGACGCGGATCGCCCTGTCCGACAAGGCCTGGACGCCCGACCAGGACCCACTCACGCTGCAGCAGACCGTGGCGTACTTCTATTTCCTCGCCTTCGCGCTGCCCGAGGGGCTGCTCCTGCTCGGCATCTTCGCGTGGTGGCGGCAGCGCACCTGATCTAAGCTTCGCCCCCATGAAAAATCGGGGTCTCGCCGCACTGTGTCTCGCCACCACGCTGCTGTTCGCCTGCAACCGCGGCGTCGAGAAGGATCTCGCCGACATCCGCGCCAAACAGGACGAGATCCTGTCCAAGCTGGCCGCGATCCAGGACGCGCAGAACAAGCTCACCGCGGCGCGCCAGGGCCCGGCCGGCGAGGACTTCGACAAGGTCTACGCGATCGACGTGGGTGACTCGCCGGTGCGCGGCGACGCCGCGGGCAAGGTCACGATCGTCGAGTTCTCGGACTTCCAGTGCCCGTTCTGCGCGCGCGCCGAGCCGCTGCTGACGCAGGTGCTGCAGAAGTATCCGAAGGGCGTGCGCTTCGTGTACAAGCAGTTCCCGCTGCCGCCCACCATGCACCCGGTGGCGCGCCCCGCCGCGCTCTGGTCGCTGGCCGCGCAGTCACAGGGGAAGTTCTGGGAGATGCACGACGTGCTGATCCAGAACCAGGCCACGCTCGACCCCGCCAAGGCCGAGGATTTCGCGAAGCAGGCGGGCCTCGACCTGAAGCGCTTCAAGAGCGACCTCGAAAAGAACGGCGCCGACTACAACAAGCGCATCGACTCCGAGATGGCGCTCGGCAACAGCGTCGACGTGCGCGGCACGCCCACGATCTTCATCGGCGGGAAGAAGGTGCGGCTGCGCACGGTCGAGGGCATGAGCGCGATGATCGACGCCGAGCTCGCCAAGAGCTCGTGACTCGCCGCGCTAGCCCTTCCTGAGCTCGGCCGCGTACGCGCGAATGTGCGCCGCGTTCGCACCGAGATCGGTTGGGCCCGCGCGCGAGCGCGAGCGCAGGTCGACGCGCGAGCCGCTGCCGTCGGCCTGGACGCGGATCACCACGTCGTCCACGAAGTGGAACAGGCGTGAGGTCGCGATCGCCTCGATCCGGCCGCTCGACGCGTCGGCATGAGTCACTTCCCAGCGCGGCATGTGCGCGGCGACCGCCTTGGCGCGCTCGAACGCCTGGTCGGGGGGCAAGTCGAGGTGGACGGGCGCGATGTCGGGATAGCCGCTCTTCTGCAGCGCCTCGACCTGCGCGCGCTCCTCGCCCTCGGCGTCCTGGTTCAGCGAGGCGGCAGTCACCTCGGGCGAGAACGGGAGGCGCGCGCCGGGATCGGTCGAGACGTCGTGGATGGGCGGAACGTGAGAGATCGTGGCCAGCGCGAGCGCCGAGAGGCCCACTCCCAGCGGCACGACCGCCGCGCGCACCGCGCGCGGGCGCCACGGCTTCTGGGTCACGGTCGCGAACGCGGAGGCGCCGGCGAGGCCGATTCCGAACACCACGCCCACCAGCACCGCGAGCAGCACCAGGCTGAAGCCGACCATTGGGTCCACCAGGCGCGTGAATGCAAGGAGCGGCCCGAGCACGAGGAACGTCACGATCGTGAACGTGGGCGCGAGCCACAGCCGCTCCATGTGCCTGCCCTCCTGGCCGGCGATTCTAGCCTCTGGCAAGTTCAGCGTCGGAGGTGAGTCGGGTTCCGTGCACCGCCATGACCACGCCACGCATGCGCACCTGGGCGCTCACGGCCACGACCATGGCCAGGCGCCGGCGCGCAGCGGCAGCGCGCTCGCGCTCTGGCGCGCCTTCGCGCTGACCAGCGGCGTGCTGGTGCTCGAGCTCGTGGGCGGGCTCATCACCGGCTCGGTGGCGCTGCTGGCGGACGCCGGCCACATGCTGACCGACGCGGGCGCGCTCGGCATCGCACTGTTCGCGGCCTGGGCGGCGAATCAGCCGCGCGGCCGGCGACACAGTTTTGGGTATGGCCGGGCCGAGGTGCTGGCGGCGCTGTTGAACGGGTTGTTGCTTGGCGGTGTCTCGGTGGGCGTCGCGGTCGAGTCGTTCGCGCGGCTGCGCTCACCTCACCGCGTCGACGCCGCGCCGATGCTCGGCATCGCGGTGATCGGTCTCCTGGCCAACCTCGCGTCCGGGTCATTCCTCATGCCCGGCGCGCGCACCAACCTGAACCTGCGCGCGGCGCTCTACCACGTGGCGGGCGACGCGCTGGGATCACTCGCGGCGATCGGGGCGGCCGGCTCGATCCTGGCCTTCGGCTGGCAGAGCGCCGACGCGGTGGCGGGGCTCGTGATCGCGCTGCTGCTCGTGCTCTCGGCGCTGCGCCTTACGCGCGAATCGGTCGACATCCTGCTCGAAGGCGCCCCGCGCCACCTCGACCTGGATGAGATCGCCGAGCGCGTGCGCGCGCTTGCGGGCGTGGCGCGGATTCACGACCTGCACATCTGGACGGTGGGCAGCGGCTTCGCCGCGATGAGCGCGCACATCGACCTGTTGCCCGGCGCGAACCCCGACGCCGTCCGCCACGAGGTGCACCGGCTGCTGCACGAGGAGTACGCGGTCGCTCACACCACGATCCAGACAGAATCGGCGCCGCCCCTGCTGCAGGTCGACGGTCCGCCGCTATAATGCCGGCCGCTCGATGTCCAAAAAAGATCTGATCACCGTTTCCGGCGCGATCGCCAAGATCCTGGGCGGCGGCCGCTATCTCGTGAAGCTCGACAACGGCAGCGAGATCACGGCGCAGCTGTCCGGGCGCATGCGCCGTTTCCACATCCGCGTGATCCAGGGCGACCGGGTCCAGTGCGGAGTGTCTCCGTACGACCCGACGCACGGGTTCATCACCTATCGCGAGCCGCCGGGCGGCGCGCCGCGGCCCGAAGGCGCGCCCGCCAAGGACTGAGGCGCGGCTCAGGCGCGCTGTCCGCGGCCGATCTTCCTCCGCCCGCGATTGATCTCCTGCAGCTCCGCCATCGCGGCGTCGGCCACGTCCTGACCCACCACCTCGTCGCGTTCGCGCGCCAGCTCGTCCATGTCGACCCAGGTCGCGTAAGTCGCGCGCGTGCGCTCGGTGATGATGCCAGCCTTGAGCAAGGTCTTGATCAGCACGCGGAAGATGTTGGTGCTGCGGGTCATCGCCGAGCGCCGGTCGGAGTCGGTGAAGGCCTCGAGCACGGCGCTGCGCACCCACTGCCACTCCAGCCCGAAGCGCTTGTAGATCTCCTGCTTCTGCTCCGCGTTCACCAGGTTGAAGAGCAGCGTCTGGAAGCACTTCGCGGCCCAGCTCTCGACGCGCTCGTGCTCCTCTTCGGTGAGCTTGGGCACGGTGCGCTCGGCCCAGATCTTTCCGAACTTGTGGTGGAAGGCCTCGTCGGTCATGACCAGCTGCACGGTGCGGCGCAGCAGCGGATCCTCGGTCATCGAGTGCAGCGTCGCGAACGCGCCCATCGCCAGGCCCTCGACCAGCATCTGCATGCCGACCAGCTTCTTGTAGACCTCGGGCGCGAGCACGAGCTCGTTCAAGAGGCTGCCCAGCGTCTTGCCGACCGCGAGCGGCGTGCCCCAGCGCGACTGCACGTAGCGCGTGAAGGCAGTCACGTGGCGCGCTTCTTCGCGCGCCTGGTTGGTGGCGTACTCCTGCGCGCCCGGATCGCGCAGGATCTGGCACAGCGAGACCGAGAGCGAGAGCGCGCCCTGCTCGCCGTGCAGGATCGACGACAGCATGAAACGCGTGCTCTCGTTCGCGAGCTCGACCTGCTGTCGCGGGGTGAGTCGGTCGGCCACCGCGCAGTTCAGCTCGACCGTGAACTCGCGCGGCATGAGCAGCCGCTCGCGGATGTCGAACTTCTCCGAGAAGTCGACGTAGGTCGGGTCGAGCGGATCCCAGAAGTGATCTTCGGTCGCGGAGATGATCTGGTCGAAGGCATCGCTGCGCTCGCCGTAGCGGTCGACCTCGATCATCGACGGGAAGTCGTCGCGATCGACCGTGTTGTAGGCGGGGTTGTGGGTGATGTGAGTCGACGGGTTCATGGGGGACCTCCGCGAATGCCCGAGAGCTGGAGCTCGACGAGTGTCTGCAGGACCGAGTCGCGCGGCACGCGCCCGGGTGACTGTGCCCACCAGATCGCGACCCGTGCCCACATGCCGACCAGCGCCTGCGCGGTGACCGCGGGCTCGAGGCCGTCCTTGGCGTGGAAGCGCTTGGCGAAGATGTTGCGCTCGAGCCGGGCGGCGAAGCGGTCCAGCACGTCGGCGCCGATCCCCGACGCCTCGGCGCCCCGGCCGAAGGCCAGCCGCACCAGCTCGGCGTTGTCTTCGGCGAAGGCCAGGAGCGTCTCGGCGCGGGCGCGGGCGGCGGCCTCGACCCGGTCGCGCACCGGGCCGACCGCCTGCTCGAGCCGGGACTCGAGCTCGCTGATCGCCTCGGCCACGAGCTCGCGGAACAGCTCTTCCTTGTCGCGGAAGTGCAGGTAGAAGGTGCCCGCGGCCACGCCGGCCGCGCTCGCGATCTCGTGGCTCGTGACGGCGTGCAGGCCGCGCTCGGCGAGCAGCTTGCGCCCGCTGGCCCGCAGCCGCGCGCGCGTCGCCTCGCGGGCGCGCTCGGCCGCTCGGCCGCCCGAAACGTCGCCGCCCGTGCCTCGTGTGCGGCGCGGTGTGCGTTTTCGGCTGCCACTGACGGCCATGTCAGCCGCTGACGTTACCGTCAGTTCACGCTCTTGGTCAAGCGCAGGTCTTGTAGTCGCATGGGCACCCTACCCATGCTCCGCTTGCTCCGTGAGCTCGGGGTCCCGCACCAGCGCCAGCAGTGCCCGGTCGAGCAGCTCGATGCTGCGCGCGACGTCGCCGGCGCTGGGATCGATGTGGTCCTGCAGGAAGGCGCCGTCCGCGACCGCGAGCGCGAAGCGCGCCAGGTCTTCGGCGAGCCGGCTCGCACGCGTGACTCCCTGGGACTCGAGCAGGCGGTGGACGCCCTCGCGCAGCCGCTCGAGCGCGAGCTCGCGCACGCGGCGGATCGCGGCCAGCGAGGTCGGGTCGATGTGCTTGCGCTCGAGCGCCACCAGGAACATGAGGCGCAGGAACTCGGGGTGCTGCGACAGCCCGCGCGCGGTGCGCGCTCCGAGCAGTGACTTCCCGACCGTGCCTCGCAAGAGCGGCCCGCCGCGCTCGAGCTCCGCGAACCAGCGCTCGGCGCCCTCCTCCATGACCGCGCCGAGCAGGCCTTCCTTGCTCTCGAAGTGCCAGTAGATCGAGCTGGCGGGCAGGCCCGAGCGGCGACTCACTTCCGAGATGCTGGAGCCGGCGAAGCCGCGCTCGGCCATCAGCGACGAGGCCGCGTCGAGGATGCGGCGCCGCGACTCCGCACCCTGCTGCTCCTTGCGCGTGAGCGGCCGCTCGAGCGCGCGAGTCACCCGGCGCCCCGCAGCCGCCGGGCAACGCCCGGCAAGAGCGCCAGCGCGTTGTCGCGCTCGATCCGCGCGCGCGCGGCGGCGTCGAAGCCGTCGAACGCCGCGAGCCCGTCGATCGAGAGCTTCGCGATCGGCTCGGGCGCGAACGGGAAGTCGCTGCCGAAGAGCACGCGCTCGGGCCCGACGAGCTCTTTGAGACAGCCCAGCGCGAACGGGTTCGCGGACAGCGCCGTGTCGTAGTGGAGCTGCTTCAGGTAGTGCGGCACGCCGCGCGGCACCTTGTCGCGCAGCTGCGGCAGCCCGCCGAACGCCGTGAGTCGACCGGTGAGATAGGGCAGCGTGCCGCCCGCGTGCGACAGGATCAGCTGCCAGCGCGTCAGCCGCTCGAGCGTGCCCGAGAAGATCAGGTTCATGGCCGCGCGCGTGGTGTCGAAGACGAACTCCCCGGCCGCGCCGGGCACCGCCAGATGCAGCGACTCACTGGTGCGCGGCACGGTCGGGTGCACGAACGTCGTCAGCGCGCGCCGGTCGAGCTCGGCCAGCACCGGCTCGAGCCGCGGATCGCCCAGATAGATGCTGTCGCCGTAGCTCGAGAGCAGCACCACGCCGTCGAGCCGCAGCACGTCGAGCGCGTAGGCGAGCTCCGCGAGCGCGCCGTCGACGTCCGGCAGCGGCAGCACCGCGAACGCGCCGAAGCGCGTGGGGTGCTCGGCCACGAGCTTCGCCGACAGCTCGTTGCAGCGGCGCGCGAGCTCGCGCGCGGCGAGGTCGTCGCCGAAGTGGATGCCCGGCGCCGAGATCGAGGTGACCGCCATCGCGATCCCCTGGCGATCCATCATCGCGAGCATGCCGGCCACGTCCCAGCTCGGGAACGAGACGCCGCCGCCGCCGTGGATCCCGAGCTTCGCGAGCGCCCCGACGTAGTCCGCGGGCAGGATGTGGTGATGGACGTCGATCCGGCCGGCACTCATGGCGTGGCGGCGGGGCGCGGCTGGTGGCCCCAGACGCTGATGTTCTCGTAGGTGCGCACGCTCCAGCTGGCGTCGTCCACCTTGATGCCGCCCTGCCCCACCTCGACCGCGAAGCCCGAGGGCGTGGTGGCGTAGAACGAGATCATGCCGTCGTTCGGGTGCTTGCCCAGATCCATGGCGAAGCCGACGCCGGCCGCCTTCATCCGATCGTAGGCCCGGCCCACGTCGTCGAGTGACTCGAGCTCGAGCATGAAGTGGTGCAGGCGCTTGGGCATCGGCACGGAGGCGAACGCGATCGAGTGGTGGCGCGGGTTGGCGTGCAGGAAGCGGATCTCGAGCGTGAAGCTCGGGTTCAGCGCCACCTTCACGCGGTCGCTGAGTCGCATGCCGAGAGACTCGAGATAGAAGCGCTCGGTGGCCTCGGGATCCTTGGCCGAGATCACGGCATGTCCGAGGCCCTCGGCCTCGGCGACGAAACCGGCGGCGTTGCGGCTGGAGCGAAACGGCTCGCGCGCCTGTGCCGGGCCGACGTAGAGCTCGACCGGAATGCCGCTCGGATCCGTCGTCTCGAGCAGGCGAGTCACGCGCCGCGCCGCCGCCTTCTCGGGCTTGCCCTCCCCGACCGCGTGACCGGCGCGCACGAGCCGCGCGCCGAGGGCCTCGAGCTCGGCGTCGTTCGCCAGCTCGAAGCCCAGGAACGCCAGGTCGTCGGCCGGACCGGGCTGCAGCAGGATGCGCTGCTCGTACGAGTCGAGCCGCAGCGCCAGCGCGCCGTCGGAGCCCCGGCGGGCGGGCTCGAGCCCGATGCCGTCGACGGCGAACTTCTCCCAGCGCGCGAGGTCACTGACTTCGAGACCGAGATAGCCGAGCTGTCTCACCTGAGTCATGGCGTTCTCTCCTTCCTGAGTCACAGGAAAAGGTCCGACGGGTCGGCCGGCGGGGCGTCGGGTGTGAGCGCGAAGCGCCCGAACAGCCGCGAGCCCTTGTCGGGGTTGTTGATGGCGTGCGCGCGCATCGCGTGCACGTCGCGGAACACGCGCTGGATCGGATTGTCGAGGAAGATCGCGCGCCCGCCGCTGGCCTCGAACAGCCGGTCGACGGCGTGCACGCTGCGCGCGACCGCCTGCGTGCCGTCGAAGCGCGTGCGCACGCGCAGGTCGAGCGGCAGCGCGGCGCCGGCCTCGGCCGCGGCGCAGAGCTCGCGCCAGTCGCGCCGCAATGACTCGCGCGCGGCGTCGACGGCCGACGCGGCGTCGGCCAGCCGCGCTTGCACGGCCGGGTCGTCGCAAGCCTTGGCGCCGCCCAGCGCGCTGCCGCGGCTGCGGCTGCCGCTCGCGAACAGCTCGAGCGCGCCGCTCGCCGCGCCGATCGCGGGCACCGCGATCGCGCACGCGAACACGCAGCCGAAGGGCAGCCGGTAGAGCGCGCTGGTGTTCAGCGCCTGTCCCGGGCTCTGGAGCGCGAACGCTTCGACGAAGCGGTGCGTGCGGTGGTCGGGCACGAACGCGCCCTCGACCACGATGTCCTTGCTGCCCGTGCCGCACAGGCCGGCGACCTTCCAGTTGTCATCGATCCGGTAGTCCGCGCGCGGCAGCAGGAACGTGCGCATGTCCGGCGCGGGTCCGTCGCCGGGCGCGACGCCGCCGAGGAACACCCAGTCGCCGTGGTCGCAGCCGCTCGAGAACGACCAGCGGCCCGAGACTCGGTAGCCGCCGCTCACCCGCTCGATCTTGCCGGTGGGCGCGTAGGACGACGAGATCAGCACGGACGTGTCGTCGCCCCAGACGTCGCGCTGTGCGGCTTCAGGGAAGAGCCCGAGCTGCCAGGCATGGACCCCCAGCACGCCCAGCACCCAGCCGCTCGACGCGCAGACGCTCGAGACGTCCATCACCGCCTCGTAGAAGGTCCACGGGTCGAGCTCGAGCCCGCCCCAGCGCTTGGGCTGAAGCGCGCGCAGGAGCCCGAGCGCCTGGAACTCCTTCAGGGTCTCGTCGGGAACCCGGCGCAGCGCCTCGCACGCCGGCGCGCGCTCGCGCAGTGCCGGCAGCAGTCCACGAACCTGGGTCCGGAATCGATCGGCATTCATCGCCCGTCCTCCGCTCTGTAACGATCGCTACATACACGACCGGAGCCACGGAAGGCAAGGAGTTTTTCAGGAGGCGCCGGCCGTCGCCGTCGCGTCGACGGGCTTGGTGACCCGCGTCGGGACGCCGATCCGCTTCTGCCCGGCGCGCTCGACCACGTCCCAGTCCACGCGCTTGGCCTCCTTGCCCGCCGCGCGGGTCACCAGCTCGCGCAGGCCCTTGGCCGGCTTGGGCGCGGCGATCTTTCCGGTCTCGTCCAGCTCGAGTGACTGGTCGGGGTCGGGATTCACCTCGAGATACAGCTCGCCGCCGATCCAGCCCACCTTCACCGGCTCGTTCACCACGCGCACGGGCGTGCCGACGGCCACCTGCGCGAACAGCTCGGCGATGTCGTCGGGGTAGAGCCGGATGCAGCCGCGGCTCGAGTGCCGCCCCACCCCGCGCGGCTCGTTCGTGCCGTGGATCAGGTAGCTCGCCCAGCCGAGATACAGCGCGTACTCGCCCAGCGGATTGGTCGGCCCCGGGGGGATCGCATCGGCGAGCTTCGGGTCGTCGCGGTGCGCGGACTCGCCCGGCACCCAGGTCGGCTTCTCCTTCTTGCCGCGCACGCTCGTGACTCCGGTCGGGGTCGCGTAGCCGTCCTTGGCGATGCCGATCGGGTAGGCGCGCGGCACGGCGTCCTTCCCGTACCAGTACAGGTGCAGGTCACCGATGTTCACGACGATGCCCTCGCGTTTGCCGCTGGGCAGCAGTCGCGCGCCGGGCACCGCCAGGCGAGTGACTCCCGGGAGCCACGGGTCGACGCCCGGGTTGGCGGCCAGGAGCTCCACGTAGCCGACGCGGAGCTGCGGCGCGAGATCGACCAGCGTGTCCTCCGCCGTCGTCTCGTGGAACGAGAGCTTTCCGACCAGGTCGCGCGACGGCGGCGGTGACTCGAGCAGGTAGCGCGGCGGCTCCGGCGCGCGCGCGCAGGCCGCCAACAGCGCGCAGACGCCCAGCGCGCTACGGGCGAATCTCGATCGGCGTCCCGTCATCCACGAGCTCCCAGATCTCGTCGATCTCACCGTCGCTCACCGCGATGCAACCGTTGGTCCAATCGTAGTCACTTTGCACGTCGCCCACCCAGCTCGCGCCGCGCGGCAGGCCGTGGATCATCACGCTGCCACCGGTGTCGAGCCCGGCCTTGCGCGCGAACTCGCGGTCGTCATCGTTGGGATACGACACGTGCAGCCCGCGGTGGTAGAGGCTCTCCTCGCTGCGGCCGTCGATCACGTAGCGCCCCTCGGGCGTGCGCCCGTCGCCGTGGTTGCGCTTCGGACCGCTCGGATTGCGGCCGAGCGCGATCACGTACTCGCGCAGCACGTGGTCACCGCGCAGGAGCAGCATCCGCCTGGCGCCTTTCAGCACCAGGACGAAGCTGGCCTTGCCGAGTGACTCCGGAGCCTGGGCCGGCGGATCGGCGGCGACCGCGGCGGCGGCTTCCGGGCTACTTGTGGAGCGTGCGCTGAAAGATCCGGTCGCTTTTCTCGCTGGCCTTCTTCGCCTCCTCGGCGGCCGCGTCGGCCGCGGCGCGTGCGGCCGCGGCATCGGCGGCGGCGCGATCCGCCTTGGCATTCGCCTCTTCGGCGATGCGCTTGGCGTCCGCGGCCTCCGCGCGGGCAGCGTCGATGTCGCCGCTGGTTGCGCAGCCGGTTGCCGCGAGCGCGCCGATCAGCGCTGCGGTGGCGATCGTCCTGACTCCCAACCCCTTGCTCATGCTCAGCTCCTTCAGTGACCGCGCGACGCTACGGAATCGCGCGCCGCGCAC
>Ga0335080_10003845_pt1 | contig 15244 bp, 7 predicted proteins | sample Lox_Sample_34_FD_206720 | JGI IMG/M metagenome (GOLD analysis project Ga0335080, IMG submission 206720) | Soil microbial communities from Loxahatchee National Wildlife Refuge, Florida, United States - Lox_Sample_3.4 | ecosystem: Environmental > Terrestrial > Soil > Wetlands | place: USA: Florida... | reverse complement strand
GTGCGGCCGGACCTTGTGCATGCGGAGCGCGCAAATCAGGAGTCGGGCGCGGACCTGGCGCGTCTGAAACTCCCCGACAATGTCTACACCGCCATCTGGTGGTACGCCAGCTTCCCCTTTCACTATTCAGGCGACGGCGCCACTGGAAGGCGCGAGCTTGGCGAGTATGATATGAACGCCTGGACGGCGGCGGTTCAAAAAGCGATTCGCGCGGTCAAGGCCGACAAGGAAAGCCTGCGGCTGCAGAACGAGTTTTTTGAGAAGGCAAAGCACCCGCTGGATACTCCGCACTAAAACCTATGGTGACAATCCGCGATGTGGCAAAGGAGAGTGGGTTTTCCGCCACCACCGTCTCCATCGTGCTCAATAACGCGCCGCTCGCGCGCTACATTCCTACGTCGACCAAGAAGCGTATCGAAAGCGCCGCCAAACGGCTGGGCTACCGTCCCAATCTTTTTGCGCGGTCGTTGCGCAGCCGGCGCAGCCACACGGTCGGCGTCATGGTCTTCGACATGACCGACCCTTTCTGTACGCTGGTCCTGCGCGGCATCGAGAACTCGCTCTACCAGGCGTCATATTTGCCGATCCTCACCGACGTGCAGAACGAACGGGCGCGGTTCGAGCGTTATCTGGAAATGTTGCTCGACCGCCGCGTGGAGGCCCTCATCGTGCTCGCCAACTGGCTGTTCGTCAACATCGACGTGCTGGGCGATTTGGAGAAGAGCAATATCCCCACCGTGATGATCGGGCGCGAATTGAAGAACGATTCGATCAGCTCAGTGATTGTGGACAACGAACTGGGCGCTTACAGTGCGGTGGAACATCTTTACGCTCTCGGCCATCGCAAGATCGCGTTTATTCGCGGGCCAAAGACGTTAACCGACAGTGCTCCGCGCTGGAGAGGCGTCCGCTCATTTGCCAAGGCGCGGGGCCTTGAGATCGATCCGCGACTGGTCGTCGATCTTCCCGAATCGCGCGACCCGATGTCGAGCTTTGAAACCGGCTACAAGCTGACCGAGGAAATGCTGAAGGCGAAACGCCACTTCACGGCGCTCATGGCCTTCGACGATATGACGGCTTTTGGAGCGGTGCGCGCCCTTATGCGTGCCGGTCTAAAAGTGCCGGAGCAGTGCTCGGTGGTTGGTTTCGATGACGTTGCGGCCTCGAGCCTTTGCACCCCTCCCCTCACGACAATTCGGCAGCCGATGGAAGCAATGGGAGCCATGGCGGCCAGCATTGTGCTGGAAGGCATCAACGCCATGCTGGAGAAGCGCGACCTGCCGGCGGTTCACCGGAAACTTGCTCCCGAGTTGTCGGTGCGGGATTCGACGCGGGGACCGGCATAAAAACCTTTGAGAACGACCGGCTTCGTCTATTTTTTGCTTGACTGAAAATCGCAAAAGGAACAATATTCATACGTTTTAATAAAACGATTCTTTATGAGTTGTTAGCACTTAGACACCGGACCGGTACAGGACCCGCCGGAACGATCGATCTTTCGCGTCGTGACCTTGGGTAAGGAGGCCGTTCATGAAGAGCAGAAGGGCAATCGTCGATGCAGCGCGGAGTCTACTTCTGGTTTGTCTTCTTGTCGTCTGCGCGAGTTCCCTGGCGCTCGCCCAAGCCGGCCGGGGCAGTATCAGCGGGCTCGTCTCCGATCCTTCCGGGGCAGTGGTGAATGGCGCCAAAGTCACCGCCCTCAACCAAGCCACTGGAGTTACCTTGCACACCGTCACCAGCGACGCGGGCCTGTACAGTTTTGTGTCGCTGCCACCTGGCACCTACGTAGTCACCGCCAGCCGCGAAGGCTTTGAAAGCGTCGCCCAGGACAAGGTGCTGGTCACCGTCGACCAGACCACGACCGTGAACATCGCACTCCGGGTCGGCAGCGTAACCGAGACGGTGACGGTATCGGGAACCGGCGCGCTCGTGGATACCAGCAATTCAACGGTAGGACAGTTGATCGACTCGACGGCCATTGATCGTGTTCCCTTGCTTACGCGCAACGTCTTTGATCTGGTACAGCTCAGCGCCGGCGTGACGCCGGCGAATGGAGCGCCCAACTCCTCCAGCTCGCAGCCTATTGTCAACATTTCAAGTGGACGCCCGGGAATCGACGTTTCCTCCTACACCATCAACGGCGCCATTCAGGGCTCGGTTTACTACATGCTCGATGGCAGCCCGCTCGGCGTCGCCGAAAACAACATTGCCGCCATCCTCCCCGCGATGGAAATTCCCGAAGACGGCGTAGAAGAATTCCGCGTCGAAACTCAGAACACTCCCGCTTCGTATCAGAGCGGCGGAGCCGGCGTCATCAGTCTGGCCAGCAAGTCCGGCACGGACCAGTTCCATGGCGATGCCTTCGTGGTTCTTCGGCCCAATATTCTTGCCGCGAACGAATTCTTCAACAAGCAACAGCAGGCGCTGGCCACCGTGCCCTACAACACCGCGCCTGACTTTCATCGCTATCAGGAAGGCGGCGCGATCAGTGGGCCCATCCTGCACAAGAAGCTTTTCTTCTTTGGCGATTATGAGCACACGGATGAGAAACTGTACGACAACTCCAGCTTCTTCACCGTTCCCACTACGGCGGAAAGAGCCGGCGATTTTTCAGCCGATCCCTTCACCATCTACAATCCGCTGGTTGTCGATAACGGCGACGGAACGCGCCAAGAATTTCCGGTCCACAATGTGATTACCAGCTACACCGCGGTCAATCCAACCGCGGCGCAATTTCTGGCGCATTTCCCCCAGTGCAACTTTCCCAATCCGGATACCTGCGACACCAGCGTCGACCCAGACAATCCGTACCACGTCGGCAACTTCCGGCTTCCGGGCCTCGACCCCATCACCGCCCACAGATTTGACGTCCGCCTCGACTACTACAAGAGCGAAAAGCAGCGCCTGTTCGGGCGCTTCTCCTACGACAAGCTGACCACCGCAGGAGTCAACGCCTTCGGCAACGAGTGGGATCCGTACTACGCCCAGAACATCACGAACGGGCGCAACTTCATCTTCGGGTATGACTTGACGATCAACCCAAAGACGGTGTTGCAGTTGCGTTATTCCTTTACGCGCCATTTCGAAAATCAGGGTGGCGATCCCCGCCAGGACGGCTTCGATATCACCTCGCTCGGATTCCCGCAGAACCTGGCCGACGCCCAGGCCTTTAAGACTCTGCCAATTATCTTTTTCAATGACTACACGGACAGCAATGGCAATCCCAGCGGCGTGGGCGGCACCGCGAACTACAACACCTTCGTCTTCGCGAGCATGAACCACGATTTCAATGCCACGCTCACCAAGGTCATGGGCAAGCACGAACTGAGCTTCGGCTTTGAATATATGAAGAGGTTCCTGAATGTGGGCCAGCCGCCCGCTTCTTCGGGCTGGTACTACTTCGATAACTCCGCCACCAACCAGACCACGAACTCGGGCGCGGCGGGCGGAGGCAGCGACTTTGCTTCTTTCCTGATTGGCCAGGGAAACACTGAAATCGAATCGGTGGACTTCACGCAGGATCTGTTCTCGGCAGTATCCAGTCCTTACTACGCGACGTTTGTCCAGGACACTTTCCACGTACGCCCGAACCTCACCATCACGGCCGGGCTGCGCTGGGACATCTTCGGCGGCAAGACGGAGCGCCACAACCGCCTGGAATACTTCGATCCGACGGCCGTCGGCACCGATCCCAACACCGGCGACACATTCACTGGCGGCGAGGTCTTCGCTACCAGCGGGCACCGCTCTCCCTTTACCACCAATCTGACGAATTTTGCTCCCCGCCTGGGCGTGTCATGGCAACCGTTCCAGCACTTGGTGGTTCGCACCGGCGGCGGCTTCTACTTCGGGCCGAGCGTTCAGATGGTGAGCGGTTCTCTCGAAAACAGCGATGGCTATTCCACCAGTAATGACTGGAACGCCACCTGTACTTTGGATGACGGCAACACGGTGATTAACAGCGATTCGGGCTGTGCCCCAGGCGGGGCCACCAGCGTTACAGGCCCCTATGCGTTGAACAATCCCTTCCCGGGCGGGCTGCTTCCGCCCTCTCAGTTGCAGCCCAACGGACTGGCAACCAACCTTGGCGCCAACCTGAGCACCATGCTGCACTCCCAGCCAACCGCACGAACCTACAACTTCAATTTCAGTCTGGAGTATGAATTCCCGCACCAGATCATTGCCAGCGCCGGATATGTTGGCAGCCGGGGCCTGTTTCTTCCGATCCAGGAATTAGATCTGAACCAGCTTACTCTCGCCCAGATCGGCGCGATCGGAGCCACCACTTATGATCCCGACGCGTTTCTGGCGGCGCAGCCTTTCCCACAATTCAGCACTGGCAGCATCAGCGCAACCAGCCAAACGAACGGCGTCATGGTGCATGGCCTTCCCGCAGGAGACTCGGAGTACAGTTCACTCCAGATGAAGGTGCAGAAGAGATTGACCCATCACTTCACCACTCTGGCCTCGTTTACGTGGGCCAAACTGATGACTGACGATGGCAACCCTCCTCTTGGCTTCGTCGGTTCGCACGCCGGCTCGATTCAGGACTGGAGGGATATGCGCTTCGAGCATTCCGTGAGCCCGCAGGATGTGAAGTACCAATTCACGTGGCAGGCGTCTTACGATCTGCCGATCGGCGAGGGCAGGGCGGTCAATGTGAATGGAGTTTCCAACACGATTCTGGGTGACTGGACAATCGACGGAATTTTTTACCTCAGCAGCGGAATTCCCGTGGCTTCGCCGATGGTCGGACAATCGCCCAACCCGTCGGCGCAGACCATCTACCTCAATCAACGGGCGGATATGGTTTGCGATCCGAGCAAAGGCGCGCCCCGTACGGCAGACCAGTGGTTCACACCTGACTGTTTCGCGGTGCCCGGAACGGAAGCAACCGGCGATCCGGATGACGCCAACCCGTTTGTCACAGGAAACGCGCCCGCCTATCTCGATCACCTCCGCACCATGGGAGCTAACAATCTGGATCTCACATTGTCGAAGCGTCTGAAGCTGGGCGAGACGCGGGATGTCCGCTTTTCCATCTCCTGCTACAACGTGGCGAACAAGGCGCAACTGGGCCCGCCCAATGTACCCGCTTACGACAGCGGCTGGCAGAACAATGGCTTTGGCCAGATCTCGAACACGTCAAACTCGCCGCGTCAATTCCAGTTTGGGGCGAGGTTTACTTTCTGAGCGCGCGCGGCTGAATACGCAAAAAATCTGGCGCCGCGCTTGTTTCCGCGCGACGCCAGATCGTTCGAATCGACTTTTGCGGCCTTGTTTTGCCGCGCCTTGCTGACCTGATTCGATCCCTTACTCGAAGTTCAGCCAGAAGAACGTAATCAGCTGGCTGCCCTTGCCGAGCCACAACGCTTCCGAAAGCTCGTCTTTCCCCTTGTACATCGAGATGTTGCGGTTCGACGTTGTACCCGAGGCGACCCATTTGTTCGTGCTGACCTTCAGCGCCGTCGTGTATTCCATGTTCGCGACCAGGTACTCGGCCAGTTCCGGCAGCGATCCGCCCAAGGAGGGCCGCTCCATGATCCACTCCGCTTCTTTTCCGTTGAATACCGTGCCGCTGAGCGGAACGTAGAAGACTGTGCTTTCGCTCTGGGTCACGTCGGTCACCCGGTAGCTGGCATATCCGCCGTTGGGGTTGGGCGATCCGGATCCGGTGCCGATCCAGACTTCCACTTCCATCTCGTCGCCGGCATCGACATCGAACAGTTCCTGCTCGGTGGGCTGATTCGGGAGCAGTTCAGACCATGCGTAGTAGCCGGTGAACAGGAATCCCAACCATTCCACGGCGTCCTGTTCCGTTCCTGCCTGCACCAGGTCGTTGAGGCCGTCACCATCCAGCCCTACCCAGAACGCCGAATAATCAGTACTACCGTCGGAAGAGGCGCCCAGGATCGGCGGGACACCCCACGTTCCAGTTACCGCGCTGTAGTAGTGCTTTGTCGTGGTATGGCCTTCGAGCCCGCTCCAGTTCGAGGACGTGTAGGACTTGGGGGTCGCCGTGATGTCGGACCGGCTGACCATGTGCGCGGGCAAGATCGTCATCGGCTTCGCGACCCGACTCACCCAGCGCTCGTACTCCGCCGGAGACTCGACCACGTTCGGCCGCGCCGGATAGCCCGCCTGCTCGAGTTGCTCGTCCGTCATCGATTGCGCCTGCGCCTCGCTCAGGCCAGGACGGACCTTCGATCCCTTTACGGTGGGAATCTTCCTCAGGGGTGCGGGCATGTCGCTGGTTGGCGTGGAGCTAGCGACGAGATGCAGCGGATAGCTTACGCTCTTGCCTTTCGCCGAGCAGTCGAGTTGAACGCGGCTCTCCATGCCCTCGCGCGCGCTGGCGTTCAGCTTTACGTAGCCATCGGCGTTGGCATAGAAGCGCATCGAGCGGGTGTCGCCCGCGCCCGTCGCATGAAGATCGCAGGCCGCGTCGGGCGCGGTTTTCAATACAATTCCGGTCTCGACGTTGGGGGCAATGGTGAATCCTTGCTCGGCGGCAACTTTCGCATTCGAAGCCGAGGCGGTCATGCCGCACAGGAGGACGGCAGCCAGCGAGAGCAGGCCGTTCGTGTACTTCCGTGGGGCGGTGGACATCGTGAAATTCGACTGATTCGCGTTTGAACGATTCGCGGTGCGTTTCATAACCTCCTCCTGTGAGCCCATCTGTTTTTCGTGGGCTTTGACTGTTCACGCGGCAGAGGAGGAATTTCGGGGTCACGGCAGGAAATGAAAGCGGCGGGAAAAGACCTCAAAGAAAAGAGGAATAAAAAAGGGGGAGCGCTAAGCTCCCCCTTATTAACAAGCTACGGACTGTGCGTAAATCAGGGCTTGAACCCGGTCCCCGTGAGTTCGAAGGCGGTCCCGCAACCGAGGCCATAGCTCGACTGGCAGGCTGTGCCACCACCGTAGGCAGTCGTCCCGTAGAGATTGCCCTGTGCGTCGGAGACAAGGCTGTCGTAAGGCGCCGCCCCGTCGTTGCCTCCCTTGAATTTGTAGAGAACAGTCTCGCTCCAGGTTGTTTTCTTCTTGGTCGGCGGATTCAGGCGAAATGCAACGCCGCCGAATTGTTTGTCGTTGGCTAGACCTCCGCTGTAGGTGGTGCCGTAGAGCTTTCCATTCTTGTCCATGATGAGCCCGCCGTAGGGAAGCGCGCCAGTCTTGCCGGAGAAGTTCCATAGAATTGTCTCGGCCCAGTATGGATTCTGCTCCGTCGGAGGGCTGAGTTCGAAGACGGTCCCGTCATTCAAGAGTTGGCCACCCGCGGAAGTCGTGCCGAAGAGATTCCCGCTGGCGTCCATCAAAAGAGTGGCCGATGGGAACGCGCCGTCGCTGCCTTCGATCGTGGTGCCGAGAAATTCCCAGAGAAGGTTCTCGGTCCACGCACTCTGGCCCTGGCCCGGGGGGACAAGTTGGAAGACCGTGCCGCTGGCCCAGTATCCTCCGGAATAAGTTGTTCCGTAGAGCGCGCCATTCTTGTCGGCGATCAAACCTCCCACAGGATAGGAGCCGTCGCTGGCTCCGCCGGCGAAACTCCAGATGGTGGTTTCAGTCCACTGCGTCTGACCGCTGCCCGGAGGCGTCACCTTGAAGACAACTCCGGCGTTATTGATGCCCCCGACTGTAGTTGTGCCGTAGAGAGCGCCGCTCTTGTCCGCGATTAAGGCAGCCAGCGGAAAGCCGCCATCGACTCCGCCGGTGAACTCGTAAATCACAGCTCCCGTCCAGGCGGTCTGCCCTTGCGCAGGTGGCGTGATCTTCGTGACGATGCCGTAGTCGTAGGTTCCTCCATACAGCGTCGTCGTATAGAACGAGTGACTGCTATCGACCGCGTCATCGGTGATCACGCCGGCTTGTGGCCACGCGCCCGCCAGGCACGGTTGTCCCTGCGGAGGCGCCTGATCGTCGCAGAAGTAATAAACGGGAGTGAAAGTAAAACTGCCTTGACTCGGCGTCAACTGAAACAGCGTGCCGCAATGAAGCGCTCCGCCGCAGCCCCCGCCGCTGGCCGTGCTATAGAGCGAGCCATCGGGGCCGAAAATCATGGCCGCCCCGGGGTAAGCGCCGGAAACGCCGGCGTTCGGATTGAAGTTTGCAATCACGGATTCTGTCGCCGCAATCGCCGGTAGGGATGCAAGGATTATCGAGATTAATAATAGGACTGCTGCAAATCTGTTCTTCATTGTCGTTTCCTCCTGGAATTTGTCTGCTGAATAAATCTGGGCAGGTTCACCCGAAGAAAAGCCCGTTGTGGGCCTACGACTGCTAGCGCGACGTGGACGGGAATTTGGGGTCACCAATCAGGCGCAACCGCCTATTCGGCGCTGTTTTCGGCGCATTTGTTGTGCTAAACTCCGTCGCTAAGTTGTTGTTTCCACGTTCTATCTAGCTCTAAGTCCAGTAACGCGGCAGAGGGAGCGCAGATCGTTCCAGCCCAGAGATAGAAGCTCAAAGGTAGAAGCCCGGGGGTAGAAGCATCGATGAACGGAGACGGTCGAGTTCGCGATCTGGCATCGGTCGACGTAACGGCTCTTCTCGGCGAACTCTCCAAGGGCAAGCCGGAAGCGGCCGACAAGCTGATTCCGGTCGTTTACGGCGAACTGCGGCGCCTGGCCAGCAGTTATATGCGGCGCGAGCGGGAAGGACACACGCTTCAGGCCACGGCCCTGGTTCACGAAGCCTACATGAAGCTCGTCGAGCAGCGCTCCGTCAACTGGCAGAGTCGGACACATTTTTTTGGCATCGCCGCGCAAATCATGCGCCGGTTGCTCGTCGATCATGCCCGCGGGCATCTGCGCGATAAACGGGGCGGTGGACAGCACCTCGTCCCGCTCGATGAGGCTCTGGTATTTTCGCCCGAACAATCCTTTGATCTGGTGGAGCTGGATGGTGCGCTCGATCGGCTGGCGGCGATCGACCCGCGCCAGGCTCGAATCGTCGAGTTGCGGTTCTTTGCCGGCCTGACGGTCGAAGAAGCCGCGGAGGTATTGGGCGTGTCACCGAAGACGGTGAAACGCGACTGGAGCGTGGCCAAGGCATGGCTTCACGGAGAACTCAAGGCAGCCTATGACGCTGGAGCCGGAGAAGTGGGAACGAGTTAAGGCGCTCTTCGATGCTGCCCAGGAACTCGAGCCCCGCGAACTAAGTTCCTTCCTCGAACAGCAAACTCCCGATCCCCAGATTCGCAAGGAAGTGGAACGGCTCCTGACCGAATTCCGCGAGGCGGATAAGTTTCTTTCAGATCCGGTGTTAGGCCGCATCTCTGACGTTTCGCTTTCAGGACGATCTCTGGCGAGTCACCGTTCGGCGGTCGCGCAATTTGCGCGCGGCGAAGTGATTGCCGGACGCTTCACCATTTCCAATTTCGTCGCTGCCGGCGGGATGGGGGTGGTCTATAAGGCCGAAGACGGCGAACTCCTGCGCAGCGTCGCGTTGAAATTTCTTCCCGAGCGAATCGCGCTTGATCCGCAGGCGCGCGCCCGGTTGCGGCGTGAGGCGCAGGCTGCATCTGCGCTAAATCATCCCAACATCTGCACGATTTACGAAGTGGGCGAACACCGGGGCCAGGGCTTCATCGCGTTGGAGTTTCTGGAGGGTATGACGCTGAAGGAGCGCATTGCCGGAAAGCCAATGGAGATACCTACGCTCTTGGGGCTGGGAGCCGAGATTGCGGACGCGCTCGAAGCTGCCCATGGCGCGGGCGTTTTTCACCGCGACATTAAATCCGCCAACATTTTTGTAACGCGCAGCGGCCATGCAAAAATTCTCGATTTCGGTCTCGCCAAGGGCGTTCCCGGACCATCCTTGATCGACCCATCCAGGATCGACCCGCCCATGGGAGCGCCGCCCAGCGCGAAGAATGCCTTGCATGCGCAGCTTACAACGCCCGGCACTCTGGCCGGCACCGCCGCCTATATGTCGCCCGAGCAAGTACGCGGGCAAGAGCTGGACGCGCGGACCGATATTTTTTCCTTCGGCATCGTCCTCTATGAAATGGCGACCGGCATCCTCCCCTTTCGCGGCGGGGACGTAGCCGAAACCTGTGAGGCCATCGTCGCAAGCGCGCCGGAGAGGCCAGGCGCGCAGCGCCCCGATATGCCGCCGAAGCTGGAAGGGATCATTCTTTCGGCGCTCGAAAAAGACCGCGAGGCCCGCTGCCAACGCGCCGCTGACCTGCGAACGGCCTTGCACCAGGTTGACGAAGACATGCAGTCGGCCCGCCGCGCCGCCCCGTTGCTCGATAAGGTCCGCCGCCTGCGCTCGCACAACCAGCGCTTGCTTCTGGGAATGGTGGGCGCGATTGCGCTCGCTACGATCGTGGCAGGGACAGCGTACTACGGCACGCGGCCGCACAAACTGACGGAGAAAGATACGGTTGTCCTTGCCGATTTCGAGAACACGGCTGGCGATCCGGTCCTGGGCGACGCGCTCAAAGCGGGCCTGGCCGCCGATCTCAGTCAATCGCCATTTCTAAACTTGCTCTCCGAAGACGTCGTCAACAAGCAGTTGCACTACATGGGACGCCCGCCGGAAACGGCGCTTACCGCCGACACCGCCCGCGAAGTATGCCGCCGCGCCGGCAGCCAGGCTACGCTGCTCGGATCCATTTCTCGAATTGAAAACCACTATGCCATCACCCTGAAAGCCTTGAACTGCGAGAACGGAGACGTGCTCGACATGGAGCAGGCCGAAGCCGACAGTCGCGAGCGCGTGCTGGGCAAGCTGCATCAAGTTGCGAAAAGCATGCGCAACAAGCTCGGCGAGTCGCTGGCTTCGGTGCAAAAGTATGACACCCCTCTCGAGCAGGCCACGACTTCGTCGCTCGAAGCTCTGCAAGCCTACAGCACCGCAGAAAAAACCTGGCGCTCGCAAGGCGATGCGGCCGCCATTCCTTTATTCAAGCGTGCGCTGGATCTCGACCCGAACTTCGCGATGGCCATTCTTGACCTCGGAATCATGCACTGCAACCTCGGGGAAGAAAAACCTTGCGCTGAACTTTTAAGCCGGGCCTACGCGCTGCGCGACGGGGTCACGGAGCGCGAGCGCTTTCCCATCGATTCGAATTACTACCAGTTCGTGACCGGTGAGCTGGAAAAATCCGCCCAGGCTTCCGAAGAATGGAAGCAGTTGTATCCCCGCAACGTCGCTCCCTACATCAACCTGGGGGTGCTGGACAGCAACCTGGGGTTCAATGAGGAAGCGCTCGCCAACGACAAGGAAGGGTTTGCGCTGAGAAAAGACAATTCCGTGGTATACCGCGATTTGTCTTTCGACTACATGAGCCTGAACCGGCTCGACGAGGCCCTTTCCGTTTTAAACGAGGCGCGGACGCGAAAACTGGATGGCTCTCTCGCCAAGAATTATTACCAATTGGCGTTTCTACGAAATGATCCCGCCGAACTGACGCGCGCGGTACGGGCCGCAACCGGCAAGCCCGGCATCGAGCCCGCGATGCTCGCGATGCAAGCCGACACCGAAGCCTTTCACGGCCGCTCCCTGGCGGCCGATGAACTCGGCCGCCTTTCGATCGCTGCCGCTTTGCGCGAGGGTGACAAGGAATCCGCGGCCGACGCTGAAGTCACGGAGGCTCTGCGTAAAGCTGAGTTCGGCGACATGGCTGGCGCCCGGCTGCACGCCGCCTCGGCTCTCGCGCTCGCGCAAACCAGGGATGTGCAGGTCGCAACCGCCTTGGCTTTGGCGCGTGCCGGCGACTTGCCCCGGGCACGGGTGATCTCGGCCGACCTTCAGAAACGCTTTCCGCGCGATACCTTGCTCTTGAGCTACTGGTTGCCGGCCATCCACGCGGCCATCGCCATCGCGCAAGGCAAGGCCGCCGACGCCATCTCCTACCTGAGGGAGACCTCCCGCTACGAACTCGGAGGCGGCGTCCTTCCCTTCTCGGCGGGAGCCTCCATGTATCCGGTTTACCTGCGCGGCGTGGCCTACCTGCAGTTAAAGCAATGGGAACCCGCAGGCGCCGAATTTCAGAAAATTATCGACCATCGCGGGCTGGTCTGGAATTTCCCTTTAGGTTCGCTCGCCTATCTTCAGCTGGGACGAGCCCGCGCGAACTCCGATCCACGCGCTGCCCGTGCCGCCTATCAACACTTCCTCGATTTATGGCAGAGCGCGGATGCGCCGCTCTTGTCTAAAGCAAAAAAAGAATACGCTCAGTTCGAGTAAGTTTCGGACACCACCACCCCAGTCGCCGCCACGTGCTTCGCCGAACGGGGATTCAGGGTCCAATCTTGACCACGACGCCTTTCCCATTCGCGCCGCCGCTCACCGATGTGCCCACACAATTCGCCGTACACACGCCTTTTCCCGTCTGCGGCCCAGGTTCTTGATCGTCGTCAAAATCGCGGATCGACAGCCCATCCAGCGAGCGACCACCGAACAGCTCATCGGCTCCCGGCACATCCAGCAACACGCCCGCGAACGGGTTCTCGCCATGCGTGACGTCGAAGTCAAATACCAAGGCTCCGCGCGAATATCCCGTACATGAGATCGGCGGGGTCGGGGGACAAATCTCAAATAAGGTTCCGCAGCCGGTAGACGGGCAATTGCCGGTGTTGGTGCCACCCATGCTCGCCGTACCGTAGAGATGTCCCGCTCGCGGGTCGCCGGCGGTGTCATCCAGAGCCAACCGCCCAACCGGAGCCGCACCCGTCTTGCCTGCACCAGCACCCGTCAGCTTGTAAATATTTTTGAGAACTAATCCCGAGATCTCCAACTGGAAGGCCAGACCACATCCGCCGGTGCAAGCGCGATTTCCCCCGGCGCTGGTCGTGCCATAGAGAGTACCGAGTGCTCCGCCCACGTTCGGGTTGAAGGTCAAGGCGGCAGCGGGAAAAGCGCCGTTAGGGGTCCCCTTAAAGCTGTGGGCCAGTCCCAGCGTGAATTGGGGTGCGGTCAACTTGAATAGAGTGCCGAAGCCTTTCTTGCCGCCTTTTTGCGCGGTTCCCCAGAGATTGCCCTGGGAATCGAACACCACGCCTGCAACCGGGTCAGAGCCATCAGTCGTGCCCGCAAATTTGTGGAGTACCGTATAGGCACCGTTAAGCAGGCTAAGGCGAAACACGGTCCCGCAGCCGCCCGTGCAACTCGTCGAACCACCGGCGCTCGTCGTGCCATAGAAGTTCTGCGAGGTATCCATCAACAACAGAGCGGTCGGAGTCGCTCCATCTCCGCTCGCGCCAAAGAAGTGAAGAATCGTGTCGGTCGTGCTGCCGGGAAGAAACGAAAACAAGGTTCCACAGCCGCCCGTGCACGAGCCGGTGCCGCCCTCACTGGTAGTCCCAAGCAGCAGGCCAGTCTGCGAGTCAAACACCAGCCCTGCCTCGGGAAATGCGCCGTCCGTTGCCCCTCCCTTAAAGCTGTAGACCTGGCCGAGGGTCTTGAAACCGGATGCCTTCGTCAACTCGAAGATCGTCCCGAACTGGTTTGCGCCCCCATTTCTGGTCGTGCCCCACAAATTGCCAGCAGGGTCAGTCACCAGGTCCGCCTCCGGATTCGCACCATCTTTGCAGTTCGCCTGGGAGCAGAAGTTATAGAGCACCGTCGGGGTGCTGGCGAGCGACGCCTCAAGCAGGGCGATGACGGTAAGCAATGATAGGAGACAGAAGGTGGTTTTCCGCATAAGGAACCTCAGAGGAACTTCGGGTTTCTCGCGCTGATTGCAACTTCCCATGGGTCGGCCCGGCGCTCAAACCCCGCGCGAGACGGGGTTTTTCATCTTACCTCTTCCGAAGCGAAAAGCAAGTTCCGTGACCAGCCGCCGGTCACTTCCGCCCATTCGCCACTCCTAGGTAAGGCCGACCAAAGCAAGACCCGACCAAATCACACTGCAGCCGTTTTTCGGCCTCTGTCCCTTGACGCGACATGGCCAGAAATTTGGGGTCAGCTCCGGGCTTCCGCTCACGAACAGCTCTAGATGAGCGTCCAACAGCCGGGAAACAGTTTCCAAGCTGAACAAATTGTTAACGCAATCCGTATCACCACCCGGAGGCGCCATGCAATTCCTGGACGACGTTCGTTACGCGACTCGGCAGTTCATCCACGCTCCCGGTTTCACCATGACCGCCGTCCTCACCCTCGCGCTGGGAATTGGCGCGACCACTGCGATCTTCACTCTCGTCCACGCCGTCTTGTTGCGGTCTCTGCCGGTCGCCAAGCCGAGTGAACTCTATCGCGTCGGCGACCACGAGGACTGTTGCGTCAACGGCGGCCTCCAGACGAACTGGTCGCTCTTCTCCTACGAAAAATACAAGATGTTCCGCGACCAGACGCGCGGCTTCGGTGAACTGGCTGGCTTTCAGGCAGGCCGCACCCTCATGGGTGTGCGGCGCAGCGGTGTGAATCAACCCGCCGAGTCGCTCCGCGCTCAGTATGTCTCCGGAAACTACTTTTCGATGTTCGGCCTGCGCGCTTACGCAGGCCGGGCGTTCACGCAGAATGACGACCGTAAGGGGGCCGATCCAGTCGTCATGATGAGCTACGCAACCTGGCAACAGAAATATGGAAATGACCCCTCGGTGGTGGGGTCGACCTTCATGTTGAATGGACTGCCCTTCACGGTGGTGGGCATCGGGCCGGCCGGATTCTACGGCGATCGCATGGAGAGCGCCCCCGCCTTCTGGCTTCCTCTGAATGCCGAAGCGATCCTCGACGGTCCAGGCAATCTTCTGCAATTCCCGGGGACGGACTGGCTGGACGTGACCGGTCGCCTTGCGCCGGGCGGCGATCCGAAGAGTATCGAGTCCCAGTTGCAGGTGGAACTCAAGCAGTTTCTGCTGAGTCCGGACGCCAAGTTGCCTCCGGGCGAGCAGGGCCTGGTGCCGAAGCAAACTCTGCACCTCTCACCCGGCGGTGCGGGAGTGCAGATGATGCGCGACGAATACGAGGCGGGGCTGCATCTGCTGATGTGGGTTTCCGCTTTCGTGCTGTTGATTGCCTGCGCCAATGTCGCGAACCTGATGCTCGTGCGGGCAACGAGTCGAAAGCAACATACCGCCGTCCAGGTGGCTTTGGGCGCACCCAGATCCCGCCAAATATCGCAGGTGCTCACCGAGAGCACAGTCCTGTCACTTCTCGGCGGAGTGCTCGGCATCGCGTTTGCCTTTGGCCTTACCCGCCTGATCCTGCACCTGGCGTTTCCGGACGAGCCAGTGGCAATCAGCGCGACCCCCTCCCTGCCCGTGCTGGCCTTCACGTTCGCCATCGCTATCCTGAC
>Ga0335080_10003843_pt1 | contig 15247 bp, 11 predicted proteins | sample Lox_Sample_34_FD_206720 | JGI IMG/M metagenome (GOLD analysis project Ga0335080, IMG submission 206720) | Soil microbial communities from Loxahatchee National Wildlife Refuge, Florida, United States - Lox_Sample_3.4 | ecosystem: Environmental > Terrestrial > Soil > Wetlands | place: USA... | reverse complement strand
TTAGTGTGATATTTGTCCTATTGCTCACGTATGCTGCTATTAGTGTGGAATCTGCGACGCTCGTGCGAAAGGGAACTCCGCCATACACCTCTGGAAGATGTGGGAGAGTCCTGTTCGCCTTCCAGGTCTGCCCGGCGTCGTTAGATGAAAACAGGACCACAGTCAGCCCAGAACCGGCGGTACCGGAGTAAGTTACTGGAAGATAGGCGCTCTTTTCGGCCTCGAACGTGGGCAAGTCATAGTGCGGCGTTAACGATGCATCTCCCGGTGCAGTGAGCGAAAGTTCTGTCCAACTATTTGCGCCGTCGGCGGTAGCGAACAGTTGTTCACCATCTGGGTCACCAGCGACCCAGCCCGCTTTTGAGTTGAGGAAGCAGATCTCGCCGGCGGTGCCGGAACCGCCAGGAGCCAACTCCCAGGTTTTTCCTCCGTCCGATGTACGGATAAGCACCGCAAGAACAAAACTAGCGCTGCTCACGACGCCGAGATTCATCCACCCGTGCAGAGTGTCGACGAAAGTAATTCTGCCATCGCCGCTGAGAGTTGTCGCGTTGGAGTTTATATTGGGCAGAGTGATGCGAGAGAACACCCAGTTGGAACCGCCGTCGGTGGTAGAAGCAAGAGCGAACAGGGGTTGAGGCTCGCCGCTTTGCTAGAGCAGTGTCCATCCATACGACGTATCGAGGAAGAACACGGAGGAAATGGTATAGCCGGGAGGCAGTGAGGGTGTTATGTCCTTCCAGTTAGCGCCGTCGTTAGTAGTCCAAAAGAGTTTATTATCACCAGCAGCCCAGCCAGAGGTTTTGGTTGACTAGCTTCGTCGTGGTTGTGTTTTGGCTCTGCGCCGAGGAACAAGATAGGCTCAGAATTAGAGCCAGTGCGAAAACGATGAGTCTATTCACGCAGCACCTCCTATAGAAACTCGATGCCACCATAGATTCACGCCGGACAGGCGTCAAGTATCAGAAATCACAGACCGCTGTTTGTTCCAAAAACCGAACAGGGATGGCAAGCAAGACAACTTCGGGAGAGCAGGTGTTTTGCGACCGGGCATCGGGCATGATCGTCTGCTTTTGGCCAGCGTATTCACCCCGCTCTCCGCTTGTCGTAATACCTCCGTACCGTGTCTAGTACCTTGGTTACTTGGTGTGAGTGACTGGGCGAATTGTTGCGTATTCGGTACTGTATATTGGGTGATCGGCTCATTTCCATACAAGTAATAGACACGCTTTGTATCTTCCGCCCGGACCGATTCCAGAAAAACCCTAAAAAAGCCCGAAAAACGCGGAGTTCTCCGCAGACATCGTGTTTTTTCGGCTTGCGCTATGCTCGGAACACCAAAATTCACTCGAACGCGATTTTGAACGAGGAATTTTTCTCCCAAGTTAGCCCGGCAGGCCGCAAAAAGCGGAATGGAGCGGGCCCGGTTCTGTGGATGGACTTGGAACTTATGGCTGACTCGCGGGAAGTGATGAACATTCGCCAAGCGTCGCAGTACCTGGGCGTCAGTCCAGACACGCTTTACAAGTACGTTGGCGAGCAGAAGATTCCGGCTTTCAAGCTGGGCAACCGCTGGCGCTTCAAGAAATCGAGGCTGGACCAGTGGATGGAAGAGAAGTCGAGCCAGATGGAAGCCAAGAGCAAGCGCAAGCCGAAGGCGGCCGCTAAGGCGGCCGGGGCAGAGTAACAAGCGGACCGGAGCGTCCGCAGTACGACAACACGAACCAAAGGTGGACACATGTTTGGATTCGGATCGAAGACGATTGTTGGTCTGGATGTGGGCTCCTCCAGCATCAAGGCAGTGGAACTGAAGCGGGGCCGCAACGGAATTGAAGTCGCGCAACTGGGGCTGGAGCCGTTGGCACCGGATATCGTGGTCGACTCCATGATTGTGGACTCGGGCACGGTGTCGAGCGCGATCTCGAAGCTGTTCACCGACAACCAGATCAAGACCAAGAACGTGGCCACGGCGGTGAGCGGGCACTCGGTGATCGTGAAGAAGATCTCGCTGCCCTCGATGAGCGATCAGGAGCTGGCCGACACCATCCAGAAGGAAGCCGCGCAGCACATTCCCTTCGATTTGGCCGACGTGAATCTCGATTATCAGATTCTTTCCGAAGACGCCGGCAACCCGCAGATGGACGTTCTGCTGGTGGCGGTCAAGAAGGACAAGATTCTGAACTACACCAACGTGCTCTCGATGGCGGGCAAGACCCCGGCTATCGTGGACATCGATGCGCTTGCGCTGCAGAACTGCTACGAGTACAACTACGAGCCGGCGCCGGGCCAGGTGGTGGCGCTTTTGAACCTGGGCGCCAGCGTGATGAACATCAACATCGTGAAGGGCACGACGCCGCTGTTCCCGCGCGACGTCAGTGTGGGCGGGCACCAGTACACCGACTCTCTGCAGAAGGAACTGGACCTGAGCTTCGACGATGCCGAGTCGCTGAAGCTGGGCAAGAAGGTGGGCACCGTCAGCGAAGACGCCAAGACGCCCATCCTGCAGCAGGTGACTGAAATCATCGTGCTGGAAATTCAGAAGACATTCGACTTCTTCCGCGCCAGCTCGTCGGGCGAGCACATCGAGAAGATTTATCTGGCGGGCGGGTCGTCAAAGGTTCCTGGGCTGGTGGAAGCGTTGCGCCAGGAGTTCTCGCTGCCGGTGGAGATCTTCAATCCGTTCCAGAAGATTCAGCCTCCGGCGGAAGGCCCGGGAGTCGAGCTAGTGGAACAGAACGCCGGCCAGCTGGCAGTGGCGGTAGGTTTGGCCTTGAGGAGTTTTGAAGACCTATGATCCGAATCAACCTGCTGGGACAAGCGAAAGCCAAAGGCAAACGCACTGCGGTATCGACGGCGGCGGTGATGGAAGTGGGCGAAGCCGGCTCACCGAAACTCAAAATCGCGATCGTGCTGGCAGTGGCGGCGGCCATCAACTTTGCTTACTGGTATCAACTGGATAAGCAAAAGAAGGCTATTGCCTCGCAAATGGCCGTGGCGGAGCAGAAGAACCGCGAGCTGGCGGATGTGAAGGCGCGCTATCTGGAGCGGCAACGCCAGGCGGAAAACTACAAGCGCCGGGTGGATGTGATTGACCAGCTGCGCGCGGGCCAGTCAGGACCGGTCCAGCTGCTCAACATGATCGGCGACACGGTGAACGGCACCGAGGCGGTCTGGCTGAACACGATGAAAGACCAGGGCAGCTCGGTCGACATCCAGGGGATGGCGCTGAGCACCGACGCGGTCGCGAATCTGATGGCCAACCTGCAGAAGACGGGATATTTCCGGAACATCGAGATCAAAGAGACCTATCAGGATGAAACCTTTAAAGACATGCAGGCGTTCCAGTTTGTGCTGACCTGCGAAAAGGCTAAGTCCTAAGAGGCGGGAAAATTATGGGCAATTTCAGCGAACTATCGGGTCTCAAGCAATGGGCATTGCTGCTGGCGGTGGCCGCGCTGGTAACCGGCGGTCTGCATTACACGATTTTCAACAGCCAGCGGCAAGCCAATGCGGTGGCGCAGCAGAATCTGGAAGCCAAGCAGCGCGAGAACACCGAACTGGAGTCGTACCGGCCGAAGCTGGCGGAGATTGAACGCCAGCTGGCAAGCCTGAAGCAGCAACTCGATATCGAGCAGCGCATCGTGCCCGACGAGAAGGACGTGGACGGCTTCATGAAGATGCTGGACGCGGAAGCCCTGAAGGCGGGCGTGGAACTGCGGCGCTATACCGCCGAAGCGGTATCGTCGCGCGATTTCTACAGCGAGGTACCGTTCGAGATCGAACTCGACGGTCCGTATTACTCGATGCTGAATTTCTTCGACAAGGTCGGGAAGCTGGAACGGATCGTCAACATCTCGAACCTGATGGTGGCGACGACCAAGAAGCCGGGAGAAGCCAAGGTTAGGCACACGTACCAGTACGCGGGCAATGAGAGCGTGGTGGCGACGTGCAAGGCGACGACTTTCTTCAGTCATGACGTGGCGCCGCCGGTAACCAGCACCACGACCAAGCCCGGCCGGCCCGCGGCCAAAAAGTAGGGAGCCCTATGAAGCTGACTAGCATTTTGGTACTGGCGATGATGGCGACCGGAGCGGCTCTGGGGCAGAATCCGGACCTCATCCAGAACACGAAGAACACGATGAACGCGGTGCAGCAGAAAAAGACCGCGGACACCAATACAGCGCTGGCCGCCTCTCAGGGACAGGCGTCTGCTGCGAAGACGGCAGCCGCTTCCAAGCCGTCGCCGGCCGCGACTTCGGCGAAGCCGGTGGTCAAGCCGGTCAGCGCCAGCACTCCTGTCAAGTCCGGAGCGCCAGCCACTGTGGCGGCCAGCACTGCGAAAAAGACGCCCGTGGTGAAAGTGGCGCCGCAAGTGATTGCTGCGCCCAAGACCGCCAAAAAAGCCACTCCGCAGGCCAAGGTAGCGAAGGCAAAGAAGCCGGCACCCGAGCAGAAGGTGGAAGTCCAGGCGCAGAACCCGCCCGACGCCAGCAAGGACAAGGACACCTCCAAGACGATCAATTTGTCGGGACGCCGCGATCCCTTCGTCAGCCCGGTGGTGAACCGCTCCATGGTGGGCTCGGGTTGCAGCACGGGCAAGAAGTGCCTGGCCATCGACCAGATCAATTTGAAGGGCGTGGTGAAATCCGATAACGGAATGATCGCGGTGGTGGTCAACGCCATGAACAAGGCGTATTTCCTGCGCGAGAACGATCCCGTATTCAACGGCTACGTGGTGAAGATCACCGGCGACTCGATCGTGTTCAAGGAGACGATCCAGGACAAGCTGGGCAAGCCGTTCACCCGGGACGTGACCAAAAAGATTACGACCTCCGCGGTCTAGAGACGCGGGGCAGCAACGAATTCACGGAAAGACACGGGAGGAACAGGTCCTGCCCGTGAGGAGAAGCGAAATGCGAAAGCAACTGCTGGGGGTTTTTCTACCGCTGCTGGTCTTTGTACTGGTCGCAGCAGCGGCTGAGACGCAGAGCTCGGGTACCGAGGCCAACACACACGCCGCGCTGCAGCACGTCAATGTGCTGCGGAGTCAGGATGGTGTGAGCCTGGAGATTACCGCCCGTGGGACGGTGGTTCCCAAGGTCAGCACGCTGGACCGGCCATGGCGCGTCGTGCTGGATCTGCCAAACACGGTGGCGGCGACTTCACAGAGCCGCATCGAGGTGAGCAGCGCCGGCGTGAAGGATGTGCGCATCGGCATGGACGGGCAGACGCCGCCGACCACCCGCGTGGTGGTGGACCTGCTGGGCGAGTGCCGCTATGAACTGGCGCCTGCGGTCGACGGCAAGATGATGCTGAAGCTGCACAGTCTGGGCGCGACCCAGGCGGCGGCTCCGGCCACCATCAAGCCGGTGGCCAAGACCGCTGTGCTCAAGCCGGTTTCGGCGACCAAGCCCTTGGTAGTGGCCAGTGAACCGCGCCCGGCGATGAATGCACCCATCGAAGCCAAGCTTCCCGCTCTGGCCCAGATCGTTCCGGTCGCGGCCAAGCCAGCCAACGATTTCGTGATGGTTGAGCCATCCTACAGGCCGGCGGAAGGCGTGACGGCTGACAGCAAGACGGACGCAGATTCGTCGACCAAGGCGATCCTGGCGGCCACCCGGTTTGTAGACAAGCCAGAAGCCAGCCCGTTGCCGGCAGCGCACGCCGAGATGCAGGGCGGCGCGGTTGCCTCTCAGCCGGCGGTGAACCTGGCGGCCGAGCAGAAGGCGCAGATGCAGCAGGCGCCTGGCATGAGCGGCCCGAAGTACACCGGCGAGCCGATTTCGGTGAACCTGAAAGATGTCGACCTGAAGGATTTCTTCCGCCTGATCCACGAGATCAGCGGATTGAATGTGGTGCTCGATCCCAACGTGAAGGGCTCGCTCACCATCGTGTTGGACGATGTGCCGTGGGACCAGGCGCTGGACATCGTTCTGAAAAATAACGATCTGGCGCGCCAGCTGGAAGGCAATGTTCTCCGCATCGCGACGGTTGAGACGCTGCGCAAGGAAGCCGAATCCCGCCGGGCCCAGCAGGAAGCCGAAGCTATGGCGATCGAAAAGGTCACTGTCACTCGCTTCCTGAGCTACGCCCATTCCAAGGACGTAGTGCCGACCGTGAAGCAGTTCCTGACCCAGCGCGGCGACGTAATTTCGGATGATCGCACCAACGCGCTGATCATCCAGGACATTCCCAGCGTGATTCCGGGCATCGACCGCCTGCTCACCCAGCTGGACCGCAAGACCCAGGAAGTGGAGATTGAAGCCCGCGTCGTGGCCGCTACCCGCAGCTTCGCCCGCGATATCGGCACGCAGCTGGGCTTCGGCTGGGGCAACGGGCATTCGGCGGTAGGCGGCGCCGGCAGCGCCGGCACTTCACCGCTGTTCACCAACGGCTTGACACCCGGCTACATCATTATGGGGAACGGGAGCAGCAGCCAGCAGATTCCGCTATTCTCGAACCTGCCGGTTACGCAGCCCACTAGCGGTCTCAGCTTCATCAATGCCAGCAATAACGTCCGTATCGACGCCATCCTGACCATGGCGGAGTCACGTGGCTTGTTGAAGATTCTGTCGCGTCCGCGCGTGGTCACGCAGAACAACATCCAGGCTCTGGTTCGCCAGGGCGTGCGTGTTCCCATCGTGACTCAGGCGCAGTTAGGCGGACCGCCCACGGTTACCTACGTGGACGCGTTCTTGCGGCTGACGGTAATTCCGCAGATCACTTCGGAAGGCACCATCTTCCTGAACGTCGACGTCGAGAACACCACCCCCGACTTCGGGCACACCATCCAGGGCAACCCAACCCTGCTCACCCAGCAGGCGACCACCCAGGTGCTGGTGACCGACGGCGGCACGGTGGTGGTTGGTGGAGTGATCCAGACGCAGAACTCGGCGAACACTTCACAGGTACCGGTCCTCGGCAGCATTCCGGGCATCGGCAATCTGTTCAAGCGGACGACGGTCAACACCTCAAACCAGGAGCTGATTTTCTTCATCACTCCGCGCATCATTCAGACATAGAGCAACTCAAGGTAGAAGTAAGCAAGCCCGCCGGAAGCCTGACAAACCAGTCAGGGCCGGCGGTTTCGCTTTTAGGGCAGTGGGCGGTGGCTAGTGGGCAGTGGTCAGTGGGCAGTTCAGGCCAGCCTCATTTCTATGCCTCGGTATTAGGCCTTCGAAAACCCTGGCTTCTCGTTGCCCAGTCGGGCTCCGCTTAAAGAATCTGGAGGAGTAGGTCCAAATAAGCGCTCGGTTCCTCTCATTTAGGGAAACGGGACGTTTTTTTTCTTGCCTCTGAGCATCAGGCATCACTGACAGGCGAAGCCGGACAGGATACCAAGAACATGTACACCCCGGGCCCTCAACTTCTTCCCCCGGAGGAGAGGCATGCGAGCTGCGACGCACCTGCTTGGCGTTGAGCACTCGCGCGCAGCCCGCTCCCACCAGCTGAAATCTGGTTCGCTCTCCGGTAAACCACTCCGTCGCAAGTTCTTTCATCGGCAACTTCTCGCATTCACAAGTTCTTCAAGGAGGCTAGTTCTATGCAACCGCAAAGATTTCTACGAATACTGAAGGTGGCAGTGACGATCATCCTGCTGAGTCTGACCCTGGCGTCCAGCACCTGGGCGGCGGAGTACAAGATACTGTACAAGTTTCAAGGCGACTTTGACGGGTGGTACCCGAAGCCCGGCCTGACCTTCGATGCAGCCGGCAGCCTGTACGGCACCACGGAAAGCGGCGGTGCGTATATGTGGTACGGGACAGCATTCAAGCTGACGCCCAACCCCGATGGAAGCTGGAGCCACAGTGTCATCCACAGCTTCAACCAATTCGACGGGTCGACTCCCAAGTTCGGCATGATTTTCGATGCGGCCGGCAATCTCTACGGCACCACGGCCGGTGGTGGCCCTGGTAACGGCACAGTGTTCAAACTGACGCCTAACCCCGATGGAAGTTGGAGCGAGAACGTAATCCACTCCTTCACTGGCAACGACGGTGAGTCTCCCGTTTCTGGCCTGGTTTTCGACGACTCTGGCAACCTCTACGGCACTACTCCCTCAGGTGGCGCCTACGGCTACGGGACAGCATTCCAGCTAACGCCTAATCCGGACGGAAGTTGGAACGAGACGGTGCTGCACAGCTTCAATTGGTCTTGGAAAGAGGGGAGGGGATCGCTTGCCGGCCTGATCTTGGATGCGATCGGCAATCTCTATGGCACAACATCTGCCGGTGGCGCACATGATTACGGAACCGTTTTCAAGCTGACGCCTAACCCGGACGGAAGTTGGAGCGAGAGTACGATCTACAGTTTCGGAGGAGCCAACGGACGATGGCCTCAAGCTGGTCTGGCTCTCGATGCCGCTGGCAATCTCTACGGCACAACATCCGCGGGCGGTGCCTACGACCTAGGTACGGTCTTCAAGCTGACTGTTAATCCCGATGGGACTTGGACTAGAAGCAAACTGCACACCTTTAAGGGCCCGGACGGCACTATTCCTAATTTCATAATACTAGATGCTGCCGGCAACCTCTACGGCACAACAGCTAGGGGTGGCCCTTACAACTGCGGAACAGCATTCAAGCTGACACCTAACCCCGATGGAGGCTGGACGATGAGCAAGCTGCACGTCTTCAGGGGACGCCCGGGAGACGGCTGTTCTCCTTGGTGCCTAACCTTCGATGTCGCTGGCAACCTCTACGGCACAACATTTGCCGGGGGGAAGCACGAAAACGGCGTGGTCTTTCGTATCACGCCCTGATTCCATTCTCCGACCGCCCGCTCTGCGACGACCAGCAGCCCGCGCGGCTGGAGAGGCTGTGCCTCTTCATGAACGAGTGATGTCATTCATTCACCGGCTGCAGAAGGAGGTGAGTTTCATGCGACGGCAGACATTCATCGGAATACTCACGGTGGTACTGACGATCGTCCTGCTCAGCCTGACCCTGGCGTCCAGCGCCTAGGCGGCGGAATACAAGGTGCTGTACAAGTTCAAGGGGGTAAGAACGGGGACGGGGCCTATCCTCGTGCTGGTCTGATCTTTGACGCGGCCGGCAATCTCTACGGCACAACAAGCAAAGGCGGCAAAGGCTACGGCGTAGTCTTCGAGATCACGCCCTGACCTCCTAATGAAACCCTCTTCAGGGCTGCGAACTCGCGGTGGAATTCAGCACAATGGTCAGCGGCGCGATATGGTCGGGTTTCAGGTATTGGTTGACCAGGAAGCGTTTGCCGTCTTTGGCGACGTCGTAGGTGTAGAGATCGGTGGACGAGATGGGCGCCCGGCCATGGACCTGGAATAGCGGCACCGGCGTACCCGTAGAGAAGGTGCCATCGGCGCTCACCGAGACGGCGGTCAGCATACTTTTCGGGCCGAGATAGAAGATCTCCTTGCCATCGCCGCGCCAGCGGGGCTCGGTTCCTCCACCGCGGGAAACCTGCCACTTGGCGGCAGCGCCAGGAAAGTTGGTCACGTAAATCTCCCAGTCCCCGGATTCATTTGAGGCATAGGCCACCCATTTGCCGTCGGGAGAAATCTGTCCGTTGGTCTCATTCGCCGCCGTCGTAAGAAACGGCTCCATCTTGCTGTTTACGATCGGCACTAACACTAGGTCCGACCCGCCGGTAGTCGGCTGCAGCGAGCACAGAATCGCGGAGTCATCCGCCGTCCAGGAATTGGGAATGAGATCGCCGTGTGCCAGAAACTGCGCGGTGAGGAGCGCTTTCGCGGGAGCCAGTCCCTGAGTCTCTTTCACGAAGAACTGGACGCCATTCGATGCTGAGCGGTACGCCAGCAGCCGTCCATCGCGAGAAAATGTGCCGGCGACCTCTTCCGCCGGGTCGAAGGTGAAGCGGGAACTGGTGTTGCGCTGAAGATCGTCCAGCCACACGTCGACGTTATTCGCACGGATGTCCGCGATATCTACCGCCACCCGGTTGCCATCCGGGGAAAGACTCGGGTTGGCGAGCACGCCGGGTTCGCCCACGCGGCCCAGTTCCTTGCCGGTGCGGTCCAACCAGGTGAGGACAGATATCGCGGCGCCGGTGGAAGTGCTGTACACCAGGGTGCCATGGTTGGAGACCGTAAAACCTGCCCAGAACGTGGATGGTTGAAATCCGATATTTTCGGCGATGAGCAGCGGCTCGCCCAACCGGTTGCCTTTACTGACATCCAGGGGCACGGCGCGCAACGCCCTTTTGTCATCCACGTAAAACAGGTGCCCGTCGGCAAATCCCGGGCTGGAGCGCGCGGGCAACAACAGAACTTTCTCACGCTTCGTAAGCGAAGTCAGATAGATGCCACTAACGCGATCGTCGGGTAGGTTGTCGAAATTTCCCGACCAGAACACGATGTGATCCCCGTCGGGCAGGAACACGGGCCAGCGGTGAGAGGCCTCGGTATTGACGAAAACCTTGTCGGTCAGCGCAGCGTTAGAGCCGCCATCGGGCTTCACCGTCCACAACGGCCCACCGGCGTCAGGCGAGTAAACGATTACGCCTTTGCTGCCCCAACTGCCGCCGCGAGCCGTGGTAGCCGAAGCCAGGATCTGCGGCGCTCCGCCGGTGGCGGAGATCTTCTTGAGTTTGCCGTCGGCGAAGAATCCCAGATAGGCATTGTCGGGCGACCAGAAGGGATAGGTGGCGCCCTCGGTGCCGGCCAGCACGGTTGCCTGCGGCGAGCCGATGGCCTGCACGTTGAGCATGTTAGCGCCGGAAGCGTCGTCGGGCGAAACAAACGCCAACATACGGCCATCGGGAGAAATCGCCAAGTGGCTGACTTCGCCGCGCGTCGGGATGGCGAACTCCAGGCGCTGGGTATTGGAAGTTTCTCTTGGCCACAGGAAGAAGGCAACCGCCGCTGCGATAAGCGACAGGACGGCGATAGCCCATGGCAACCACGTGCGCCGCTGGGCCAATCGGGGCGCCGCCAGGGCAGAGGCGGTAGTAGTGCCAGTCAGCGCGCCTAGCGCAAATGCGAGGTCGCGTGCCGACTGAAAGCGGTCGGCAGGATTTTTTTCCAGCGAGTGGCGGACCACGCGCTCGAGGCCGGGCGAGACCTTCATCGCGGTGGTGTCGATCTCGGGCGGATCGTCCTTCAGGATGGAGTTCATGGTTTCGATAGTCGACTGCCCGGGGAAGGCCCGCGTGCCGGTTAACATTTCGTAGAGCACGGCGCCAAAGCTGAACAGGTCGGAACGATGATCGACCGTTTGGCCGCGCACCTGTTCGGGCGACATATAAGCGGCAGTGCCAATCACCATGCCCGCAGCCGTGTTCATTTGACCGGGGCTGGCCATGGTCGCGGTGGCGGAGGAAGACTCCTCGGGACGCTCCAGCTTGGCCAGGCCGAAGTCGAGGATTTTGACCCGGCCACTGGCGGTCAGGAAAATGTTTTCCGGTTTCAGATCGCGGTGCACGATGCCGCGGTCGTGCGCCGCGGCCAGGCCATCGGCGATTTGTGAACCGTATTCCACCGCCTTCCGCTGGGGAATCGGTTCGCGCTTGAGCCGTTCGCGCAGATTCTCGCCCTCGAGCAGTTCTGATACCAGGTAAGGCTTGCCATCATGCATTCCGATGTCAAAAATCGCGAGGACATTCGGGTGGTTGAGAGCGGCCACGGCGCGGGCTTCCTGCTCGAAGCGGCGCAGGCGCTCGGCATCCCGGGCAAACGATTCCGGCAGAATCTTCAGAGCGACGTCGCGCCCCAGGCGCGGGTCGCGGGCGCGGTACACTTCGCCCATGCCGCCGGCACCGACCGCTCCAACGATTTCGTAAGGCCCGAGTTTCGTTCCTGCAGGCAGGGACATGCTTTCGCGGCATTATACGCGTTGCTGGCCGGGGTGCGGGCCGTGACCAGGTGGCGCTCCGATTGCTAGACTGAACAGGATGGATCATCGAGGCCGCCTCAGAAGTTTGCAACATAGTCTGTACGTTCATAAGTTCGATATCCTCCTGGTTACCCATCTTCCGAATATCCGTTATCTGTGCGGATTTACTGGAAGCTCCGGTGTGCTCGCGGTGAGCGAACGGGCTTGTGTCTTCTTCACCGATGGGCGCTATACGGCACAGGCGCGGGCCGAGGTCCGGGGCGCACGCGTGGTCATCGCGCAAAAGTCGGCTCTGATTGCCGCCGCGGAATGGATCAAGTCCCGCGCCAAGGGGCTGCGGAGGATCGGCATCGAGGGCGAGCACCTAACGGTTTCTTCCCGAAACCTGCTGGCAGCCAATCTAGGCTCGGGGCCCCGCCTGAAGGAAGCTCCGCCGCTGATTGAGCAGGCGCGCAGGGTGAAAGATGTGGACGAGGTCAGGCACATTCGCGAGGCAGTGCTGCTGGGTGCAAGTTTGTTTGAGGTTGCAAGGCAGACAATCCGGCCGGGAGTAACGGAGATCGAGGTCGCGGCCGAGATGGAGTTTGCGGCGCGGAGAGCTGGAGCTGAGGCCATGTCGTTCGAGACGATTATCGCCGCGGGAGAGAGGTCGGCATTGCCCCATGGACGCGCATCGGAGGCGGCCATCCCTGTCCAAGGGTTCGTGGTCTGCGACTTCGGTGTTATACTCGCTGGCTATTGTTCTGACATGACCCGCACGCTGTATGTCGGCCGCCCCGACGAGTCGGCTCGTAGAATGTATGAGGCAGTTCGCGAGGCGCAACAGGCTGGTGTGGAAGCGGTGCGGCCTGGAGTTACCGTTGGCGAGCTGGATCAGCTAGTACGTAAGGCGCTGAAAAAGAGTCGCTTGGATAAGTATTTTACCCATTCGACCGGGCACGGCGTAGGCTTAGAGATTCACGAGGCGCCCCGCATTGCTGCAGGCCAACGGGAGACACTGCTTCCCGGGATGGTAATCACCATCGAGCCGGGGGTTTACGTTCCCGGGAAATGGGGCGTACGCATCGAAGACATGGTTGTGGTCACGAAAAATGGGTCGGAGGTTCTGACCCCTACCAGCAAGGAACTAGTCGCGCTTTAGTGGCCGTCGAAAGCATTATCTGGCAGTTTCTGCCTGCTGGCTTGAGGCGAGAGTAGTGGCAGTCCCAACCGCAAACAATGAATCAGAAAGAGTTGAAGGAACTCATCGAGTTCTTAAAAGAGCAGGATATCGCCGAGTTTGAACTGGAGCGGGGCGATGTCAAGGTTCGAATCAAGCGGGCTATGCCGGTCGCTCCGCCGGAGACGCGGTACATCACAGTACCTTCGGCTCCGCCGCTGGCCAACGTGTCGCCGGGTGCATCGGTTGTTCCAGCCATTCCCGCAGCGGTTCCGCTTCCGGAGCCTCCATCGGCGCCGGAGGAAGAACTTCACAGAGTGCGTTCGCCGATCGTGGGAACTTTCTACGAGGCGCCATCGCCCGGTGCGCCTCCGTTCGTCAAGGTGGGCGACATGGTGGAGGTGGGGCAAGTGCTTTGCATCGTAGAAGCCATGAAGCTGATGAACGAGATCGAGTCGGATTTCTCCGGCGAGATCGTCAAGAAGCTGGTCTCCAACGGCCAGCCGATCGAGTACGGGCAGGAGTTGTTTGCGGTGCGGGCGAAGAGCTAGAGACAGGGAATGCCAGGCGCGCAGGGCGCGCCTTTGTTGTGTCTGGATGATTCCGGATGTTAGCCACAGAGGGCACACGGGCGCGCAGGGGCTCCTGTGGCCGCGAAGACCCCGGATAGTGTGGGATTCCGGCTTTCAAATTCATGTTTAAGAAGATCCTTGTAGCTAATCGCGGAGAGATTGCCTTGCGGGTAATTTGCGCCTGCAAGGAGCTGGGCATTAAGGCCGTTGCCATCTACAGCGAGGCGGACCGCAACTCGCTGCCAGTGCGTTTTGCCGACGAAGCCATCTGCATTGGCCCTCCGCAGCTGTCGCAAAGCTATCTCAACATTCCGGCGGTGATCAGCGCGGCGGAGATTGCCAACGTCGACGCCATCCATCCCGGCTACGGATTGCTGTCGGAGAACGCCAACTTCGCCGAGGTCGCCGAGGCCTGCAACCTCAAGTTCATTGGGCCCTCGCCAGATACCCTGCGGCTGATGGGGGAAAAGGAAAAAGCGCGCGCCGCCATGCGCAAGGCCAATGTGCCCATCTTGCCCGGATCGGACGGTATTCTGGCCAGCGACGGCGAAGCGTTGGAGTGGGCCAGGCAGATCGGTTTTCCCGTGATCATCAAGGCCTCGGCCGGAGGCGGCGGACGCGGCATGCGCATAGTGCGCAGCGAGCAGGAGTTGCCGGGCTTATTTCAGGCCGCACAAGCGGAGGCGGCGGCCGCCTTCGGCAACGGCGATCTCTACATGGAGAAGTTCATCGAGCGGCCGCGGCATATCGAATTCCAGATCCTGGCCGATCAATATGGCAACGTCGTCAGCCTTGGCGAACGCGAGTGTTCCATCCAGCGGCGGCACCAGAAACTGCTCGAGGAATCGCCCTCGACGCAGATGACCCCAGAGCTGCGTGCGCAGATCGGGCAGATTCTCTCCCGCACCCTCTCCGATATCGGCTACGTGAACGCCGGCACCATCGAATTCCTGATGGACGAAGACCGCAAGCTTTACTTTATCGAGATGAACACCCGCATCCAGGTGGAGCATCCGGTCACCGAAATGGTGACCGACGTAGACCTGGTGAAGAGTCAGATTCTGCTGGCCGCGGGGGCGAGGCTCGAGGATGTGCTGCACGGCCCCATCGTGCATCGTGGGCATGCCATCGAATGCCGCATCAACGCCGAGCATCCCGAGAAGTTCACGCCTTCGGCGGGAAAAATCACTGCCTTTCATCCTCCCGGAGGCACCGGCGTGCGCATCGATACCGCGGCATACGCTGAAGGCACCATCCCGCCCTACTACGATTCCCTGATTGCCAAGCTGATTGTGCGCGGCAAAGACCGCGAAGAGGCCTGCTCGCGCATGGCCCGGGCTCTGGAGATGTTCATCGTCGAGGGAATCTATACCACGATTCCCCTGCACCGGCGAATTCTGGCCGATCCCGATTTCCGTGCCGGCAACGTGGATACGACTTTCATCGCCCGCTTCCTCGAAAAAATGAAAGCCAATTCGGCGGCATGAACGCCGGGGTTGGATGATGTTGTTGCCTTGGTAGTAGCGGCGCAGACCACGCCTGCTTGCAACAGATCGATTGGCCCCCTAGCTTGGGCCAAGCCGTAGTAGGATTTCTTCGCGATGATTGCGCTGCCGCGGCTCTACGCCATTGTGGATTCCTCTTGCTTCCCGGATGCCGGCGCAATGTTTGCGGCTTGCGAGGAGTGG
>Ga0335080_10003839_pt1 | contig 15258 bp, 11 predicted proteins | sample Lox_Sample_34_FD_206720 | JGI IMG/M metagenome (GOLD analysis project Ga0335080, IMG submission 206720) | Soil microbial communities from Loxahatchee National Wildlife Refuge, Florida, United States - Lox_Sample_3.4 | ecosystem: Environmental > Terrestrial > Soil > Wetlands | place: USA... | reverse complement strand
GAACGCAGGTGGGATGTTTTCGAAGGAGATCGGGGCGCTCGCAGGCGTGAACGTCCCGATCGTGCCGATGGCCCACGAGTACCTGATCACCAGGCCCTCGGGGCTACCAACGGACATGCCGACAATGCGCGACCCGTCACTCCTCGTCTACTTCCGGCCCGAGTCCGGCGGGTTGATCATGGGCGGCTACGAGCGCCATCCGGCCCCGTGGTCGCTCGACGGGATCCCGGCGGACTTCAACGGCAAGCTGCTAGCCGAGGACTGGCCGCGGTTCGAGGAGCTGATGGACGGCGCGCTCGTGCGTGTGCCGTCGATCGCCGAGATGGAGGTGATCAAGCTCATCAACGGGCCCGAGGCGTTCACCCCGGACGGCGAGTTCATCCTCGGCCCAACCGAGGTTCGCGGCCTCTGGACGGCCGCCGGGTTCTGCGCTCATGGGCTCGCGGGGGCCGGCGGGCTAGGGCAACTCGTGGCCGAGTGGATCGTCGAGGGTGTGCCCTCACTCGACGTCTGGCACATGGACTCGCGCCGCTTCGGTCGGGCATACCGCTCGCCTGCCTACACCCTCGCCCGCACGCTCGAGGTGTACGAGACCTACTACGACGTCAAGTACCCGGGGCACGAACGGAAGGCGGGCAGGCCGCTGCGGCTCTCGCCCGCGTACGGCCGGTTGGTCGAGCTCGGCGCGGCGTTCGGCGAGAAGTCGGGCTGGGAGCGGGCCAACTGGTTCGAGCCGAACGGGGCTCAGGGCGACCCGTCGCTTCGTCCGCGAGGCTGGGCGGGGCGGCTGTGGTCGCCGGCAATCGGCGCCGAGCACCTGGCCTGCCGCGAGACGGCTGCGCTCTTCGACGAGACGTCGTTCGCGAAGATCGAGCTCTCGGGTGAGGGCGCGGCCCGGCTGCTCGAGCACCTGTGCGCGAACCGCGTGGCACGCGACGTCGGCGCGATCACCTACACCTCGATGCTGAACGCTCGGGGCGGGATCGAGTGCGACTTCACCGTCACCCGGCTCGCCGAGGAGCGGTTCCGGATCGTGACCGGTACGGCTTTCGGCCAGCACGATCTCGCCTGGATCCGTGAGCACGCGCCCGCCGGGGTGACGGTCGAGGACGTGACCTCGGCCTACGCCTGCTTCGGCCTCTGGGGCCCGAGGGCCCGCGACATCCTGCAGCCGCTCACCTCGACACCGCTCGAGTTCCCCTACATGCGGGCCCGCGAGCTCGCTGTCGGCTCTGTCCCCTGCCTGGCCCTTCGCGTCACCTACGTCGGCGAGCTCGGCTGGGAGCTCTACTGCCCGAGCGAGTTCGGACTCGCGCTCTGGGACGCGATCTGGGAGCCGGGCCGCAAGCTGGGGCTCGTCGCGGGCGGTTACCGCGCGATCGACTCGCTGCGGCTCGAGAAGGGCTACCGGGTATGGGGCGCCGACATCACGCCCGACGACACCCCGTTCGAGGCGGGGCTCGGCTTCTCGGTCAAGCTCGACAAGGGCGGCTTCGTCGGCCGCGAGGCCCTGCTCGAAGCGCAGGAGCCGGAGCGGCGGCTCTGCTGCCTGGTGCTCGATGACGCGCGTGCGGTCGCGCTGGGGTCCGAGCCGGTGCGGATCGACGGGGCGCTCGTGGGCCGGGTGACAAGCGGTGGGTACGGCTACTCGGTCGAGCGGTCGATCGCCTACGGGTACCTGCCGACAGGCCTTGCCGAGCCGGGCAGGCCCGTCGAGGTCGAGATCTTCGGCGACTGGATCGCCGGCGAGGTCTGGGCCGAGCCGCTGTTCGATCCGGCAGGGGAGCGGATCCGCGCGTGATCGAGGCGGCGATCGCGCGGGTCTGGCCCGACGGAGTCGAGTCCGTGGAGCCGCTCGGCGGCGGGATCACGAACCACAACTTCAAGGTGCGCGCCGGCGGCGAGGACTTCGTGCTCCGGATCGGAGGCAAGGACACCGCTTTGCTCGGCATCGAACGCTCGGTCGAGTACCGGGCCTCGCTGGCGGCCGCGAAGCTCCGCATCGGCCCCGAGGTGATCGCGTTCGTCGAGCCCGAGGGGTATCTCGTGACCCGGTTCGTCGAGGGCGAGAGCGGGAAGGTGACGGTGCCGGAGGCGGCGGGGCTGCTCCGGCGGCTGCACGACGGTCGAGCCATCCCCGGCCGGTTCGACTCCTTCCGGGTGGTCGAGGCCTACGCTGCTACGGCCGCCGCGAACGGCGTTTCGCCCACCGCCGGCTACACATGGGCGAAATCGATCGCCGACCGGATCGAGCACCGGCGTGGCGGCTTCGAGCTCTGTCCCTGCCACAACGACCTGCTGGCGGCGAACTTCGTCGGCGGGGAGCGGGTGTGGATCGTCGACTGGGAGTATGCGGGGATGGGCGACCCGGCCTTCGACCTGGCGAACTTCGCCGTGAACAACGGCCTCGACGAGGCCGGGGACGCCGAGCTCCTCGCGGCGTACGGCGGTGGCGACCCGGAGGTGCACGTGCTGATGCGCTTCATGTCGGACTTCCGGGAGGCGATGTGGGGTGTCGTCCAGACGGCGGTCTCCGAGCTCGACTTCGACTTCGAGGCCTACGCGGACGAGCACTTCGAGCGGCTCGAGAAAACGGCGGCGGAGCCCCGGTTCGCGTCAATCCTGGGCTGACTCGATCAGCTCGAGCGCCTGCTCGGGGCTCAGCGCCCGCCCATCGCTCGTCAGGGCTTCGACCGTGGCCGGGTCGAGCTCCGACCGTGCGCGGTCGAGGAACGGCCTGGTGCGCGCACCGAGCGCGCCCGCGGATGAGTATCCCGACGCGGATCGTGATGGGCCCACCGTCGAGAGCCGCGGTCGCCTCCTCGACGGCGGCGACGGCCTCTACTGCCGACGCGAAGGCGTAGAAGAACGCATCGCCTTCGTAGTCGACCTCGTAGCCGCGGTGACGCCCGAAGGCCTCTCGAACCGCAACGTGGTGTCCGGCCAGAGCCTCCCGGTAGCGCGCAGGGCCCAGAGTCGAGAGCAGGCGCGTCGAGCCCTCGATGTCCGTGAAGACGAGGGTGACGGTGCCGGTGGGCTGAGCGACCATGACCGCCTCGGGACTCTAGGAGGTTCGCTCGACGCAGAGCCGCCAGAGCCCCGCGCGGCTTCCTGCGCCTGCCGGGCCGCGTGTCCGGTCCGGCCCGTGCTTTGTGCGTGTGAAGCTCCCGACGGCACTCGCCTCGAGGACGGCACCGGACGCCTGGTTATCGTGGGCCCGTGCCGCAGAGGACCACGTTCCCCTGGGGAAGGCCGAGACGGGAATGGCTCGTCCTCGCGCTCGTCGCACTCGCGGCTCTCACCCCCCTCTACGGGCTCAACGCCCAGGACAACTCGAGGCTCTGCCTCAGCCAGGCGCTCCTCCACGGCCGGCTCTACGACGACGGCTGCTTCCAGCTCGACTATGCGAGCTACGGCGGGCACGACTACAGCGACAAGGCGCCGGGCCTGTCGATCATCGAGCTTCCCGTCGCCGAGGCGGTCGGCCTACCCGACATGGGCACCCTCGTGAGTCACAACTCGCCCTGGCAGCTTTGGATCGTGCGCGTGCTCTCGTCCGGGCTCATGTTCCTCGCCTGCGCCTTCCTGCTCGGGCGGGTCAGCGAGGGGCTCGCGCCGGGATACGGGTCGGTGGTGCTCGTGACATTCGCACTCGGAACCCTGATCGTGGCGTTCGCGGCGATGAACTTCGACCAGGTTCCCGCCGCGCTGCTCGGCTTCGGAGCCTTCCTGCTCGCCTGGCGCCGCCGACCGCTCCTGGCCGGGCTGGCGGCCGGTGCGGGGGTCGTCTTCGAGTACCAGGTGGGCCTGATCGTCGCGGTGGTCGCGGTCTACCTCGTTGTCGGTGAGGGCCGGCTGCGCAGGCTCGCCCGGTATGCGCTCGGCGTCATCCCCGGGGCGCTGCTCCTGGGCGTCTACGACTGGCTCGCCTTCGGCGCGCCCTGGCGCCTGTCGTACCGCTACGTGTCCAACCAGTTCCAGTCCGAGCAGGCGAGCGGCTTCTTCGGAATCGGCGTGCCGCACCTCTACGCAAGCTACGAGGTGTTTGCGGGCAGCGGCGGGTTGCTCGCGGTCTCGCCGGTGCTGGCCGCCGCGGCGTGGGGCCTCGTGCTTCTGGGGAGGGAGCACCGCCGCGAGGCGATCGCCTGCGCGGTGGTGACCGTGCTGTTCGTCATCGCCAACGCGGGCTACTTCCTGCCCTACGGCGGCTCGCCGGGGCCCCGGTTCCTGATCCCGGCGCTCCCGTTCCTCGCCCTCGGCCTCGCGCCGGCCTTCGCCTGGCGGCCGTTGCTCACCGGGGCGCTCGCGCTGCTTTCCATCGTGACGATGAGCCTGCGCCTGCTCGTCTGGGGAAGCGATTACACGCTTCGGGGAGGAGTCTGGGGCGAGCTGGCGCGGGTCCCCGTCGACCTCGGATCGTCGAGGTTCGCGCAGGATCTCGTCGACAACGTTCTTGGCTGGGTCGTGCCGGGCCGCGGCTGGGGAGCGCTGGTGGTGGTCACGCTCGCGGTCATCGCCTTCGCCGTCGCGTGGGGCGGAGCACCCCGGAGGCCGCAGGTCCGGAGCCGGGAGGTCAGCCGGGGAGCGAGGGTGCTCGTGGTGGCGGGTGTCTGCCTGATCGCAGCGGCCGAGGCGAGCACCGTGCTCGGCTACCCCTACGGCTCACCCCCGAACGACCTCTCGGTGTCGATCGACAGCTCGGCGGCGGCGGCGTTCCCCGACCAGGAGGTCGACTTCACGGTCTGGTCGTCGAACGCCTCGGGCTACCAGGGCTACGGGAAGGTCTTCCTCACGATCTCGCTCCCGCCGGGGATGAAGCTGCTCGGACGCCCGGCCTACGAGCGGGGCAGCGGTTGCAAGGGGAAGACGACGCTCGTCTGCTTCCTCGACAGCCTCTCGCCGAAGACGAGCACCCCGGTCCGGCTGGGCGTGAAGATCACCCGGTTCGGAGATCAGACGCTGAGGGCGTCGCTGTCGGCGGAGGGGGCCTCGTCGGTGCCGCGAGCGTCGTTCACCGTCGGCACGGAGTAGCCACCCCCGCACCGTCCCGGCGATTCGGTGCCCGGCACTCTCATGCCCTGCCTCTGTTCCTGCGCCGCCTCGAGCCGGAGCTCTGCCCCCGCCGAGGTGAGCCGGGAACGTGAATGCCTGACGCCGCGAAAGCTGCTGCGTGTCCGAGCCTTCCGGCCAGCCTGCTCACGTCGAGGCGCTGCTCCGGCAAGACCAGCGTGACACCGGTTCCGGTCCGACCCGCACGACCCGTCCTGCCGACACGATGGACGTAGTCGTCGTCGGTGTGGGGCGGATCGAAGTTGATGACGTGCGTGATCTCGTCGACGTCAAGGCCTCGCGCCGCGACGTCGGTCGCGATCAGCGTCGAGACGCGACCCGTCTCGAACTCCCACAACGAGCGCTCGCGCGCGTTCTGGGACATGTTCCCGTGCATGACGGCAGTGTGGAGGCCGTGATCGCGCTTGAGCTTGCGCGCGAGCTTGTCGGCTCCGTGTTTTGTGCGAACGAACACCAGCGCCAGCCGCCGCTCCCGCCCGAGCTGCTCCACCAGCCGCTCCAGCTTGTCCTCGCTGGTCACGGGAACGAACTCGTGCCCGACGTCGCCCGCACCGGCTTCGATCTGCGCACTGGTGCTGTACCGAGAGGCGGTCACCGTGTAGCTGCGGGCAAGGTCGGCCACAGGCCCCTCGAGCGTCGCGGAGAAGAGCATCGTCTGCCGGTTCTGCGGGATCCGCCTGAGGATGCTGTCGACCTGAGGGCGGAAGCCCATGTCGAGCATCCGATCGGCTTCGTCGAGAACGAGCACACGAACCGAGGCGAGCGAGACGAGCCGCCGCTCGAGGAGGTCGTGGAGCCTCCCCGGGGTCGCGACGAGGAGGTGAGCTCCATGCGCCTTCCTCGCCTGCCCGCCGACGGGTGTTCCGCCGTAGACGGCGGAGATGCGCAGGCCGCGTGACGCGGCGAGCGGCTGCAGGTCGGCGACGATCTGGGAGGCGAGCTCCCGGGTCGGGACGAGCACGAGCGCGCTCGGGCGGCCGGCGGCGGCGGCCGTCCGCTCGATCATCGGGATTCCGAAGGCGAGCGTCTTTCCGGAGCCCGTGGGCGCTGCAGCAAGCACGTCCAGGCCGGCGAGGGCGTCGGGCAAGACGAGGGCCTGGATCGCAAAAGGTGACTGAATGCCGAGGCGGCCCAGCGCCTCGAGGACGGGCGCGCTCACGCCGAGCGCGTCAAACGACTGAGACAATGTGTTCCTTCCTTGTCGAGAAGCGTTCGAGATGCAAGAGCCTCGAAACGCCTGTGAGCAGGAGGAACGAGAAGCTGAATCTCCCGGCCGCCGAAAAGCGACCGTAAGAGCACGGTAGCAGCTCGCGATCAGGACGGTCAGTAGCTGTGCTGGGCGTGGACTCGTCCGGTATCGACGGCCTCGACGAGGGTCTTGTAGTCGCGGTCGTTCTGCTCGGCGTAGGCCTCGGAGAAGGTAAGGATCGCTCGGTCGAAGACATCGCCGTTGCCGAGGTAGGAGGCGATGGCGACGCGATCACCCGAGCGCGCGTGCGCATGGCAAAGCGTCACCGCACAGAGTTGCCCGTAGACCGACAGCGCGCGCGGATCCATCACCTCGACTGCGATCGAGCCCTTCCAATCGCGGAGTTGGCGAACGTAGTAGTCACGGATGTCGCCGTCGACGCTGTGTGTGTCCCTGAGCCAGCCGAGGAAGATGTCGCTCGATGCTTGCATGATCCGCTGCCCGGCGACCACGCGCTCTCCCGAGTTGCGGTACTCGCTCGGGCCGGCGAACTCCTCCATGACCGACGGCTGTGCTTGTTTGATCTGTAGGAAGAGTGGGTCTTTCCCGTCTCGGCCGAGCAGCAGCGCGATCGCGGCACGCGTTCCGACACTTCCCACGCCCACAACCTTGCGGGCGAAATCGACGAGCCGGAACTGTGCCAGCAGTACTCGTCGCTCATGCTGGAGCGTGAGGCTGTACTCGCGCAAGAGCCGCTCCAGGTTCGCCTTGATGCGATCGCGCTCCTGAGCGTCCTCGTAGTCGTCGAGCCGAACGATCAGCGGCGGCTCCGAAACGATGTGCCGCTCACCCTCGACCTCCCGCGAGAGCTTGGAGAACGCGTGCACGTTGTCTCGTGTGAGGGCCTTGGCGACGGCCTTGTCGAGGCGTTTGCGCATCTTCCCGCCGACCTGCGAACGGAGATGCGGTATCAACTCCTCCATCTCGAAGCGGGTGTACCAGACATCGGCGTTACGCATCCCGGCAAACTCCGCCATCTGCACGCGATACTCCCCGACCGTGTCGAGGACGATCTGCTCCTGATCCTTCGTCGAGAACCCGTTGCTGCGAGCGGCTATGAGCATGCTGACCGCGAGACGCTTGACATCCCACTCCCAGGGGCCGGGAAGCGTCTCGTCGAAATCGTTGATGTCGAAGACGAGTCGTCGCTCGGGCGATGCGTACAGCCCGAAGTTCGAGAGATGTGCATCCCCGCAGCACTGGGCCAACAGGCCGGAGCGCGGGGTAGCGGCCAGGTCACTCGCCATGATCAGAGCGGCCCCGCGATAGAACGTGAACGGCGACACCAGCATCCGCCCGTAGCGGATCGGCACCAGCTCAGGAACTCGCGCGTCGGCCTGCCGCTCCAGCAGTTCGATCGGGTCGAGACGGTGAGCAGCCGGTTCGAACACGGCGTGGCTCGAACGCGGGACCTCGGCACGCGCCGCCTTCCCCCGTGCAGCCCGCTCCGCAACGCTCAGATGCGGCACGCCCGAGCTGACCGGGAACCGACGACCCGACCCGGCCGAACCTCGGCCCGTCCCAACCGTGCCCGATGAACCCCCACCGATACCCATCACCCAACTCCCAGGAGTAGGCGCGGAGACTATCCGGAAGGTCATAGCCGCGCTACGGAGCGATCCGACGCATGAACTGCCGGGAGCGGCGTGCGCTCAGGCCTCGGCGCGGGCAAGCGCACGCGGGCGGCGCGACAGCGCAAGCGAGCTGGCGAGCCCCACCACCGCAGCGGCGGCAGCCGTGGTGCAGAGCAGCAGGCCGGAGGCGAGACCGAAGTTGATCGCTTCCTGACGATGTACGCCGAGCGCGAGCAGCACGGCTGCGGTTGCACCGACGTTGGCGATCACACCACCCGAGGTCACCGGGATCAGCGAGGCGGCTGCGGCAAGGCAGAGCACGACAAGGGCCAGGACGGGCGAGAACCCGGCTCCGAGAGCGGCCAGCAGCAGCATGCTTCCGCTTGCACGCGTCGTCCAGCAGCCGAGCAGGAACAGCCAAGCCAGGATCGCGTCACGCGTCGTTCCCCGTGGGTGATCGGCCACGCGGCTTGCCAGTCGCGAGAGGCGCCCGCGGCGGGCGACGAACGGCACGGTTGCCAGGCGCGGGCCGGCCACCAGGATGCCGCAGGCGCCGACGCCGAAGAGCACCACCAGGATCAGCGGCCCCCGAAAGCCGGCGGAGCTGGTCGCCGTCGCGGAGATCGAGAGCGGCAGGAAGGCAACCGCATCGACAAGCCCGAGCGAGATGATCGAGAAGACGATCGCCTCGAGCCCGAGCTTCACACCCGGCATCCGACGCAGCGTCGAGACCTTGACGACGTAGTCGAGGCGGAACGGAAGGATGACGCCGCTGGCCGCCGCGGCGCCACAGGCCGTCAGGCAGCGACCCCGGCCGGGACGGCCGGCCACCGGGAACAGCTTCTGCCAACCGAGCGCCCGGAGGACATAGCTCGTGAAGTAGAGCGCTACAGCACCGCTCACGAGGCCCATGTGCGCGCGCTCGAGCGGCCAGCTCGTGTGTGTGAGCCGGCGCGCGAGCAGGACGCTGACACCGAGGGTGAAGGCCGCGAAGGCGACCCCCGCGAGCAGGCGACGGCGGCTCGGACCGTCTTCGGCTGCCCCAGGCGCGGCCGGCGGCGACACGATCGTCGAATCGCGCTTCACGCCCTTCCATCGGCGACGAGGGGCTCGCACACGAGCGCCGACTCCGACAGCTCTTCGACCAGCGACGGCAGGCAGTCGCCGTCCTCGCCGCCGAGGATCCCGTACTCGTGTCGCAGGAGCACCACGTCGAAGTCCAGACGGCCGGGGATTCTTGCCGCCCGTACGTAGTGGCCTCGAACTCCCGGAGCCACCGTAGCGACCGGGCCAGGACGCTGCGGCCGCGACGGCTGGTCGAGGATCACACGCGCTCGACTCAGTCGATCGCTAGTCCCGCCGCCGGGATCGTCTCCGAGCCCGCCGAGTCGATGCTTCCGCACCGCAAATGACTGCTCAGGTACATCCATCGCCCTCTCCTCGACTTCAACGACGGTCCGACGGCCCGTCCCATGACTCAGTGGTTCAGGTAAGTCGGAGAGGAAGAGTCCGAGCCTCAACGGCTTTCGCGCAACCTCCGCGCGCTTTCAGAGTGTAGCTGTCACCGCTCGTGCAATCCGGATCGGAAGGAGATCCTCGACAAGCTGGTCGGTCTCCCGCCCGAAGCTGCCCCGATCGGCGTCGCGCTGATCGGCAAGCCGGAAGAGGCTCCCGACATCGGCTCGCGCCTGCGCTCCCGACAGCGCACCGACGCCGAGCTCGTCCACCGGAACCGGTGGCTACTCGCAAACGCCGTTCGGGGCCAGGCGAGCTTCCCTCCATCGGCGTCACTCGTTCTGCCGATTGTCCGCCCTGAAAACGTTGCCGATACTCCCATCGAGTCCAGAAGCGCCGACTGATGTGCTTGCGACGGTGGGGGAGAGTTCGTGAGGCCGACAGGTACGGGAGATCCGCAGGAGCCAAGGCAACCGAGGTCGATCGTGCCGGTTGCGATCTTTGCGGTCATGGCGCTGGCTGTGCTCGGCGCCGGGCTTGTGCAGAGCCCTTCGTCGCACGCAGCGGCAGCTGCGACCGCAGTCACCCCGACCGCGCCGTCGTTCACCGACGACACCTGCGTCAACTTCCTTCCGACGGGCGCGAGCTACACCATCCCGGCGACCACTGGTGTCGACTATCTCGTCAACGGCGTCCTGACTGCACCGGGAACCTACGGAGTCGCCGACAGAGCCACCGTCACCGTCGTCGCGCAGGCTCAGGCAGGGTTCTCGGTCATCGGGACGAGCTCGTTCACCCACACCTTCCCGCCGACCCCGACGTGCACGACCAGCGTCGTCCCGCCCGCGCCGTCGTTCGCCGACGACATCTGCACGGCAGGAGGCTCGACCGGAGCGAGGTACACGATCCCGTCGGCGACGGGCGTCGACTATCTCGTCAACGGCGTCAAGACCGCGGCAGGGACGTATCCGGCCGCCGACGGCTCCAAGGTCACGGTGCTGGCCCGCGCTCAGGCCGGTTTCTCACTCTCCGGAACCAGCTCTTTCACGCACACATTCGCCGCAACGTGCTCGAGCAGCGTCACTCCGGCTCCGCCCACGTTCGCCGACGCCTCCTGCTCGGGTTCGGTGCCGGTCGGGGCGAGCTACGCGATCCCCTCGACGACTGGCGTCGACTACCTCGTCAGCGGCGTCAAGACCGCCGCGGGCACCTATGCGGCCGCCAACGGCTCGACGATCACCGTCACGGCTCAGGCCCAGGCGGGCTTCGTGCTCACGGGCACGACCTCGTTCTCGCATAGCTTCGGCCCGACTCCAATCTGTGCGATCGGCGTGACGCCGGCTTCACCATCGTTCGCAGACGACGCCTGCGTGGCAGGCGCCAAGAGCCAGGCGACCTACACGGTTCCGGCGACGACCGGCGTCGACTACCTGGTCAACGGCGTGAAGACGGCAACCGGCACCTACAACGCCACCGACGGGTCGACGGTCACGATCACGGCGCAGCCCCAGGCCGGGTATGTACTCACCGGGACAACGGCCTTCACCCATACCTACCCGGGGACTCCGACCTGCACCAGCCCGACGACTGCATCCCCGCCGACCTTCACCGACCCGACGTGCTCCGGCGGCGCTCCGACCCAGGCCGCCTTCACGATCCCCGCGAGCAGCGGCGTCGACTACCTCGTCGACGGGGTCAAGACCGCAGCCGGCACCTACAAAGCCACCGATGGGTCGACGGTCACGATCACCGCACAGGCAAAGCCGGGGTTCACGCTGGTCGGAGTGAGCTCCTTCGCGCACACGTTCGCGAAGACGCCGACCTGTACGTCGAGCTCCTGCCCCTCCGGCGCCCGTCTGCGTCATTGCCGGATCTGCAAACGACGGTTCCGCCACTATCCCCCACAAGCATGGGCCGTGAAGAACGCGAACCTCCGACCTCGGCATTGAGCGAAGCGGCGCAAGGTCTCCGTAGGTCACGGCCAGACTGGACTCGAGCGGCCCCGGAGTGTCGACGACTTCGATTTCGGCTCATCTCGGTGGGTATCACGCACGCGTTGCCCCTCGCCTAGCCGCCCGAGAATTGGAACGAGCTCCGGGCAGCGTCGAACTCGCGGCGGTAGGCGGCATCCAGGGAGCCGTAGTGAGTGGACAGCACCATGAAGTAGCCGCCCTGCCCGTGAACGGCATCGATCCCGATCCCGACGACTCCGTCGGAACAGGAGAACGTGAACGTACTGCCCGTCTGGCCGCCGAGCATCGAGCGCGAGATCGGGGACGTTCGCTTGCAGTCGAGAGCCTGCGTGGAGAGGAAGTAGCCCGTCCATTTCCCGAGCGTCGAGCCGGTCGCCAGCTTTCGCTCCCCGATGATGAAGAACCACGCCGTGCGGCCGTCACTGAGGGTGTCGAACTGGGGGGCGCCGGGCTCCAGCGCTCCCTGCGACCAGGGGACAAACGCGGAGATCAGCATCCAGGAACCCGGGCTTCCCGGAAGCACGACCGAGTAGTGGTACTGCTTGGAGACGAACTTGGTGATCGGCGCCGCACCTGCCGGGCCGACGAATGCCGACGCTCCGATCGCGCCGATCGCGAACGCCTGCCACCCACGCCAAACGATCATCTTCCCTCCTTTCCGTCCATACCGGACAGCGGCCCTCACCGAGAACGGCGGTCGGTTGCCGGCCACGAGTCCCACGCCCGAAAGACGCCGCACCGGGGACAAATCTTCCCACTCGCACTAACTGGAACGAGCGAAGCCCCGGGTCGAAGGCCCGCGATTGCGGGGCCGCCCGGAGGTCGAACCTAGCTGGGAAGCCGGTAGCCGGGCGGAGTCCGGATGACGTTGAAGGCCTCGAGACCGGAGTGGCCGACGTCGACCTCGAACGCGACCCGGACGCCCACGCTGAGCTTGAGGTTCGTGGAGCGGAACACGAGATCCTCGTCCCCCTCGTCGCAGCTGATTACCGCGTATCCCCCCTCGGCGTCGATGCGCTTGACGGTCCCCGTCGCCGTGACCCGCTCCCAGAGGAGCCGTTCCTGGGTGAGATCGTCGCGCATGCGGGCGTCCGCCTCGGACATGACCACCCATCGTCGTCTCCAGGCGGGGCGTCCGGCATCAGGGTCGTCGCGGACTGCCGGTCCGCGGAGAAACACCGAGGGATTGCGGGGTTAACCGGACACCCGCGAGCCGGCGCTCGGCTACATCATCGGGGTGGCGAAGGCGATTGAGCAGGTGTCCGATGTGGTCGTCCGCTTCGCCGGCGACTCCGGTGACGGGATGCAGCTCACCGGAGCCCAGTTCACACTCGAGGCGGGGCTGTTCGGCAACGACCTCGCGACGCTCCCGGACTTTCCGGCCGAGATCCGCGCGCCTGCAGGCACCGTCGCGGGCGTCTCGGGGTTCCAGCTCCACTTCGCCGACCACCACATCCTCACGCCGGGGGACACCCTCACCGTCCTCGTAGCGATGAACCCGGCGGCGCTGAAGAAGAACCTGCCGGACCTGGAGAAGGGCGGCACGCTGATCGTCGACGCCGACGCCTTCACCGAGCGGAACCTCCAGAAGGCAGGGTACGAGACGAACCCGCTCGAGGACGGCTCGCTCGACGAGTGGCACCTGGAGCCCCTGCCGATCACGTCGCTCACGATCGGGGCGCTGAAAGAGGTCGAGGGCGTGACTCCGCGCCAGGCCGAGCGGGCGAAGAACATGTTCGCGCTCGGGCTGATGTCCTGGCTGTACGGCCGCTCGATCGACCCCGCGATCGAATTCCTCAGGGCGAGGTTCGGCGGCAATGCCCCGCAGATCGCGGAGGCGAACGTGAGGGCGGTGCAGGCGGGGTATGCACTCGGGGAGACGACAGAGACGTTCGCCGTCAGCTACGAGGTGAAGCCCGCGAGGCTACGGCCCGGAACGTACCGGAACATCACCGGCAACCAGGCACTTGCGTATGGGCTTCTGGCTGCGTCGAGGGTCTCGGGGCTCGCGCTCTTCCTGGGCGCCTATCCGATCACGCCGGCGAGCTCGATCCTCGAGGAGCTCTCGGCGCTGAAGAACTTCGGGGTGCGCGCGTTCCAGGCCGAGGACGAAATCGCTGCCGCTGGGGCCGCGGTCGGCGCGGCGTTCGGCGGTGCGCTGGGCGTCACGACGTCGTCGGGGCCCGGCATCGTGCTCAAGGCCGAGACGGTCGGGCTCGCGGTCATGCTCGAGCTGCCGCTCGTGATCTGCGACGTCCAGCGGTCCGGGCCTTCGACGGGCATGCCGACGAAGCCGGAGCAGGGCGATCTGCTGCTGGCACTCTACGGTCGTAACTCCGACTCCTCGGTGCCGGTCGTCGCAGCCCGGTCGCCCGCGGACTGCTTCGACACGGCGATCGAGGCGTGCCGGATCGCGGTGAAGTACCGCACTCCGGTGTACCTCCTCTCGGATGCGTACCTCGCCAACGGCTCCGAGCCATGGCTTCTCCCCTCGATCGACGAGCTTCCCGAGATCTCGACGGGGCTCGCAACCGAGCCGAACGCCGACGGCGCATACCTGCCGTATCTGCGCGACCCGGAGACGCTGGCGCGGCCGTGGGCAGTGCCGGGAACACCCGGCCTCGAGCACCGGATCGGGGGCCTGGAGAAGGCCGACGGCAGCGGCACCGTCTCGTACGACGCCGACAACCACGAGCTGATGACCCGCCTGCGGGCCGAGAAGATCGCGGGGATAGCGGCCGACATCCCCGAGCTCGCGGTCGACGATCCCGACGGCGACGCCCGGCTGCTCGTGCTCGGCTGGGGCGGAACCTACGGCACGATCATGGCCGCCTGCATGCAGGTCCGGCTGGACGGCCGCAAGGTCGCGCACGGCCACCTGCGGCACCTCAACCCGCTTCCCCGAAACGCCGGCGAGGTGCTGCGCCGGTACGAGCGGATCCTCGTGCCGGAGATGAACCTCGGGCAGCTGCTGAAGATCGTCCGCGCCGAGTTCCTCGTCGACGCGGTCGGCTACAACCGCGTGCGGGGCATGCCGCTGCGCGTAGGCGAGGTCGCCGAGGCGATCGAGGCGTTGATGGAGCCATGAGCCGTAGGCTTGACGGAGGCTCAGTAGCGGAGGTGCCGGCTTTGCCGGCGCCGGAGCGGAAACTCATAGGACGACCGAAGGTTGCCCTATGAGCGCCGTAGCGAAGGACTTCGCGACCGACCAGCATCCTCGCTGGTGCCCGGGCTGCGGCGACTACGCGATCCTCGCCGCGATGCAGGCGTTCGCGCCGGACCTGGGGATCGAGCGCGAGCGGATGGTCTTCATCAGTGGAATCGGCTGCGCAGCGCGGTTCCCTTACTACATGAACACGTACGGGATGCACTCGATTCACGGGCGCGCGCCGGCCATCGCGACCGGCCTCGCGGTGTCCCGGCCGGATCTGGCCGTCTTCGTCGTCACCGGGGACGGCGATGCCCTGTCCATCGGGGGCAATCACCTGATTCACGCGTTGCGGCGCAACGTGAACATCAAGGTTCTGCTCTTCAACAACCGGATCTACGGGCTCACGAAGGGGCAGTACTCGCCCACGAGCCCACTCGGGACGGTCACGAAGTCGACGCCGATGGGCTCGGTCGATTGGCCGTTCAACCCGCTCAGCCTCGCGATCGGGGCCGAGGCGACATTCGTCGCCCGCGCGATCGACACGGACAGGGCGGGGATGCTCGAGGTGCTTCGCGCCGCGTGCGCGCACCGCGGGAGCGCGTTCGTCGAGATCCTCCAGAACTGCCCGATGTTCAACGACGGCGCTTTCTCCTCTGTTCGCGACGACAAGGAGGGTGTCAACCGCATCGTGCTGCGGCACGGCGAGCCGATCCGCTGGGGGAGGGAGAAGGAGAAGGGCCTCAGGCAGCGCCTCGACGGCTCTGTCACGACGTGTGACGGCGACGA
>Ga0335080_10003838_pt1 | contig 15261 bp, 15 predicted proteins | sample Lox_Sample_34_FD_206720 | JGI IMG/M metagenome (GOLD analysis project Ga0335080, IMG submission 206720) | Soil microbial communities from Loxahatchee National Wildlife Refuge, Florida, United States - Lox_Sample_3.4 | ecosystem: Environmental > Terrestrial > Soil > Wetlands | place: USA... | reverse complement strand
GACTCCGGCCTGGGTCGGGAGGGTCTGCGCTACGCGATCGAGGAAATGACGGAGCCCAAACTGCTGGTGATGAACCTGCGGTAACGGAACCGCAGGTCACACAACCTTGCTGGAAATTTGTAAGGTTGGGGGGTGCAGCGGTTTCATGTTGAAAATCTCAACATGCTTGCAGGGGCGAGAAGAAGTGCGATGGAACTTCCACAGAGAAAACGTGGGTTCAAGTATTCTCAAACGCTGCCCAACTGTTATACTCACATGTCCCAGTAAGCTACGTCACAGAGATGAGTGACGAATTTCACAGCAAAGTCAGCCGGGAGCGGGCGGAGCCGGTTCCCGAAGCGTAATTCGCCGTCATCATTATTATTAATCGATGCAGATTTTTCCACGCAAGAGCAATGCAATTGCCCGGGCCTCGCTGTTTGGCGCGGTCTTTGCCGTCGCCGGATTATTCTGGGTGCTGGCGCAGCTGCAACGGTCGCCCTACATCACGTGGGAGGGCGTGCGGAAACCGCAGCCGGTACCATTCAGCCATCAGCATCACGTGACCGGGTTGGGCATCGATTGCCGCTATTGCCACACCTCGGTGGAGCAATCCAGCTTTGCGGGGGTTCCGCCGACGAAGACCTGCATGAACTGCCACTCCCAGATCTGGACCAACGCCGCTTATCTCGAGCCGGTGCGCGAGAGCTTTCGCACCGGGCGCTCGCTGGAGTGGGCGCGCGTGAACCAGTTGCCGAATTTTGTTTATTTCAACCACAGCATTCACGTGAATAAAGGTGTGGGCTGCAACACGTGCCACGGTCCGGTCGATCAGATGCCGCTCATGTATCAGTATGCGTCGCTGCAGATGGAATTTTGCCTCGACTGCCATCGCGCTCCCGAGAAGTATTTAAGGCCGCGCGAGCAGGTTTTCAATATGAGGTACCAGCCGCCGGTGAACGATCCGCTGGGCAAGAACAATGTTGCTTTCGGCGGCAAAACATACAGCGATCAGGTCGCCCTGGGCGCGGCGCTGAAGGACGCGTACAAGGTGCGCTCGGTGGAAGACATTACCAGCTGTAATACCTGTCACAGATAGCGGCGAGGCAGTGGGTTTGGGGTTTCGCGGGCTGGTGGGGTTTCGCAGAGATCGAAGTCCGGATTTCGAGTTGGACGCAAGAGCAGACTCGAACAGCGAACAACGAGCAGCGAACGGCCAAAAGCGAAGTAACCGAGTTCAGATGAGAGACGATCAAAAAACGAAGGCAGCCGGCGCAGATGTTTGCCCGAGCAAGCGCGGCCAGGTCGATCCGGTAACGCTGAACCAGGTTCAGCCAGCTCCGCCGCGGCTGGATTTGGCGACGGTGAAGGCGCGGATCGAGCAGACGACCGGTCCGGAATACTGGCGCAGCCTGGAAGAACTTGCCGGCAGCGAAGAGTTTCAGGAGATGCTGCACCGCGAATTCCCAAAGGGCGCTTCCGAGTGGCTGGATTCGTTCTCGCGCCGCGGCTTCCTGAAGACTATGGGGGCTTCCCTTGCGCTGGCCGGGCTCACTGGATGCACGCGCATGCCGATCACCGAGATCGTTCCTTATGTCAAGCAGCCGGAGAACACGATTCCCGGCAAGCCGAAGTATTACGCGACCGCGTTCACGCTCGGCGGCTACGCTTCCCCGATTCTGGTTGAGAGCCACATGTACCGGCCGACCAAGGTCGAGGGGAATCCGGAGCATCCGGCGAGCCTGGGCGGGACCGACATCTACGCGCAGGCTTCGATTCTCGATTTATACGATCCCGACCGCGCTCAGAACATCACGTATCTCGGGGACGTGCGGTCGTGGGACGCGTTCATGAATGCCATGAAAGGGCCAATGAACGTGCAACAGAGCACGGCGGGCGGCGGCGTGCGCATCCTGACGCAGGGCGTTACTTCGCCCACGCTGGCCGCGCAGATCAACGATTATTTGAAGTCGCATCCGCAGGCGAAGTGGCATGTTTGGGAACCGGTCAATCGCGACAACGTGTACGAAGGCGCGAAGATGGCGTTCGGCGAGGTGGTCGAGACTCGCTACGACTTCTCGAAAGCCGACGTGATCGTCTCGCTGGATGCGGATTTCCTGTCGGCTGGATTCCCCGGCTCGACGCGATATATCCGCGACTTTGCGGCGCGGCGCAATCCCGACGGCAACATGAACCGGCTGTACGTGATCGAGAGCACGCCGAGCGCTACGGGGATGAAGGCGGATCATCGGCTGCCTGTGCGGGCCAGTGATCTCGAAAAGGCCGCGAGAGATGTAGCCGCCAGCGCCCGCGTTTCAGGGGGCGTTAGCGAAAGGGAAGGCTGGAATGTCGCTGGAGAAGATCTCCTGCGCCATAAGGGTTCTAGCATCGTAATCGTGGGTGATCACCAGCCTCCGGCCGTTCATGCTCTCGCGCACGCGATGAATGCTGAGCTCGGTAACGTTGGCAAGACGGTTTTCTACTCCGAACCGGTCGATGCCAATCCTGTGAATCGCGGCGAGTCTTTGAAGGCTCTTGTCGACGACATGCGCTCAGGCAAAGTTGATTTGCTGCTGATTCTCGGCGGCAATCCGGCTTATGACACGCCTGCGGATTACGGCTTTGCATCCGCGCTCAAATCGAATGCGGTCAATCTGAAGGTTTATCTAGGCACGCATCGCAACGAGACGGCCGAGCTTTGTCAGTGGCATGTGCCGGAAGCGCACTACCTGGAATCGTGGAGTGACGCGCGCGCTTATGACGGAACGGTGAGCATCGTGCAGCCGCTGATCGAGCCGCTCTACGGCGGCAAGAGCGCGCACGAACTGATCACGATTCTGGCGGGGCAACCGGGAGTAACCGGCCACGATCTGGTGCAGCAGTGCTGGCAGAAGCAGCACGCTGGTGCAGACTTCGAATCGTTCTGGCGCAAGTCGCTGCATGATGGGTGGATTGCAAACACGGCGTTTGCACCGAAGGCTGCGACTTTGAAGACTGCGGCGGCGGAGACGCGGCAAGCCGCGTCTCTACCTAGCTCTGGCGATGCTATCGAGGCGGAGACGCGGCAAGCCGCGTCTCTACCTGGCTCTGGCGATGCTATCGAGGCGGAGACGCGGCAAGCCGCGTCTCTACCTGGCTCTGGCGATGCCATCGAGCTCAATTTCCGGCGCGATCCTTCGATTCACGATGGGCGATTTGCCAACAATGGATGGTTGCAGGAATTGCCGAAGCCGCTGACCAAGCTGACCTGGGACAACTGCGTGATGATCGGGCCGGCGATGGCCGAGCGGCTGAAGCTGAATTTCAAAGACGTAGCCGAGCTGGAGTTCAACGGCAAGAAGGTCAAAGGCCCGGTCTGGATTCAGGCCGGGCATCCCGATAACTCGATCACTGTCTTCATTGGATATGGCCGCATGAAAGCCGGACGTGTCGGAACCGGCGCCGGATTCGACGTCTATCCGCTGCGCACGAGTCAGACAATGTGGAACGGTAGCGGCGTGAAACTTACTCCTACGGGCGAGACTTATAACCTGGCTTCGACGCAGGGCTACCAAACGATGGAAACGCCGGATGGCAGCGAGCGCTCGCTGGTCCAGGAAACCACGCTTGAGAAGTACAAGAAAGAGCCAATGTTCGCCAAGGAAGGCGAGCCTCCAAAGGATTTGACGCTCTATCATCCCGAGCTTTACGACTACGCCAAAGAGCAATACGCCTGGGGAATGGCGATCGATCTGAATAAATGCGTCGGCTGCAATAACTGCATCGTCGCCTGCCAGTCGGAAAACAATATTCCCGTGGTCGGCCAGTATCAGACGCTCAAGGGCCGTCACATGCACTGGATTCGGGTCGATGCTTACTACAACGGCCCGCGCGAGAATCCGAAGGGGTTCTTCCAGCCGGTGCCGTGCATGCAGTGCGAGAACGCTCCGTGCGAGCTGGTTTGCCCGGTGCAAGCCACGCTTCACAGCAGCGAAGGCCTGAACGATATGGTTTATAACCGCTGCGTGGGGACGCGGTATTGCTCGAATAACTGTCCTTATAAGGTGCGGCGGTTCAACTTCCTGCTGTTCCAGGATTGGGAGACTCCACAGCTCAAGCTGATGCGGAATCCAGATGTCAGCATTCGCAGCCGCGGTGTGATGGAGAAGTGCACTTACTGCGTGCAGCGGATTAATGAAAGCAAGATCGATGCGGAAACGGCGTCGGTGCGCGAGGGCAAGGATATCCGGGTAGGCGACGAACTGAAGACGGCATGCCAGCAGTCGTGTCCGGCGGATGCGATTGTGTTCGGAAATTTGAATGATCCGAATAGCCGAGTCAGCAAGCTGAAAGCCGAGGCGCGCAACTATTCGCTCCTCGGCGAACTGAATACGCGGCCGCGGACAACTTATCTGGCGGAAGTCAGGAATCCGAACCCGGATTTGGAAGATAAGAAGACTTAGGTTGGGGTTGGCGGGCGTAGCCCCGTCGGCACGCGGGCGAGGGCGCCCGCGCCACATACACAGAGGTGGAGATCGAGTAAGCGATGGCGACGAACTTGCAAATTCCGGTGGCAGACAGGCGCGCGCCGGTGATTGCGCCGGGACATACCTTCTCGAGCGTCACCGAGAAGATCAGCAACATTGTGCTGAGGCGGCCGATCTCGATCGCATGGATCGTCGGCTTCCTGATCATGTTTTCGCTGACCAACATGCTGATGATGGCCCTCGGGTATCTGTTCATCAAGGGCACCGGCATTTGGGGTATCAACATTCCGGTCGGCTGGGGATTCGCCATTGTCAACTTCGTGTGGTGGATTGGAATCGGTCACGCCGGGACGCTGATTTCGGCGATTCTCGCGCTGCTACGGCAAAGCTGGCGGAATTCGATTAACCGTTTTGCGGAAGCGATGACTCTGTTTGCGGTGGCCGCAGCCGGGATCTTCCCGCTGGTACACACCGGCCGCCCGTGGCTTGCTTACTGGCTGTTTCCGTATCCGAACACGATGAATTACTGGCCGAATTTCCGCAGCCCGCTCGTGTGGGACGTGTTCGCGGTTTCGACCTACTTCACGATTTCGCTTGTCTTCTGGTTCACGGGACTTATCCCCGATCTGGCGACTCTGCGCGATCGCGCTCAGCATCCGTGGGTGAAGCGGCTTTACGGCCTACTCGCGATGGGATGGCGAGGATCGGCGCGGCACTGGCATCGCTACGAAACAGCTTACCTGTTGCTGGCCGGGCTATCGACTCCGCTGGTGCTCTCCGTCCACACGGTGGTGAGCTTCGATTTCGCGGTTGGCATCGTTCCCGGTTGGCACACGACCATCTTCCCTCCGTACTTTGTGGCGGGTGCGATTTATTCGGGATTTGCCATGGTACTGTGCCTGGCGATTCCCATTCGTGCCATTTACGGTTTGCAGGACTTTATCACCGAGCGGCATCTGGAGACCTCGGCGAAAGTCATGCTCGCAACCGGATTGATCGTGGGCTACGGCTACGGCATGGAAGCTTTCATGGGGTGGTATAGCGGAAACCAGTTCGACTCTTTCCTGATGTGGAATCGGCTGCATGGACCGTATGCCTTCTGGTATGCGGCATTGCTCTCCTGCAATATTTTCATTCCCCAGGTGCTGTGGCTGAAAAAGTTCCGGGTGTCGACAGGATGGCTTTGGCTGATCTCGTTCGTCGTGCTGGTCGGCATGTGGCTGGAGCGCTTCATTATTGTCGTGGTCAGCCTGCACCGTGATTTTCTTAACTCGTCCTGGGGTATGTACTACCCGACGAAGTGGGACTGGATGACTTATATCGGCACAATCGGAATGTTCCTGACGGCTATGTGGCTATTTGTGCGGATTCTGCCGATGATTTCCATCTTTGAATTGCGCCAGTTGTTACCGGGGGCGCACACGCATGAGCCGGCGGAGGTCAATAAATGAGCGAATCGAACCCGGTTTATGGACTCATGGCCGAATTCGACTCGGCCCAGGAACTGCTGGACGCCGCGCATATGACCCACGAAGCCGGATACCAGAAGATGGACGCCTATAGTCCTTTTCCGGTTGAAGGACTGGCGGAAGCGATCGGATTTCGCAAGAACCGGGTCGCATTGGTTGTGCTGATCGGAGCAATTCTGGGCGGGTTATCTGGATATATGTTGCAGTATTGGGTCGCCGCGATCACTTATCCCACTAACATTGGCGGGCGTCCTTATCACTCGTGGCCTTCGTTCATCATCGTGACGTTTGAAATGACCATTCTTTTCGGCGGTCTTTCGGCGGTGTTTGGCATGCTGGCTCTGAATGGCCTGCCCATGCCCTATCATCCGGTGTTCAACGTGGCGGAATTCAGTCAGGCGTCGGAGAACAAGTTCTTCCTGGTGGTGTTTGCAAGCGATCCGAAGTATGACGCGGCCGGAACGCGCAGCTTTCTGCAAGGCCTGGCGCCGCGCATGATCGCAGAGGTGCCGAGTTAGATGAAAGGGGCTCGCAAATCTCTACCCGCGATTCTCGTGCTGCTCGGCGTGACGGTTGGATGCCGGCTCGACATGCATATCCAGCCCTATTACCGTCCACTGGCACAGAGCGATTTCTTCGGCGACGGGCGCTCGGCGCGCCTGCCTGTGGAAGGGACCGTGGCGCGCGGCGACCTGCATGAAGACGTCTATTTTTATACCGGGAGAATCAACAACGTCCCAGGCGAATATATGCCGTTCCCGGTAACGGCGGATGTGCTGGCGCGCGGGCGGGAACGGTTCAATATCAACTGCACGCCCTGCCACGGGCGCGTAGGCGACGGCCAAGGCTTTATTCCGACGCGTGGATTCCACCAGCCTCCCTCCTATCACATTGAACGGCTCCGCAAGGCGCCGATCGGTTACTTTTTCGACGTGATGACGAACGGTTACGGCGTCATGCCGGAATACGGTACGCAGGTGGCTGCGCGTGACCGCTGGTGTATCGCAGCGTATATCCGCGCTCTGCAGTTGAGCCAGGGAGCAACGGCGGCCGATATTCCGCCGGGACAGAAGATTCCCTCGCCGCCTCCTCAATTCGGTGACATCGGGAATGGAGCGACGCTGCCGGTGGAAGGCGCGGTGGAACGCGAGGGCGGAGCCGGGAAACCGGACGCCCAGAAACAAGAGGAGCCCAAATGACCACGGCGACGCGGAGCAGATCGGACCTGATGGCGCCGGCCGTGGCGCAGACCATCCAGTCGCGGTCTCTTATGATTGGCGCGCTCGGGGCGCTGGCAACGATCGGAGGCTGGTTCCTGGCGGGGAGCGAGGCCGCAAAAACTGATTTCTTTTCCGCTTACCTGATCGGTTACATGTTCTGGCTGGGCCTGTCGCTCGGCTGCATGGCGATCCTGATGCTCTATCACCTGGTAGGCGGCAAGTGGGGAACCGTGATCCGGCGCATCCTGGAAGCCGGCGCCATGACGCTGCCTCTGACGGCGGTTCTTTTTGTCCCCATCGTGCTCAACTTGCCGAGGCTCTATGCCTGGGCGCGGGCCGAAGAGCTGGCGAAGGACGGGAAGCTGGCGGATATTGCGCGCAGCTATCTCAATTTCAACGGGATCATGACACGGGCGGTCATTTATTTCGTGATCTGGATCGGGATCGCTTACTTTCTGAATCGCTGGTCTACCGAGCAGGATACCCCCGCGGGAGGCGAGAAAAGCACGTTGCGATTCCGCGCGCTGAGCGGCATCGGGCTGGTGATTTATTCCTTCACGATTTCGTTTGCGGTCATCGATTGGGTGATGTCGCTCGAGGCGCGCTGGATTTCGACGATTTACGGCCTGCTGTTCGTCGCCGGCGAAGCACTCTCAGCGTACTGTTTCGTGGTTGTGATCGAGAGCATCTTAGGCAAGCGCAAGCCGATGTCGGACTATCTAACCAGAACGGAAATTCACGACCATGGCAAGTTCATGCTCACGTTTGTGATGGTGTGGGCGTACTTCAATTTTTCGCAATGGCTCATCATCTGGGCGGGCAATTTGCCGGAGGAGATTCCCTGGTACGTTCGCCGGATGAATGGCGGGTGGGGCGGGGTGGGGCTATTCCTCGTCATATTCCATTTCGCCGTGCCGTTTGCGCTGCTGCTTTCGCGTGACCTGAAAAAAAATGCCGGCAAGCTGGCGCTGCTGGCGTCGTGGCTGATGATCATGCGCATCGTGGACATCTTCTGGCATATCGAGCCGGCGTCGCGGCTGGAGTTTCATGTGAGCTGGGTGCTTTTTGCGGTGTTGGCCGGGATGGGCGGGCTTTGGATGGCATACTTCTTCCGCAACCTGAGGGCGCGTCCGCTGCTGGCCCTGTATGCGCCGCAGACGCTGCAACATCTGGAGCCGTCGCATGAGTGAAGAACTGAATCACGGCCACTCCAACCCGGAAACCGGCTTCGAGCGCGAAGACCTGAGTACGCGCGGCGTGTTCGTGTTCATGATCGGCCTGGCGATTATCGGCGTGACGATTTATTTCATCATCGTGGGTATGTATTCGTTTCTGGACAAGTACGAGCGCGCGCAAATGACGACGGCCAGCCCGCTGGTGACTTCCAAAGGGCCGGCATCGCGGGTGGTCACGCAGGAAGATATGGACAAGGCCTTCAGGGATAACGGGGCTCCCATGCTCGAAAAGGATGAACGCGGCCAGTTCAAGGACTTTCTGTTGAAGCAGGAAGACCAACTGAACAGCTACGGGTGGGTGAATCAGCAAGCGGGTGTGGCGCACATTCCAATTGAGCGGGCGATGGAGTTGATTGTTGAGCGCGGCTTGCCTGTCCGCCCAGCGGGCACGACAGCAGGAACCGCCGCAGCAGAATCGAAGTCACCTGCGCCGAAGAAGGCGGTTGGGAAAGAGTCCACACCGCAGTAAAGGAAAAAGCAGTGTTTCGCAGAAGCAGTTTTGTAATCGCGATGTTTGTGCTGATCGTGGCGCCGCTCTTCGGGCAGAGTGCGCGAGGTCCAATGATGGGCGGCATCCTGTCGCCCCCGGTCAATCAGAGGCCGCCGGGGCTTGAATTTGTCGGGATCGAGCAGCACCTGAACGCGGAGGTGCCGGGCGATCTCGAATTCAGCGACGAACTCGGGAACACCGTGAAGCTCGGCGATTATTTCGGCCATGGACGGCCGGTAATTTTGAATTTGGGATACTACCAGTGCCCCATGTTGTGCAGCGAACTGCTCGAGGGGCTGGTGGGCTCGATGAAGGCGCTGACGCTGCAACTCGGTCAGGATTTCGATGTGGTAACGCTCAGCTTCGATCCCCGCGAAACCACCGACATGGCAGCGGCAAAGAAGCGCGATATCATGAAGCGCTATGGGCGAGCCAACACTGGCGGCGGCTGGCATTTTCTCACGGGCCGGGCAAATGAGATTCGGGCGCTGACGGATGCCGTCGGCTTTCAATATCAGTTCGATCCGAAAACCGGCCAGTACGCACACGTTGCCGCGATCGTCCTGCTGACGCCGGACCGGCACATCGCCGAATATTTCTTTGGGGTCGATTTTTCTCCCAGAGACATGCGCCTGGGCCTGGTGCAGGCGGGCCAGGGCAAGATCGGAAACCTTGCGGATGCTGTGCTGCTGTACTGCTATCACTACGACCCCCGCACCGGCAAGTATGGAGCGGTCATCAGCCGCGTGCTCAAAATCGGCGGTCTGGCCACGGTGTTGATGCTGGGCGCGTTCGTGTTTGTCATGTACCGTGCCGATCGCAGCGTGGCGCGGAGGGAGTTGGGGCGAGTCAGCTAAGTATGTCGAAATATTTACCATTGTGGCCGGATTCAGCCTCGACCATGTCGGGTCAGGTAGATGCGCTCTACATCTATCTGCTGCTGGTGGCCGGCGTGATGACGGCGCTAATCTTTCTCACGGTCATGGTGATGGCGATCAAGTATCGCCGCGTGCGGACCCGCGAAGCCGAGCAGATTGATGGCTCCACGGCTCTCGAGATTGCCTGGTCGGTCATCCCGCTCTTCGTGATGTTGACGTTCTTCGTCTGGGGCGCGGTCATCTTCTTTAAGGAGCGGACTCCTCCCGCGGATGCGACCGAAGTGTACGTTGTCGCCAAGCAGTGGATGTGGAAGATCGAGCACATGGAAGGGCAGCGTGAGATCAACACGCTGCACGTTCCCACCGGCCAGAACATCAAGCTGATCATGACCTCGCAGGACGTGATTCACAGCTTCTTCGTGCCTGCATTCCGCCTGAAGCAGGACGTGCTGCCGGGCCGTTACACCACGCTCTGGTTCAAGGCGACTCGCCCGGGACGCTATCACTTGTTTTGCGCTGAATACTGCGGGACGATGCACTCGGGGATGGGGGGAGACATCGTCGTCATGGAGCCGCAGGAATACGCTCAGTGGCTGGCGAACGGTCCTTCGGCGCCCTTGCAGGACACGGGGAAGCAGTTGTTCTCAACGCTGGGATGCGCGACCTGTCATCGCTTCGACGTTCAAGGCCGCGGTCCCGATCTGCAAGGCATCTACAACAAGGCGGTTTTGCTCGAAGACGGACGCACGGTGACGGCAGACGAAAATTACCTGCGGGAGTCGATCATCAATCCGACCGCAAAGATCGTAAGTGGATTCAAGCCGGTCATGCCCGCCTTTCAGGGCCTGGTCACCGACGAGCAGTTAAACGCGCTGGTGGCCTACGTGAAATCGTTAAGCCAGCCACTTCCGGGAACCGCGGGGCTGCAAGGCCAGCCCGTTCCCTCCGGGGCCGAAGCCCGACCCCAGAATACGCAGGTGCAATAGTTATGGCGACTACAACCATCCCGGCGAATCAAGCTCCGAAGCTGCATTACCTCAATAACGGGCACAGCATCAAATCCTGGTTGTTGACCACGGACCACAAGCGGATCGCGATTCTTTATCTGATTTCGGTGACGGTGTTCTTCTTCCTGGGCGGCTTTTTTGCCATGCTGATCCGGCTCGAGTTGCTGACGCCTCAGGGCGACCTGATGCAGGCCGATACCTATAACAAGGTGTTCACCATGCACGGCCTGATCATGGTGTTTTTCTTTCTTATTCCGGTCGTGCCCGCTGTGCTGGGCAACTTCCTGGTGCCCCTGATGATCGGCGCGAAGGATCTGGCCTTTCCGCGAATCAACCTGCTGAGCTGGTATCTGTACGTAATCGGCGGCCTGCTGATTTCTCATGTCATGCTGACGGGCGGCGTCGACACTGGCTGGACCTTCTACAGTCCCTTCAGCACGGAGTACACGAACACCAAGATCGTCGAGGCCGGGCTGGCGGCCTTCATTTCCGGATTCTCCTCCATTTTCACGGGGCTTAATTTCATCGTCACCATTCATCGCATGCGCGCTCCCGGCCTGACCTGGAGCCGTCTGCCCCTGTTTGTGTGGGCGAACTATGCGACCAGCCTCATCATGATCCTGGGCACGCCCGTCATCGCCATCACCATCGTGCTCGTGGCTCTCGAGCGCCTGTTTCATCTTGGCATCTTCGACCCCAGACTTGGGGGGGACCCGCTGCTGTTTCAGCACCTGTTCTGGTTTTACTCACATCCCGCCGTCTATATCATGATCCTTCCCTCGATGGGCGTGGTGAACGAACTTATCACCTGTTTCTCGCGCAAGCGCATCTTCGGGTACAAGTTCATCGCTCTTTCCAGCATCGCCATCGCGGTCCTGGGATTCCTGGTCTGGGCCCACCACATGTTTGTGGCCGGCATTTCGCTCTACGCCGCCCTGATCTTTTCCTTCTTGACGTTCTTCATCGGCGTGCCCTCGGCGGTGAAGGTGTTCAACTGGACCGCTACCCTGTACAAGGGTTCGATTTCCTATGCCACGCCCATGCTTTACGCATTCGGCTTTATCGGGCTTTTCACGATTGGCGGGTTGACCGGGCTGTTCCTCGCGACTCTTGGCATCGACGTACACGTTACCGATACATATTTTGTTGTCGCCCACTTTCACTACGTCATGGTGGGCGGCGTGCTCATGGGGTATCTCGGAGGTCTGCATTTCTGGTGGCCAAAAATGACCGGCCGAATGTATCCGGAGGCGTGGGCCAAGTTGTCGGCATTGCTCGTCTTTGTCGGGTTCAACCTGACGTTTTTCCCGCAGTTCATTTTGGGCTATGTGGGAATGCCGCGGCGCTACTGGCAGTATCCGCCGGAGTTCCAGGCGCTGAACGTGCTCTCGACCGCGGGCGCCAGTATTCTCGCCGTGGGCTATCTGCTGCCCATGATCTATTTCGTCTGGTCGCTACGCTACGGGGCGATTGCGGATTCGAATCCGTGGGCAGCCGCGGGTCTGGAGTGGAAGACCACGTCGCCGCCGCCCACTTTTAATTTTGACGAGACGCCTGTCGTGACCTGGGAAGCGTACAACTACGACGAGATCCCACCCTGGGAGCGGAGGTTTCCGGTTGCCCACTAGCCCTGTGACCAGCGTGGAACACGAATCGCACAATCCGGCGCTGCTTCACCACTTCTCCGACACACAGCAGCAGAAGAATGCCGCCTCGCTTGGCATGTGGCTTTTCCTGGTGACGGAAATCATGTTTTTCGGCGGGATGTTTTGCGCGTACCTTGTCTACCGCCTCGCGCACTTCAACGCCTTTGCCGCCGGCAGCCAGCAATTGAACATCTGGATGGGCGCCATAAATACCGTTGTCCTTCTTGTAAGTTCGGTGACCGTTGTCCTTTCGGTTAAGGCCGCCGAGGCGGGGAGCCGTAAACAACTGGTTTCCTACCTCATTATTACCGTTGTCCTCGGACTTACATTCCTGGTTATCAAAGGCTTCGAGTACGCGGAGAAGTTTGAGAAGCACCATGTTCCCGGGGCGACGTTTCAGTTCAACGAGCCATTTGACGACAACGGGAAACAAATACCCGTCAACCCGAACGAGGCGCAGTTGTTCTTTTCTCTTTATTTTGCCATGACGGGCATGCACGCTCTGCATATGATCATTGGCTGCGGGCTCTTTAGCGTTCTCGCGGTATTGGCCTGGAAAGGGCACTATTCGCCCGGTTATTTCACGCCCATAGAAAACGCAGGCTTATATTGGCACCTGGTGGACATTATCTGGATTTATCTTTTTCCGTTGCTGTATCTGATAAGCCGCCACTCGTAGGTGTGCGTTCTTTAAGAAACGGGAGTTGTCTTCCGGCAGGGCAGCATTTTGACGATTTGCTCGCCGGGAAAAATTCAGCAGTAAGGATTGAGAAGTCACATGTCTGATCCCGCGGAACACGGAACTCACTCCATCGGCTTCTACATCGCGATCGGCGCCACTCTGATTGCGCTGACGGTGGTGACCGCCGGAGTCGCCTTTATCAACCTTGGACCGTTCAATCCGGTCGTCGCCCTGCTGATTGCTTCGATCAAGGCGACGCTGGTGGTGCTGTTCTTCATGCACGTCAAAGGCGCGAGCGAAAAGCTGACCGGCGCCGTAGTCGTTTCCGGATTCTTCTTTCTTCTGATTCTGATAACGCTGTCGCTCGCTGACTATCTGACTCGATCCTGGCGGTAGCAGGCGCGCGGATCGAACCCGGCCGTTCAATTCCTGTCGTATTGCGATCTGAGGAATCAAGAACGGTTTTCGAGAGTAAATCGTTTTCGCCTATGGCTAGCGTCAGGTTGAAGATTGACGTTTCCGGCACGTCGGGCGATGAAGCCTGGCGCGAGCTGAAGCAGTTTGACCAGATCCAGAGCGCCGGTTTCGGTCCCGAATTTGGTAGCGGCGGGCGCTGCGATCATCCGCTGAACGCGCCCCACAATAAAGGAGAATGGATCGGCGCGGAGATCCGGCTCCAAACGCCGCTACTTGCGCAGTACGCGGTTTCCCACTATCTGGAGCAGGACCGCGTGCTCGATGCCGATGTGGTGGAGTGACGATTGGAAGACATCAATTCCCCCAGCGCCCCGGCCAGGTCCCGTCCTCGGATGTCCACGCGCAACCGGTTGCTCTTCGCCCTGACCGCGTGGCTGATCGTGCTGATGCCGTTTCTGTTCTGGTGGAGCACGTGGTTCGGTCGCCAACTCTCCGAGAAGGAACTGGCCGAGTATCTGCAAGACGAGAAGCACCCCCGGCATATTCAGCACGCACTGGTGCAGATGGGTGAGCGCATGGGCCGCCAGGACAAAGCAGTGACACGCTGGTATCCCGAAGCGATCCGCCTGGCCTCAGATCCTGTCGAAGAAGTGCGCAACACCGATGCGTGGCTGATGGGGCAGGACACATCCGGCGCCGGTTTCCATGACGCTCTGCTGAGAATGCTCGCGGATTCTTCGCCGATGGTGCGAGGCAATGCCGCGCTTTCGCTGGTCCGCTTTGGCGATGCAACCGGAAGACCGCAGATCGTTGAGCTTCTGCAGCCGGCGAAGGTATTTGCCCCCGGCAGCGGACAAATACGGGATACCGGAACTGCCGGTACCCCGATCCACCAGGGCGGACTGGTTGCCAAGCTACAGGTTGCCGGGGCCGCCGGCGGCGCAAATGGTACCACTGAGGTTCGCTCTCCAATCGCCGGGCGTCTGCGGACAGTCTCATTTGCCGTCGGACAGCAGGTCAGGCAGGGAGAACTCATCGCGACGGTCGACCCGTCCACCGAACAGGTGTGGGAAGCATTGCGCGCACTCTACCTCATCGGCCAGCCCGAGGACATTGCTGCAGTTCTCCCTTATGAAAGGGAGCTGCCCGACATCCCGGATCACGTGCGGCAGCAAGCTCTATTAACTGAGACCGCGATACGACAGAGAGCAAGCAAGTGAGTTGGGTGCGGATGAGAGGTGCGGACAGGTACTGAGGGGAAATCCAGCTTACCAGGGTCCAGAGGCTTCGAAGGACCGGGTGCGATCAAATCGGCATCACGCCGACTTCCTTCTCCACTTCGATCGTATCCACCATCACAATCGCATCCCAGGGACAGCCATCCAGGAAACATCCGTCGGGGCCTTTGCTGAGGCATTTCTTACACCCGATACAAAGAATTGGGTCCACCTGAATTCGGCCGAAAGGTGGATGGTCTTCGTCCGGGACCCAGAACATGCAGTCTTCCACCGGGCAGTATTCCACGCAGGCCGGCGAACCAGCGCAGCCCGTGCAGCACTCGGTGATCACCGCCAACTCCTTCGGTTTCTTCTTGCGAGGAGTGACGAGTCCCTTGGATCTGGGCTCGCATTTCAGTTCGTCGGGTACCCACCCGGCGGGTTTTTCGCCGGCCGCTTCCGCAGACATGCGACCGAGTATACCGCAAGCCTGCCGATTTTCATCCCGTCAAAATCCCGCTCATTTTTTGATATATTGGGTGTCCAAAATCGACC
>Ga0335080_10003837_pt1 | contig 15263 bp, 14 predicted proteins | sample Lox_Sample_34_FD_206720 | JGI IMG/M metagenome (GOLD analysis project Ga0335080, IMG submission 206720) | Soil microbial communities from Loxahatchee National Wildlife Refuge, Florida, United States - Lox_Sample_3.4 | ecosystem: Environmental > Terrestrial > Soil > Wetlands | place: USA... | reverse complement strand
GATGGTTGTGCCGAACCGGCAGCCCACAGCCGCGGCCCATCTGACGGAAGATGGCTATGTACGGCACCGCATGCTGGAACTGAACAGCCTGGTATCCCGGCAGTCGCTCACTGCGGCCTAAGCCGCCACGGACCCGCGTTCTGCGCGCTATCGGGGGGCGATTCCGAGTTGCAATCGTTCCCCGGGAAGCATCTAATACAAGGAGCGAGGCGTCCATGTACGACCGGGTTCGTCCCTTTTTCCTGCTGGCGGTTGTGTTATTTCTGACAGTGTCGTTGTCGGCGCAGGTTCACGGCGTTCCGGCCTCCGTCAGTTCCTTCGGCTTCGGCGGTAACTTCTCACCTGCTCCCGGCGTGCCCGCCAGCGTTGCTTCGCTTGGCCCTCGCGGCTTTGCTCACGGTCCTGCACTCTTCGGTAATTGCTGCTTCAACGCCTCCAGGTTCGGGGCGCGTCCTCCTGTCTTCATGGGACGGCATCGTGGCAATCGTCGCGCCTTCTTCCCGGTCGCCATACCGGCTTACTCCGTTCCCTACACTCCGGTCTATCTCGTTCAGCCCGATGCGGCATATGACGACGAAGACGACCAGGGTGGCCCCACGATTTTCGATCGGCGCGGTACTGGTACCCCGCGGATGCGAGAGTCTATCGCCGAACAGCAGCCTCCGCCGGCAGTCTCCGCCGCGGTGGCGCCTCCCGAACCGGTGGCGCCGCAACCCAGCACGCTGCTGGTGTTCAAGGACGGCCACCAAAGCGAAGTGCTGAACTACGCCATCGTTGGCGACACGCTCTTCAATCTCTCGGAAGGCCGCTCCTACAAGATCCTCCTGGCCGACCTCGATCTGAGCGCGACGCGCAAAGCCAATGCCGACCACGGAGTCGACTTCCAGCTGCCGCCCGGCTCTGCGCGCTAACCAGAGAAAGTTCCCCGTTCCCATCGTTTTCCGCGCTTCCCCGCGCAGAGTTTCCCCGTTTCGGGCCGCCGTTACCGGCGCCGGTTCCTCCCGGATTTCCGCTTGACATGTGCCGCCATCCGAATGGATACTTATGCATCTAAATGGATATGTATTCATAGCCGGACGTTCCGCCTTGAATCCTGAAATGGAGCACGAACCCAGAGCCATGAGAACCGAAGCCGTTGAACTCGCCAAGCCGCCGCAGGTGTCGCCGGCGCCCCGCGACCTGATTTCCATCCACGACCTCGCTCCGCGCGATGTGCATGCCCTCTTCAATCTGACGGCCATGCTCAAGCAGCGCCCCGCCGACTATCGCGGCGTGCTCGCGGGCAAGCAGATGGTGATGTTCTTCGAGAAGCCCTCCCTGCGCACCCGGCTCACCTTCGAGGCGGGTATGGACAGCCTGGGTGGCTCGACGTTTTTCGTCGATCAGACCCGCAGTCGCCTCGATGCGCGCGAGTCCCTGCACGACATCGCCCACAATCTCGAGCGCTGGATTGATATCATCGTGCTCCGCACCTTCCGTCATGCGACGGTCGAAGAGATGGCCGCTCACGCCGACGTGCCCGTGATCAACGCGCTTAGTGAACTGGAGCATCCGTGCCAGGCCCTGGCCGACTTCTTTACGTTGCAGGAACAGTTCGGCGATCTCTCGAAAGTTCATCTCGCCTATATAGGCGACGGCAACAACGTCGCGCATTCGCTGTTGCTGACCGGAGCAGCACTCGGCTCGGCCGTGTCGATTGCCACTCCCGAAGGCTACGGGCCGAACCCGGCCATCGTGAAGGCGGCTGAGGCGCTGGCGGAAGAAAGTGGCGCCGCAATCAACATCGTTACCGATCCGCGGGCGGCCGTTGCCGGAGCCGATGCCGTCTACACCGACACCTGGGCCAGCATGGGGCAGGAGAACGAAGCCGACACGCGATCCGCTGCCTTTGCGCCCTATCAGGTCAATGCCGAGCTCATGCAATACGCGGCGCCGCATGCCGTGTTCATGCACTGCCTGCCCGCGCACCGCGGCTGGGAAGTTACCGACGAGGTCATCGACTCGCCGAATTCCGTGGTCTTCGATCAGGCGGAGAACCGCCTGCACATTCAGAAAGCCATTCTCGTGTGGCTGTTGGGCGGCGGCGTGGGCCGTTTGCCGGTCAGGAGCGCTCATGCCTGAAAAGATTGTTCTCGCCTATTCCGGCGGACTTGATACTTCGATCATCATTCCCTGGCTGAAGGAGAACTACGCCTACGACGTCATTGCGATGGTCGCCGACGTCGGCCAGGGCGACGACGTGGACGCGGTCGTCGAAAAGGCCTACAAAACCGGCGCCAGCAAAGTCGTGGTCGAAGACCTGCGTGAAGAATTTCTTACCGGATACGTCTGGCCGGCGCTCAAAGCCGGTGCCGTGTATGAGAACAAGTATCTGCTCGGCACTTCGCTGGCGCGGCCGCTGATTGCCAAGCATCAGGTGGAAGTTGCATTGCGCGAAGGCGCCGTCGCTGTCGGACACGGCTGCACCGGCAAGGGCAATGACCAGGTCCGCTTCGAGATGGCCTACCAGGCGCTGGCTCCAGAGTTGAAAGTCGTGGCACCGTGGCGCGAATGGGATCTGAAGTCGCGCGAAGATTGTCTCGACTACGCGGAGAAACGCGGCATCCCAGTTGCGGCCAGCCGCGAAAAGATACACTCACGCGATAAGAACCTATGGCACCTGAGCCACGAAGGCGGAGAACTCGAAGACGCCGCCAATGCGCCGTTCCCCAGCACCTGGCAACTCACCAAATCGCCGCAGGAAGCGCCCGATCGCGAAGAGCAAGTCGAAATCGGTTTCGAGAAGGGCGTGCCGGTTTCGGTCGACGGCCAGACGCTTGATCCGGTTTCGCTACTCGAACTTCTCAACGAAATAGGCGGACGCAACGCGATCGGCCGAGTCGATCTGGTCGAGAATCGCTTCGTCGGGATCAAATCGCGCGGATGTTATGAAACTCCGGGCGGAACTTTGTTGCTCACCGCTCACGGCGAACTCGAAGCCCTGTGTCTCGACCGCGATCTGCTGCACTTCAAGCAGCACGTAGCGTTGAAATACGGCGAACTCGTCTACTTCGGCTTGTGGTTCACGCCTCTGCGCGAGGCGCTTGACGCTTTCGTCGAAACGACACAGCAGAACCTGACTGGCTCGGCGACGCTCTCGCTCTACAAGGGCAATGTCAGCGTGGTCAGCCGCAAATCCGACTACTCACTCTACCGCACCGACTTGTCGTCCTTCACCATGGGCGCAAGCTACGATCAGAAGGACGCGGAGGGCTTCATCCGGATTCTCGGCCTGCCCTCGCGCTGCCGCGCCCGGACGCAGAATAAGGTCGCGGTGGCACAGTAACCTGCTGCGATCGGCCATCCGAGCGAAGTATCGGGTTGTGAGCGTAATCGGGATCTTACGACAACTACCCGAATCACCTACCCACGAGACACGGGCGTGGGTTCGGGCTTCACTTGACTTGGAAGTTCTCCAGGGTGAAATTCACGGTGATGGTGGTCTCGACCGCGACTGCCTTCCCATTTAGTCGATAGGGTTTGTATTTCCAGTCCTTAGCAGCACTAAGCGCGGCTGAAATCAGCAACGGGTGTCCTTCAAGTGCTTTCAAATACTGAACAACCCCGTCTTTGCCAATCACGGCCTGCAAAACCACTTTTCCCTGAATCCCCGCACGCTTCGCCACTTCGGGGTACAGTGGGCGGCGAATCGGGCCACAAAACGTATTGCCCTGCTGATCCCTATCGACACCGGCTTTCCGACCTTCCTTTGAGTCCGCGTTGGTTGCCGCCAGTGCGATTGATCCGCATAGCAGTTGAGAGCTCACATTCTCGGGAATCAGTAGAGGTTCGCTCGAAAGCGGTTTGCGCTGCTGCACGGGAATGCCTTGTGCCACAACGATTGTGGTGATGACAATCAGCAGTAACGCGACTTTGCCCATACTCACAAGCGTAACTTTACGCCAGAAAGAACGTTGAGTTCCAATCGATTGTCGTTAACAAGGGGGTAGCGCTCAAAAGCGCCGCCGAACGTTCTGCCTGACGGTAGCGATCAAATCCAACAACATGGTGTGCAAAGGTTGGATTTGCTATCACGAAGAATTTCCTCCGTGTCTCCGTGCCTCCGTGGTGAAATAGATTGAGGTAACTGTCCAATGAAGATGTGGTCCGGCCGCTTCCGCGAGCCGCTTGATTCGGAGTTCGAGAAGTGGCAGCGGTCGTTTCCGTTCGATAACCGGTTGCTGCCTTTTGAATTGTCCGCCAGCCGGGCTCACGCCAATGCACTGGCAAAAGCCGGCGTGCTTTCCGCCAAGGAACTCACCGAGATCACGCAGGGCCTTGACCTGATCGGCAAACGCGCCGCATCGACGCCCGACTTCCTCAACGACCCCGAAGCCGAAGACGTCCACCACTTCGTCGAGAAACAGCTAGCCGCGCTGATCGGCGACACCGGCTTCAAACTCCATACCGGACGCAGCCGCAACGAGCAGATCGCGACCGACCTGCGCCTCTTCGTCCGCACGACAATCGACTCGCTGCAAGCATTGCTGGCCGATTGGATCGAAGCTCTGGTTTCTCTCGCCGACGCCGCCGGCGAAGCCGCCATGCCCGCCTACACACACCTGCAACCGGCGGAGCCCGTGCTCGTCGCCCACTGGTTGCTCGCCTATACGGAGATGTTTCTGCGCGACGCCTCGCGCCTCGCCGATTGCCGCAAGCGCGTAAATCTCTGTCCGCTGGGCTCAGGCGCGGTTGCCGGAGCAACGCTCACGCTCGACCGTCGCGCGATGGCCAAAGAACTGGGATTCGACGACATCACCGCCAACTCCATCGACGCGACCAGCGACCGCGACTTCGTCATCGAGTTCGTGCAGGCGCTGGCCCAACTCTCGCTGCACCTGAGCCGTTGGGCCGAAGAGATGATCCTGTTCTCGACGCCTGCCTACGGCTTCGTCGAACTACCCGAAGCCTACTCGACCGGATCGAGCGCCATGCCGCAGAAGAAGAATCCGGACCTGCTCGAACTAATCCGCGGAAAAGCGGCGCGCGTCATGGGCTGCGCCACTGCACTCGAAGGCACGATCAAGGGCCTGCCGCTCGCCTACAACAAGGACATGCAAGAAACGCAGCAGCCGCTGTTCGACGCCGCCGATATCGTCGTTTCCATGCTGCCGCTGGTGACCGGCTTCATGCGCGCCGTCGAATTTGATCTCGGAAAAATGGACCACGCCGCCAAAACCGGATTCATGAACGCCTGGGCCGCGGCGGCCTACCTGGTCGAGCGCGGAGTCCCCTCCCGACTCGCCCACGAAGCCGTCGGCAAAGCCGTCGCGCTGTGCGTGGAGCGCCGGTGCGAACTGAAGAATCTCACGCTCGGCGACCTGCACGCCATCCATGAAGCGTTCAAGTCCGATTTCCCCGCGTGCCTCGGTCTCCCCGAAGTGCTCGCCCTGCATGATGTCCCCGGCGGAACGGCGCCTCGTCACGTGAAGCGGGCTCTACAGAGTGCGCGGGAACGGGTGGCCGCGCTGCGGGGGCAAGAAAGGCTTGCCATCCACTGACCCTCTCGGTTTTCGCTGTGCCGCACGGTTCTACGGTTTAGCCTGGGCTCCGGTGTGGTCCGAGCGCAGGCTTTTGAAGGCGGGGTTCTTCTTGAATCGTTCCGGAAACTCCCTTTCATAGGATCCAAGACCTGGACAAATCCGGCGATGGAACCAATTTGCGCCAAACGCCACCATTTCTTTTCGCGCATCCTGTGCCGTCCAGCCTTGCTCGGCCATGCGATAGGCAGCGATCTCCATCCCGGTGCGGTCATCGCCCAGGCGACAATGGACAAAGATTTTCTGGCCGGGATTTTCCCTGACCAAAGTGAGGAATTTTGCGAATTGCTCATCCTTCGGGTTGAAACAATGCCACGGGAGCGGCACATACTTCATCCCGAGCTTCGTGACGACCTCACGCTCACCCGTGGAACCCCGAAGGTCCACGACAATGTTGATGCCCAGCTTGCTGAGACTGGCAAAACCGTCTTTGGTCGGTTGGGCGCCGCGGTACAGTGTGTCAGTCACTTTGCCGAAATTCTGGACACCCTCGATCTTCGCGCGCGTGCCGAAGGTGACTTTGTGCTCGGGTTGCTCAGAACAGGTCCGGGATTGGGCCTCGGCGGCCTGCGACACCAGCCCCGCCATGAGAATGCAAATACACGCCGCCTGGAATAGCGGTGCGAATCGCCGGGTGAAAGGATCCACAGGCAACCCCGATTCCACTCCCCGTGCTCTCACTCTTGCCATGCTACAACCCGATTGGGTCCACGCCAACGTCCCCTCCACTTTGATCAACTCACGTCGGACGCAGATACGAAGTTGCCAGCCAAACTGTTACACTCGCCCACCGGTGCCGACGATGTGGCGAAAGCGCTTTCTCCTGCTTATCAGTCTGATGCTGTTTCTTTCCCTGCCAGTTCCGGTCGACGCCAGCGCCGTGCTCTCTCACGAGGCCATTGTGGACGCGGCGTGGGTCACCCACATCCGGCCTTTGCTGCGGCAGCGCTTTCCCAACGCCACGCCTGAGGAACTTCGTCGCGCTCATGCCTACGCGTATGGCGGAGCCATTATTCAGGACATGGGCTACTACCCCTATGGCAACAAGTTCTTCAGCGACCTGGCGCACTACGTGCGGAGCGGGGATTTCATCGATGCCATGCTGCGCGATGCGCAAGATCTGAACGAGTACGCGTTCGCGATTGGCGCGATGTCTCACTATGCCGCCGACAATGACAGCCACCGTCTGGCCGTCAACCTCGTCGTGCCAATGCTCTATCCGGAGCTGAAGAAGAAATACGGAGACGTAGTCACCTACGAAGATCAGCCGCTGGCGCACGTCAAGACGGAGTTCGGTTTCGATGTTCTCGAAGTTGCCAGGGAACGCTATGCGCCCGATGCATATCACGACTTCATTGGGTTCGAAGTGGCCCAGGGCCTGCTTGAGCGGGCGTTCCGCGAGACGTATGGACTCGATCTCCGCGTGGTGCTGATCGATGAAGACAAAGCCATCGGCTCGTATCGGCACGACGTCAGCAAGCTGATTCCCAAAGCGACCAAGATTGCGTGGCACGTGAAGCAGGATGACATCAAGAAAGACCTGCCGGGAATCACCCGCGACCGGTTCCTCTATAACCTGTCCCGCTCGAGCTATGAGAAACGGTGGGGCAAGGCTTACCGGCGTCCCAATGTTGGTGAAAAGTTCCTGGCCTTCATCTTCCGGCTCATTCCGAAGATTGGTCCGTTGAAGATCCTCACGTTCCGCACTCCAACCCCTGAAGCGGAAAAAATGTTTGAAGCCAGCTTCAACGCCGCGCTCGACCGCTATCGCGGTCTGTTGACCGAACTCGGCGATGGAAGAGTCGCGTTGCCCAACTACAATTTCGATGTCGGAACACCAACTCTGATGGGAAACTATCGCCTGAGCGATGATACTTACGCGGATCTGCTCCATCGCCTCGCGGAGCAGAACTTTGCTGGCCTCACGCCCGATTTGCGTGCGGCGGTCGAACGCTACTACGCCGGCCCTGCTACCCCAAATGCATCTCGACAAGACGGACGCCGCTGGGAACGCGTCCATCAGGAACTGGACCGGATGAAGTCGGTAACGGCTCTGCCGCTCCTTTTGGCCGAGCCTTCCGCGGAGCCCACCGCATCTAAGTGAGAGAGTATCCCAGTGGAGTGTTCGCTCTGATTCTGATACGCATTCTCTTTTTCGCCCTTTTCCTCGGAATCGTCTACGCCGTCCAGCGCTTTTGGTTCGTGCGCGCCTGGTCCTGGATTGGAACGCTGTCCAATCCGCACTGGCGGAACGGGCTGCATGTCGCGCTGATCGCGCTCGCGGTGGGGCTGGTGGCGGCGATGCTGAACCCGCTGCTCGGGCGGGTGATCTCCCGGATGCCTTTCGGACGTCAACTCATTACCGTCTCCAGCATCTGGTTGATGACATCGCTTTTTGCACTGATTGCCGTGCAGGCGGTTGGAGCGATCGAATGGATCACGAACGCGGTTGCGCACCTGCATTCCGGAGCCGCGGTTGCGCAGTTTGATCCCTCGCGGCGTACGTTTTTCCAATACGCGGCGCTCGCGGCTGGAAGCGCTCCGTTCCTTGCGGCCACCTATGGCTTCGCTGCCGGACGCCTGCGCTACACCATCGAGCGCGTGGACGTGCCCGTCGCGAATCTTCCGCCGGAGCTCGACGGACTGCGGATCGCCCAGCTCAGCGATATCCACATTGGCAGCTACATGCCGCCCGAGGAAATTGCCCGTGCCGTGGCCATGGCGAACGATCTGCGACCCGACCTGGCCGTGGTGACCGGCGATTTCGTCAGCAGCGTCGGCGATCCACTCGACGCCTGCATTACCGAACTGAGCCGTCTCGAAGCGCCGCTCGGCCTCTGGGGATGCAATGGCAACCACGAAATCTACGCCGGAGTGGAAGACGAGGCGGAGCGCCTGTTCCACGAAAAGGGAATGACTTTACTGCGCGCTCGAAGTCACGTAATCGAACACAACGGTGCGTCGTTCAATCTGATCGGCGTCGACTACCAGCGCGATCACATGGTGAGCGGCGAGCGCACCGGGCCGATGCTGCAGGAAATCGAGCACGTAGTCCGGCGCGACATGCTTAATATTCTGCTATCGCACAATCCGAATTCGTTTCGCCGCGCCGCCGAGTTAGGAATCGAGCTGAGCCTTGCCGGCCACACCCACGGCGGACAGGTGAAGTTTGAGATCGTCGACCACGACATCAGTCCGGCGCGGCTGATCACGCCGTTTGTGGCCGGGCTGTATCGGTTGCCGATGAGGCAGACAAACGGTGTCGAGAAGGCCGCGCTCTACGTGAATCGCGGACTGGGGACATTTGGCTTCCCGGTGCGGCTGGGAGTCCCGCCGGAAATCACCCTGCTGACACTGCGGAGGGCGTGATCGGGTCGGGGCGCTGGTGCCCGGACTGCCTTTCTCGGCCGTAATCAGATCTTAAGACTCCCGCAAAATGAAGACTCGACCAGGAGGCCCATGCAACCGGTTTTGATTTCCAATGCCGCCCAGATCACACTCCCCAAAGTTGGACCGGTAGCGATGCCCGTGGGAGTGCCCGTCGCTCAGCTGTCGTGCTCCGAGTCGGTTTCCCTGCCCGACAAGCAGGTGGAAGCCGGCGTCTGGGAGTGCACCCCGGGCGTGTGGCATCGGCAGGTGAAGCAGGCGGAGCTGTGCCATTTTGTCTCCGGTCATTGCCTGTTCACGCCGGAGGGTGGCCAACCGATGGAGATCAGGGCGGGTGACGCTATCTTTTTCCCTCCCAACTCCCGCGGGATCTGGGATGTCCGGGAAACTGTGCGGAAAACCTATGTCACGTTTACCTACTAGGCGCCGGCGTTCTGCCTGCACCAGCCCGGTGGTAAGAGCGGCGCTCTAGCGCCCATTTGCCACTTCTCCCATGCTAACCGCGGCCCCGAAGAAGCTGGCCTCTCCACATTTCTCTGCAACCCGTGACGGGATTCAGTCCGATCTAACGATTGATCTTGAGTGGTCCCCAGCGGGCGGTCCGCACGGTCCCGTCGCTCTGTGAGCGTGGATCGCGCTACAATTCGCGACCTGAAGGATATCGAGTCGCCGAATCCGATGGGGACCGTTCGGAGGTGGAGTCTTGCAAGGAACCATGATGCGGTCTGGGCTCACGCTAACGTCGTTTCTGGAACGCGCGGGCAAGTTGTATCCCAAGGTTGAAGTCGCCTCCCGTCTGCCCGGCAACTCCATTCATCGCTCGACGTACGCGGACCTGTGTCGTCGCGCGCGTGCCCTCGCTGCGGCTCTGCAACAGGGCGGCCTCAGACCAGGCGACCGCGTTGCCACCCTGATGTGGAATCACGCCGCCCATCTGGAGGCTTACTTTGGCATCCCGCTGGCGGGAGGAGTGATCCATACTCTCAACCTGCGCCTCCATCCGGACGAACTCGCCTTCATCGCTAACCATGCCCAGGATCGCTGGCTGATCGTCGATGACGTCCTGCTTCCGACCTATAAGAGTTTCAAAGACAAAGTCCGCTTCGAGCGCGTAATCGTTGTCCCGTTCAGCGGATCGCCAACCTCCCCTGCGTACGAAGATTACGAATCATTGCTCGCGCAGGGGACCGGCAGTCCCGCACCGGTCGACGCCGATGAGGACGCGGCCGTCGCCATGTGCTACACCTCGGGAACCACCGGACAACCGAAGGGCGTGGCGTATTCGCATCGCGCCCTGGTGCTGCATGCGTTGTCGATTTCCCTGCCCGACAACTTCGCCATGTCTCGCATAGACACTGTCCTCCCGGCGATGTCCATGTTCCATGCCAATGCCTGGGGCTTGCCGCATGCCGCAGTGATGAACGGCAGCAAGCTCGTGTTTGCCGGTCCGAACCTCCAGCCCGACGCGATCCTCGACCTGCTCGCAAGCGAACGGGTCACCCTGACCGGAGCCGTGCCCACGGTCTGGCTGGGTGTGATCGACTGCCTGGAGCGCGATCCTGGCCGCTGGAAACTGGCCGAGGGCCTGCGCATCATCGTGGCCGGATCTGCCGCCCCCGAAAGTCTTTTCCGCCGCTTCGACAAGTTCCATGTGCGAGTAATTCAGCCATGGGGGATGACCGAAACCACTCCGATTGCGACGACGTGCACGCTGAAGCCGGAGATGGCGGCATGGTCTGACGATCGCCTTTACGAGCTTCGCGCCAAGCAAGGGCTGCCTTCGCCGCTCGTGGACATGCGTGCCATCAACGATGAGGGGGAAATCCCCTGGGACGGCGTAACCTACGGCGAGTTGCAGGTTCGCGGGCCCTTTATTGCGGCCGGCTACTACAAGCTTCCAGAAGAACAAAGCAAGTGGACCGACGATGGATGGCTGCGCACCGGAGACGTGGTCACGATCGACGCTGACGGATATGTGAAGATCACCGACCGAACCAAAGACCTGATCAAGTCGGGCGGAGAGTGGATCAGTTCGGTCGACCTGGAGAACGCTCTCGTCGGGCATCCCGCAATCCGGGAAGCCGCAGTCATTGCGATTCGACATACCAAGTGGCAGGAACGCCCGCTGGCCTGTGTCGTGTTGAAAGATGGAGCTCGTGTTTCCCGCGAGGAACTGCGGGTTTTCCTTGGTGACAAGTTTGCCAAGTGGCAACTGCCGGATGACTTTGTCTTCCTCGAGGAACTGCCGCATACCTCGACCGGGAAGTTGTTGAAGTCGCACTTACGGCAGCAATTCAGCGAATTCGATTGGGCTGAGCGGGATCGTAGTTCGGAGTAGGTACCACGTTTCGATCATTTACCAGCTTCAGGAGGGTCTGCGCCCGTGCTGTCGGTCAAAATCCCTGATTCGCCTCTGGCCGGTGGGCCTGCGGAAATTCACTACCGCGATTCCGGATCAGGACTGCCGTTATTTTTTCTCCACGGAGGTTGGGGATATGACATCTACCCGCTCGACGAGCAGGCGCAAGTGGTTCGGAATTTCCGGGTTCTGATCCCTGACCGCTCGGGTTATGGACGCTCGACGAAACCCGCAATCTTTGGGCCTGACCTGCACGCGCGAGCTGTTGAGGAAACCCTGAGGTTCCTCGACGCCGTCGATGTCCGCCGCTGCATCTTTTGGGGGCACAGCGACGGTGCGGTGATCGCAGCCATGCTCGGCATTCGCGCGCCTGAGCGCTGCCTCGGGCTGGTGTTGGAAGCGTTTCATTACGATCGCGAAAAAATCCACTCCCGCGACTTCTTTCAGACGATGGCGTCAGAGCCGCACTCATTTGGCGCGCGGGTCTCGGACATCCTGAAAAAAGAGCACGGCGACACTTATTGGAACCAGTTGCTGCGCAGCGAGGGACAAGCATGGCTCGACATCGCCGCCTCAGCCAACGGCCGGACGCGCGACCTCTTTGATGGCGGACTTTCAAAGCTGCGCGTCCCCACCGTGTTCCTTCACGGTGCGCAGGATCCTCGCACCGAGCCGTGGGAGCTCGATGCGGTCCAGCGTGAATTGCCGCACGCCGACATGCACGTGATTGCGTCGGGAGGACACAGTCCCCATTCCGAGGCGGCATCGTGCAGAGAGTTCAACCGCTACCTGGAAGTCGCGCTCGCGCAGTGGGCGGATGTTACCGCGCGCAGTTGATCGATGATGCGACTCACGAATTCCGTAGCGCTGGTTACCAGTGGAAGAGCGGCGCTTTAGCGCTGCGTCAAGCGGCTTGCGACGAGGCAGCAAATGGAATACCTGATTGGCTTGTTCCTGTCGCTGGCTGTGGCTGGCTTTGCCGTCGCGGTCGGCTTGGATCGGGATCGCGCGTTTTATCCGACGGTGGCGATCGTGGTCGCCTCGTACTACGTGTTGTTTGCCGTTATGGCAGCTTCAGGCCGGACACTTATCCTTGAAATCTCCGTCGCCAGCGGCTTCTTACTACTGGCCACGATCGGCTACAAGAGAAGCTTTTGGCTAGTAGCCGTCGCCATTGCCGGACACGGAGTGTTTGATCTCGTTCATCACTTCCTGATCGAAAACCCCGGCGTACCTCGTTGGTGGCCAGGCTTCTGTGCGACGTTCGATGTTATTCTCGGCGGATTATTGGCGATACGCTTGTGGATGCGCAGGGTGGAAACTCGTTGACAGGTGCAACAGTGTGCTCGCTGCACTCACAGCTCGCGTTGTGCCACTCCGTCGACTTCACGAGAGGCAATGCGATGGGCCGGGTAATGAGTGAAATCGCCTGTTAGCGTCATTTGACCAGATCGTTGCGGTCAAAGGCTCAGTTCGCAGCCTCAGTGGCTCGTTTCAGGGCTTCTGGTGGAACTCGAATCTCAAGTCCGGTCCTGTGTTCGGCCAAGCCTAACTCGATCCGAAGCGCGCTGGACGTATCAGTTACGCCGGGGGCATATACAGGCATTCTGAGCCACGACTCGCCTTGCCAATTCACCAACTGGACGATGTAGCTTCCCGGAGCAAGTCCCCTCACAACAAACCTGAGCGGATCTCCAATCGTAGTTCCGCGCACCTGTTTGCCATCCGAGGTATCGACTTCTACTGCGAAAAGTGGAAAGAGGTTTCCAATCTCCGATTTCTTATACTCGTAGCCTTCTGGAAGGATCACGGTGCCGCTGATCTCGCTATTGATTTCGAGCTGAACCCTGACAAAGGAGCAACCGTTACCCTTGGGTTCGGTGCTCTCAAGCCTGTTCCATAGGTTGCGAAACTGAGGGTCAGTATCCGCATCAATCGAGTAGACTCCGGGTGCAACCGGCCCAATCTCGAATTTCCCTTGAGCGTCAGTTACTGCGGAGTAGTGTTGTTTCTCATCTTTGGACGTGATCCGTAAGCTGTGATTCAGCTTAGAGAAGTCGTTGAGCGGAAAATCCACTTCACCAGCAATGAAGCTGAGCCCGTCTCCACGTGCAAGCCGACGAAGCCGCTCGACATAATTGTGACGTTGTTCGACAGGTCCGCTGGGATTGGATGCGTGATATGAGATCTCCAACTCGCCCGTCTTCTCGCTCCTGACGGTGAAGAAGAGCCATTCCTCGCCGACACGAACCTCGGCAAAGCAGTCACCTTGTTCGGCTAAGATTTGAACTTCACGAGAAGGACGCCCCTTAAATATCTCTTGGGGCTCAACGGTTAAGCGAAAATCACTGCCCGGCGTGGCACGGAGAGCTTCGGCGGTAGGTTGGTCAGCCCTGCCATGGACTTGCCTCGCCGCCACTATCTTTGCGGTGAACACGGCGTCGTAGCTGTCGGTCCCACAGTCTCCGTGCATGGTGGTTGCGAACCACACCGTGCAAATCAGTTTCTTCCCATCGCGCACGATGAGCCGCTCCTGGTCGGACCCGGCGCAGTGGCCCGTCCATCCGGCGAGGAGGATGAAAAAAATCAATGCACGGCACGCAAAGTGGGTTCGCCACATCCACGAGATTCTACCAACAGGGCTGAGCAGAATGGAGACAGCCTCTTAGTTGGCGAAAAATCCCCATTGCGCTCACAACGTCTTCCGACACCGTCATTCCCAGTCGCGGAACATGGCGTTCTGAGTGAAATCACCTGATTTCGCCAACCAAGGGGATCGGTGCGGCTCAGCACCTGTAGTTCGTAAGAACATCTTCGTCATTTACTATTTTCTGTCGTGATGACCAAACTCGGCCGCAAAACCAATCTCGTGCTCATCTGGGCCTTGCTTTTCCTATTGGAAGCTTCGTCCGCACAATCCAGAGTCCCCGAATGGTGCCGTGCCTTGCCACGCCCGGAATACAAGACTCTTCAGCGTGTTTCCGTCAGTGATCCGTGGTTTGAGGTCTACCGCGTCGTCCCCGGGGTCTTTGCGATTTATGAGCCGCACCAGTTCGAAGAAACCATCAGTTATCTCATCGTCGGTGAGAAACGCGCCCTGCTGTTCGACACTGGGATGGGCATCAGCGACCTGAGGAAAGTCACGGCCCAGCTGACAGACTTGCCCATTGTTGTGCTGAACTCTCATACTCACAACGATCACGTCGGCGACAACTGGCAGTTCGATACGATTTATGGCATGGACAAAGACTTTACCCGGCACAATGCCCGTGGCTCGCGTGATGATGCCCAAGCCGAACTCGCCCCCGATCAGATCTGCGGCAACTTACCCACAGGGTTCGATCCGAAAACATACTCGACCCAGCCTTGGAAAATCACGTCCTACGTGCATGACGGTGCTCGCATAGATCTTGGTGGACGATGGCTCGAAGTCCTTGCCACGCCCGGGCACACCCCGGATGCCATCTCTGTTTTCGATCACCAGAACGGTTTGCTCTTCACGGGGGACACTTACTATCCCGCTCCGATCTGGTTGTATCGACCCGAGACAGATCTTGACGCCTATGCCGCATCGATTCACAAGCTGGCAGCACTCGCGCCCCAGGTTAAAGTGGTCCTCGGAGCGCACAATATCCCTGTGGCGAGTCCTTCCGTGCTTCCGCGCCTAGTCACTGCCTTCGAAGCAGTCCGCCGAGGCACAGTCCGCCCTACTCCAACCGGACCTGGCCAAGTGCAGTATAAAGTGGACGACATCTCGTTCCTGTTGCGCGCTTCAGAGTCGAAGCGTTGAGCAATTGGGACGTTTTGAGTGTAATCACCTTCCATGAGAAGGCCGGTCGGAGTCAAGAGGAATCGGTTTGTTGTTCGTTGGACAAGGGTTTTTTCTCCTGCCGAGTGGCCACTGACGCCATCCTTCCATCCGCACTCTCGATGAGCGA
>Ga0335080_10003836_pt1 | contig 15263 bp, 15 predicted proteins | sample Lox_Sample_34_FD_206720 | JGI IMG/M metagenome (GOLD analysis project Ga0335080, IMG submission 206720) | Soil microbial communities from Loxahatchee National Wildlife Refuge, Florida, United States - Lox_Sample_3.4 | ecosystem: Environmental > Terrestrial > Soil > Wetlands | place: USA... | reverse complement strand
CCGAAGGGACGGCTCGTCGAGCTCTCGGGGACGCGCTCGTGCGGACGCTTCTCGCTCGGAATCGCGGCGCTCGCGGCGGCGACCTCGAGCGGCCTCGCCGCGGCGCTCGTGGATCTCGGCGATCACCTCGACCCGCAGGCGGCCGAGGGCGCGGGCGTGGACCTGCGATATCTCCTCTGGGCGCGGCCGCGGCGCGTCCGGGAAGCGCTCGTGGCGGCCGAGATGCTGCTCGCCGCGGGCTTTCCGCTCGTGGTCGCGGACCTGGGGCTCTCGGCGCGCACGCGCGGGACGCCCGACGCCGCCTGGGTGCGTCTGGCGCGCGCGGCCGCAGCGCAGGGCGCGGCGCTCCTTCTCTCGACGCCGTGGCGCGCGAGCGGGATCGCCGCCGACGCGGTCGTCTCGGCCTCCCGCGCGCATCCGGTCTGGCGGGGAAGCGGCCGCGCGCCGCGCCTTCTCGCCGGCCTCGCCTCGCGGCTGATGCTCGAGAAGCTCGGCCGCGCGACGCCGGGAGCGGCCGTGCCGTCGGTTTTCCACGCCGCGGAGGCGCTCCCGGTGTTTTCGCCCCAGGCGTCTTTCGCCGCCTACGAGGCGATCCGCGAAATTCCCGGGAACCCGTCGAATCCGGCATCGAAGCTCATGAGCCGGACGATCCCCTGACCTTCCATGACGCCCAGATGCAGCGCGTCTCGCGCGGAGAGCCGCGGATTGCCGAGGACGACGCGCTTCGCGCGCTCGACGTCCGCGAGCTCGACGGGAAAGACGCGCTCGACGATTCCGAGCAAGGCATCGAAAGCGGGCTGGATCGCGTCGCGACGATCGATCGCAACGTACCGGTGGAGGATCTCCTGGAGGACCTCGGCGTCCGTGACGAGTCGTTCGCCCTCGCTCAAGACGCGCTCGAGAAGGTGCTGTGCGTCCCGCTTGTGCGGATGCTCCGCTCCGACGAGATACATCGGAACATTCGAATCGACGAAGATCACTGTGGCCGGCCGAGGTATCCCCGCTCGATCTGGCGGAGCATCTCGTCGATCTCTGCTGTCGGAAAGGAGTGTTCCGCCGCGGCGCGGACGACCTGCAGCTTTTTTCCCGTGTCGATCCGCGGCGCGCTGCGCCGCGCCGCACGCAACGTCTGTCGAACCCACTCGGCCATCGTCAGCCGTTGCCGTCGGGCAATCCGTTGGATCTCGCGGAGCTCCTCGTCCTCGAAGAGGACCTGAAGACGCTTACTCATCTCATGAGTCTATTCAACTCATCATGGAAGTCAACTGACGGAATGCGCGTCGCCTGCGTCTTCGTGCCGCTCTTCCCGCTGGCCGCCCGGCTGCGCAGCGAGCCGGACCTCAAGGGCGAAGCCGTCGTCCTCGTCGAAGGCAACGGCAACGCCGCGCGCGTCGTCGCCGCGTCGCGTTCGGCGCGCCGCGCCGGCGTGGATGCGGGCATGACGCTGCCCCAGGCGCGGGCGCTCGTGCCGAAACTGCTGGCGCGCGCGCGGGACCGCGAGAGCGAGCGCGCGGCGCAGGAAGCGATGCTCGAAGTCGCCGACGCGTTCTCGCCGCGCGTCGAGGATGGCGGCGAGGGCGTGATGTACCTCGATCTCGATGGCATCCCGGCGCTCTCGGGCGGCCACAAGGGCCGTCCCGACGACCCGAATGGGGCAGGGACGGGGCTTGTCCCCGCCCGCGATCCGGGACCCGAGCGCGCGCTCGGCCGCGACCTCATCGCCGCCGTCGAGAAGACGGGCCTGCCCGCGCGCGCCGGCATCGCCTCCTCCAAGCTCGCCGCGCGCGTCGCGGCGGGGCTGCCCGATTCGCCGAGAGTCGTGCCTCCGGGTGAAGAAGCGAAATTCCTCGCGCCGCTGCCGCTCGCGCGCCTGTCGCCGGAGATCGGGATCTCCGAGACGTTGGGACGGTGGGGCCTGCGCTCGATCGGAGATTTCGCGAAGCTGCCTCCCGGCGAGGTCGAGAGTCGACTCGGGTCGCTCGGGCGGCGGCTGCACGCGTCCGCGTGCGGGCGGGATCTCCGGCCGCTCGAGCCGCGCCTGCCGGCGCTCTGTCTCTCCGAGGGCCTGGAGCTCGAGTGGCCGCTCGTCGCGCTGGAGCCCTTCCTCTTCGTCGGCCACGCGGCGCTCGAACGGCTCACGGCGCGCCTCGACGGGCTGGGCCTCGCCTGCCGCCGGCTCGAGCTGACGATGACGCTCGATCCCGACGGCTGCGACGCGCGCGCGATGGCGCTGCCCGCGCCGACGCGCGACGTGAAGACGCTGCTGACGCTCGTGCGCCTGGAGCTCGAGGCGCGGCCGCCCGGGTCGCCTGTCGTCGGCTTCACTTTCGCCGCGCATCCCGACAAGCCGCGGCGCGCGCAGCTCGCCCTCTTCGGGGCGCCGGCGCTGTCGCCCGACCGCCTCGCCACGACGATCGCGCGCCTCGCCGCGCTGCTCGGCGCCGACCGCGTCGTCTCCCCGCGCGCTGCCGACGGCCACCGCCCCGAGCGCTTCGCCTCCTCCGGATACGAGCCGCCGCCGCCTCCCGAGATCGCGCGGCCGCCGCGCGCGGGACGCGGGCTTCTCGCCGTGCGCGTGCTGCGCCCGCCGGTGGAGCTCGAGGTCATGGAATCCCCGGGAGATCCGGGCGGCCGGCCGGTCCGCGTCCGGTCCGCGCGCGACGCCACGCCCGAGATCGCGGGATCGGTGCGCGTGGCGGCGGGGCCCTGGTCAATGGAGGAGGGGTGGTGGTCCGACGTCCCCGCCGCGCGCGACTACTGGGACGTGGAGCTCGCCGAAGGCGGCCTCTACCGTCTCTACCGCGACTGCGCGTCGCGCGCGTGGTTCGCCGACGGCGTCTACGACTAACCGTCGCCTTCGCACGCTCGGTGATCTGCACCGGGCGGCTTCCTCCCAGAACCGGTCGACCCGACTTGATCGCGGCCCGGTGCACCGGCTCGCGGCTCGGCCAAAGGGCCTCGACCGCTCGCCTGATCACCTCGCTCGCTCCGGCTCCCGCGGTTTCGTAGGGGCGGGGCTTGTCCCCGCCCGTCCTAATCGGGCGGCCACGAGGGCCGCCCCGACGCAAACCTTTGTCACGCCGCGAACGACTGTTCGAGTCGACCTGAGGAAACCATCGCGAACTCTGCCGATCTGGCGGGATTGACTGGCGGGCTTTTTCGCATTCCCATTGCATCGGAAGGAGGTCGCCATGATCCGAAAGCTTCCGTCGGGCCAGTACCGCCTCTACTCGCGCAAGAAGGATCCGAAGAGCGGCCGGCGCCGCAATCTCGGCACGTTCAAGACACGCGCGGCGGCCATGAAGCACGAGAAGGCCGTCCAGTACTTCAAGCGCCACTGAGCCGTCGCCTTCGCTCGGTGATCGCGAACCTTTGGCGCGTCGCGAACATCGCGGGAGGGGGACTCGAAGCCCTCGGCCGCTCGCCTGATCCTCCCGCTCGCTCCGGCTCCCGCGGTTTCGCCGCAAACCTTTGTCGCGTTGCGAACGAATCCACGGCGGCCCCCTGATGCGATCCTTCGAGGTCTCGGGGCGTAGCGCAGCGGTCGCGAAGCCGGCCGCGCCCGCTGATATCTTCGGCCCGCTTCGAGACGAAGCGAAGCAAGGCAAGCGCGCTCGATGAGCTCGATCGAAAACCCGGATCGCCGGCTCCTGCGGCACGCGGTGGCGACGCTCGCGTACCGCGGCGCCCGGGCCGCGCGCGGCGCGCCGCCGGAGTTCGCGTCCTTTCGCGCGGCCGCCTCGACGCGGACGCCTGCGGAGATTCTCGCGCACGTCGGCGACCTGCTCGATTGGGCCCTGAGCCTCTGCCGCGGCCAGGAGGTCTGGAAGGACTCGCCGCCGCTCCCGTGGAAGGATGGCGTCGCGCGGTTTCATGAAGGGCTCTCGCGGCTCGACGCCGCGCTCGCGGCCGCCGGCCCGCTGGGCTGTCCGGTGGAGAAGCTCTTCCAGGGCCCGATCGCCGACGCCCTGACGCACGTCGGCCAGATCTCGATGCTGCGCCGAATGGCCGGCGCGCCCGTGCGCGGCGAGAACTTCTTCCGCGCGGACATCGCCGCGGGCCGCGTCGGCTCCGATCAGGCGACGCCCAGGCGCGAGTTCGATTGAAGCCGGTGCGCCGGACGCGGGCGGCGTCGGCCGCGCTCGCGCTTGCGGTCGCTCTGGCGCAGGCGGCCGCCTCCGTCTCCTGCGAGCGCCCCGCGGAAAGCGCCGCGAGGCGCCTGATCACGCTGTGGATGCGCGAGACGGGAGCGCCGGCGGCGCAGATCACGGCCGCGCGGCGCGGACGGGTTCTCTGGAGCGAGGCGTTCGGTCAGGCGAACGTCGAGCTCGGGGCGCCGGCCACGACGCGCACGCGGTTCCGCATCGGCAGCGTCTCGAAATCGCTGACCTCGGCGGCGCTCGGCGCTCTCGTCGAGGACGGCCGCCTCGATCTCGACGCGCCGATCCAGAAGTACCTGCCGGACTATCCCGAGAAGCCGTGGCCGGTCACATCGCGGCAGCTCGCCGGGCACATCGCGGGCGTCCGCCACTACCGAGGCGACGAGTTCGAGAGCGCGCGTCATTTCGACTCCGTGCGCGCGAGCCTCGCCGTCTTCGAGAACGATCCGCTCCTCTTCGAGCCCGGGACGAAGTACTCCTATTCCTCCTACGGGTGGAACCTCCTTTCGGCCGTCCTCGAGAAGGCGGCGGGAGAGCCGTTTCTGGATCTCATGCGGCGGCGCGTCTTCGAGCCGGCGGGGCTCGCGGAGACGGCGGCGGACGATCCGCGGACGATCGTCCCGCGGCGCGCGAGCTTCTACACGCTCGATGACAAGACCGGCGCGCTCCGCAACGCGCGCGCCGTGGACAACAGCGTGAAGTGGGCGAGCGGCGGTTTCGTCTCGACGACCGAGGACCTCGTCCGGTTCGCGGAGGCGCTGCGCGCGGGGCGGCTGCTGCGTCCCGAGATCGTGCGCCTCCTCTGGACGTCGCTCGCGACACGCGACGGAAAGGAAACCGAGTACGGCCTCGGGTGGGGCGTGGGCCGCGACCCGCGCGGCCGGCGGACCGTCAGTCACAGCGGCGGCGCGCAGGGCGGCACGGCGTACCTGATCCTCTATCCGGACGAGGGCTTCGCGGTCGCGATGCTCGTCAACAGCGATGTCTCGTTCACGCGCCGGACGCCTCGCCTCGCGCGGCTCCTGCTCGATGGCGTGGACGCCGAGCGCCATTGGGACGACGGCGCCGGCCTGTCGCTCGTGCTGCCGGAGAGCTGGTGGACGCGCTACGAGGCCGACGTGAAGACGGGCGCCGCCGCCGAGGCGATTCGTCCGAAGGCCGCCGAGGTCGTGCGCTTCACCTATCTGCCGACGCAGCGCGCGCGGGGCGATCAGACACTCCTCACGCTCGCGGTGTTCTCGCACGGGGACAACGCGCCGCCAGGCGACGTCGTCGGGGAATCCGCCGGGCGCGTCGTCGTCGCGGAGGTTCCGCTTCCGTCGTTCAATCCCTATCCCGCCGGCACCCCGGACGCCCGGGCCTTCGCCGCGATGCGGCTCGACGCCGCGGCAGTGCGCCGGGCGCTGACGCTGCGCGCCGAGCGGGCGGGGAAGCTCACGGCCCCTCGGATACAGTAAGCGCGCCGTGGGCGCGCTCGAAAGGGAATCGCTTCCCCTGCTCGCGGAGTCGCTCGATCGCCTGGCGGAAGGCTTCGCCGCGCTCCCGGACGCCGGCGGCTCGCCGTCCGACGGCGCGGCCTGGCGCGGGGTGCTCGCGGAGGTCGCGGGTCGCCTCCAGGACAACTATCCGTACTTCCATCCGCTCTATGCGGGCCAGATGCTGAAGCCGCCGCATCCGGTCGCGCGCGCCGCCTACGCCCTGGCCATGTGGATCAACCCGAACAACCACGCGCTCGACGGCGGGCGCGCGAGCTCGGCGATGGAAAAAGAGGCCGTGCGGGACCTCGCAGGACTCTTCGGCTGGAGCGATTTCCTCGGGCACCTCTGCGGCGGCGGCACGATGGCGAATCTCGAGGCGCTCTGGGCGGCGAGCCGCCTGTCTCCGGGCGTCGTTCTCGCCTCGGAGCAGGCGCACTACACGCATTCGCGTCTCTCCGGCGTGCTGGGACTCGCGTTCGAGCCGATCGCGTGCGACCGGCGCGGCCGTCTCGACGCGCGCGCCCTCGAGGCCCGTCTCTCGCGCGGCCGTGTCGGCACCGTCGTCGCGACGATCGGCGCCACGGCCACCGGCGCGGTCGATCCGCTTCCGGAGATCCTCGCGCTCCGCGCGCGGCACGGCTTCCGCGTCCATGCCGACGCGGCGTACGGCGGCTACTTCGGGCTCCTGGACGACGGCGATCTGGCGCCGGACACGCGCGCGGCGTACGACCGCCTCGGCGAGGTCGACTCGATCGTGATCGATCCGCACAAGCACGGGCTGCAGCCGTACGGATGCGGCTGCGTCCTCTTCCGCGATCCGTCGGTGGGGCGCCTCTACAAGCACGACTCGCCGTACACGTACTTCACTTCGACCGAGCTGCACCTCGGCGAGATCAGCCTCGAGTGCTCGCGTCCGGGCGCGAGCGCCGTGGCTCTCTGGGCGACGATGCGGCTTCTGCCGCCCGTCCGCGGCGGCGGCTTCGCGCGGATGCTCGCGGCGGGCCGCCGGGCAGCCCTCGCGCTGTACCGGCGGCTGGCCGAAGGGAATCGCTTCGTGCCGGCCTTCCTTCCCGAGCTCGACATCGTGATCTGGGCCGCGCAGGCGCCTTCGGTGTCCGAATCGTCGATGCGGGCGCGCGCGATCTTCGACGAGGCGGCGCGGCGCGGCCTGCACCTCGCGCTCGCGGAGCTGCCCGCGGCGTTCTTCGACTTCGCGGCGAACGGCGTTGCGCGCGACCGCGAGACGGTGACGTGCCTGCGGTCGGTGCTGATGAAGCCCGAGCACGCGGCCTGGGTGGATCGGATCGCCGGCATTCTGGAGGCGAGCGCCGACGCGGCGGGCGCGGGAGGCGGCGCTTGATCCGGTGGAGCTGGCGGCCGATTCCGCTCGTGCTCTTTCTCGTCTTCAGCGTCTTCGCGGGGGCGCGCGACATCCGAAACGAGGTGCGTAACGCGCCGACCGCCGGCGAGAAGGCCGCGACGGCGGCCGAGGCCGGCTACGTCCTCGCCGGCGTCGCGTCGCTGGTGGCCCTCGCGGCGCGGCGCCCGTGGGCGCGGGCGGCGGCCTGGACCTGGGCCGCGTTTTTGGCCGCGACGGGCTTTCTCGCCGCGATGTTCTGGGGCGAAGCGGGGGTGGCGGCTTCTTTCGTGGGCGGCGCGGCGTGCGCGGCGGTCGGCGCCGGGCTCGTCGTGCTCGCGTTCTCGCGGCCGCGCCGCGAGCGCGCGGGAGACGCCCCGTGAACGGCGGAGGCGAAGATTCCGTGCGCGTGCGGCCCGCGCGCGCCGAAGACCGCGCCTTCGTCCTCGAGACCGCGCCGCGCCTCGCGGCGTTCGGCCCGCCCGAGTGGCGGACGCCCGAAGAGGTCGTCGAGGGAGAGGCGCGGACGCTGCGTGCTTTCTTCGAGCGCCCGCCGGAAGGCGCCATGCTCCTCGTCGCCGAGACGGCGGCAATCGGACCCGCCGGGTTCGCGTATCTCGAGACGCTCCGCGACTATTTCACCGGGGAGGCGCACGCGCACGTGGGGATCCTCGCCGTCTCGGAGCGCGCGGAGGGCCGCGGGGTCGGAAGCGCGCTCCTCGCCGCCGCGGAGGACTGGGCGAGGAGCCGCGGCGCGCGGACGCTGACGTTGAACGTCTTCGAAGGCAACCGCCGTGCCCGCGCGCTCTACGAGCGCCGCGGCTTCCTTCCCGAGAGCCTGCGCTACGTGCGGCGCCTCGAGAAGTCATGAGCTCCGCCGCCTCGATTCCGCCGCCCGCGGAACGGCCCACGGCCGTGACGGTGATCGGCTGGGTCTGGATCGTCTACGGCGCGCTGAAGCTCATGGGAGGCGCCTGGGCGCTCGCCGCCTTGAGGTTGGGCGGCGGTCTGGGCGACGCGCTCGCGGGGCCGGGCTTCCCGACTTTCCTGCCGGCGCGGATCCTCCAGGGCGCCTTCGGGAGTCTCGCGCTGGGACTTAAGGTGCAGATGATCTTCGCGGCCGCCGTCACGTTCGCCGCGGTGTCGCTTCTGCGGCTGCGGTCCTGGGCGCGGAGCGCGATCGAGGTTCTCTGCTGGTTCTCTCTCTGTTACGTCGCGACGTTCACGCTGGGATGGATCTGGCTCTGGCGGCGCGTGTCCGTCGGGGCCCCGCGCCCGGCGTCCTTTCGATTCATCGGGCTCACCGTCGCCATCGGCGCGGCGATCGTGCTCGGCCTGGCGTTTGCTTCGATGATCCGCGCGCTGCGAAACGACGAGGTGCGGCGCGCCTTTCGAGGAGGGTCCCCATGACGATGCTGCTCGGTTTTCTGGCTCTCGCCGCCGTGTCCGACGCGCAGATTCCCTGGAGTCCGCCGCGCGCGATCTTCGTGAACGTGGTCAACCGCGATCTCGCGCCGGTGCCGGGGGCGACCGTCTCGCTCCATCGGCCGGAGAGCCCGGAGGGGGAGCCGGTGAAATCCATGGCGTCGAGCATCGGAGGCCGGGTCGAGTTCCGGGGATTGGCGGCCGGTTCCTATCTCGTGAGGATCGAGCAGCCGGGATACGTCGTCATGACGCTCGGACCGGTACCCATCGACGAGAAGACCCCTCCCAGCGTCCGGGTGGCCCAGATCCTCGCGGTATTGAACCCGATGATGCGGTTCGACGAAGAGCCCTCGGGGGCCAAACCGAACTAGGATCCGCCCATTCGCGAGCTCTCCTACTCCCACGGCGCGAGCGCGGTCCCGCTGCTCGGCGAGACCATCGGCGAGAACCTGCGCCGCACGGTGGAGCGCTTCGACTCGCAGGAAGCCCTCGTCGTCCGTTCCCAGGGCTATCGCGCGACGTACCGGGAGCTGTGGGAGCAGGTCGGCGCGGCGGCGCGAGGGCTCCTGGCGCACGGGGTGGCCCGGGGCGACCGCGTCGGGATCTGGGCGCCGAACCGCTTCGAGTGGGTCGTCCTCCAGTACGCGACGGCGCGCCTCGGCGCGATCCTCGTCAACGTCAATCCCGCTTACAAGACGAGCGAGCTCGAGTACGCGCTCGTCCAGTCGGGCGTTTCGCTGCTCGTCCTCGCGCGCGGATTCCGCCAGTCCGACTACGTTGCGATGCTCTCGGAGGTTCGAGGACGGTGCCCCGAGCTGGGCGAGGCGCTCGTCCTCGAAGACGACTGGGACAAGCTCCTCCGCGACGGCCGCCCCGTGCCCGAGGAAGACCTGACGCGCCGCGAGACGGAGCTGCAGTTCGACGACGCCATCAACATCCAGTACACGTCGGGGACGACGGGCCGGCCGAAGGGCGCGACGCTCTCGCACCACAACATCCTCAACAACGGATTCTTTTCGGGGGAGACGCTCCTCCTGACGGAGCGCGATCGGATCTGCATCCCCGTTCCCTTCTACCACTGCTTCGGCATGGTGCTCGGCAACCTCGCCTGCACGACGCACGGCGCGTGCATGGTGATTCCGGGCGAAGCGTTCGATGCGCTCGCGGTGCTCGAAACGGTCGCGGCGGAGCGCTGCACGGCGCTCTACGGCGTGCCGACGATGTTCATCGCGGAGCTCGATCATCCGCGATTCGCGGAGTTCGATCTTTCGAGCCTGAGAACCGGGATCATGGCGGGCGCGCCCTGTCCCGTCGAGGTGATGAAGAAGGTCCAGGAGCGCATGCACATGTCGCAGGTCACGATCGCCTGCGGCATGACCGAGACGTCGCCGCTCTCGACGCAGACGGCGGTGGACGACCCGGTGGACAAGCGCGTCGAGACGGTGGGGCGGGTGCTCGCGCACGTCGAGGTGAAGGTCGTGGACCCGGCGTCCGGCGCGGTCGTCCCGCGCGGTGTCCCGGGCGAGCAGTGCACGCGCGGCTACGGGGTCATGCTGGGCTACTGGAACAATCCCGAGGCGACCGCGAAGGCGATCGATGTCGCCGGATGGATGCACAGCGGCGATCTCGCGACGATGGATGACGAAGGATACGTGCGCATCGTGGGGCGCTTGAAGGACATGATCATCCGCGGCGGCGAGAACGTTTATCCGCGGGAGATCGAGGAGTTCCTCTATTCCGTGCCGGGTGTTTCGGACGCCCAGGTCATCGGCGTGCCCGACGAAAAATACGGCGAAGAGGTCATGGCCTGGATCCGCGCGAAGGAGGGCGTCGTCCTGACCGAAGAGACTCTCGTCGCCGCCTGCCGCGGAAGGATCGCGACGTTCAAGATCCCGCGGTACTGGAAGTTCGTCGACGTCTTTCCGATGACGGTCACGGGGAAGATCCAGAAGTTCCGGATGCGCGAAATCGCCGTCGAGGAGCTTCGCCTCGCGTCCGCGGGCGAGAAGTAGACGCTCCGAGCGCGCGGTGCCGTTTCTCGATCTCGGGGATCATCGCGTCGAGTACGCCTGGCACGGGCCGCGGCCCGCCGACGCGCCGACGCTCGTCTTCCTCCACGAGGGCCTGGGCTCGATCGCCTCGTGGCGCGACTTCCCGGCGCGGCTGGCGGAGGCGTCGGGCTGCGGCGCGCTCGTCTGGAGCCGGCGCGGATACGGCGGCTCCGACCCGGCGCCGCGGCCGTGGCCGGTCGAGTTCATGCACCACGAGGCGCGCGCCGCTCTTCCGGCGGTCCTGGACCGGCTGGAGGTGCGGGCGGCCGTCCTCGTCGGACACAGCGACGGCGCCTCGATCGCCTTGATCCACGCCGGCGACGCGGGCGCGACGCTGCGCGTCCGGGGGCTACTCCTCGAAGCGCCGCACGTCTTCGTGGAGGACGTCTGCATCCGCCAGATCGAGCGGACCACCGCGACGTACGAGTCGGGCGAGCTGCGGCGGTCGCTGTCCCGCGTCCACGCGGACGCCGATACGACTTTTGCGGCCTGGAGCGGCGTCTGGCTCGATCCCGCCTTCCGCGCCTGGAACATCGTCGAGAGCCTGCCGCGCGTGGCGGTCCCCCTGCTCGCCATCCAGGGAAGCGACGACCCGTACGGAACACTCCGACAGGTCGAGACGGTCGCGGCGTCCGGCGGCGGATTCGTCGAGGTCCTCGTGCTGTCGGGCTGCGGGCACGCGCCGCACCGGGAGCGGCCGGAGCGCACGCTCGCCTCCATGGCGTTCTTTCTGCGAAACGAAATTCTCGGGAGGTCGTGATGGCGAAGCTCACCCCGGAGCAGATGCAGCGGTTCTTCGAGCGCGAAGGCCTGGACGGCGGCGGAGCGATGCGGGTCGAGGAGGTCGGAAATCTCACGGCGCGGCTGCGGTTGAAGGCGGCGCCGCGCGACCTGCGGCCGGGCGGGACCGTCTCCGGAGCGTCGTTGATGGCGCTCGCGGATCTCGCGATCTACGCGGCGTTGCTCGGCGAGATCGGGCTCGTGCCTCTGGCCGTCACGACGAGCCTGACGATGAACTTCCTGCGCAAGCCGCCGCTCGCCGACGTGCTCGCGGAAGCGCGCCTGCTGAAGGTCGGCAGGTCGCTCGCCTTCGGCGAGATTTTGCTCCGCTCGGAGGGGGAGCCGAAGCTGGTCGCTCATTGCACGAGCACGTACTCGATTCCGCCGGGCGCGCGGTGATGTATATGTTCGCCTCGCCGGCTTCGTTTGGGGAGGTGAACCCGTGATCCGAAGGCTTCTTTCGGCGCTCGCTCTCGCAGCCGTCTCCGCCGGGGCGCGGGCGGCCGAGCCGGACTATCTGGCGGGGATGCACTGGCGAATGATCGGACCGTTCCGCGGAGGCCGCACGGTCGCGGCCGCGGGCGTGCGCGGAAAGCCCAACCTCTTCTACGTCGGCGTCAACAACGGCGGTGTCTGGAAGACCGACGACGCGGGGCGAACGTGGACACCGATTTTCGACGCGCAACCCACGCAGTCGATCGGCGCGCTCGCGGTCGCGCCGTCGGACCCGAACGTCCTCTACGTCGGCAGCGGCGAGGGATTGCAGCGGCCGGATCTCTCGGTCGGCGACGGGATGTACAAGTCGACCGACGGCGGGAAGACGTGGACGCACCTCGGCCTCACCGATGGCCGCCAGATCGCCGCGATCCTCGTCGATCCCGGCGACGCGAACCGTCTCTTCGTTGCGGTGCTGGGACATCCGTACGGCCCGAACGCGGAGCGCGGCGTGTACCGCTCGAGTGACGGCGGCGCGACGTTCGAGAAGGTCCTCTTTCGCGACGCGGACACGGGCGCGATCGACCTCGCGTTCGATCCCGCGAACCCGCGCACGGTCTACGCCGTGCTCTGGGCGGCGCGGAAGGGGCCCTGGGAGTACAACAACGAGTACAACGGGCCGGGCAGCGGCCTCTTCCGCTCGACCGACGGCGGGACGACCTGGCAGCCGATCGGTCAGGGACTTCCGACCGCGGCGGAAGGGCTCGCCCGCATGGGCATTGGCGTCGCGCCCTCGGACGGGCGTCGCATCTACGCGCTCGTCGAGGCGCCGGCGGCCCGCGGCGGGCTGTACCGGTCCGACGACGCGGGAGTCACCTTCACACGCGTCACCGCCGACGAGCGCATCTGGGGGCGCGGCGACGACTTCGCCTGCGTGCGCGTCCACCCGAAGAATCCCGACGTGCTCTATGTCGCGAACGTCGCCGCCTACCGGTCGAATGACGGCGGCCGCACGTTCACCGCGTTCAAGGGCGCGCCGGGCGGCGACGACTACCACACGATCTGGTTGAACCCCGACGACCCGGACGTGATTCTCATGGCCGTCGATCAGGGCGCGACCGTGTCGGTCAACGGCGGCCGCACGTGGAGCTCCTGGTACAACCAGCCGACCGCGCAGATGTTTCACGTCGCCGCCGACAACCGCTTTCCGTACTGGGTGTACGGCGGGCAGCAGGAGTCGGGCTCGGCCGGCGTCGCGTCGCGCGGCAACGACGGACAGATCACGTTCCGCGAGTGGCATCCCGTGGGGGTCGAGGAGTACGGGTACGCGGCGCCGGACCCGCTCCATCCCGGAATCATCTACGGCGGCAAAGTCACGCGGTACGACGAGAAGACCGGGATGACGCAGGAAGTCGGGCCGGTCGTGCTGCGCACCGGGAAGTACCGCTTCGTCCGCACCGCGCCGATCCTGTTCTCGCCGACGGACCCGCGCGTCCTCTACTTCGGGCTGAACGTCCTCTTCAAGACGGTGAACGGAGGACAGAGCTGGGACGTCATCAGCCCCGACCTCACGCGCGAGGCCCCGGGCGTGCCGGCCAATCTCGGCATTTACGCGGACAAGGCGAAGGCGCCGCGCGGCGTCATCTACGCGATCGGGCCTTCGCCGAAGGACGGCGACACGATCTGGGCCGGCACCGACGACGGCCTCGTGCAGGTCACGCGCGACGGCGGGCGGAGCTGGAAGAACGTCACGCCGCCCGAGATAACCGCGTGGAGCAAGGTGACGCAGATCGACGCGTCGCACTTCGACGCGGGGACGGCGTACGTCTCCGTGTCGCGCTTCCGCCTGGACGACCTGACGCCGTACGTCTACCGGACGAAGGACGGCGGCGCTTCCTGGAAGCGGATCACGACCGGCCTTTCCGGCGGCGCTCCCGTCAACGTCGTGCGGGAGGATCCCGAACGCGCCGGGCTTCTCTTCGCCGGGACGGAAAAGGGCGTGTCGGTCTCCTTCGACGACGGCGAGATGTGGCAGTCGCTCCGCGGCAATCTGCCGGCGTCTTCTGTGCGCGACCTCATCGTGAAGGAGGGTGACCTCGTCGTCGCGACGCACGGGCGCTCGTTCTGGATCCTGGACGACATCTCGCGGCTGCGGCAGTGGACGGGGGAGGCCGCGCCGGCCGGCGTCCAGCTCTTCCGCCCGCGGCGCGCGTATCGCCTGCGGCGCAACCAGAACACCGACACGCCGCTGCCGCCCGAAGAACCGGCGGGCGAGAACCCGCCCGACGGCGCGATCCTCGACTACCGCCTCGCGTCCGCCTCCGGGTCGCCGGTCACGCTCGAGGTGAAGGACGGGGCAGGACGCGTCGTGCGCCGCTTCTCGAGCGCCGACGCTCCGAAACCGCCCGACGCGAACGCTTATCCCGTCCCGGCGTACTGGTTCGAGACTCCGGCGACGCTCTCCGCGGCGGCCGGCGCGCACCGCTTCGTCTGGGACCTTCGCGAGGAGAGCCCCGCGGCGCTCCACCGTTCCTTCCCGATCTCCGCCATCGCCGGCGACACGCCGCTCGTGCCCGAGGGCCCGCTCGTCCCGCCCGGGACGTACACGGTGACGCTGACGGCAGGCGGCGTTTCCTCGACGCAGACACTCGCGGTCGAGATGGACCCGCGCGTGACCGCGACGGCCTCGGATCTCGCGAAGCAATCCGAGGCGGCCCGCGCCGTCACGGCGGCGCTCGCGCAGGATGACGCGGCACTCGACGCGGTGCGCGCTGCGCGCGCGACGCTCGCGAAAGCGAGGCCGTCGGAGAAGACGGCGGCCCTCGACGCGGCGCTCGAGGACCTGGAGGACGGCAGGGAGGCCTCCGGCGGCGATCTCTCGAGCGAGGGATTCCGGCGGCTGAACGGGCGGCTGGTGACGCTGCTCGAGGTGATCGAGAGCGCCGACGCCGCGCCGACCGACCAGGCTTCCGCCGCGCTCGCCGAGACGCAGCGCGTGCTCGCGGACAAGCTCGCGCGCTGGAAGTCGCTGCAGGCGAGCCTGCGCGGTTGATCGCGGCGGTCCTCCTCGCGGCGGCCGCGGCGCGCCCGTTGCCGGACGAAATCGCGAAGATCGCGGCGTCGGCCGGGGGCACGATCGGCGTCGCCGCCGTGTCGGTCGAGAGCGGCAAGCGGTTCGCGCTCCGTGGCGGCGAGCGGTTCCCGATGATGAGTGTCTACAAGCTGCCGATCGCTCTGACGCTCCTGCATGAAGTCGAGGCGGGCAAGACCACGCTCGACAAGAAGGTCCCGATCCGGCCGTCGGATCTCCGGCTCGGCAACAGCCCGCTCGCCGAGCGATACCCGGAAGGCGACGTGACATTGACGCTCGCCGAGCTCCTCGAGGCGACGCTCGTCGACAGCGACAACACGGCATCCGATCTCCTGCTGCGCGAGGCCGGCGGCGCGGCGGCGGTCACCGCCAGACTGCGGGAGCTGGGGATCGAAGGCATCCGTGTCGACCGCCCCGAGGCTCGGCTCGCCCTCGACGGCGCCGGAATCCACAACGCGCCGCCCGAGGACGAGTGGACGCTGCCGG
>Ga0335080_10003833_pt1 | contig 15272 bp, 13 predicted proteins | sample Lox_Sample_34_FD_206720 | JGI IMG/M metagenome (GOLD analysis project Ga0335080, IMG submission 206720) | Soil microbial communities from Loxahatchee National Wildlife Refuge, Florida, United States - Lox_Sample_3.4 | ecosystem: Environmental > Terrestrial > Soil > Wetlands | place: USA... | reverse complement strand
CTGGGAGATCCAGCTGATACGCAACTTCATGGTGCGGATCGGTCCAATCAGTTCGCTCTTCGACTTCCTGACCTTCTACCTCTTGCTCCACTTCTTCCATGCGGATGGAGTGCTCTTCCACACCGGGTGGTTCGTCGAGTCGCTTGCGACGCAGACGCTGGTGATCTTCGTCATCCGCACCGCGCAGAATCCGCTGCGGAGCCGGCCGAGCCCAGCGCTCACGGCGACCACGCTCGCGATCGTGGTCGCGGGGGTCGCGCTGCCGTTCACTTCGCTCGCACAGCCGCTCGGCTTCACGCCGCTGCCGCTGCGCTATTTCCTGTTCCTCGGGGCGGCGACAGTGGCCTATCTCCTGCTCGTGGGCGCAGCCAAGCGCCATCTTCTGCGTCGCGACTCGGGCGCTCACAGCGAGACAAAGGCAGCGGGACTCGCCGTCACGAGGCAGTGAGCGCTCAGCCCCCGATTGGGTCGCGCGGTTGAAGGCGAGTCTGCGACCCGCGATCGCCGAGGGCGACGACGGCCGGCAGCACGGTGTCGTATCTGGGCGCGAGAGAGCCGCAGAAGAGGTGCTTCTGCCAGCGCACTTAGCCATCGTTTCGCCTCGACCCGGAGGGGAGGCCGACAGACCGCGGTTGACTCGTTTCCGAACACCGTAACGGTTCCGGACGGCAGGTCTTGCGGGCCTGACGCTCCTGGTGCCCACAGATGCCGTGTTGTGAGCAAGTTGAGATCCCGACGTTGTGGCACGCCCCCTGCTGTCTGATCGTCGGAGGGGGTGAGAGTGTCGCAGCAACTTGTCGAATCCGTGATCGGACGGCTCGCGTGCGACGAGGAGTACCGGGCGCGCTTCGCGCAGAACCGCGCGGCGCTCATCGAAGAGCTGGTGGGCAGGGGCCTGCCCCTGACTCCGGTCGAGCGCCGGGCCCTGCTCGAGATCGACTGTAGCGCCTGTGAGGACTTCGCCGCGCACCTCGATCCTCGCATCCTGAAGGTCGACCTGCGAAAGACGCGGGAGGCGCGATGACGGGCGTGCTTCCCGCTTGGGTGGCGCGAGCGTTCGCTCCACCCGCGCTCGCGGACGAAGACACGAGCCGGACGGCCCGGGTGCTCGACATGGTCCTCTTGGCGATCCTGGCTCAGGAGATGCTCTTCCAGGTGCCGTCCTCGACACGCCGACTAGGCGTGGGTGCCGCGGTCCTGCTGCTGGTCCTGTCGCTGCGCCAGCTCCTCCGACGGGGTCACGTCGAGTTGGTGACCAGCGCGACCGTGGGGGCATTCTGGACGCTCGTCACCGTGGTGTCCGCGCTCGACGGAGGCGTGCGTTCCGCGGCCTTCCCGGCGTACGTCCTCGTCGTGGTCGGGGCGGGACTGCTCGTCGGAGCCTCGGCGGCCGTGGCCTGGACGGCCCTGAGCCTCCTCGCCGGGCTGGTGATGGCGGTCGCGGAGAGCAGTGGGCGTCTGCCTCCGCCCGCCTTCGCGCACAGCACGTTCACCGACTGGACCGCGAGCGCACGCACGCTCGTCGTCGCGCTGATTCTGGTCGTGGTCGCCGGCCGCAGCGTCCGCGAGGCGTTGTCGCGCGCTCGACGGGAGCTCGCGGAGCGCAGACGAGCGGAAGCCGACCTGCTCGGGAGGGTGGGCGAGCTGAGTGTCCTCGGCTCGTTGGCGGAGATCGTAGTGAAGGAGCAGGACGAGGACGGCCTGGTCGCCCGGGCAACCGAGGTGCTGCGGTCTGGCCTCCGTCCCGACACCTGTCGGCTCGACCTCTTCGACGAGGGTGGACGGGCCAGTCGCCCCACGACGACGCCCGCCTCCGACGTCGCTCGCGAGCCCGTGGGCGCAGCACCTGACCCGGAGATCGGCTCCCGGATCCGCGCTCCTCTGGAGGTGGGGGGGCGGGTCCTCGGTGTCCTCGAGATGACGAGCCGGAAGCCCGGCGCCTTCAACGAAGCCGACGAACGCCTGCTCCTCACCGTGGCCTCCCAGCTCGCCACCGCGATCGCACGGCTCCGCACCGCGGAAGCCGTTCAGGCGAGTGAGGATCGGTTCCGCTCGCTCGTACAGAGCTCCTGGGACGTCCTCACCATCCACGACACGGCGATGAACACGCTCTACGTCGCCCCCTCCGTGACGCGGATCCTCGGCTATGAGCCGGAGGCGTTCGTCAGGCAGCACGTGCTGGACCTCGTTCACCCGGACGATCTGAAACGCGCACGGCGCGACTTCGCCGAGGTCGTGCGAAGCTCAAACGACGGCACCCCCACCGAGCTCCGGATCCGCAAGGTCGATGGCTCGTGGGCCCATGTCGAGGTCGTGGGCAAGAACCTCCTCGACCTTCCGGCCGTACAGGGGATCGTCCTGACCTCGCGGGACGTCACCGAGCGTCGGCGGACCCTGGCCGCGTTGCAGGAGAGCGAGGAGCGATTCCGTCGGCTCGCCGAGGCCGCCTTCGAGGGCATCGTCATCACCGAGGACGGCATCGTGATCGATGCGAATCCCCGCCTCGGCCAGATGCTCGGCTACGGGACGGCCGAGATCCTCGGCGTGCTCGTCACCTCTCTCGTCGCCCCCGCATACAGGGAGGAGGTCGCGGCCCGCGTCCGATCCGGGTCCGAGGAAAGCTACGAGCTGCAGGGTCTCCGGAGGGACGGAACGGTCTTCCCGGCCGAGGTGAGGCCGCGGATCATGACGGAGGGAAGCAGGCCGCGGCGTGTGACCGCCGTGGTGGACGTCACCGAGCGCAAGCGGGCCGAGCAGGCGCTGCGGAAGCTCTCGCGGGCCGTCGAGCAGAGCCCCGTATCCATCCTGATCACCGACACCACGGGAGCCATCGAGTACGTGAACCCGAGGTTCACCGAGACCACTGGCTACTCGCTCGCCGAGGTCCTCGGCGCCAACCCGCGCCTCTTGCAGTCGGGTCTCACGTCGCCGGGCCAGTACGAGCGGCTTTGGAAGACGATCGCCGCCGGCCGCGAGTGGCGAGGCGAGCTCTGCAACAAGAGGAAGAACGGGGAGCTCTTCTGGGAGGCCTCCTCGATCTCGCCCCTGACCGACGACACGGGGGCCATCACCCACTACATCGCCATCACCGAGCAGATCACCGAGCGCAAGCGGGCGGAGGAGGCGCAGCTACGGCTGCAGACCGCGCTCGCGAGGGCGGCCGACGAATGGCGGGTCACGTTCGACGCGCTGGAGTCGGGGGTGCTGCTGCTCGACCGGGAGGGCAGGGTGATGCGGCTCAACCGCTCGGCGGTGGCCGAGGCCGGCGCTTCCTTCGAGGCGTGCATCGGACGGCACGTGGGAAGCCTGGGCTCCGGAGAGCCGTGGGGGACCGCGGGGCAGGTGGTGCAGGAGGCCGGGGACGAGCGCACGGCGGTGCGGCAGGTCGTGGACGAGGCGAGGGGGCGCTGGTGGTGCCTGGCGGCGACCAGGCTCGCCGAAGGAGAGGGCGAAGCCCGATCCATCCTCGTCGTGCGCGACGTCACCGCCCAGATGAGGCTGCAGGAGTCCGTGCGGCTGTCGGAACGGCTGGCCGCGGTGGGATCGCTGACGGCCGGGGTGGCCCACGAGGTGAGGAACCCGCTCTTCGCGATCTCGGCGAACGTGGACGCCCTCGGGGAGGTGCTCCTGGGCCGGGAGGAGGTGGCGGACCTCGTCGAGGCGATCCGCACGGAGGTCAAGCGGCTGAACGGGCTCATGGTGGACCTGCTGCAGTACGGCAAGCCGTCGGCGGTCACCCTGGTGGAGCAGCCTTTCGGCGCCGCCGTCGACGTCGCCGTTCAGCTCTGCGCGGCGAGGGCCAAGGAAGCCGGCGTCGAGCTCGCCATCACGAACGATGGCGGCCCGACCGTTCTCATGGACCGGGACCGCTTCGTCGAGGTGATCGAGAACCTGCTGGTGAACGCGATCCAGCACTCCCCGCGGGGATCCCGGGTGACCCTCGGGTTGTCCGGCTTCCAGGAGGAGGGACGCGACTGGGGGCGCTGCCTCGTGGCGGACGCGGGCCCCGGCTTCCCGGAGGCGGACCTGCCGCGCGTGTTCGAGCCCTTCTTCACGCGGCGAAAGGGGGGGACGGGTCTCGGCCTGTCGATCGCGCAGAAGATCGTGGAGCAGCACGGGGGGCGGATCCAGGCCGGCAACCGACCGGAGGGCGGCGGCCTCGTCGCCGTCGAGTTGCCTTGCGTCGAGGCGACGCCCGCCGGGCCTGACGCACCCGCCCGCCCCGCGGTCGGGGTCGAGGAGGTTCGGAAGTGGTGAGAAGCCACAGGATCCTCGTGGTGGACGACGACCCGGGGGTCCGTAACGCCCTCGCCCGCTTCCTTCGCGGGAAGGGGTTCGAGGTCGTCGAGGCGGGAGGAGTGCTGGAGGCCGAAGGCGTGGCCTCGAGCACCGGGCCCGACCTCGCCATCGTCGATCAGCGTCTGCCGGACGGGACCGGGATCGACCTCCTCCCGAGGCTGCGCGCCGTGATGCCCCAGATGCCGTTCGTGATCCTGACCGCGCACGGCACCATCGACATGGCCGTCCAGGCCATCAAGCAGGGAGCGGACCAGTTCCTCACGAAGCCGATCGACATGAACGCGCTGCTCACGCTGCTCACCCGGCTCCTCGAGGGCCGCCGGAACCGCCAGAAGCAGCTCGCCTCCCGCCCGCGTCCCGACGTCCTCGATCCCTTCCTCGGAACGAGCCGGGCCATGCGCCGGCTGGCCGCGGAGGCCGAGGAGGCGCGGAACACCGACCACCCGGTCCTCGTCCTCGGGGAGACGGGGAGCGGAAAGGGGGTTCTCGCCCGCTGGCTCCACGATCGCGGTCCCCGGGCCGAGTAGCCCCTGGTCGACCTCAACTGCGCCGGCATGTCGCGCGAGCTGCTCGACGCCGAGCTGTTCGGCCACGAGGTGGGCGCATTCACGGGCGCCGTGAAAGCCAAGGTCGGGCTCCTCGAGGTGGCGCACCGGGGCTCCGTCTTCCTGGACGAGGTGGGGGACATGGATGTCTCGATCCAGTCGAGGCTCCTCAAGGTCCTGGAGGAGAAGCGCTTCCGCCGCCTCGGCGACGTGCGCGACCGCTTCGTCGACATCCGCCTGATCGCGGCCACGCACCAGGACCTGGGCGAGCTCATGTCGGGGGGCCGCTTCCGGCAGGACCTGTACTACCGGATCTCCACGCTGGAGCTCCGCATCCCCTCGCTTCGCGAGCGCGTCGAGGACATCCCGCTGCTCGCACGGCGGATTCTGGGCTCCTTCGCCCGCGAGATCAGCCGCGAGGAGCCTGCGATCTCGACGCCGGCACTGTCCCTGTTGCAGGCCCATCACTGGCCCGGGAACCTCCGCGAGCTGCGCAACGTCCTGGAGACGGCGATGCTGCGGAGCCGCTCGGGTGCACTCCAACCCGAGGACCTGCGCCTGCAGCCCCCCAGGGACGCTGGGAGCACGTCCGCCTCGATCCAAACCCTCGCCGAGGTCGAGCGCCTTCACATTCAGCGGGCACTGGCTGCGATGGACGGCCACGTCGCACGCGCGGCGCGCGCGCTCGGCATCTCGACGAGCGCGCTGTACGTGAAGGCCGAGCGACTGGGGCTGAGGGCGAGGGGCCAGCTGCAGGCGGGTCACGACGGAAGGGTCGCGGGCACGCCGGAGAGGTAGCCCGCCTCGAGGAGGGCAGGGCGGGCGAGGGGGCGGGCCAGCAGGAAGCCATGGACGAGGTCGATGCCGGCCGCCTCGACGGCCACGAGCTCGTCGCGGGTCTCGACGCCCTCGGCCACGGCGCGGGCCTCGAGGCGGCGCACCATGCGGGCGAGTGAGTCGAGGATGACCAGCCGGTGCGAGTCGGACCAGGCGTTGGTCACGAGGTAGCGGTCGAGCTTGTAGATCTCGGGCCGGACGTCCAGGATCATCTTGTAGTTCGACTGGCCGAGGCCGACGTCGTCGAGGGCGATCGTGATCCCGGCCTCGCGCAGCTCGGCGAGCGCCCGCCGGAAGCTCGGCCCGTCGAGACGCGGGGGCGTCGCCTCGACGATCTCGACGACGAGGCGGCGCGGCTCGATCCCGGCGTGCCCGGCGTGCTCGAGCAGGAAATCCCGGAAGCCGGCATCCCGGTCGAGCGTCAGCGCGTGGACGTTGACGCTCAGATGGGGCTTGCCGGGTAGCCGGCTCGCCTCGGCGAGCGCCGTGGCGATGCAGGCCCGATCGACCGCGCACTCGGCCTGTCTCCGACGGACGTAGTCGAAGAGCACGTCCGGCCGCTCCGCGTTCGTGCCGTGCGGTCCGCGGACGAGGCACTCGAGCGCGAAGAGGCGAGGCTGCGGCTCCCCCGTCTCGAAGATCGGCTGGAAGACGACGGACAGCCGGCCCGGGGCGAGGATGTCGTCGAGGAGGCTCGGCGCCCGCCGACCGCGCGAGCGGGTCCGCGCGCTCATGCCGCGCGCACCAGGGAGGCGACCACGGCCTCGATCTCACGGAGCGGCAGCGGCTTGCGGAGGAAGGCGTCCGCCCCGCGTCGGCGTGCCTCCGCCTCGATCTCGGGCGTCCCGTTGCCGGTGAGGAGCACGACGCGGGTCTCGGGTCGAAGGTGGTGCGAACACTGCACGATGTCGAGACCCTCGACGCCGAACATCCCGGTGAGGCGCAGGTCGGCGATGACGACCTCATACTCCGTGCACGAGAGGAGGGCCTCGGCTTCTTCTCTCTCCGCCGCCGAATCCACCGTCCAGCCCCGCCTCTTGAAGTACGTGCTGAGGGCGTTGCGGATGGCGGCGGCGTCGTCGACGATGAGGAGCCGGCCCGGCTTGAAGTCCATCAATTCGCACCTCCCCGGAGCCCATCCCACGTCCCCGCCGGGGCCGTGGTCGCGCCGAACCGGATCCCGCCCTTCATTCCCTGACCCCGGCCCATGTGGCGCTCCGACGCAGGATCGCGCCCGGTATGCCGGCCAGCGGGACCACGCTGTCGGCCGCCCCCCGGTCGATCGCCGCCTTCGGCATCCCGAAGACGACACAGCTCTCCTCGTCCTGCGCGATCGTCGCCGCACCGGCCCGACGCATCTCGAGCAGGCCGTCCGCCCCGTCGTCGCCCATCCCGGTCAGGATCACGCCGAGGGCGTTGGGTCCCGCCGCCTGCGCGATGGAGCAGAAGAGGACGTCGACGCTCGGCCGGTGGCGGGAGACGAGCGGGCCGTCCTGCACCTCGACCTCGTAGTGAGCGCCGGTGCGGACGACGACCGTGTGGCGGTTGCCGGGCGCCACGAGGGCCCGCCCGGGCGTGACGCGATCCCCCGTCGCCGCTTCACTGACCTCGACCCGGCAGAGCCTGTCCAGCCGTTCGGCGAAGGACCGCGTGAAGACCTCGGGCATGTGCTGGACGATCACCATCCCGGGCGCGTCCGGCGGCATCGCCTGCAGGATCTCGCTCAGGGCCTCGGTTCCGCCGGTGGAGGCCCCGATCGCCACGACCTTGTCGGTCGTGACGCGAAGGGCGTGGCGGGCCGGCGGCTGAGGAGTGGCGCCCGCGAGCGGCCTGGCCCGCACCGGCTGCCGGCCCGGGTGAAGCCGCGCCGCCGCGGCGCCCCGCACCGCGTCGACGATCAGGATTGCCGACTCCTCGAGGAACTCTCTGACCGCCAGCTTCGGCTTCGCGATCACCTCGAGGGCACCCTCCTCCATGGCCCGCAGGGCGGCCTCGGTCCCTCGGCCCGCGACACCCGAGCACACCACGACCGGGAGGGGGCCCTCCGACATGACCTTGCGCAGGAACGACAGGCCGTCCATGCGTGGCATCTCCAGGTCGAGCACGATCACGTCGGGGCGGCGGCGCCGCATCTTGTCCATCGCGATGATCGGGTCGGCCGCCGCGGTCACGGTCATGCCTGGCGCCTGCCGCAGGATCGCGCCGAGCGCTTGCCGCACCACCGCCGAGTCATCGACGACCAGGACGTCGAGGAGCCGGTGCGCGTCTCGCGCGGGCATCATCGTCGGGCGCTCCGGCGGCTCGAGACGCGGCCGGCGCCGTCCTCGACCCGTGTGTAGACGTTGGGCCCGACGTTGCAGACTCCGGAGGCGAGTCCCGTCACGCACTCGGCGTGCCCCAGGAAGAGATGCCCGCCGGCGGCCAAGCAGCCCGTGAGGCGCTGCAGCACGCGGGCCTTGGTCTCCGGCCTGAAGTAGATGAGGACGTTCCGACAGAAGACGACGTCGAAGCCGGCCTCAAGGGCGCAGGTCTCGTCCACGAGGTTGAGGCGCTGGAAGCGCACCGCGGACCGGATCGCGCTCCCCGCCGCCATCCGACCCGCCTCGGGCCCTACGCCCCGCAGCATGAACTGCTTGAGATAGCGGACGGGGATGGGGGACGAACGGTCGACGGGCCAAAGACCCGCCGCAGCCTGCTCGAGAGCGCGCGTCGAGAGGTCGCTCGCGAGGATCTCCACCTGCCACCCCGCCGCGGGCGGGAGGTGGTGGAGGAGCACCATGGCCACCGAGTAGGGCTCCTCGCCGGTCGAACACGCGGCGCTCCAGGCCCGCACCCGGCGCGGACGGAGGCCCGCGTCGGCTGCGGACGTCCAGGACGGGATCAGGCGTTCCTCGAGGAACGCGAACTGCCGGGCCTCGCGGAAGAACTGGGTCTCGTTCGTGCAGATGCGGTCGATCATCCGCACCCGCTCCCCCTCGTCCTCCCGGACCCGGTCGAGGTAGGACCCGAAGGTGGCGAGGCCGAGATCCCGGAGCCGGCGCGTGAGGCGGCCCACCAGCAGGGCCTTCTTGGCGTCCGACAGGAAGATCCCGGCCTCGTTCTGGATGAAGCGCTGGAAGGCCGCAAACTCGCCCCTCGTGATCCCGCAGATCGGGTTTCCGAGCGGCTCGCACGCGGCCGTTGCACCCCGAGTGGTCACGCCGACCCCGCCTCCGCGTCCTCGGGAGCGCTCACGGGCGGCGGCTCCGGGTCCGTCCGGTCTTCGGCGGCGGTCACCGGCGCTCGCAGGCGGGCCGCGGCCTGGGCCTCGCTCGCGGAGAGGATGCGGTCGATGTCGAGGAGCAGGATGAACTTCCGGCCCGAGCTCGCCATGCCCCGCAGGTAGTCGACGTGCACGCGGGTCCCGAACGGCGGCGGCGGCTGGATCTCGTCGGGCCGGAGATCGATCACCTGGCTCACCGCGTCCGCCATCACGCCCATGACGGCAGGCTCCCCGTCGATGTCGGTCTCGACGATGACGATGCACGTCCTCGCGCTGACCTCGCTCTCGGCGAGGCCGAGCTTCACCGCCAGGTCCACCACGGGGACGACGCTGCCCCGCATGTTGATCACGCCGCGAATGCTCGGCGGCGTCCCCGGCACCCTGGTGATCGCCTCGTACTGCAGGATCTCCTTCACCTGCAGGATGCTGATCGCGTACTCCTCGTCGCCGCTGAAGAAGCCCAGGTACTGGCCGTGCTGGGCCTCTCCCACCTCGTTCCTGGCCGTGTCCATGGCGGCCTCCTCAGAACTGCCGGAAGTGCTGGTCGGCATGCCCCGGCGTTCCCTGGGTGGGGCCGTTCACCTTGCTCGCCACGGCCGCAGCATGCGTGAACGTCACCCGAGGCGCGGCCGGGACCGCGTGCGCCGCGCGCGGCGCCGTCCACTGCACCTCCCGCGAGCCGTCGACGATGAAGAAGGTCATCAACTGTTGGAGCGACTCGGCCTGGGAGGCCATCTCCTCCGCCGTCGAGGCGAGCTCCTCCGAGGCCGATGCGTTGCGCTGGGTCACCTGGCCGACCTGGGTCATCGCGTTGTTGATCTGGGCGACACCCGAGGCCTGTTCCCGCGAAGCCGCCGTCACCTCCTGCACGAGGTCCGTCGTCTTCCGGATCGCCGGGACCAGCGCCTCGAGGAGCTTGCCGGAACGCTCGGCCACCTGCACGCTGGAGGCGGACAGCGCCCCGATCTCCTTGGCCGCGGCCTGGCTGCGCTCGGCGAGCTTTCTCACCTCGGTCGCCACCACGGCGAAGCCCTTCCCGTGCTCGCCCGCCCGCGCCGCCTCGATCGCCGCGTTGAGGGCGAGGAGGTTCGTCTGGTAGGCGATCTCCTCGATGATCGAGACCTTCTCGGCGATGTCTTTCATCGCGGCGGCCGTCTGGAGCACGGTCCGCCCGCTCTCCTCGGTGTCCTTGGCCCCCTGGAGCGCCATCTGCTCCGTCTGCCGGCTGTTCTCGGCGTTCTGGGCGATCGAGGCGTTCATCTGCTCGAGGCTGGAGGTCGTCTCCTCGACCGAAGCGGCCTGCTCGCTCGTCCCCTGGGAGAGGTTGTCCGATGTGGCCGAGACCTGCGCCGACGCGGCGGTGAGGCTGCTCGCGGCCGTCTGCACCTCGCCCACGATCTGCCTCAGCTTCTCGAGCATGGCCTTCATCGCTTGGAGGAGCTGGCCCGTCTCGTCCTTGCTCCGGACCTCGATCCTCGTCGTGAGGTCGCCCTCGGCGAGCCTCTCCGCGACCCGCACGCCCTCGCTGAGCGGGACCGTGATCGTCCGGGTGATCCAGGCTCCGACGACGAGGGCGAGCACGATGCTGGCTCCACCGACGCCCAGCGACGCGGCGCGCGCGCGGGCCCAGGCCGCCTTGGCCGCGTTCCTCGAATCAGCCGCCAGCGTCGTGTTGACCTCGTCGAGCTTGCGCAGCGTGTCGTCGAGCTCACCACGCGCGGCCGCTATCTCCCCGTCCTGGATGCTGTGCAGCACGTCGGCGGTCGCGCCGGAGTCGGTCCGGGCGAGGGCGCTTTCGTACAGAGCACGGTACCGCCGGAAGCGCGTGTCGAAGTCGTCCAGGAGCTTCTTCTCCTCTCCCACGGCGCCGGTGGCGCGGAAGTCGGCGATCTCCTTCTCCGCCCCCGCGAAGTCGGCCTGGATGTCGCGCTCGATCTCGGTCCGGAGCTCGGGGACGATCATGTGCTTCCAGACGCCCCCTCGGGAGTTCAGGATGTGCACCCGCGCCTGGTCGAGCTTCGCCGTGGGGAGGAGGTGATCCGCGTAGATCCTGTCGATGGACTGCTCGACCGTCTTCATGCCGGAGGAGCCGACGACCAAGGCAACCGCGACGAGCGCGGCCACCAGGACGCAGCCTCCCATCAACCTCGTTCCGATCCTCAAGTTCCTGAACATGGTCCTTCGCCTCTCTCCTCGTCTCGTGCGGATGGCTCCCTTCCCGCGGCGACGGCGCGCGGGTCGAGGAGGTCCGCTCGTTTGTCCGTCGCCTTCCTCAGGAGCGCGGGGACGTCCACGATGAGCGCCACCCGCCCGTCGCCGAGGATCGTGGCCCCCGCCAGGGGGGCCCCTCCCCGCATTTGCCGATCCAGCGGCTTGATGACCGTCTGGCTCTCGCCTTGCACCACGTCGACGGCGAGCCCGGCCGCACCCTCCGCGGTCTGCACGACGACCACTTGCTCGCGCGACCGATCTCCCTCACCGAGCCCCATGACCCTCCGCAGCCGCACGAAGGGAAGCCCCCGGCCGCGCAGGTTGACGACCCCGCGACGGTCGGCCTGGGCGGCCGACGCTTCGGGCAGGTCGATGCACTCCACCACGCAGTCGAGCGGGATCACGTACGTCTCCCCCCCCGCGCGGACGTTGAGGCCCGCGATGACGGCGAGGGTCAGAGGAAGGCGCAGCTCGATCGTCGTGCCTTCTCCCGTCCGGGTCGATACCTCTACGCTGCCCCGCAGCGCCTCGACGTTGCGGCGGACGACGTCGAGCCCCACGCCCCGCCCGGAGAGCTCCGTCACGACGTCGGCGGTCGAGAAGCCGGGCAGGAGGATCAGCCGTCGAACCTGGTCGTCGGCCGAGACCCCCTCGGCGGCAAGGCCGAGCGCCCGGCCGCGGGCGAGGATCCCCTCGCGGTCCAGCCCTGCGCCGTCGTCCGAGACCTGGAGGACGATCGTTCCGCCCTCGTGTGCCGCGCTCAGCTTCAGCCGGCCGCAGGGGTCCTTGGCCCGCTCCGCGCGGACGGACGGTGGCTCGATGCCGTGGTCGATCGCGTTGCGGATGAGGTGGGTGAGGGGGTCCTTGATGTGCTCGACCACCGTCGTGTCCACCTCGACGTCCTCCCCCTCGAGAACGACGCGCACCTGCTTTCCCTGCGCCAGCGCGAGGTCGCGGACCGTCCGGACGTAGCGGCGGAAGACCGGCCCCAGAGGTACCATCCGGGCCCTCATCACCAGCTCCTGCAGCTCGGAGAAGAGCTGGTCCGCCTGCAAGTGGGCCTCTCGCGCGTCGGCCACGTCGCCCCCGCCCTCCCCGAGGGCCTGCTTCAGCCGGCCGTGGACGATCGCGATCTCGCCCGTCAGGTCGAGCATGCGGTCGAGCTTCTTCCTGTCGACGCGGAGTGTGCGATCGAGCGCGAAGTCGTCCCGCCTGGGTCTGGCCTCCCGAGGCGGGCCGGGCGCGACAGCGCCGGCTTGCCCCGGCGTCGATCCGCCCGCCGTCGCGGCGAGGCGTTCCAGCAGCTCGCGGTCCCGGGTCTCCATCTCCCCAGAGGCGGCCGGCCCCACGCGGAGCATGCGGCCGAGCGCGTCCAAAGCGCCGAGGAGGAGGGTGATCCGTTCGGGTGTCGTCGGGAGCGAGCCCTTCCGAACGCGGTCGAGGACGTCCTCGAGCACGTGGGCGAAAGAGGCCATGGCCGCGAAGCCGAGCGAGCCCGCGTTGCCCTTGACCGTGTGCACCACGCGGAACACCGTCCCCACCGCCTCCTCGTCGGCTCCGCCCGCCTCGAGCGCGATGAGCGCCGACTCGGCGGCCTGCAGGCCCTCGGCCGTCTCCTCGAGGAAGGCGTCGACGATCTGCTGCAGCTCGAGGTCCATGTCCCCTACAGCAGCCTCACCAGGGCGATGCCGACGTCGGTGTGGAAGATCAGCTTCCGACCCCGGACCCCCATGACGTCCTCGGCCACGATCGGGATGGCGTGCGCACCCAGGATCCGGCGCGCCAAGTCCACGTTCTTCGCCCCCAGGTGGTCCCGCGCGTCCCGGAACGCCTCCAGGACCGAAGCACCTCCGAACACCTTCGCCACCAGGTCCTCCGTGTGGCTGCCCAGTCGCTCGAGGTCCCGGATCAGCCGCTCGATCGCCGCATTGCCGTAGCGCGGAGAGGCGCTCGCACCGTCGGCCAGATAGGGGAGCAGGAAATGGTTCGCCCCCCCGATCCGCAGGCGGCGGTCCCACAGGCACACGGCGACGCACGAGCCCAGCACCGTCGTCGTCTCGGTCGCCTCGACCGAGGCGAACACCTGGCCGGGCTGGAGGTACACGCTCCCCCGGTCGCCGGGCCGGACCGAGGGGAGCGGCCCTACCTCCGCCGCCATGCCCGCCGACACCATCGCCCGCGCCCCTGGGCTCACGCGCCGACCGCGGCGAGGCGGGCCTCGAGCCCGCTGCAGTAGAGGGCCGTCGCGGCGTGGGTCGCGAGCAGCTCGAAGAGCTCGCGATCGAGCGCGCCGAGCTCCGCCTTCTGCGGCAGCAGGCGGAAGAGGGCGATCGCGCCGGTCACCCGCTCGCCGAGCTTCAGCGGGATGCAGGCGCTGAGACCGGCCTCCGCCGGTGCCGGCCCCGGCGCCCCGCCGTCGGCGACATATGTCTCGCCCGACGCGACCGCTCGGCCGATCAAGCCTTCTCCGAGACAGACCTTGTGGGGAGCGCCGGAGTCGATCCCGCAAGAGCGGACCAGCGTGACCGCGACACCGTCGGGGTCGGTCTCGAAGATGGCGATCTCCTCGCAGCCGATCAGGTTCGTGACGATCTCCTGGATCACGTCGAGGACGTCGCGCCGGTCGAGAGTGCCGTGGAGACGGTAGCTCGCCACGTAGAGGTTGGCGAGGTTGGAGTTCTCCTGCTCGACCTCCACGTATCGCGAGACGAAGCGCCGGTTCTCCTCCTCTGCCCGGTCGAGCGCCTTGAGCATCCGCTCCTCTCCCGCCCTCATGGCCTCGATCTCGCCCCGGGTTCTCTCGGCCGCCTCGCGCAGGAGCGTGTTGTCATGAGTCGCCGACGCGAGGGCGGTCCGCAGCCTCTGGTTCTCGCGCAACAGCTCGCTCGCGTAGCGCTGCGTATCGTCCCGCACGCGCGACACATAGGCCCCGCGGTCTGGCGTCGTCTTTCCCATCGTCCTCTCCCCTATGCGCCGAGGTGATCCCTGACCTTGGCCAGGAGTTCCACTGCGTTGATGGGCTTCGTCACGTAGTCCGAGCACCCGCTCACGAAGCCAGTCTCGACGTTCGCCGCCTCGCCGCGGGTGGTCACCAGGATGATGGGGATCGCCTGCGTGTCCTTGCACTCGCGCAGGGCCTGGCACGCCTCGAAGCCGCCCATGCGCGGCATCACCACGTCCATGAGGATGAGGTCGGGGCGCTCGGTCATGGCCTTCTCGACCGCCTCGGCACCGTCGCTCGCGGTGACGAGCTCGTAGGGTCCCTTCCTGAGGATCATCGACTCGACGAGGAGGGCCGTCTTCGAGTCGTCGACCACGAGGATCTTCTTCGTCTGCATGCTCACGCCTCCACACGGGGGACTATCTCGACGGGGTCTGCCGGCGAAGCCGGGAGCTCGAGACGGAGACGCACGTCCCGGGCGGCGACGGCCGGCGAGAACACGGGGCCCTGGAACAAGGCGACGCCGAGACGGGCGAGCCCCGCGATGTCGGCCGCGCACCCCACCCCCTCGGCGACGACGCGGGCCCCGACCGCGGCCGCACACGCGGCGATCGACGGCATGAGTGCCCGGCCGTGCTCGTCCGCCCGCACGGCCGCCAGGAGCCGGGCGCCGACCTTGAGCCAGTCCGGCCGGCAGGCCAGGATCATGCGCTCGATGGACCATGCGGGGTCGATGTCCAGGGCGAGCCGGACCCCGGTCCGCCGCAAACGTGCGAGCGCGGCGCCGAGCCGGCCGTCGACCCAGCTCGGGCCGTGCTGCACGACTTTGACAGCGAGGCGGGACGTCGCGATCCCGTTTGCGCGCGCCGTTGCCAGCAGAAACCACATGACGTCGGGGTCTGCGCAGAGCGTCGCGGCGTGGAAGTCGATCGCGACGACGAGGGGAGCGGGCAGGCCGCGGGCGGCCCCGTACGCCGCCCCGATGCAGGCTCTGTCGACTCTTGCTTCATCGCGCTCGAGCAACGCGGGGGCGAGCGGCTCGCTAGTGGACTGCAGGGGGGATCCGTTCGGGTCGCGGACCAACCGCTCCACACCGCGTGTGGTGAAGACGCTCGGTCCTCCGTCCACGATCGGCTGGAACACCACGGACAACGCTCCGGACTCCAGGATCGCGTCG
>Ga0335080_10003832_pt1 | contig 15272 bp, 9 predicted proteins | sample Lox_Sample_34_FD_206720 | JGI IMG/M metagenome (GOLD analysis project Ga0335080, IMG submission 206720) | Soil microbial communities from Loxahatchee National Wildlife Refuge, Florida, United States - Lox_Sample_3.4 | ecosystem: Environmental > Terrestrial > Soil > Wetlands | place: USA: Florida... | reverse complement strand
TCCATCATCACCATCGGAACGCCAGTAACCCAGAGAGCCAGTAGAAGCCACTTCACCAACTTTGCCGTCGCAAGCAAAGAAGCCGAATCGATACGCTTTGCCCGCAGGAGGCGCGCATCCTCTTTGAGGACCGTCGCTAGTGCTAGAGCAAAAGCGATGATATGCCCATAAAGTAACGCTTGGCGCGCTAGGACGCTGATTTCCATTCGACCCACCCTGCTGCTTTTTCTGTTAAGTGGGTAAATGAAGCAAAAGTGAGCCAGACTATCCCGTCCTATTCGTGAGAGTGCGGTTTTTTGGTCCGATCGAAGCGGCTGCACATTCGTCTGACGAGGCGCACAGGATTGCCGTCGGCTTTTCACCGCCTGACACGACCCGTACGTTGTAACGCGCTTGGCAGTGGCCAATTCCTGGGTTTTGGGAATGGCGTCGCGCACGGTTAGCATCAGCCAATAAGCTGCCGTATGGCGCACGAGACGGACCTGGCGAGCGCCGAACGGCAACTGGTGCGATCGGAGGCGAGCTGCGTCTTATGCAGCTTGATCAGATTCTCGGCTTGGCCGCGCGCCCAATACAGGCTGTCGTAGATCCACTCGGCCGAGCCGACATCGAGGCTTGTGACGACGAAGCGGATGTCGAGAGCGAGCATCGTCGCCTCTATACGGGCGACGGTGCGCCGTTCGCGATCCCAGGACTTTGCCTCGTGGCGGGTCTCGGTATAGCCGCGCAGACTAGGCAGGTTATCGATGGCGCGTCGCGTGCGGATGTCGTCGGCGACCTCGTCGACTTTTCTGGCGAGAGAATTGATGCCAGCCAGGCCGCAGATGTAGTCGATGCCGTTGTTCTCGTGCCACGTCATCGCCTGCGGTCGGGCATAGTGCCCGTCGCCACGGAACATAGTCAGCGCATTTAAGCAAATCATCACCCGAAAGGTGAGTCATAGTTTGCAAACAGCCGCGCTGCTTTGCGTTCGGCGGTTGTCGCCTGCGGGCAGATGAGCCCCCCGCGATGCCGTCGCGGCTGTCGTATTCACTCCTGTTGCCGCTTCGCCATACTTACGAGCGACGTTAGCCCACCAGTCAACGCATCGACCTGGGTCGCGCGCTTCTTCACCGCGTGGCTGAATTGGTGAAGGGCCGATCCCCGCCATGATGGCGACACCCACCGCGATTCCACCAGCGGCACTTCCGTGGGGCGCCAGCGCAGTTTCGATTGATCGCGGCCGACCGAGAGATTGATCGTTTTCACCCCCTTCTCGATCGCCCACTTGATCGCCTCCACCGTGCAGGTGGTCATCACCGAGTACCTGGCCATCGTCGGCCTGTAGCCCGAGAAATAAAGGTACAAGCTGTCATCGAGGACAAAGCCAATACGCGAGGCCACAACCTCGCCTTCTACCAGCAGTTCGAACAGCATGGCCGAGCCGACCCCTGAGGCCCCGACCATGTATTCGCGCAGGAAGTTTCGCGCGGGCGCGCTCGCGAACACGTCGGAGTGCTTGGGTGTGAACGGCGCCTGCGCCCGTAACCTGTGCAGTTCGAAGAACGTCTCTAGCCGCGCCTTCACCAGATCTGGCCGCTCGGCCACTCTCATCTCATGGCGGAGGTTGTCACGCCGTAAGGTCGCGTAGCACTTGCGCAGCGACTCCTTGAGGTTGCGGGGAAGCGCCGCCTTGTAAGCGTCCCAGTCATTTCCCGGCTGTATCAAGAAGTTCGGTGCCTGGCGGACCCATCCTAGGGCCTTGCGCTGGGCCAGCGCCCGGTAGGCTGCCCCCTGCTCCACGAAACCCGACAACTCCACCCAGTCCCATTCGTTGGCCTGCGCTTCCAGCTGTGACAAGAGCGTCTCGAACACTCGGCCCTCATCGCAGCGCCGGCAGCACGGCCCCCGTACCTCGGTCACGTTCGGGTCGGCACCGAAGAACTGCAGGTGACGGGCGCGAAGGGGCCCAACGGCGGGCCGCTCGGTGAACATCATCGGTAGTATCGCAAGAAGCTGGTTACCATCGAACACCACGAAGGAGTGAAGCCGATCGGCTACGGTGCGGCGCTTCTCGGCGAAGTGTTTCCACCAGAGCAGATTCCATCGCGGTCCGGTGAATGGCAATCGGGGAAAGGTTTGTTCGTCGAGCGCCCGCCACGCGGGAGCCATCGCTTCGAGCGCGTTCAGGCTCTCCAACACCTCCACACGCACGCTCAAGGCAGCCTCCCGAGTGTGCGGGCGAACAACGCCAGACTCTGGCTGCTCCCATACTCGCACCGATATTCTGATAGCTCTCGCGCACATTATCACCCAATGACTTGCTGCGCATCAGCCAAGTCGATCTGCTAGTGGAGCGGAGAAATCGTCGATCACGATAGTATCGACACATGCTCAGCGAGTGCTGATTCAGTAGCGCAGGCCTGCGAAACGTCGGAGTGACCGTTGAAATTTCGGAGGTATGGTGATGTCCACTGTGGTGTCGATCCCGCTGATAAACGCGTGTGGCAAATCGACGCGCAACTTTGCGGTTGACATCCTGGATTGTTGCCGCGGCTTTTACAGAAATCCGGTGCGTGCCGCTCGCAAGCTTCACATCGCGTAGATCAAGCGCGGCATCGGGGTTATTTGGTTTGAGAAGAAATAAAACCAAAGTCGCGTTTGGTACGAGCTCGTAACCCATTGGCTTCGCGCTTAACTCGCCGCAGAGCTGCGCCGAGAGAACCCTCAACTCCCGAGCAATGTCCCCTTCTCCGAATTCGATCGATAAACCTCCCCCGCCTCGTCGGGTGGATCCGGCAGCCGGAGGGCGTTTAGCAATAAATACCTGCGACCTAGCGACAACTTCGTGGCGTACTGCGCGCACAATATTGCGGGTGTCCAACGGCGTATTGTGACCTTTATTCGCCGGAGCCAAGCAGTCTCAACTCCCTGGAGGACATTTAGGCTAATACTCATCCTGCTCCTAATGCGCCAGCGGCCTGATTGATACCATGGTCGACGCGTCAATCGTCAAGCGCTGCCAAGAGCACTCTTGCGACGGCCGCGTGGCCCGACGCGCTCCAATGACCGTCGGGAAGAAGATGAAAAGGATCGGCTGCCAGCACGTGGTCAAGATCGATGCAAACATCCGCAAACTGACAAAAGATCGTCGAGGAAAGGCCTAGCTTCGGTTCGAGGAAATCGCGGGTCCCTTGATGGGCCAAGGCAATTCTCACGCCGCGCGGTACTTCTTTACGGATTTGACCAAAAATGAGGCGGATGATCTCAATCGATTGCCTGGGATCATCCACGCGCTCGGGAGCCATTGGTTCGACCAACCTTGAGACGACCGACGCCACGCGGGACCAGTCGCTCCAGCGTTCCCACAGACCCCCGGATGGGGGACGAAGAACATATGCGCCGTCGACCTTTTCAAAGTAGGGCTTTGCACGACCAAAGTAACGATGTCTTAGGACATCAGAATAATCGCTCTGATTGAGAATGATCAAAACGACATCGCCCGACTTTAAGAGGTGTCGCCAATTTCGGAAGGCGACGTACTCTTGGTCGGTTCCGTAGCCCGAAACGCCGGTGTTTATGACGCGCGCGTCGGGCAGCGAGGAAAGCATCCTGACGTCGAAGCGATCTTTGATCTCAATGCCTTCGCCGAAAGACAACGAGTCGCCGAGAATCAAAATTTTGCGTCTGGCGTCAGGGTTTTGTGCAATGAGCCGTTGGCCGTTGTGATCAGTTCTTATGCTCCACTCCTCGCCGGCCGCGTTGATACGTGTCGTCCGGAAATTGGGCGCGTTGCTCCATCCCGTTTGCGCATCGAACCGGAACAGGTAATCGCGTTTGCTAACGTAGCGCGCATAGATTCGCAAGGCTGCTTCCGTAGCAAGGAGCGCGACTACCAAAACGCCAAGCAGAAGAGCTGTCCAACGCAGGAGCGTTATCATTTGACGATCTCCTACCCAAAACCTTCTCCGCTTGGCTTACTCAAGTCGGCGAAAAAGCGGCGAGTATCGTTCGCGCAAACACCTGTGAAATCTTCCCGGCCGAATATTCGCCGAGCTCAGACCGACCGCCGGGACAAGGGCGCCATCGCGAAACTTAGCAGTCCTGCTGCGCCCGTTTGAGACGACGGCATTCGCTCCGTCAACAGCCAATGCACCTGACAAAGTCGCCAACGAGCTAAACGCGGCGCAACCTGGCGCACACTTATTTGGAATGCGATCAGATCCAGCGGCTGTTGGTTGTTTCTTGCGCCCTTCTGCCGTCGCCACTCGCTTTCCGCTTTCGCTGTCCAGCTTGATCATGATGTTGCGGAACTGCACCACCGCGCCGTGGTGCTGCAGGCCGATGGGGCCTTCGCGCTTGAAGTCCTTGAGGGCGGTGTGGAATTTGTTGGTGGTGCCGTTGGGCCCCCGCGCAGTGATGACGAGGTGGTTCCAGCCGTCCTTCCTGGACGCCTCCTTGGTCGGGGCGAGGGCGTCGTAGAGGGCGCCGCAGCTATGCTTGCCGGGGGCCCACCACGCCGGCCGCTCGATCTGGATCTCTAGTTCCGTCTCGAGGTTGTCGGTCGGCTTGTCGGTGCGGATGAAGACGCCGCTCTTGCCGGTGGTCTCAAACTCAAGATCGAGCACGAAGTCGCCGAAGCGGTCCCTGCTCCAGAGGTCACAGCTGGCCCCTTGCGGACGAGGGCGCCATCCTCGACAACCCAGCCCCTGCCCGGCTCTTGGCCCGTGGCGCAGGTCCAGCCGGCCAGGTCGGTGCCGTCAAAGAGGGGACGCCAGCCGCCCTCCTTCGGCTCCCCCGCCGCCCGGGCGGCGGCAGCGAGGAGAACGGCGAGGATGAGTGTGCGGAGGCCGGGCAAGGCGCTGCTCCTTGTTGACGCGGCCTGCGGCAAAAGCGAAGGCCACTCGGCCGCGCAATGATTTCAGCAATAACGATGATCTCGGCGCGACCCGCCTCACCCGACCTTTAGCCCAGCGTCAGTTCTGTTGAGCACTGGCGTTGGTGCACTCGGCCGACGTTAACCCCCGTCGCCAACACACATCACCTCCGCCACGACACTTTGTTGCATCATCGCGTATCGTCGCTCCAGCGGATTGACGTGCGAAAGATGCGGGCGCACAACCTCGTTGCCTAAGGTCGCCTCAGATCAGGCCTTGAGCCGGTCACGGCTCGGGAACATAGCGAAAGCGCACTTCGAATCAATCTTGCTGTGAGGCGAACCGCGCCTTAAGAGCCGTTCAGTCATCACACGCGAGGGCTGCTGCATGAAGTCATGCGAGCGACAAGTAAGTTCAGCAAACTGTTTGCACTTGACGAACCGACCAATTCTAAGCAACCGGCGGACTCCACTAAGAACCGTTTTCAATGCCGCCGTTGGCGTAGTTTTCGCCTAGCCATTCCAGAATGAGTTTCTGAAGTTGCGCGCGCGATATCTCGGATCTGAATATATGGTCGCTGTGACGAAGAAATTCTGATCGAAGCAACCCCGAAAAGTTTACATTTGGAAATGCCTCAACCAACTGTTCGGCATACGTCGTTTGATGCCATCCGCCGGTGAGCACCATGAGGAATTTTACACCGCGTTTGACCGAAGCCTCGTAGATTTGTCCAATCTGCGAGCGCAATTTCGGATGACTCCAGGTCGGTGACGTGGGTTGCCAATCCTTGAAGAGCGCTCCCCTGACGCGCTCAATGAGCATCAAACGCACGCGGCTGGTTCCGCCAAATGCGAAATTAATCCAGCTTCTGGCATTGAGGAGTCGGCGCTGCAAATAATCACGAAAATAGCGCAGTGTCGGCGGCATGGTTGGGTCTATCAGCACGAGTCCGACAACTCTCGGATCGGTCGCCGCGTAAAGCACCGCGTGGTCCGCCCCCATGCATAGTCCTATCAGCACAAACTGGCCAACCTTCTTTGTGGTTTGCAGCCAATCGAGCACCTCGTTGATTTCCGACATCGCCGACTCAAGCGGCGGCAGATCGTGACTCGGTTTATCGCTGTCGCCAATGCCGGAAAAATCGAAGCGAACTGTCGGGTATTCAAGCTCAGCGAGCGCCCGCGACAACGTCACATACATCCGATGATGGCCAACCCGGTGGATAATGCCGGTGTTGAGAATAACGATTCCAAAATCGCGTAGCGTTTCCTTCCCACCCACCGGGCGAGTAAAGATGCCTACCAGAGACTTGCTGTGACCCAACAGAACAACTTGCTCGGTTATTCGCACTGCGTTATCCAGTCCACAATTCGGCTAATCACTTTGACGGGGATTGCTTCTATCGTTTCCGGCCGTTCGACCCACGCCGACCGATCCTCGAGAAGTTCTAGTTCGACATGCGCTCGTGACATTTGTTTCACACCCCGCTGGAGCGACGCAAGCCAGGGCATCCGTGCTGAAAGGATAACCAGAGTATTGGCCGAGATATCCGCAAGATCCTCAGTCAGATCCAAGTTCTCAAATTCGTGGGCCATACCACGCGTAAGTGGAAAGCCATCAAGTTCGTAGCCACCTCCGACGTTGTCCGCTCTTACGACGGGGAGCGGAGCAAGTGATCGTTCGTCTCCTTTGGCGATACCGCATTCCTGCAGGTAGGTTTTTCCAGAGACGATTGGATCCCACAAGATCAACGGGTTCACTTGCCGCCGCTTTGCGGCAACCGATGCAGCCAAATTGGCGCCGAGGCGCAACCCGATGAGGGCGATAGCTTTGGTACCTGTTAAATCTGTTAGCTCCTCGATTGCAGCCTCGATGTCGCCTTTCCAACCGGCAAGGTCAGCATCAGTCATCTCACCCGCTGAATCGCCGGTTCCAAAATAGTCGAATCGCAGTGTCTCGATTCCGCTTCGGGACAGCCTCATCGCAAGTTGTCTTAGCGATCGATGTGCATAAATATATTCGGAGCCCCACGGATGGCAGATTACGGCACCGCCCCGAGTAGCACCTTCGACGTCGTGAGCCGGATCATACACACCAAACAAGCGACGCTCGCTAGGACCGAAAAAGAAGGGTGTCACTGACTTACCGCACTCTGTTCCGTTGTGCGTCGCCGCAAGCCCGTCGCGACTTGCCGCAAAGTGTTGAAAAACATCGAACGTGGGTCCGTACGCAAGCCAGTCGCGTTTTCCACTGCAGCCACGGCCTGCAGCGCAAGCAGCGAATGTCCGCCGAGTTCAAAAAAATTGTCTTCGGCACCCACGCGATCGATCTTGAGAATTCGTTTCCATGCCGATGCGATCACGCTTTCTAAACCTGGTGCTGGCGGTTCGAAAACGACGGCACGTTGAGCATTCTCGAAGGGATTTGGTAAGGCGTTTCGATCCACCTTGCCGTTAGGAGTGACCGGAAGCGCGTCGAGCGCAACAATCAAAGAAGGCACCATATTGTCCGGCAACTGTCGTCGGACGTGCCGACGGATTTCTGTTGCCGTTGGATCCTCCCCGTCATGAAAAACCAAATATGCAACCAGTCGAGTGTCTCTGCGCCCCACGTCTCGGACGATCACGACCGCGTCCTTGACAGCCTGATGGCCGCGAATGACGCACTCGATTTCTCCAGGTTCGACCCGCACTCCGTTGATCTTCACTTGATCATCATTACGACCAAGATGATAGAGTCGGCCGTCGCAATCCCAATAGCCGAGATCGCCAGTGCGATAGAGCCGTCCACCCGACCCAGAAAGACGATTCGGAATAAACCTCGTTTCGGTAAGTTCCGGACGCGCGTGGTAGCCGATCGCCACACCTGAGCCGCCTATCCAGATCTCGCCGGGCAAGCCAATCGCGACCGGCTCTCCGCGAGAATCAACAACATAGACTTGCGTGTTGGCGATTGGTCGTCCGATGCTGACGCGATTGGCGCCCGGCTCTACCCGGCCAACCGTCGACCATATTGTCGTTTCTGTCGGGCCGTACAAGTTCCAAAGCTCATCGACGCGCTCACAAAGCGCTGCGGCAAGATCGCCAGCAAGTGGTTCGCCGCCGCAAAAGACGCGAACGCCTCGCCGACCATGCCAACCTGACTCGACAAGCAGCCGCAAGGTCGTGGGTGTAGCCTGAAGCGTGGTTACGCTACTCGCGTCGAGTTTGGCGGCGAGTGTAACGCCATTCACGGAGATATCTTGAGAAATCAGTTCAATCCGCGCCCCAACCAAGAGCGGCAAGTATAACTCGAGGCCCGCGATGTCGAACGAAATGCTGGTCACTGACGCAACAACATCGTTCGCACTAAGCCCCGGTTCCCGCAACATCGCGCCAAGGAAATTTGCAAGCGCGCCATGGGAAATCTTCACGCCTTTGGGTTTGCCCGTGGATCCGGACGTATAAATGAGATAGGCGAGGTGTTCGGGAGTCACTGCCGACTGCAAATCGGTGGAGTCGAGGGTCGCCGTGGCCGAAAGATCAACCAGCGCTACGCCGTCGGGAAACTTCAAGGCTGATGCGGTTTTCGGGTCTGCGATAACGGCCGTCACACCGCTATCAGCAAGCATGAAGTTCAACCGTTCTACCGGAAAAAAAGGATCAAGCGGCACATATGCCGCTCCGGATTTTTGAATGCCGAGCAATGCAATGATCAGCTCAGGAGAACGACTGACGCAGACCCCGACCAACGATCCCGAACCGATTCCAGACAGCACAAGATAACGCGCAAGTTGGTTGGCACGCTGATTTAGCTCGGCATAGCTCAGCTCAATGTCGCCGAAACGCAGGGCTGGCGCGTTCGGGGTTCGGACCACCTGCCGCTCGATTTGTACGTAAGCAGGTGCCGGGTCGACGGCCACGGTCGTGTCGTTGAATGCTTCAAGGACGCGCTGACGTTCGTCCACTGAAAGTAGACTGATATCACCAATGCTTATGCGGCTATCGCTCGACACAACATCAAGCACGCGTTGAAGATGACCCGCGATCCGGGCGATGGTTATTTCGGTGTAAAGGTCAGAACGGTATTCAATACTGCACGCGAGTGGCCCGCCATTGTCGCGCACAAACCAGGTGACATCGTGGATGGCCCCACCACTGTAGATTGGCACCCCGGAATAGGCTTCCGCGTTGTGTAGAACGACCGCAACTTGGAACAACGGAGGGTGGCTGAAAGAGCGAACCGGCTTAAGCCGGTCCACCAACAGTTCAAACGGAACATCGCGATGAGCGTGAGCATCCAGCACCGCGTCACGCGCACAACGCAACAACGTTGCGAATGGAGCATTTTTGGCAAGGCCAAGGCGCAAGACGAGAAGATTGACAAATGGTCCGATCACAGTCTCAAATTCAGCGCGCTCCCTGGTCCCCATAGGACTCCCTAGGACGATGTCCTCCTGTCCGGTATGGACGCCCAGAACAATGCTGCATGCTGCGATCAAAACCATATAGACCGTCGCTCGCTCCGCGCGCCCTAGAGCGCGAATCCGATCAGCCCGTTCGGCATCGATCGCAAAGGTGTAGGTAGCCCCCGTATGGGTTCCCTGACTGGGCGGCATGTCGGGGGGAAACAGGCAAAGTTGCGGGCTACCGGCAAGGCGATCCTCCCACCACTTGATCTGTTTGACGACTTTATTCTCGTCCAGCTCCCGGCGCTGCCAGGCAGCGAAATCGCCATATTGCAGCGGAACAATGGCGGGTGCCGACTTCGACGAAGCGATGCCCCCACGGCAGGCGTCGTGGATCTCGTTCCCCAGCAACTTTATCGACCACGCGTCCAAAGCAATATGATGAGCGCAAGCAAAAATTGCGACCCGCCCCGAAGATCCTTCCCAAACTTGAAATCGGACGGGCGGTTCGACGGCGAGATCAAAAGGTCGATGCACGGCAGCGTCAATCGCTGCGGCCTTCAAATTATCGCTGTCCAGTTCATCGGTTTTCGAAAGGCGCCGGATTTCGATCGAAACCTTGTCAGGAGACAGCAGTCGTATCTGCGGCTCGCCATTGCGCTCAACAATCGTTGAACGCAGGATCGCATATCGCGTCACGACATCGCGGATCGCGGCCGCTAGCTCCGCCGCCGTATGGCGGTCATCCTCTGGCCAGAACACCGCCATATTATACGATGTGTCATCGGGGTCGAGCCGATGCAGAATCCATAGCCGCTCTTGAAAGAAAGACAAACGCGGCTCGCGGCTCTTGAATTGCTCTTGCAGCGGTCGCTTTTTTTGTTCGCGATCCCTGTAAGTTCGTAGCAACTCCGTGCGGTGTTCTCGAATCGCTGCTTGCAACTCGGCCGACAGGGCGCCGCTTTCTGTGCTCACACGCAACCGGTCACCATCGGCAACAACATCGATGCCGAGAGCCCTCAGGCGGGACTGAAGTTCGGTCACGTTCAAAAAACAATCTCCTCGCGCTCCTCATCATCCCGCACGGCTCCAACACCACCACTGACCTTGGCCTCGTCAATTCGCCAAGACAGCTGCTGGACCGTTGGAGCATCGAACACGTCTCGCAAAGAGATGCGCACGCCGAAGCTGTCCTCGATCCGGGCCATCATCCTCGTTGCCAGCAGGGAATGGCCTCCCAGTTGAAAGAAATCGTCATGGGCGGCGACTTCAGGGACACCCAGCAATTCGCACCAGATTTTCGCGAGCACAAGCTCGGTCGAAGATTCATCTATGTGCATTGAACCTGTGTCAGGGGTCTCCGAAACGTGGTCCTCTTGAGCCTCTTCGCGCTCACATAGGCGAACAGGGCGCATTGGGGCGGACAGATCATAAGGCGCGACCACGATTCGTCCGCAGTCCCCGCAAAGCCCACGCTCGAACAACTCGACACCGAGATCGGGCGCAATCCCCTGTCTTAGATGCTCCTCCCATTGGGGGCGCCTTTTTTCCGAAACGACGAGCGCTGCAGCCATGCCGACATCCTGCCATGCCCCCCAATCGAAAGAGATCACTTTCCGCCATGCTTTCGGGCACGCCTCGGACTCCGGAAAAGCATCAAGATACAGATTTGCCGCAGCGTAATCCGATGCCCCGGGCGTCCCAATCACCGCATTGATGGAGCTCATCAGCGCAACGAAATCCAGACGCGTCTCCCCGAGCAAACGCACCAGCACATCAAGGCCATCGACTTTCGGAGAGAGCACGGCCTTGACATCCTCGGCTGACTTGAGAAAAGCCAGCCGACCATTGCCTGCGATTCCGGCGGCATGGATCAGGCCGTCGACCTCTCCCCAACGCATCCGCGCCTGATCAATGGCCTCCTTCATCTGAGAAAAATTCGCAGCATCGGCCGCCGCCGTCATGATCTCGGCGCCGCAGGCTTCGATCTCCCGCAACTGAGCGATCAGCTGGCCGATCCGCGATTGCGGAGAGCCTTCAGCTATCCATCGATCCCATTCATGGCGCGGCGGCATCTCGCTACGTCCCGTCAGGATCAGACGCGCGCTTGCGCGCCTGGCGAGCCATTTGGCGAGCGTCAATCCGATACCGCCGAGTCCTCCGGTGATGAGATAAATGCCGTGCTGTTTCAGAGGCAAGATGCTCGGGTCGGCCGCCGGCAATGCAACACGCTCATAACGACGCCGCCAGCGCCGTCCACCGCGCCAGGCCACCAGCCTCTCTTCGCTGTCGGCATTAGTCGCTTCGATAACGAGCGCTTGCGCTGTGGTGGCGATCTGCTCTGTTGATAACGGCGGATCGAAATCGATGGCCCGCATGGTGAGCCCCGGGACCTCGGTGGGCAGCACGAGCACTGGACCTAATGCGACTGACGCTGAACGATCACGGACCGGTTCGTCCAGCACCGACTGTGCGCCAAAGCTTGCCACGAGCAAAGTCGCGCTAGCGCCAGGAACCCTCACCGTCTGCAGCTGCTCGGCAAGGACCACCGACGCCCGGTAGTCCGAAGCTCGATCGGCGCTGATCTCACTTCGTGGTCCGCAGAGATATATCGCTCCCGTCACCCCTCCCGCACTTGCAGCGACGCGACGCATCAGTTCGGCGATATCTTCGCTTTGTGCGGACCTTACACGATAGTGCCCCTCGTGCAGCGCCGCGAATCCGCTTCCGATTTCAGCCAGCACGGCTTTCGCCCCGTCCCGTTGGAGGCTGTCAACCAGCGTGCCCGCCAAGGGACCCGGTTCGGACAGAACGATCCAACTACCACGGACGCACCGCTTCTCGACGTGTGGTGAAACGTCGCGGGTCCATGTCGGCGCATAGGTCCACTGGGCCACGTCCATTGTTGTCGATACAGGCTCTTCCCGCCCGGGGCCAGCACTGTCCACCCAATAACGCTGGCCTTCGAAGGGATAAGTCGGTAGCGGAACACGGCAAGGGGCCTGCGTTCCATGAAGCTCACGCCAGTCGATCCCAACGCCTGCGCCCCAGAGCCGGCCTGCCGCCTGAAGCAGCGCCGCGGTCTCGGAGCGGCGCTCTCCGATATGCGAGAGCGAGGAAAAGGTCAGGTTCGTGCGCTCGCTGCCCTCATTAAGCCGCGCCATCGTGGTCAAAGCGGTACCAGGCCCGACCTCCAGAAGGGCTAGCGTTGGATCCGACAGCAGCGTCGCGATGCCAGTATGGAATTGCACCGTATGGCGCAACTGCGCGGCATAGTAGCCGGGCGAGGTGGCCTGTTCGGCGGTGATCCACATGCCCGTGAGATTCGATATGTATGGTATCTTTGGCGGAGAGAGGTTGACCTTCGCGACAGCGTCCGCAAAGGCCGCGCATGCCGGCTGCATCATCGCCGAATGGAACGCGTGAGAGGTCTTTAGTCGGACCGATTGCACGCCGCGGTCGGCCAGACCGGCCAGCCATTTCTCGAGTACATCGGACGGCCCGCCAACGGCACAGAGGGAAGGACCATTGACGGCCGCCACCTCGATCGTGTCCGGAAGGATTCCGAGAAGCTCGGCTTCAGACAGGTGAATAGCCGCCATCGCCCCAGGCGCGCAAGCCTGCATGAGACGGCCGCGGGTCGCGACCAGCGACAGCGCATCGTCCAAGGAAAGCACCCCGGACAGGTGCGCAGCAACGTATTCGCCGATGCTGTGGCCGAACATGGCCTTGGCCATGATACCCCAGTGTTGCCATAAGCAAGTCAGCGCATATTCGACTGCAAAGAGCGCCGGTTGGGCATAACGCGTCTCGTTGATCGCTGCGCTCTGGTCAGCAAAGAGCATGGTTCGAAGATCAAGGCCAAAATCTCGATCGAGAACTGAAGCACATCTGTCGATGGCATCTCGGAACACCGGCTCTGCCAAGTCCAACTCGTGGCCCATCCCGGGATACTGGCTGCCCTGGCCACTGAACAAAAACGCAACAGGCCGCGGGCCACCTGAATGCACTCTCGTTGTTACCTGCGCCTTATGCGGATCACGCAGGAGCGTGGCTGCTTCCGCAAAGGAACTAGCAACAACGGCGCGGCGGTGCGCGAATTCGCTCCGTCCAACCTGCAATGTCCAGGCGATATCTGCGAGCGTCGCCGTTGGGCCGCTGCTCAGATGATCGGCCAGCCGGCTGGTGGCTCGATCGAGGGCTGCGGGAGTTTTCGCCGAGAGCACAAGCAGCTGGTGATCGCGGTTTGGGGGCGTCGGAGAAACTTCGGGTGCCTCCTCCACGATGACATGCGCGTTGGTTCCGCCGATGCCGAAAGAGCTGACGCCCGCACGGCGCGGCACGCCGGCGGTATCCCAAGGGTTGCTCTTCGCGCTCGCGATGAACGGACTTTTGGCGAGGTGAAGCTCAGGATTGGGCGTCACAAAGTTGACCAGCGGAGGAATCACGCGATGTTGTAGGGCGAGCACCGTCTTGATCAGACTAGCGACGCCCGCCGCCGCATCGAGGTGACCCAGATTTGCCTTGAGCGAGCCCAGTCGGCAGAAGCCGACGTCGTCGGTAGAGGCACGGAAGGCGCCCGTCAGCGCCGCTATCTCGATCGGATCACCCAGGGAAGTCCCGGTGCCGTGCGCCTCTACATAGGAAATTTCTCGAGGCTCGATCCCGGCGAGAGTCTGCGCCGTGGCAATCACCTCGATCTGCCCATCGACACTGGGGGCGGTGTAGCCAGCCTTGGCGGCACCGTCGTTATTAATGGCGGCACCACGAATGATGGCATGAACCGTATCCCGATCGACCAGCGCCTCGGCGAGCCGCTTGAGAACGACGATCCCCGCGCCAGCGCCCCCTCGCGTCCCCCGGGCTTCGACGTCGAAAGGCCGGCAGTGACCGTCGGGTGAAAAGATCATGCCCTCTTCGTAGATGTAGCCGGAGCGCCCGGGAACGGTGATTGAGACCCCGCCTGCGAGGGCCAAATCGCATTCGCCCCTGTTAAGCGCCTGACACGCTGCGACAACCGCGACAAGCGAAGTCGAGCAAGCGGTCTGAATCGACATGCTCGGGCCACGTAAATCGAGCTTATAGGAGACCCGCGTGCACAGGAAATCTTTGTCGTTGCCGAGCATTAGCTGGTAGGGGCCGGCGCTGTTTACGAGCTTGGGATCGCGCAAGATCTGATGCAAATAGCTGTTCATGCTTGCGCCCGCGTAAACCCCGACCGCTAAGTCTGGGTCGCGGTTTGCGTATCCGGCATGCTCCAGCGCTTCGAAGGCGCATTCGAGAAAAACCCGGTGCTGCGGATCCATTATCTGCGCCTCACGGGGCGACACCCCAAAAAAGCCCGCATCAAAGCGGTCGTCGGCGTCAAGCGCCGTGTACTTGCGCACGTAACGGGGATGCGATCTGATCTCTTCTGGAATGGCCGCTGCGTCCAGCTCGGCGTCCGTCGGCACGTCCAGACACTCGACGCCGCCGGCAATATTGCGCCAGAACGCCTCCAGGTTGTCGGCGCCCGGGAATCGACCTGCAAGGCCAACGATGGCAATTGCGTGGGACGGCATCGGCTTAGCCATGGAGACGTTTCCTTACTCGCGCTTCGGCACGCCGCAGCGCGGCGTCCCCCCGTCCCGCCATCGACATCCGTTCGGCTTGGGCCGCCACCGTCGTGCGCTGAAACAGCTCGGCAAGAGCCATATCCGTCTCGAACTCCTGTTGGAGAGCCACGTGCAGCCGCACCACCAGCATCGAATGGCCACCGACGTCGAAGAAATTGTCATACAGCGACACGCGATCTAGGCGCAGCACCTTGCACCAAAGCTCGGCCACGCGCTGCTGCACAGGCGTCATCACGATATCCGCCGAAAGCCTCTGCGCAGAGCCACCTGTAGGCCTCGGGGCAGGAAGCGCGGCGCGATCCACCTTGCCGTTCGGCGTGAGCGGTAACGAGTTCAACAGCACGAACTCGGACGGAATCATGTAACTTGGCAAATGTGACTTAAGCTGGATCCGAGCGTCTTCCCGGTTCAAAG
>Ga0335080_10003831_pt1 | contig 15272 bp, 9 predicted proteins | sample Lox_Sample_34_FD_206720 | JGI IMG/M metagenome (GOLD analysis project Ga0335080, IMG submission 206720) | Soil microbial communities from Loxahatchee National Wildlife Refuge, Florida, United States - Lox_Sample_3.4 | ecosystem: Environmental > Terrestrial > Soil > Wetlands | place: USA: Florida... | reverse complement strand
CGCTCGGCGACCGCCTGGCAGGCGGCGTGGGCAAACTGATTGCCGCTGCCGATGACGAAGGCGTCGAAGGTGTAGCGGGGGTTGAGTTGGGCGGCGCCGTCCCAGTCGAACCTGCCTTGCGAGGAAGCCGCGAACTGCGCATTCGGACCGAGCGCCGAAAGACCACCGTTATGGCGGATAGGAGTGTTGGAAGGATCGTCCTCGGCGGTGACGAACTTCACGTCGTTGTAACCGAGGTTAAGGTTGTCGACGGCCTCCTGGATCAAATCGGCATACTTGTCTCCCACCAGCCGGAACTCGGCGGTGGGAACGCGCACAAAAAGCACTCCATTGCTGGTATGGCTGAAGCGAGTTGGTTTTAACCAGGTGTCGTAAGAATGGCGGTTGATTTTTTTTTCCAGCGCGTCAAGGATGCGCGCCCATGGGTTCGGAATGATGGCGGAACTGGCGACTGACATTTTATTAAGCACCTAAGCAAACGGTGAAAGGAATCTTATCTTGACAATATGAATGCTTCTTTATGACGGAGCGTTGTTTTTTCTGAAATCGCGTTGTCAGGTGAAATTCATTACGGGACGAACGGCATACTAGCACAAAAAAAATCGCTACGTCGGTGTCGTGGAACAAAAATCTTTTTTGCAAAGCGAATTTTGCATCGCGATTTCCGGGCGCTGTCAAGTGTCGAGAAACTAACTGCCGCAGAAAGAGTGCAACGAGCAAACTGCGATGCGCAAGGCTCGCTTCCAGGCGAATAGAACAGGAGCAATGCAGGACAGACCAAGTAGAAGCGGGCGCGGGCGCGCGACCGGCGGCTAGACCCGGCGATCCGATCTGGAAGGCTTGTAGCTTTCCGGATAGACGACGACCGAGCGCCGGCCGCCCTCGCCGTCACTCTCGGTGCGTAAATCTTTTTCTTCGCGCAGAGCGAGGTGGACAATGCGGCGCTCGCGGGACGACATGGGACCAAAGCGATACGGCTCGCCGGTGCGGCGGACTTTGTCGGCCGCGGTACGCGCGGCCATCTGAAGTTCCTCGATGCGCAGCGAACGAAAATTCTTGCAGTCGAACCAGATCTTCTCGTGCTCGTTGCCCTGAAGATGAAGAACTTCGAGAGCGAGCAGTTCGAAGGAGCGGAGCAATTCGCCTCCACGTTCGAGCAAGAGGGTGGAGTCGGGTCCGGCGAACTCGACCAGAATCTCGGGATGCTCCCAGTCACGGTTCTGAGCGATCGGCGGATCCACGGTGATGCGGTACTTCAGTTTGAACGCGCCATGGGTGATGATGGTTTGGAGGAATTCGCCAATCTGCTTGGCGGCGGCGACTTTATCGGTAATTGGCATAACTTCGGTTCCCAGTTCCCAGTTGTCAGTTCTGAATAACGCGGCCGTCCGTTGTTGCCGATGGCTGACGGCTACTTCTCTTTTTTTCTGGCGCGCTTGGCCATCATCTCGCGCATTTCACGACCGAGCGAGGTCTGATTCATCACGGCTTGCTGAGCGATTCCGATCAATTGTCCGGCGGCCCAATAGAGGCCGAGGCCGGAGGGCAGGTTCCAGGCCATGACGCCCAGCATGCCTGGCATCATGATGTTCATCATGCGCTGTTGGGCAGGGTCCATGCCAGCCTGTGGGGTCATGCGCTGCATGAGGAACATGGTGACGATGATCGCGACCGGCAGAATGTGCAGAGGATCGGCGGAAGACAGGTCATGAATCCAAAGCCAGGGTGCGTGGCGCAGATCGATGGCCACGGTCAACATGCGGTAATAAGGCCACAACAGAAAAAGGGGCAGCAGCATGGGCAGGCAGCCACCGACGGGATTGACGCCTTCCTTTTTATAGATGGCCGAAATCTCGGTGTTCATCTCGGCCTTGCGCGGGTCACGGAGGCTGTATTTTTTGTATTTTTCCTGAATGGATTTGATCTGCGGGGCGACGCGCTGCATCTTGAGCATGGACTTCATCTGGGTCAGGCGCAACGGCAGGATGGCGAGATTAATGACAAGCGTCTGGAAAAGAATGGCCCAGCCCCAGTTGGCGACGACGTGGTTATAGGTCCATTTGAGCCAGAGAAAGAGGGGGCGGGCGATGATGCCAAGCCAGCCAAAGTCGACTACGCCGCGTAAATCGGGCTCGGCGCCGGCAATGCCAGGGACGGAAACGGCTTCGAGGTCGACCAGGGCTTTGGGACCGACGTACAGACGCCCGCTGCTTGGGCCGTGGAGGTTACCGACGGCAGCGCCGAGCACATCGACCCTGTCGGTCTGATGCGCATTGGGGTCGGAGCCGGAGCGAGGGATCTCGATCTGGTTGCGCAGAGTAACCATGGCAGCGGCCTGCGGGTCGCGGGGCAGGAAAACCGCGGCGAAGTATTGCTCCGATATTCCGGCCCACTGGAATGGGCCGGGCTGGGTGGCGCCTCCGCTGATCTTCTTGATGGCGAGCCGCTCGATTTTGCTGTCGTCCTGATAGGCAATCTGGGCGGCCGAATAGGACGGCGCAGTGGACTCGCCGCCGAAACCGGAAGGCCACATCGGAAGGGCGGCGATCTGCGAGTCCTTTTGCTCGACCGACGTCTCAACCCCAACGACATAGCTGTGATCGAACTTGAACTTTTTGTGGACCGCGATCTCGGCGTCAGAGTATTCAAACGCGATCTCGGCGGGCGCCGTTGCGCTGGAGGCGGTCACAACATAAAGGACCGAATTTAACTTGTTGCGCAACGTTTCGTCGTAAGTCCAGAGGGAAAGCGGATAGCCGTATTTTGCGGAGGAGGTCTGATTTACCAGGTCGAGGGGGCGGCCGTTGGGAACATCCTTGAATTTTTTCAAGACCCACGATTTGACCTGAGCGCCACGATTGGTGAAGACGATGCGATAGAGGCCGTTTTCAACGATGGTTTCGGATTCCGCGGAGGCTTGCTTGAAACTGAGGGGCGCGGTGGGGGTCTTCTGTTGCACGGTGGCGGGCGCTCGAGCGATGCCCGTCGAAGCGGAGGCAGGCGCCGTGGCCGAGAGCGGCTGGGCGGCCGGAGGTTGCGGACTGGCGGGCGGTTGCGGCCCATACTTTTTCAGGAAGGGCTGGAACAGCATAATGACCAGGAACGTCAACGCGAAGACAAGTAGCAGCTTGCGCTCCATGCCGGGTTCTTGCTGAGGATTGTTATATTCGGGCAAAGGATGTTCTCAGTTGCTAGTTCTCAGTTGCGCCTCCAACCACCATGGGAGGAACGGACCTGACCACCGGATCATGGCCGCCTTTAACAAAAGGGAGGCAACGCAACAGGCGTCCGGCGGCCATCAGGCCTCCACGCATAAGTCCGAAACGGTCGATTGCTTCCATCGCGTACTCGCTACAAGTTGGAACGTAGCGGCAAGACGGCGGAAAGGCCGGGGAGATCCAGCGTTTGTACATCTGCAAAACAACAATCGCGAAAGATCTCATGATTTTATTTGTCTCAGCAATCAACACTTAGCTTTCTTGGCGATGGCGCGGGCAATCACGTCAAACGCCCGGCCGACCTCTTCAAGAATCGATGCAAACTGCCGCGTGAGCACAGACTTCCTGGGATTGATGACGACATCAACACCGTCGAGCAGCACGGAACGCCGCACGGCCTCTCGCAGGCGGCGCTTGATGCGGTTGCGTTCGACCGCGCCGCCCAGCGCGCGGCCCACCGTAAATCCGACGCGGGCGTTGTTCCGCGGCACAGAGCCCGCCAGCCGCACCAAATAGAAAACCGTCATGTGCGGGGAAAAGTGGCGACGGCCCTGCTTGTAGACTCGTTCAAAATCGGAGTGCTTCAGCAGCCGGCCGGCACGCGCAACGCCGGTACCCGCATCTGGCGCTGGCCGCCCTCCACCCGGGCCGGGAGTACCGGCGCTCGCAGCATCACAATCCTGCATGATAGTTATCGAAAGTGACGGTTATTCTCCGTCTTGAGAACTACTCGCGGAAGCCCGGCTTCACGGAGATGCGTTTGCGCCCTTTGGCCCGGCGGCGCGACAGCACTTTGGCTCCGCTCTTGGTCTTCATACGAGTCCGGAAGCCGTGCTTTTTCGAGCGCTTGCGCCGGTTGGGTTGAAATGTACGTTTCGGCATGAAAAATCGTTGCTCCTGATCGAATCGACTGGCTTAAGGCAAATGGGAAGTATAAATGAGGCGGAGCGGGGGCGGCAAACGCGGGCTGGGGCGCGCGAGGTGAATATACTTCCATCATGCAGATGAATGGATTCGGTTTCGCGACGACAGACTGGAGGATGATAGCGCCGACCGAGCACGCCGGCGAGACGGGCACGGCATTCTGGAGGACACAGAACTTCGGGGAGATCCGAGTACGCATGGTGGAGTATTCGGCCGGATATAAAGCCGATCACTGGTGCACGAAGGGGCATGTGATTCTCGTCGTTGATGGTGAATTGGAGACGGAGATTGCCGACGGCCGGAGATTCAGTTTGAAGGCGGGACAAAGTTACCAGGCGCCGGAGGGCGAGCCGGGACACCGGTCGTCGACACGAACCGGGGCGCGGCTGTTTATTGTGGACTGAGACTGACTTGGGGCCAAGTTTGCGGTTGCGTTTTGGAATCTGGTTGACCATCGCCTATGAACCTCGATGACACGATTGTTGCGGTCGCGACTCCGGCGGGACGGGGAGGGATCGGGGTGGTGCGGGTGGCAGGGCCGGAAGCACGGGCAATTGTGGCGCCGATGCTGCGCCTGAAGCATGAACTGGAGCCGGGGCGGGCGGCGTTTGGGGAACTGGTGGAACCGGATGCGGCGCGAGATTCGATGGTTGCCGGGCGGGCCGGGGCGGTTGCCCCACAGGAGCAGCGGGCTGACGAGGAGCGCATCGACGAAGTCGTAGTCACCTATTTCCAGAAGCCTCATTCCTACACGACCGACGACATCGTAGAGATCTCCGCGCATGGGTCGCCGGTCGTGCTGCATCACATCGTGGAACTGGCGCTTGCGCGGGGGGCGCGCCTAGCCGAGCCGGGAGAGTTCACGATGCGCGCCTTTTTGAATGGACGGCTCGACCTTGCGCAAGCCGAGGCGGTGCGGGACCTGATTGAATCGCGGACACTGTTCCAGGCCAAAATCGCCGCGCAACAGCTTGATGGATCGCTATCAAAGCGCCTGAAGCCGATCAAGCAGAAGCTGGTGGAACTGATTGCGCTGCTCGAAGCGGGCATCGACTTTGCAGAAGACGATATTGCCGTGGCAGCGGACCCGGCGATCCTGAAGCAGATCGATGACGTGCGGACGCCGCTCGCGCTGCTGAGCGAGAGTTTTGCCTATGGAAAACTCGTGCATGAAGGCATGACTCTCGCGATCGTGGGCCGGCCGAATGTAGGAAAGTCCAGCCTTTTTAACCGTCTTGTGGAGCGAGAGCGCGCGATCGTGACTGCGCATCCGGGTACGACTCGTGACCTGGTCACGGAGAACGTCGCGATCGACGGCATTCCGGTGCGCCTGGTGGATACGGCCGGCATCCGCCGCGCACTCGATGAGGCGGAGAGCATCGGCATCCGGAAATCAATGGAGGCGCTGGCGGAAGCCGACCTGGTACTGGTGGTGGTGGACGCATCGCAAGCGATGGGCGACGAAGACCGCGAACTTCTGGCGCAGGTGGAGGCGCGAGCGTCGATCATCGTGGCCAACAAGTGCGACCGGAGGAGCGCTCAATTCGCGATTCCGGCGTCCGCGCTCTCAACGGTCCAGACCTCTGCGCTCAGCGGCGAGGGCATTGCGGGTTTGCGTTCGTTGATCCGGGATCGAATGGGCGGTCAAGGCCGTCCCGAATCGGAGAGCGGCTTGCTAACGAGCGTGCGGCATCACACACTGGTCAGCGATGCGCTTGCCGGATTGAGGGCAGCCGCCAATGCGGTGGCCAGCCGGGTACCGCACGAGATGCTGCTTCTGGACCTGTACAATGCACTGAGGGCCCTGGACGAGATCACGGGGGCCACTACCACCGAGGATGTCCTGAACCTGATTTTCGGAAGCTTCTGCATAGGAAAATAGTCCTGAGGCGGCCAAAACCCGCGTCCAGCGCAAGAAAGTGCACCGGAAGTGTACAAAGTTTCACCATGCGACGGCCGGCTGAAGCTGGGCTCTTAAAATCTGTTGACAGGCGCGCCATTCAATAGCAGACTCAGAAAACCGAGGCGCCCGGCGGGCGCCCGCGCGGTTCTGTTTGCTCCGGTTCATGATTTCCTTCCCCCGATAACCTACGGGCACGGCTGCGAGAGATCTGGCAAACAGCTGAGAGGATAACTATGAGAACAGGAATCACGAAATCGACCATGGCGTGTGTGATCGCGGTTATGTTGTTAGTAGCCGGGAGCACACTCGCCGGCGCCCAACAGAGCTGCCCAACTTCTCCCAACTATATTCCGGACTTCACTTCAAACCAGGGTTGCCTCACATTGAACAACAACGGCGCGGGGACGGGTTACCCGGGATTCTACCCCGCAGTGCCGCCACCGCCGCCGGGAGTGGCGACGGTGCTGCGTCTTACGCCCAACCAGGGCTTCTGGGCGGGCTCAGCCTGGTACAACACGCAGCAGCCGGTGGCCGGGGCTTTTTCGACCTCATTCACTTTTCAGCTAACGGGCGGTGTCTCGGGCAACGCCGACGGAATTGCGTTCGTTATTCAGAACTCACCCGCGGGAACGACGGCACTCGGCGATGACGGGTGCGGCATGGGTTTTGGCGACGACACCCTGGGGGGCTGCGCGCCGACGACTGGAGGCATCCCGAACAGTCTGGCGGTCGAGTTCAACAGTTTCCAGAACAGCGGTATTGATCCAAGCAACAGCGATGTCTCAATTCAGAACTGTTCCGGCACCGGCCCGAACAGCATCGACCCGGGCTGCAGGATTGCGGTTAACGATCTTACCCAACTGGCGAGCCCGATCAACATTGCGGACGGCAATGTCCATGCGGTAACCATCACCTATTCCGGGCCCGCCACAAAACTGCTGGATGTAATCCTGGACAACGTTGACTTGTTTCCCGGCGGCGTAGCTTTCGACCTGACCACGCTAGGCCTGGCGAACAGCAGTACGAGCGCGTGGGTGGGGTTCACGTCGGCAACGGGTGTGTTTTTCAACAACCAGGACGTCCTGACCTGGAAGTTCACGCCGCAAGCACAAACGGCTGTGGTTACAACAACCGGGACAAGCACCCTCTCGTTCCCGAACGCTTCCGGTAACACAGCCTACGCTTTCACGGCCGGCCTGACGGCACCCTACGCACAGCCGGTGGTGTCGGTGCAGCCGATTCCGATGACGGCGGCAGCCTGCGACGCTCTGGTACAGAAGAACTTCTGGCCCGCTCGCTGCTTCGTTTATCAGAACGCGGAAAATACGGGCATGGATTCGGCAGTGATGTTTGCAGTGACATGTCCGAATTCTCCGAACGGGGTGTGCAACAACAACGACACGTTCTTTGCAAATCTCGGCACCAACTTCAACCTGCTGTATTCGGATAACCCGTTCCTGTTCTACCCGGGACTGCTCGGGCCACTGAACCCATTCCCTGGCTGGCTGAAAGGCGCGGGACCAAATGCTGCGAACCCGTGCCAGCCTCCGTCGTCGGGTCCGCTGTTCACGAGCAACCAGATTGCGTCGTTCTCGATCACGGGCGATCCGGGCGGGAAAACCACCGGTGGAAGCGGAGGCACTGGTTCGTGCTGGGTGGCAACCTATGACACTCCGGGCGAACTGTGGCCAGGAATTAACATCACTTCTCCCAAGAACACCACTTACACGAAGGGCCAGAATGTTCCGGCGAGCTACGCCTGCAACAATCCGGTCACGTCGAAGCCGACCAGCAGTCCAACCGGTCCTTATCTCGTCGCGGCGACCTGCACCCAGTATTCGGGCACGCAGACTTCCTGCACAACCTCGGCGAGCGGGATCTCATGTACTGGGACGGTGGATACTTCGTCGAAGGGACTGCACACGTTCCTGGTGGTGTCGACCGACTCCGGCGGCAACCAGAACGCGAATTTGGTTGTGTACAACGTCAAGTAAGAAAGTGTCGATTGGCAGGCACCTGCCAGTCAGAACAGCGGTCAAAAACAGCGAAAGGCGCTCTGTCCGGGCGCCTTTCGTTATTTTTGTCTCTGAATGTGGTACTGCCGGATCAACTCTTGGCCGCGGTCCCGCGGCTGGAGTCGTCGTAAATTGCCTTAAGGTCCGACCTCTGCAACAGCTTCTCGGCCCCCGGATCTTTTTTCATGGCTTCCAGAAGCCGCAAGACCTCACGATAGTGGTCCTGAGCATCGGCAGAGTCGCCGGACTCCCGCGCGATGGAGGCCAGGAGATAATGGGCGCGGGCGCTCAGCGCCTGCATTCCAAGTTTGTCGGCCAGTGCGAGGGCCCGCTCCAGTTCCTGGCGGGCCTGGGAGCGATCGCGGCCCTGCATCATGGCTTCCGCCATGAAAATGGAGCATTCGACCGAAGTGAATTTCAGGCCCAGTTCGTCCGCCTGCTGGATCAACTGCCGAAGGCCGGCAATGGCCTCCTTGCTCCGCTTCTCCTGCACCTGGAGTTTGGCGACATTGGCTTTCGCAATCAGGATCTTGTCCGGTTCCTTGCTGCGGGTGGCGGCCTGCAGCTCTTCGGCATAAGAGGCCTGGGCGGATTTCAAATCTCCGCGGTAGAAAGAAGCGTCGCCCTGGAATCCCAACGTGAGAGCCATCATGCTATCCGACTTCAATTCACGCGAAAGATTGAGAGCCGATTCAAGATCGTTCCTGGCCTCGTCTCCGCGCCCGGCGAGGATGAGCGCTTCCGCGGAGCTCCCCAAGACCTGAGCAGTCCAGTAAGTTTTATCCTGAATGTCACGGAACGTCTTGAGGGCTTGCTGTTCGGAATTAATGGCCGCGCCGTAACGTCCCTGATAGGCAAACAAGGTGCCGAGGGAATAAGACTCGACCGCGGCGCCGCGGGCGTCGTTCATGCTGCGGCGCAAGTCGAGAGCCCGCAAGTAATACGAGATGGCCTGTTCGTACTGGCCCATATCGGCATAAGTTTCGCCGAGATTGTGGACCGCTTCGACGATGTCCTGGGGCACTTTCGATTTTTCACGCAACTGAAGGACTTGCTGGTAATAAGTCAGGGAATCTTCGTACTGGCCCTTGTCGGCATAGACGGTGCCGATGTTGTTGAGGCAGATGGCCTGCATGCTTTCGTTGCCGAGATCACGCTGCAATTGCAATGCTTCCTTATACATTTTGAGCGCAGGGTCAAATTCGCTCCGGTCCTGGTGGAAATTTCCGAGATCAATGAGGGTGTCGCCGAGGCCGCGACGGTCGCCAATTTCGCGCCGGATTTGAAGCGCTTCTGCGAAATTGGACAAAGCGCCTTTCGGGTCGCCGAGAGACGCCTGGGCGCGGGCCATCTCGTTCAAGCTGAAAGCCAGACCACGCTTCTGGTCGATGGTCCGCCATATGGCGAGAGCCTGTTGCTCGCTGCGCAGAACCTCCTGAGGCTTGCTCAGCATGCGGTAGGCGACGGCCATCAAGTGCAGACTGGTTGCCTTCTGCTCCTGGTTTTCGACCTGCACAGCGAGGCTATAAGCACGATTGAGGGGATCGAAACTACCTTGCGGATTGCCGCTCTTGAGCTCGATCCGGCCGAGGTCGAGAGTGGCAGCCACATTTTTGGGGTTGGACGACAGGATCTGCTGGTAATAGTCGCGGGCCTTGGCAAGGTCGCCAGAATCCTGATAAAGACTGGCGAGTGCGGATTTCACATCCGAGTTGTCGGGAGAAACCCTGGCGAGATTACCGTAGGCTTGAATGGCTTCCGGGTAATTCTTCACGACCTGCAATTCGATGGCTGAAATCAGATACTTTTCCGCCTCCGGCAAATTCTGGCTGAGGCTTACCGCTTTCCTGGCGGCTTGTTCGGCCTCACTGTCATAGCCCAAACTGCCGTAGGCCTGGGCCAAGCGGGAAAAGGCCAACGCGAATGCGGGATCTTCTCTTGTGGCTGCCTCAAACTGTTTTCGGGCTTCAAGATTCTTTCCGCTGCGCAGGAACTCGACGCCCTGGTTGTAGTCGCGCAAAGCGGCAATCGACGGCGAAGCGGGCTGGAAAGAACTGGCCTTCAGTTCCTTCAGGACATTGTCGGGAAGGGAGAGTTTCTGACGGATGGAGTCGGCGAGCCGGTCGATCGCGCCGGGGATTTCCTTTTCGCCGGGCACGTCGATCTTCAAAGGAACAGAGGTCCCAGCCTTCATGTCCTGAAGTGTGGCGTCAATGCGAATCTGATCGCCGAATTTGGCGTACTGTCCCCAGACGACGCGGTCGGCGTTATTGAAGTCAGCCACGCGGCGAATGGTGGCCGGGTCGAGCACAGTGGTGGGCGAAATGCGCAGGTCTGTAAACGTCTGATGCAGACCGGCGGGGCTCACGGTCCGCAATTGGGACGACTGGCCAACGTCGGTGCTTAACATGTCGGCAAGACTGGAGCCCAGCCAGTCCAGATTCTGATCGCCCGACGCATTTCGGAATGGCAGAATTGCGAGCGACACCGGGCGCACTGCGGGAGCATGCACGCCGCCGGTGGACGCGCGAAAGAGACGATCGCGAAACGTGTACCCGGAGATGGCCAGAACAAGGGCGGTCAGAATTCCCGTTATCAGCGGCCAGGGAAGAGTCTGTCCCCACGGCTTAACGCTGGCGTCGAAATTGAGGGTACCGGCAGCCCTCTTGTCCTTCCAGGTATTCAAGTCCGCGAGGATGGCGGCCGCGCTCTGGTACCGCTGAGTCAAATCCCGTTCCAGACACTTGCTGACGATGCCGCTCAGGGCGCCGGGGATCTCCGCGTCAATGTCCGACACGGGGACGGCGCGCTCCTGCGTGCGTTTGATCAAGCTGGCGAGCGCACTCTCGGCGTGAAAGGGCGTCTGGCCGGTGAGCATTTCGTACAGGATCAAACCCAGCGCGAACAGGTCGGAGCGCTGGTCGAGCTCTTTGGCGAGCGCCTGTTCGGGCGACATATATTCCATGGTGCCGACGATTGCGCCGGTCTGGGTCATCCCGTCTCCGCCAAGCGTGCGGGCTAAACCGAAATCCATGACGAGGATCCGGCCTGTGCCATCCTGCATGATGTTCTGGGGTTTCAGGTCGCGGTGAATCACTCCAACGCTGTGGGCGGCATCGAGGGCCTGGCATACCTGCTGGATGATATCCACCGCTTCTTCGGGAGCGAATTTCTTCTTTTCCCTAATGAGAGCGCGAAGATCCCTGCCCTCGATGAACTCCATGGTGATGAACTTCACGCCGCCGGCTTCCGAGAGGTCGTAAATCCGGATGACATTGCGGTGGGTGACCTGGTGCGCGAGGCGCAACTCCTGCTTGAAACGCTCGAGAATGGAAGGGTTGGAAGCCAGTTCGGGGCGGATGACCTTGAGGGCTACAAAGCGATCGAGTTCACGGTCGGAAGCTTTATAGACCGCGCCCATGCCACCTTCGCCGAGGAGTTGCAGGATTTCATAGCGCCCCCCAAGCAGGTCTCCGATCTGCAGGACGGCGGCGCTGCCATAGAGACCGGAAATCTGGCTGGGTGAGGGTGGAGGAGTGCGCCGCGGCAGAGTCCCGGGCGCAATGGTAGCGTCGGCATCCAGCAAGGTGGCTTGCGAATCGGCAGAAGGGACTGCATCCTGTGAGGGGATGGGAACAGCGGTGGCCGAACTCTCGCCAGCAAAGGGCGTTCCCACGCCAGGCGCCCCTTGCTTGTTGGGGACAGGTTTCCCTTCCGGCCCTGAATCCGCTTCACCCATGATTCGACTCGAGAACTTCCCAACGAGCAACTCACCGCGCGGTGACGGACCACAACCGTGTTCTCGCGGTACTTGGGGAGAAGTATATACGATTGTCAGGCTTGTCAGGACCCTGGCCACGTTGCTTAAAGAGGCATCCAGAAGGCCGCACCGGGGCGGATTTGCACCCAATTTAGCCTGGCCCAAAAGCATGGGAGGGCGAAACTTCGGACGGCAGGGGTGGTCGTCCGCCACAATGAACCGAACTGTGACTATAATGCCCCACCATGGTTTTTCGGGACCGGTTCATGCGGGTTCCCCGGCATACCGTTGTCCCAGCCACAAGAGGTGATGCTGTTGTGGGGAACGCTCAAATGGAGATTGCCATGAAGGTTTTTTGGGCCTTGCTATCGTTGGTCACGCTATTGCCGGCCGTGTCGTTGGGGCAGGATGCAACCGGAAGAATTTTCGGAACCGTCTATGACCAACAGGGAGCCGTGATCCCCGCAGTGCGGATTACCGTCAGCAACACGGCGACGCACGACGCGCGGAGCGCAACGACCACGCAGTCGGGGACCTACCAGTTGCTGGCACTCCCAATTGGCACATATACGGTGACCGCCGAGCACAGCGGCTTCCGGACCGTGATCAGCGCCGATCAGAAGCTGCTGATCAACCAGGCCCTTCGCATTGATTTCAAAATGGAAGTCGGCGCCGAGAGCCAGACGGTCAATGTCGGGGCCGAGGCTGCGCCGGTTGAGACTGTGAACCCGACCCTGGGACAGTCCATCACGGGAAGAGTCCTTACCAACATGCCGCTCAATGGACGCGACATGCTCGACCTGGCGTTGCTGCAGCCGGGGGTTACGGAAAGCAACGACGACAACGAGGGCTCGGGCAATTACAGCATTGCGGGCGGACGCTCGGACTCCGTAACATTTTTGCTCGATGGGGGACTCAACAACGACTTGATCGATAACAGCAATGTGCTCGATCCGAATCCCGACGCCATCGCGGAATTCAAGATTCTGACCAGCGACTACACGGCGGAGTATGGACGCAACGGCGGGGGCGTGATCAGCGTGGTCACCAAGTCGGGTACGAACGAGTTGCACGGCAGCGCCTTCGAGTTTCTCAGGAACAGGGTTTTCGATGCCAACGACTATTTCAGCAAGCAGCAGGGGCTGCCGCGGCTCGACCTGAAGCGCAACCAGTTCGGGGGAACGCTGGGGGGCAAGATCATCAAAGACAAGGTTTTCTTTTTTGCCGCATACCAGGGCCAGCGGCAGGTAAAAGCGAATCCGATTATTGACGCGCCTGTCTACACGAACGATCAACTGAATGGCGACTTCTCCCATGCAGTTCCCTACGACGGAGTAGTTTGCACGCAAACGGCGGGATGCCCCGACCCGAATGTGGCGGCATTTCTGACGTTCAATCCATATTTCGCGACGTCGGCGGCGAATGCCGCGAATGCCATCATGGATCCCGCTAAAATCGACCCGATTGCCCAGAATTACATCGAGGCGGGCTTGATCCCGCACAACGCCACGGGCCTGCTTTCCACGTCGGAAAATGCAACCGATAACCGCAATGAATTGACCAGCAAGTTCGATTTCAATCTCAACGCCAAGAACAAGATCTCCGCGACGCTGGGCTACAACCACACCGGGGACCCATACGCTGGAACTCTGAACCCCGCCCCCTTCGCCAGCGTTCCCGGCTTTCCCAGCACGGACAAAAAGACCTACTACTTTCTGAACGTGGCCTACACCCGAATCTTTTCACCCGCCCTGCTCAATGAGTTTCACTTTGTGGCACACCGCACAAACTTCCTGGAGGATGAGCCGGGAAACAAATTGCCGACCGGTCCGGAACTGGGTATTCAGATCACTCCAGACATCGCCACCGGACCGACGAACCTGTACTTTGACAACGGTCTTTTCCTCGGTCCGAGCGAAAACGGCCCGACGCGATATATCGAAAACACGTTTTCGTGGACGGATTCCCTTACCTGGACACGCGGGACGCACAACTGGACATTTGGGGCGGGATTCTCGCCTTACCAGCAAAATCTGGTTTATGCCTATTACACCAACGGAGAGTTTGACTTTTATACGGGCGACATCAACACGAGCGTAGCTACGGGAAACGATTTTGCCGACTTTCTGCTGGGGGTGCCGGACGCCTATTTTCAAAACGCGCTGGCGCCCTCAAACATCCGGAGCAAAAGCACGTACGTGTTCGGCCAGGACGAGTGGCACATACGCAAGAACCTGGTACTGACGATCGGGCTACGCTACGAATACAACTCGCCCAAATTCGATACGGAAGGGCGCAGCTTCTCGGTGATTCCGGGAGTTCAATCGCGGCGATTTACCAATTCGCCAGTGGGCCTGGTATTTCCCGGCGATCCGGGCGCTCCGAAGGGAACGAACTTCCCGGACCGGAATAACTTCGCTCCGCGTTTCGGCTTTGCCTGGGATCCGGCGGGAAGCGGCAAGACGAGCATCCGCGGCGGTTTTGGCGTCTTCTACGACATCCTGAAGGGCGAAGACAATCTTCAGTTCAACGGGCAAGCGCCTTTCGTCGGGTCCGCCGGACTCTATTTCACATCGCCGAATTACCTGCCCAACTGCAAGAAAGGCAAAGGCTGCCCAGTGACGGCTCCTCTTACTTATATGAGCCAGCCGTTCCAAAATGCCTGCAACTTTGACGCGAACTTCAACTGCGTGAGTCTGGGCGTGCCGAACAGTTTTCCATCGACGCCGCCTTCGCCAGACATTTCCTTCCTGCCGTTCTTGCCGATCAATGTCAACGGGGCCATCTTTCTGGATGACCCACACCTGCGCACTCCCTATGTCTACCAATACAACCTGAGCGTCCAGCATAACTTTGTGGCGGACACGGTGCTGGAAACCAATTATGTGGGAAGCACAGGGCGGGGACTGACGTCGCTAAAAGACATCAACCCCACGGTGCTTGGCAGTTACAATCGCCTGCTGAACGGCTCGAGCCCGAATTGCGGGAGCTACAGTGGAGTGACTTGCTTTGGACCGTTGCCGGAATTCCAGAATGTATCCAACGCAAACTACAACGCGCTCGAAGTGAGCTTGACGCGGCAACCCAAGGCCTCGCCGATTGGGACGGTGTATTACACCTTCGCATATACCTATGCGCACAATCTCGACAATGCTTCCGGCTTCCAACAGAGGAATGCGCAGGTGCCGGCATACGACTCGAACTTCTTCCACGCCTCGGGAGATTCCGACACCCGCCACCGAATCAGCCTGAGCGGAGGATGGGACTTGCCTATCGATCGTGCCTGGGGAGCGGGGCCGAAGCGTCTTACCAAAGGGTGGAGCCTTTATCCCATTCTCACGTTTCGCACGGGTTTCCCGTACGACATTAACGCCCAATTGCCCGACGCCTACGATCCTCTCAACCCGGGCACTTCGGGCGCGGGTGATCCCCTGCTTTCGCACGTTGCGGTC
>Ga0335080_10003830_pt1 | contig 15273 bp, 12 predicted proteins | sample Lox_Sample_34_FD_206720 | JGI IMG/M metagenome (GOLD analysis project Ga0335080, IMG submission 206720) | Soil microbial communities from Loxahatchee National Wildlife Refuge, Florida, United States - Lox_Sample_3.4 | ecosystem: Environmental > Terrestrial > Soil > Wetlands | place: USA... | reverse complement strand
TGAGCCGGCGCACTTGCTGGCGCGCCGCGTCCTCGTCGAGCGGGACCAGCACTTGGCCGTCACCGGTGATCCGTTCGGGCACGGTGAGACGGTCGCGCCGGCGCACCAGCGGATAGCGCTGCCACGGGAGATCCTGGTAGTTGGAGAAGTTCAGCGGCTTCTTGTGGCGCGCGATGTGGAGGATGTCGCGGTAGCCCTGGGTGGTGATCATCCCGACCCGAGCGCCGTTGTGCTCGATCACGATGTTCGTCGCGATCGTGGTCCCGTGGAACACCTGGTCGAGGTCGCCGAGCGCGGCCCCGACCTCCCCGGTCAGCGCCTTGATCCCCTCGATCGTGCCCTTCGAGGGATCGTCGGGCGTCGTCGGAAGCTTGTGGATCTCGATCGTGCCGACCTCGTCGTCGACGTAGATCAGATCGGTGAAGGTGCCACCGACGTCCACTCCAAGGCGTTTCATATGGCTCTCCAGCTTCGCTCGATGGTGATCAGGCCAGGGATCCGCGCCACCTCGCTCACGGCAGCACGACGATCTTCCCGAAGAAGTCGCGGCTCTCCATCAGCTCCATTGCGGAGCGTGTCTCGGCGAGCGGGAAGGTGTGTGCCACGAGCGGCGCGATCTGTCCGCGGCCGGCCATCGCCAGCACCTTCTCGAGCTCCTCGCGCGAGTACACGAACGAGCCGATGATGGTGTGCTGGCCACGGAAGAACGGAATGATGTCGAACGGCACCACTTCGCCCGAGTGCCCGCCGCAGATGACCATGCGGCCGTCCTGGGCGAGCGAGCCGAGCCCGTCGGCGAAGCGCTCGCCGCCGACGTGCTCATACACGAGGTCGACTCCGCGACCGTCGGTCAGCTCGCGCACGCGTTCGGGGACGTTTTCCTTGGTGTAGTCGATGCCCTCGTCCATCCCGAATTCGCCCGCGCGGGCGAGCTTCTCGGCCGAGCTCGACGTTCCGATCACGTACGCGCCCGCCAGCTTTGCGAGCTGCACGGCGGCCGAGCCGATCCCGCTCGAGACCGAGTTGATCAGCACCGTCTCTCCGATCGACAGGTGGCCCCGTCCGAACAGCATGTGCCAGGAGGTCGCGAACGCGACCTGCAGCGCGGCGGCCTCGTTGTCCCCGATCCCGTCCGGAACGTGCACGAGTTGCTTGGGCGGTGCGATCACGTAGTCGGCCAGACCGCCGGGCCCCGCGACGCCGATGAACACATCGCCTCCGAGCAGGTAGGGCATCACCCGGTCACCGGCCTTGAAGCCGTCGTCGACGCCGTCGCCGACGGCATCGATCCGGCCGACGACCTCGAGCCCGAGGATGTGCGGGAACGTGATCTCGAACCGAGACGTACCGTCGCGGATGTCGCAATCGACGTGGTTCAGCGCGCACGCGTCCACCTTGATGCGGACGTGGCCTGGAGGTGGCTCGGGGTCGGGCACGTCCTCGTGACACAGAACGTCGAGACCGCCGAACTCGTGTATGCGGACCGCCTTCACCGGGTCGCCTCTCCTGTCTTCGTCATGGCTGATGCGTGCGGCGCTTCCCGCTTGCCGGCGATCCCGAGTCTTATGCCTGACATCACCCTTGTCAACCCCATCGGGTCGTCAGTGGCGACCGGCTCGACGATCGTGCGACGGTCGCTCGACCGAATCAAATCATCAGCAAATTCACGGGAAATACGCGGATCGCGGGGTGTTCCGGGGCCCGCCTCACGGCCCCTTCGCGAGTTGACAGCTGCTTATGTAGGACATATAAAGGGCGGCGACCGCGCCGATGAAGGAGAGCGATGTCCGCCGACGGGCCCACCGCGCCGAAGCAGTGGCGTGGACGCTTCTACGAAGACTTCGAGGTCGGGGACGTGTTCCGCAGCCGGGTCGGGCGGACGATCACCCGGGTCGACAATCAGTGGTTCACGCTGCTGACGCTGAACACCAACCAGGCGCACTTCAATTCGGTCTTCGCCGAGAACACGCGCTTTGGCCAGCCACTGGTCAACAGCACGTTCACGCTCTCCCTGGTGACCGGCCTCAGCGTTCCCGACACGAGCGAGAACGCGACCGCGAACCTCTCCTGGACCGACATCAAGCTGCCCAATCCGGTCTACGAGGGCGACACCCTTTGGGCAGAGAGCGAGGTGCTCGAATGCCGGGAGTCGAAGTCACGCCCGACGGTCGGGATCGTGGGGGTCCGGACGAGAGGCATCAACCAGCGGAGCGAGGTCGTGATCGAGTTCCGCCGGACGTTCATGGTGTACCGCCGCGACGCGCCGGAAGCCCGCGACAGCTTTCCGCACACCGACACGGAGTGGACCGTATGAGCTTCGTCGGTCCATCGGGCGCGGGGAGGGCGCGATGACCGCCGCGCAGCGCCTCGCCGCATTCGCCAGCGAGCTCGACCTCGCGCAGATCCCCGACCACGTGCGCGAAGCCGCCAAGCTGCACCTGCTGGACACCCTCGGCTGCGGCCTCGCGGCCCATGCGCTGGACACGGCGCCGGCCGCGCGCGAGGCCATGGCCGAGCTCGGCGGGATTGGCCCGTCGACCGCGATCGGGGTGCCGACGGGTCTGAGCGCGCATGACGCTGCGCTCGTCAACGGCGCCACCTGCCACGCGCTGGATTTCGACGACACCCATCCCGGCGCCGTCTCGCACGTCAGCGTCGCCGTCGCGCCCGCCGCGATCGCGACCGCCGAGGCGCTCGGTCTGAGCGGCGAGGATCTGCTCGTCGCACTCATCGCCGGCAACGAGCTGACCGCGCGGATCGGGCTCGCCGCCAGCGAGGATTTCCACGCCCGCGGCTTTCACCCAACCGCGGTCTGCGGCGTGTTTGGGGCGGCCGCCGCGGTGGCGCGGCTACGCGAACTGGACGCCACCGCCACGACCCGTGCGCTCGGGATCGCGGGGAGCCTCGCGGCCGGTCTGTTGGAGTTCCTCGCCGACGGATCCTCGACCAAGCGCCTCCATCCCGGCTTCGCCGCCCACGCGGGCGTTATCGCGGCGGCGCTCGCGGCGCACGGCGCGACCGGCCCGGCGACCGTGCTGGAGGGCCGGTTCGGCGTGTACCGGGCGTTCCTCGGGCGCGACGACGTCGACATCGAGGCGCAGCTCGACGATCTCGGGACGCGATGGGAGACGCCGAGGATCGCGTTCAAGCCCTACCCGGCGTGCCACTACGTGCACGCGCCGCTCGACGCGACGGTCGCGGCGATGTCGGAGGAGGGTCTCGAGGTCGACGCGATCGACGAGCTCGTGCTGGTCAGTCCGCCGGCGGGTGTGCCGATGGTGCTCGAGCCGGCGGAGGCCAAGGCCCGGCCCCGGAGCGAGTACGAGGCCAAGTTCTCGCTCCCGTACTCGGTCGCGTCTTACCTCGTCCGTGGGCCGGTCGACGTGATGAGCTACACCGACGAAGCGATCGGCGACGAGCAGGTGCTCGAGCTGGCCGGGCGGGTTCGTTACGAGGTCAAGGACTACGACACCGCCGGCCGCGCCTTCCCGGGCGGGGTCCGGATTCGCACCCGGGACGGACGCGTCGTGGAGCGCGAACTGCGCCACCAGCGAGGCGACGCCGAGAACCCCATGAGCGACGCGGAGGTGCTCGACAAGTTCGCGGCCAACGCGTCACTCGCGCTCGAGGACTCCGATCGCGAGACCTTGACCGCGGCCGTCGTGGCGCTCGACCGGCAACCCGACCTGTCCGCGCTGCGCTTGCTCGCGGGTGCGCGGCGACGGGTCCCGGCGTGACCGACACACGCGTTTCGCCGGCCGAGCGCCAGGAGATCCTGCGCACGATCCGGGAGTTCGTCGATCGGGACGTCGCGCCCAATGTCTCGCGCTACGAGCACGCCGACGAGTTCCCGTACCCGCTCGTCGAGACGATGAGGGAGATCGGGCTGTTCGGGACCACGATCCCGGAGGAGTACGGCGGCCTCGGTCTCGATCTCACCACCTACGCTCTGATCGTCAAGGAGCTGTCGCGAGGCTGGATCTCGCTCTCCGGCGTGATCAACACGCACTTCATCGCCTCGTTCATGCTGACGAGCTTCGGGACCGACGAGCAGAAGGAGGAGCTCCTCCCCCGGATGGCGCGCGGCGAGTTGCGCAGCGCCTTCTCGATGACCGAGCCGCACGCGGGCTCCGACGTGCAGGCGATCCGCACCCGGGCGGTCCGCGACGGCGAGGACTACGTCATCAACGGGCAGAAGATGTGGGTCACCAACGGATTGCGCGCCGGGCTCCTGATGCTGCTGGCGGTCACCGATCCGTCGGCGCAACCCAGGCACCGCGGGATGACGGCGTTCGTCGTCACCAAGGAGCCGGAGGTCGCGCAGATGCCCGGATTGACGATCCCGCCACCGCTGAAGAAGCTGGGTTACAAGGGGGTCGAGTCGACCGAGCTCGTGTTCGACGGCTTTCGCGTTCCCGCCTCGAGCGTGCTCGGCGGGGAGAGCTGCGTCGGTCAGGGTTTTCGCCAGTTCATGGCCGGGATCGAGCTCGGGCGCGTCAACATCGCGGCGCGCGCGCTGGGCATCGCGCAGTCGGCGTTCGAGAACTCGATCCGCTACGCCCAGGAGCGCGAGGCGTTCGGCAAGCCGATCGCCAACCACCAGCTCATCCAGGCCAAGCTCGCCCAGATGGCGACGAAGATCAGGGCCGCCGAGCTGCTGATGGTCGACGCAGCCGAAATGAAGGACTCCGGCGAGCGAGCCGATCTCGAAGCGGGCATGGCGAAGCTGTTCGCGACCGAGATCGCGGAGGAGGTTGCGCTCGACGCGATGCGGATTCACGGCGGTTACGGCTATTCCCAGGAGTATCCGATCGAGCGCCTGTACCGGGACGCGCCGCTGCTCTTGATCGGCGAGGGATCGAACGAGATACAGCAGCTGATCATCGCCCGCCGGCTGCTCGAGCGCCATCGGGCCGGCCCCGCGCCCGGAGCGTGACGGCGACGACGGCGCGCTGACGGTTGCCCGTGTCTGAACCAGTCCCCATACTCACGCCATGAGCGACGATCAGAACGGAGCCGCACAGGGCGTCGGCGGCGCTCCGGTCCAACGCGTACGCAAGGCGTACGAGCAGGTTCACGACCAGCTGCGCGACCTGATCATGACCGGCGGGCTGGCGCGCGGCCAGCGCCTTCCCAACGAAGCCGTCCTCGCGCGGCAGTTCGGGGTCAGCCGGGGCACGGTGCGCGAAGCGCTCCGCGTGCTTGCTGCCGAGAGCCTGATCCGCACGGCGAAGGGAGCCGGGGGGGGGAGCTTCGTGACCTTGCCGACGGTCGATCACATCTCCGAGTTCCTCAAGGCCAACATCACGCTGCTCAGCGAATCCCGCGACGTCTCCGCGGAGGAACTGCTCGAGGCGCGCGATCTCCTCGAGGGCTGGGCGGCCAGGGCGGCAGCGACACGGCGCACCGAGGACCACCTCGAGCGGCTGCGCGACTGCATCATCGACGACGAGGTCAAGCTCGGCAGCGAGGAGCAGTTCACGTACAACACCGCGTTTCACACCGGAGTGCTCGAAGCGGCTCAGAACACGCTGCTGTCCATCGCCGCACATCCTGTGTTCGCGGTGCTTCAGACCAACATGCGCCGCAGCGAGATCCGCCGCGACACGCTCCACCGGGTCAACGAAGATCATCGGGCGATCCTCGAAGCGATCGAGCGCCGCGACGCCGACGAGGCCGAGCGCCAGATGCGGAGCCACGTCGACTTCCTGCGCGGGACATACGTCAAGCTCTGGACGCACCACGGCCACAACTCAAGCGACGAGTGACGCCGGCCTGACATGCGCGTCGACGTCATCGGACTCGGACGGATGGGGCTGCCGATCAGCGCGCGACTGCTCGCCGCCGGCCACGAGCTCGTCGTGCACGACGTCTCGCCCGACGCCGTGGCCCGCGCGGTGGCCGCGGGCGCCCGCGCCGCGCCCGGCCCGGAGGGTCACCCGCCCGCCGAGGTGACGATCACGAGCCTGCCGACCCCCGCCGCCGTCGAGCAGGTACTGCTCGACGACGGTGGCGTGATCGAGCGGGCCACGGAGGGCGTGATCGTGATCGACACCAGCACGAGCTCGCCGGCGCTCGCGCGGCGGATCGCCGAGATCGGCGAGCGCAAGGGCATTGCCGTACTCGACGCTCCGGTCAGCGGCGGCCCCGGCGGCGCGCGCGCCGGGACGCTGGCGATCATGGTCGGGGGCGACCGCGGCGCCTTCGCCCGAGCCTCGGGCGTCCTCGAGGCGTTCGGCAGCGTCATACGCCACATGGGCCCCGCGGGGGCCGGACAGGCGACGAAGCTCACCAACAACCTGCTCGCCGCCACGCACATGGCCGTGCTCGGTGAGGCGGTCGCGTTCGCGCGCCGCGAAGGACTCGACCCGGCCGCGGTTTACGAGGTCGTGTCCAGCGGCACCGGCGACTCCCGCGTCCTGCGCAACCGATACCCGGTCGTCGGCGTGCTGGAGCACGCTCCTGCGAGCAACGACTGGGCGCCGCTGTTCCCCGTCGACCTGCTCATCAAGGACGTCGGACTCGCCGTCGGAGCGGCCGCCGAGCACGGCCTCGAGCTTCCGTTGACGACGCTCGCGCTCGAGCGTTACGAGGCCGCGCGGGAGGCCGGATTCGGTCAGCTCGACTACTCGGCCGTGGCGCGGCTGTTCGGCGAATAGCCCGGCTCAGTCCTCAGTACGAACGAGGCAGCCCAAGCACGTTCTGCGCCAGGTACGCCAGCACCATGTTCGTGCTGACCGGCGCGACCTGGTAGAGCCGCGTCTCGCGGAACTTTCGCTCCACGTCGTACTCCCTTGCAAAGCCGACGCCGCCGTGCACGTCCAGGCAGACGTTCGCGGCCTGCCACGACGCGTCGGCGCACAGGAGCTTGGCCATGTTCGCCTCGGCTGCGCTGCGTTCGCCCTGGTCGTACAGCTCGCTCGCCCGCCGGCGCATCAGATCGGCGGCTTCGAGGCGCGCGTGAGCCCACGCGATCGGAAACGCGACGCCCTGGTTCTGTCCGATCGGACGGCCGAACACGACGCGCTCCCGCGCATGTGCGACGGCTCTGTCGATGAACCAGCGCCCGTCGCCGATGCACTCCGCGGCGATCAGGATCCGCTCTGCGTTCATGCCGTCGAGGATGTAGCGAAATCCCATTCCCTCCTCGCCGATGAGGTTCGCAGCCGGGACCTCGAGTCCCTCGATGAACACCTCGTTGGTGTTGTGGTTGAGCATCGTCTCGATCGGGACGATCCGGACGCTGTCGCCCGCCTCCCGCAGATCGACCAGGAACGTCGAGAGGCCGAACCACCGCCGCTCGTCATCGGGCGCCGAAGTCCGGGCGAGCAGGAGCATCAGGTCGCTCTGGGCAGCGCGCGAGGTCCAGATCTTCTGGCCGTCGATCACATAACGATCGCCGGCCCGCCGGGCGCGGGTGCGGATCGATGTCGTGTCGAGCCCGGCATCGGGCTCGGTGACCCCGAACGCCTGCAGGCGCAGTTCACCCGCGGCGATCCCCGGCAGGTATCGCTCCTTCTGCTCCTCGGAGCCGTGGCGCAGCAGCGTCCCCATCACGTACATCTGCGCGTGGCAGGCGCCCGCGTTCGCACCTGACCGGTTCACCTCTACGAGGATGATCGCGGCGTCGCCGAGGCCGAGGCCGGCGCCGCCGTAGTCCGGCGGGATCAGCGCCGCCAGCCAGCCCGCGGCGGTCAGCGCGGCCACGAACTCCTCCGGATAGGCCTCGCGCCGGTCGACGTCGCGCCAGTACTCACCGGGGAAGCGGGCGCACAGATCTCGCACCGCACTGCGGATCTCCTCGTGGCTGATCTCACCGATCTCGTTGATGTCGGACATCCTAATCGGCGGTCCGCGGCAAGCGTTTTCAACGGGTTTCCGCTTCGCCAAGTCATGGTGGGGGTTCGCTCGACGATGTCGGACACTGGACGAGGAACTCTCGGAAGCCATAGGCTTGCCGCATGCTGCGGCTTGGCATCGACGTGGGCGGCACGTTCACCGACCTGTTGCTCCACGAGAGCGACGGAGACCGCCTGTGGCTGGCCAAGACGCCAAGCACGCCGGCCGATCAATCGGTCGGGGTGCTCGAGGGCACGCGCATCATCGGTGAGATGGCGGGCATCTCACCTGAGCGCCTGCGGGCGATCCTGCACGGCACGACGGTCGCGACCAACGCCGTGCTCGAGGGGCGCGGCGCGCGCGTCGGGCTGATCGTCACCGAGGGCTTCCGCTCGATCCTGCACCTGGCCGAGGCATGGACGCCGGGGCCGCTGTTCGGCTGGATGATCTACGAGAAGCCTGAGCCGATCGTCGACTTCGAGGACACTCGCGAGGTGCCGGGACGGATCGCGGCGGATGGGACGGTCGTCCGCGAGCTCGACCTCGACGCCGTGCGGATGGCGATTCGGGAGCTGCGCGCGGCGGGCGTGGAGGCGCTCACCGTCTCGCTCATGCATTCCTACGTCAACCCCCAGCACGAGCACGCCGTGCGCGCGGTCGCAGAGGAGGAGGCCCCCGCGCTCCCGATCTCACTGTCATGCGAGGTGATGCCCGAGTTTCGCGAGTACGAGCGCGCCGTCACCACCGCGATGAACGCCTACGTCTCCCCCGCGCTCGACCACTACCTCTCGCGCCTGCGCGCCGGGCTCGATCAGGCCCGGGCGGGCGCCGAGCTCCAGGTGGTTCGGTCGGACGGCGGGCTGATGAGCCTCGACTCGGCGCGCTCATTACCCGTACATACCGTGCTGTCGGGACCCGCTGGCGGCGTCAAGGGCGCGTCGTTCATCGCCGCGCACGCGGGTTGGGAGCGGATTCTCACCTTCGACATGGGCGGCACTTCGACCGACGTGGCCACCTGCTTCGCCGGCGAGCCGACGATCACCCGCGAGACGACGGTTGGCGAGTTCCCCGTACGCGCCCCGTCGGTGGAGGTCGAGAGCATCGGCGCCGGCGGCGGCTCGATCGCTTATGTCGCCGAGGTGACCGGCGCGCTGCGCGTCGGCCCCGAGAGCGCGGGCGCCGACCCGGGACCGGCTTGCTACGGACAGGGCGGCACGCAGGCGACGGTGACCGACGCGAACGTCGTACTCGGCCATCTCCCGCCCCGGTTGCTCGGCGGTCAGATGCAGCTCGACGTCGAGGCGGCCCACGCCGCGGTCGGCGCGCTGGGCGACAAGCTTGGCCTCGACGTGCACGCTGCCGCGGCCGGGATCATCGACATCGTCAACGAGAGCATGCTCGGAGCCCTCCGGGTCGTGACCGTCCAGAAGGGACTCGCCCCCACTGACTTCGCCCTCGTCTCGTTCGGCGGCGCCGGTGGCCTGCACGCCAACGCGCTCGCCTCGCTGCTCGGCTGCTTCCCGGTGATCGTCCCGCCGGAATCGGGCGTCCTCTCCGCGCTCGGGTTTGTCGTGTCAGAAATCAAGAACGAGTTCAGCCAGACGGTCATTCGCGACGCCGAGGCGACAAGCGGCGACGAGCTGCGCGAACGACTGGGAGGACTCGCCGACCAGGGCGAGCGCTGGCTCCAGGCCGAGGGAGTCGCCCCGGAGGACCGGTCCGTCGACTACGTCATCGAGATGCGCTACCAGCGCCAGGGCTTCGAGATCCCGGTCTCCGTGACCGCGGACGAGCTCGCGACGCTGACCGTTGCGGACCTGTCGGAGCGCTTCAATGCTCTCCACCACCGGCTCTACGGCTTCGGACTCGAGGGCGGCGCCGAGCTCGTCAACCTCAGGGCGGTGGCCAGAGGTCGCGTCCCGTTGCCACAGATCGCGCCGCATGATCCCGGGCCCGCCGACCCCTCCCCGGCCCAGGCCGGGACTCACACGGCGTGGAGCGACGGCGAGCCGGTCGAGGTGCCCACCTACGCCCGGAGCGAACTGCGTGCCGGGATGCGGATTCCCGGCTATGCGATCGTGGAGCAATACGACGCGACGACCATCGTGCTCCCGGGGCACGTCGCGACCGTCGACCCGTGGCTGAACCTGCTGATTGCGCCGGAGGCTGCATGACCACCACCCAGGTCGACCCGATCACCCTGGACCTGATCGAGAACGCGTTGCTCAACGCGCGCTTCGAGATGGACGAGGTCGTCAGGCGCGCGGCGATGTCGCCGACGATCCGGGTCCAGCACGACGAGTTTCCGATGATCTGCAACCGCCGCGGGCAGATGGTCGTCGGTCAATTCGGCTCCTACATCCCCGAGGTGATCGATCGGTTCGGCGGGGACATCGCCCAGGGCGACGTGATCCTGCTCAACGACCCGTATCTCTGCAAGGGCTCCATCTCACACTGCAACGACTGGCTCGTGATCGTTCCGATCTTCCACGAGGGCGAGCACGTCGGCTTCTCCTCGATGTTCGGTCACATGATGGACGTCGGCGGCAAGGTCCCGGGCAGCCAGGTCAACGAGGCGCTGTCGATCTGGGAAGAGGGTCTGCGCATTCCGCCGGTGAAGATCATCGAGCGCGGCGCGCTCAACGAGACCGCGCTCGCGATCATCCTCAACAACACGCGCACGCCCGAGACCAACCGCAGCGATCTGATGGCGCTGATCGGAGGCTGCCGGGCCGCGGAACGCCGGGTGCTCGAGATCTGCCGGCGGTTCGGCGCCGACACCTACGCCGCCGCGTGCGAGGCGCTGCTCGCGCGCACTCGCGATGCGGTCGCGCTGCTGATCCGCCAGTACATCCCGGAGGAGAAGGTCAGCTTCACCGACTGGGTCGACGACGACGGTCTCGGCAACGGACCCTTCAAGATGGTTCTGACGCTGTGGCGCGAGGGCGACGTCTGCCATGCCGACTGGACGGGCACCGACGACCAGGCTCCCGGCTCGATCAACTTCCACATCAACGAGGGCCTGTGCAAGCTGTTCTTCGGGATCTACATGATCATGGCCTTCGATCCGCAGATCCTGTTCAACGACGGCCTGTATGACGTGTTCGAAATCACGTTGCCCGAGGGCTCGCTGCTGAACCCGCGGTTCCCCGCCCCACTTTCGAACCGCCTGAACGTGCATACGCGCTTCTTCGACTGCCAGAGCGGCGCGCTCGGTCAGCGCTCGCCCGACCTGTCGATGGCCGCCGGGTACGGGACGAGCCCGGTGTTCGTGTTTGCCGGCACCGACGACCAGGGTCGGTACTTCCAGTTCGTCGAACTGCTCTTCGGTGGGATTCCGGGCCGTCCGATTGGCGACGGCCTGGATGGGCACTCCTGGTGGCCGATGTTCCGCACCACGCCGGCCGAGTACACCGAGAGCTACTACCCCGTGCGGATCGAGCACTACATCCCCGTCCAGGACTCGGGCGGCGCGGGGCTTCACCGCGGCGGCACCGCGATCGAGAAGCTGTACGTGTTCACGGGCCCCGGCGAGTTCACGGTCCACGACGACCGCGCGCTGATCAGCCCGTGGGGGATCGGTGGCGGCCGCGCCGGCGGGCGCAGCTCGAAGACGCTGATCAAGGCGTCGGGCGAGACGGTCGAGCTGCCGTCGAAGGTCGACGCGTACCCGGTGGCGGCCGGAGACCGGCTGGTGTTCAGGACAGCCGGCGCGGGAGGCTGGGGGGATCCGCTCGAACGTCCCGAGGACAAGGTCGTACGCGACGTCCGCCGCGGTCTCGTCTCGGCCGAGTCCGCCGAGCGCGATTACGGAGTGGTGATCGTCGACGGCGAGGTCGACCACGACGCCACCGTGGCGCGGCGCGAGGCGATCCGGCTGGAGCGCGGCGAGCCCTCGCAGTTCGACTTCGGCGAGATTCCGGTCGCGGCTACGTCGCCGTAGGCGCTACTTCCCCCGGAAATAGTCATGGGTTGGGGGGTGTTGTTCCGTCCGGGCTGACCTCGATGATTTGTCCTGCAATTGCCGGCTTTCGAGTAACCGTTCAGTCGTCGGGGCCTGGGGCAGGGATTCCTTGTTGGTGCAGCGAATCTTGCGGGCATGGATCGTGCCGAGGCGGAGGCGATCTATGACGCCGGCCGGGAGGTGTGTGTCGAGTTCATTCTCGAGTTGGCTGCGCGGGTGGAGCAGCACGAGGAGCGGCTTGCGCGGTTAGAGGCCCAGCTGCGTCAGGACTCGCGGACGAGTTCCAGACCGCCGTCTCAGGATCCGCCGAAGACGCGGGCGCAGCGGCGGGCGGAGGCGCGCGCGAAGGCGAAGGAGTTGATGCGTCGGGAGGGTGGGCAGCGTCAGGCGGGCGGCCAGCCGGGCCACGGGGGCGCGGGTCGCGAGTTGCGGCCTGAGGATCAGATCGATGAGATCGTCGATCACTACCCGGATGCGTGCGGCGGGTGCGGCCGCGAGTTCACGGCCGGGGAGCGGCGCCCGAGGCGGCGGTTTGGTCGCCATCAGGTCGCGGAGTTGCCGCCGATTAGCGTGGTCTGGACCGAGCATCGCACGCATCAGTTGCGCTGTCGGCACTGTCGCGCGCGAACCAGCGCCCGGTTGCCCGACCAGGTCGGCGGCTGCGCGTTCGGGCCAAGACTGCAGGCCGCGATCGTCACGTTGACCGCCCGGCATCGGGTCTCCCGGCGCGGGATCTGTGAGCTCGCCCGCGACCTTTTCGGCGTCGCTGTCTCGACCGGCGCGGTCGACGCGATCTGCCAGCGCGCCTCAGACGCGCTCGCCGGGCCGCACTGCCAGTTGCAGGACTGGGTGCTGGATCAGGGGGCGGTGCATGTCGATGAGACCGGCTGGCGCACGCGCGGTGAGGGCCGCGCGTTGTGGACCGCGAGCACCCCCGGTGCGACGTTCCTGCAGATCGCCGAGCATTGCAACCGCGAGCAGTTCAACGCGCTCGTCGGAACCGCGTACGCCGGGATCATCATCTCCGATCGCTGGAACGGCTTTGAGCACCGCGACCCCCACCAGCGCCAAGTGTGCTGGTCGCACATCCAGCGCGATTTCCGCCGCCACTCAGAAGGGCTGGCCGAGCAGAAGACCTTCGGCGAGCAGGGCCTCGAGCTCTCCCGCCGCGTGTTCGCCGCGTGGCACGCTTTCAAGCATGAGCATCACGACCGCGAGCGGTTGGCCACCGAGATCGCGCCGATCCAGACCGAGCTACGCCAACTGCTCCAAGACGCCAGCCCGAAGAGCCGGCGCACTCGCTGGCACCGGCGGTTCGCCAACAACCTGCTCAAGGTCTGGCCAGCGCTCTGGACGTTCGTCACCGTCGAGGGGGTCGAGCCGACCAACAATCCCGCCGAACGGGCACTCCGCGCACCCGTCATCCACCGCAAAGTCTCGCTCGGCACCCAAAGCAAGGACGGCGAGCGATTCGCTGAGCGTGCGCTCTCAGCCGCAGCCACCTGCCGTCTACAACGCCGCTCACTATTCACCTACCTCAGCGAACTCCTCATCGCCCACAACCGCGGCGACCCATTCCCAGCCCTCGCCTGAGGCCCCGGGGACTGAACGGTTACCAGAATCGCCCGAATAGCAGGCACTTCGTGAGAGCCGACGCGGGGACTCGAACCCCGGACCCCTTCATTACGAGTGAAGTTCAGCCGCGTGACGAGCGTTCATGACCGCTAACAATCGGGCACGAAATCCCTGCAAACCGCGCGAACCTGGCCTGCACGGACGTGACGGGTGGAACGCGCTCAAAGTGAACCTGGTGGACGCGGAATGGACGTCCGGCAGTTGGCCGAGCGTGCCGGTCTCGAAAACCGGTTGGGGTCTTTGGCCGGCCAGTCCCCACCATGTCAGATCGGCTCTGGCGCGTCGCGAGAACCACCGGGTTCACGGTCGCGAAACCGGGCTGCCACCCGGCCTTCATATATGCGCCGGCAGCGCCATCCCGCAGTGCGCCTAACCGAAGGGCGGACTCCGAGGCCATCGTCGTTGTCTGCGCGCGCTTCCGGTTCGGTCTGAGCGTCACCGCCGACACCATCCCTGGCGTTGGCGATGCGCTAGTCCGCCACGACCCCCGGTCGACCGCATGGCGGGGTGCTCGCTGCAGGACGTCTGACAAAGACGGTCGTGAGCTCCGACTGCCTTGTGCTCATCAACCCCGCGTAATCACGGTGCCGAAGCGGTTTTCCCCTTCCGATGGAGCTTGGCCTTGAGTTCGGCGACCTTGGCGTCGATCTTGTCTTTCTGCTTCTTTTCGCGTGCCTTTCGAAGCTCGTGACGGGCCTTCTTCTTGGCTTCGCGCTGGGCGTCCTCGGCCGCTGCGAGCTCTGCCTCGACATCGAGAAAAGAGCGTCGCAGGACGGTCCCGTTCAGGTGCGCCATTACCGCGTCGATCGCCTCCGGATCCGATTCGGACACATCGACGAGTAGACCAGGGGGGCCCACCGGGATCGCTTTCGAGAGCTCGCCGAGCGCGGAGTCGGTCTCATCGTCCTCGTCTTCGTCGAAGAGCGATCCCACCAACACTCCAGCCGCACCGCCGACGATGACCCCGATCGGTCCGCCGAGGACGCCGACGAGCAGCCCGAGGAGGCCTCCGCCAACCGTGTCGTCGTAGTTGTCTTCCTCGTACTCGTCCTTCTCGACGAGCTTTCCGTCGTCCTCGCGGGCCACCACGGCAGCACCGTGTAGGTCAATGTCGTCTCGTGAGTTGAGCTCCTTGAGGCGGGAGAACGCTTCGAAGGCATTGGCCTCCTCCTCGAAGGTGACTGCGATCACGTTCCGATTAACGAGTGTGTCGTCGGGCATGACTATCCTTTCCTGGTCAGAAAATTGACCGGACGTATGTTTTGGTGACGCCGGTTGACCCCGAACTGTTGGGCCCACGGCTTTGCATATTTCAGTTAGAGCTCTGAAGGGAGCAGTCGGCAAGGTGGCCCGCTCGGGGACCGGAGTCCTCGTATGGGGCGAATCCCATGACAAGCATTCGGGTCGAACGCTCAACGGCACATTCCGATGAGGCGTCGGCTGCATAACTCGGGTACATGGCTCGGCTGAGCGCCGCTCGCCGTCGCGAGCGCCACACGACCCGAGGCGCCCCCGGTCAGCGGTGCTGAGTGCCGGCTGCAGCGCTCGAGACGGGCTTGTCACTCGTCTCCCCGGATCTTTTCTCGGCGGCTCCGACGGCCGCGCGCAGCCGGAAGTAGGCGATCGCGCCGGGGATGGTCGGCAGCCAGTAGGAGATCGTGCGGTACGCGAGTACAGCGAGAATCGCGAGCTGGGCGTGGACGCCGAAGGCGATGAAGCAACCGATCATTCCACCCTCGACCCCGCCGATCCCACCGGGCAGCGGCAGCACGTTCGCGAGGGTGCCGACGAAGTAGCCCATGACGATCACCGCCGGCGACGGCGCAGGTCCGAAG
>Ga0335080_10003828_pt1 | contig 15282 bp, 18 predicted proteins | sample Lox_Sample_34_FD_206720 | JGI IMG/M metagenome (GOLD analysis project Ga0335080, IMG submission 206720) | Soil microbial communities from Loxahatchee National Wildlife Refuge, Florida, United States - Lox_Sample_3.4 | ecosystem: Environmental > Terrestrial > Soil > Wetlands | place: USA... | reverse complement strand
TTGTGATCGTCACGCGTGGGCATCGGGACGACATGCGCATCCTGCGTTGGGCGGTGCAGACACGGGCGCGCTACATCGGGATGATCGGGTCGAAGCGGAAGGTCATCGAGATCTCGAAAGCATTGCAGGCGGAAGGCCTGCCGGCACATCTTTTCGAGCGGGTGCACGCTCCGATCGGACTGGATATCGGTGCGGTGACTCCGGAAGAGATTGCCGTGGCGATCACTGCCGAACTGATCGCGATTCGACGTCACGCCACATCGGCCTTGCCTCACATGAGTTGGTTCAAGGGATCGACTACGGAACAAACGGTGGATGAGGACACACCACACTAGTGCAGATCCAATCTGTGATTGTTGATCAAAAGCCTCTGGCCGGGTTTCTAATCACAATCCAAAAGTCAAACATCAACAGTTCCCAGTCACTGACTTTCCGCTGAGTTTCTGCTATCTTCCGCAGCATGTCGCAAGCGGCGAGTTTTGCTGGGCTGATTCTGGCCGCGGGGGAATCTTCGCGCATGGGCCGGGATAAAGCCCTGCTGCCCTGGCCGCCGACGTCCAACACGCAGACAGCATCATCAGACACCTTCCTGTCGGCAGCCATAAAGTCATTGAACCTGTCGACCGATTTTGTCATCGTCGTTGCCGGACAAAACGAGGCCGCGTTGACATCGGTCGTGTACAGCACTGGAGCGTCGATCATCGTCAATCCTGATCCCAACCGCGGACAGTTCAGCTCTCTGCAAGTGGGGTTGCGCGAGATACTCAATCGTGGACGAGATACGGCCATCATCACCTTGGTCGACCGGCCTCCCGCGAGCGCGGCAACTGTCCAGAAGCTTCGCGAGGCGTTTGAGGCTGCTCCCGATAGCGTCTGGGGACTGATTCCGGAGCATTCGGGAAAGCACGGGCATCCGTTTATCGCCGGCCGGGACTTGATCGAGCGATTTCTGCGGGAGCCGGTCACGGGGAACGCCCGGGAGGTGGAGCATCGCTACCAAGAACACATTCAGTATCTCGCGGTCGAAGACCCGAATGTCGCGCTGAACATCAACACGCCGGAAGATTACACAGGGCTGAGTGGAAAGTCGTAGGGAGGATTGCGGACTCCTGATTTTCTATTGCAGATTTTAGATGGCAGATTGGGGCTCAGGTGGAAACCTAGTCTGTAGTCTGACCGCAACAAAAATCCGGATCGAATTGCGCACCTCCGGCCGCGCACGATATCGTCAAAGGGCATGGATAGCGCCAACACAGAAACCCTTTACCCCACAGCAACCCACTTCGTCGAGTCGGTTCTGCGGCTTGCACCCCAGGTTGCAGCCTTTGATTGCGATGGCACGCTCTGGTCGGGCGATGCCGGGGAAACCTTTTTCGACTGGGAGATCAAGCGCGGAGTGGTCTCGGCGGAGGTTGCGCGCGCCATGCGTGCACGCTACGCCGAATACAAGGCCGGCAAGGTCAGCGAAGAGGAGATGTGCGGTGAGATGGTGACCATGCACAACGGAATCCCGGAGTCCGACGTGATGGCAGCAGCCACGGAGTTCATGACGTCGCGATTTCCCGGTCACGTGTTTCCAGAGATGAAGAAACTAGTCCATCAGCTTCGCGAGCAGGGTTGCGACATCTGGGCAGTATCGTCGTCGAATGAATGGGTGATCCGAGCTGGGATGAAGCAGTTCGATATCTCCGAGAACAGGATTCTGGCGGCAAAAGTGGAAATAGACAACGGGATCGTGACCGATCGTCTCGTGCGTATTCCGTCCGGCCCGGGAAAACCTGAGGCTCTGCGCGAAGTTGTGCGCAAAGAAATTGGCGCGGCGTTTGGGAATTCGCGCTGGGACCTGGAAATGCTCGCGATGGCGAAGCATGCATTCGCGGTAAATCCTAATGCTGACCTTGAGGCCGCGGCCCAACAGCACCGCTGGAACATTTACTTCCCGGATGGCACTGGCCGCCGATAGCGATGTACTCTCCGCAACTTCTCGATCACTTTCAGAATCCGCGCAACGCGGGCGTCTTATCCGACGCGGACGCCACGGTTGAACTGGAGAATCCGGTCTGCGGGGACGTGGTCCGGCTCAGCCTGAAAGTGCTGGACGGACGGATTGCGGAGATCAGGTTCAAGGCCAAAGGATGCGTTCCTGCGATCGCTTGTGCATCTGCGCTCACCGAGATCGTGCGGGGAAGAACTCCGGAACAGGCTCGCAGACTTTCGCGAGAAGAGCTAACCCAAGCAGTTGGAGGCCTTCCGCAGGCATCTGGCCACGCGGCACAATTGGCTCTAGATTCACTTTCAGCGGTGCTGGCACAACTGAAAGCGGGCCCTGCATAGCGTCGCGCTCAACGTTGTGTTCCCTGCACTTCTTGCTAGCCTCCGGCAGAAGACTTTGACCGCTGAGATCGCCGAGAAGAGCCGCGGAGAACGCAGGGAGAGTGGGGCGAAAAGCTGGCGCCTGGTACCACCAACCGACAACGCCATCCCACGTGTCATTTAGTATGGATTTATGGCAGTCGATCACACTCCACGCCGGATTGCGTGCCTGCAGCCTAGCGCAACCGTGATTCTCGACGCAGTTGGCGAACTCAAGCGAGTCGTTGCCTGCACACGCTATTGCGCCGATGTCGTGCCTGGCGTCGGGAACGGCTCGCGCACGATTCTGGCAGATTCGTGGACTGCAGATTCTGCCCAAATCACAGCCGTGCAACCAGATCTGGTCATTGCGGCCGTTCCCTTTCAGGAGAAGGCGCTGGCTGAAATCCTGAAATCGGGCGCGCGATTTTTGGGACTGGCTCCAAAAACTCTGTCAGACATTTACACCGATATATCTACGATTGCCGGGTGTGTCGGAGCCTCGGCGGCGGGAGACATCCTGATTCATACAATGCAGAACCGCGTTGAACACTTTCGACAAAGAGCAGCGGACAGATCTCGGCCGCGAGTATTTTGCGAAGAGTGGGGGAATCCGATAATGGCGTCGCAGCCGTGGGTGGCGGAATTGGTTGAAGCCGCGGGCGGAGAGTTCTTGGGAGCCCCTTCACGTCGATGTACAGGAGATGAGATCGCATCCCTTGATCCGGACATTGTCATTGCCGCATGGTGCGGTGCGGGAGATCGCGTTCCGCTGGGAAAAATCATTGCGGATCGCGGTTGGGAGAACACGTCGGCCAATCGATCAGGGCGCGTTTTCTGCATCCGAGATGAGTACCTTAATACGCCCGCGCCAACGCTGCTGCTGGGGCTTGACGCTGTGGCGTATGCGATTCACCCCGAGGTGTTCGCACCCAGGAATGGAATCCGACAGATTACTGCCGATCCACCGTCCACTGCCGAAAAAACACGTCCGTGAGGTAAGATTCCTAGTTCCCGTGACTACTCGACTGGATGAAGTACGCGCCGAAATCACCGCGATCGCGGAGTCGTCTGCGAGCGCAAATGACCTGATGCGTTCGATGGTGAAGCTTCTGCATGACAAGATGCTGAAGTACAACTGGGTGGGATTCTACATGCTGGAACCGGGCGCGCAGCCGCCCGTCCTGGTGCTGGGTGCCTTCGAGGGGGCAATGACGCCACATACGCGTATCCCGCTGAACCAGGGTATCTGTGGCGCCGCGGCCTCGAGCGGTCAAACCGTCGTGGTCGACGATGTTTCCAAGGACTCACGCTACCTGGCCTGTTCTCTGGAGACCAAATCGGAGATTGTGGTTCCCGTGTTTGCTCACGGCAAAGTGGTTGGCGAACTTGACATCGACAGCCACTTCCCTGCCGCATTTGCCGCCCAAGATCAGGACTTTGTCCAACACTGTGCCATGCTTTTGGGAAAGAAGCTGGAAGCGACCGGCGCATGAGGGTCGAGAAAGGCAAAGTTCGTGCGCCGGAGATTGGCCGCGTATGGCTGAATTCCACGCCGCTCAGTTTCCGCCAGTTGCGCGGGCGAGTCGTCCTGGTCGACTTCTGGGATTACACCTGCGTTAACTGCGTCCGCACGCTTCCCTACGTACAGGCCTGGTACGAGCGCTACCGGGATAAGGGACTGACCGTCATCGGGGTGCATACACCCGAATTCACTTTCGCGCAGTACGAATCGAACGTGGAGCGCGGGATCCGCGAGTTCGGGTTGACCTATCCCATCGTCATCGACAGCAATCGCGAAATCTGGAAGGCCTTTGCTAACCGGTATTGGCCTACGAAGTACCTGCTCGATAAAGACGGATACTTGCGCTACGGCCACTTTGGCGAAGGCGGGTATGAAGAATGCGAGCAGGTGATTCAGGAATTGCTGCGCGAGATCGATCCGAACATTGAGCTTCCACCCATCATGGAGCCGGTGCGGGGGGAAGATCACGCAGGCGCGGTTTGTTATCGGGCGACGGGTGAACTCTATCTTGGCCATGCGCGCGGCAGGATCGGCAACGAAGGCGGATTCAGGGAGGATCAGATTGCGGATTATTCGTTCGATGGGATTCTGGAAGAAAACTATTTCTATGCGGCGGGCCGATGGGCCTCGACTGCAGAATATTTCGAAGCCGTAGAAGATGGTCCGCACAGCTTGCGATTGAAATTCGAAGCTGCCGCCATCAATTTGGTTATGGCGTGCCCGCACGCTCCGTCCGCCGATGTCGTAGTTCTGCAAGACGGCAAGCCGCTGACCCAGAAGCAGACGACAGCGGAGACTCGCTTCCGGTCAGGCGCGCAGGATGAACAGGAAAGCTTTGTCGTAGTGGATTCTGCGCGGATGTATTCTCTCGTCGACAACCAAGAATTCGGCGTGCATGAACTGGAACTGCAGTGTTCCAAGGGTGTTGCCGCTTTCGCTTTCACGTTTACGAGTTGCGTCGATCCGGTTGCGAGCGCGCTGCAGGCGACAGGTCCTGAGCAATCATGAAACGCGTGGTGGCAGCCCTCATCATCCGCGAGGGGAAGCTTTTGGTATGTCAGCGGACGCGGCATCAGACGATGCCACTGAAATGGGAGTTCCCCGGCGGAAAGATTGAAGAAGGGGAACAGCCGCGCGATGCCTTGCGCCGTGAACTCGACGAGGAACTGGGCATCCAGGCCACCATCGGCGACGAACTTGCGCGCATTCAGCATGAGTATCCGAATGGCGGAATGGTCGAACTACGCTTTTACGTGGTCCGCGAATACACAGGAGAACTCGAGAACCGGATCTTCAAAGATATCCAGTGGGCCCTACCCAAAGAACTGCCGAGGTTTGATTTCCTGGAAGCCGATCTCACTCTGGTGAATGATTTGGCAGCCGGAAAGTTACCTCTAACCTGAACGCAGCGTCCAGAACCAGGCGACGGTCAAGACGATCATAATGACGGTCGTCGCCCAAGCGACCATGTTGAAGAGGCGCGAATTCACGTAACTGCCCATCAGTTCCTTCTTGTTGATCAGCAGCAGCATGAAGACGAGCACGAACGGCAGCACGATGCCGTTGACCACTTGCGAAAGCACCGCAATCTTTACCAGGGGGAGTCCAGGAATGAGTACGACAGCACCGCCGGCAACGATCAGTACGGTATAGAGCCAGTAGAAGAAGGGAGCCTCTCCAAATTTCTGGCCGATGCCGGATTCGAATCCTAGTCCCTCACAAACCGCGTACGCCGTCGATAGCGGCAAAATTGATGCCGCGAATAGCGAGGCATTGAACAATCCCACCGCGAAGAGAATGTAAGCGTACTGGCCGGCCAAAGGCTTCAGCGCTGACGCCGCATCGGCTGCATATGTGATATTCCGGAATCCGTGAATCCACAATGTTGCCGCGCACGCCACGATAATGAACCAGGCGACCACGTCGGTGAAGACGCACCCGCTTACAACGTCAAGCATTGACGCCTTGTACTGTCTGCGTGTGACGCCTTTCTCCACGATGGAAGCCTGCAGATAGAACTGCATCCAGGGCGCAATGGTGGTACCGACAACGCCGATCACCATGTAGAGATAGGCCTGATCGCGAAAGGAATGCAGGTCTGGTGGCACGAAAGTGGCGACAATCGCGTCCTTCCAGAGCGGATGCGCGCGAATGCCGGCAAAAATATAGGTCACATATACAAACGAGGCGACCAGAAAGACCTTTTCGACGCTCTTGTACTGCCCATACACGACGATCACCCACACGATCACGGCGCATATCGGAACTGTGTAAATGCGAGGCAGACCAAATAACTCGAGACTGGTCGCGATTCCAATGAATTCTGTGACAACGTTGCCAAAGTTGGTGATCAGGATGCCTAACATCATGAAAAACGTGATGCGCAGGCCAAATTCTTCGCGGATGAGATCACTAAGTCCCTTGCCCGTAACGGCGCCCATGCGGGCGCACATCTCCTGCACCACGATCAGCGCAAGCGTGATCGGGATCATGGTCCATAGGAGAAGATGTCCGAATTGTGCTCCGGCGGACGAGTAGGTAAGGATGCCGCCGGCATCATTGTCGACGTTTGCGGTAATGAAACCCGGCCCGACAACGGCGAGGAACAGCAGGATCCGGGTCTTCCAACGCCTCAGGAACCTCATGCGGACATTTCGCAGACATAAAAATAGATCGATTTAGTCACGAACGACGCCACAGGATAAACGCATGATGCGGGTCCGGCCAAATGAAAAGTGCACTCCGAGCCGATTTTTGATGCGGAGAAACCAGACTGCCAACACAAGTCAGCGGGCGAGAGACTGCACCCATGCCGCAAACGCGTGCCAAGCCACGGTCTTGCCGATCGGCAAGCGGACCTGCTGGACAAAAATCAAAAAAGCCCCTGCCCAGAGCGTCGCCCGATGCAATTTGCGGTTTGACCATAGATCGTAGGCGACCAGCATCAGCAGAAAAGCATACGAGGCGATCGCGGCGTGTACGGCATTATGGAAAAGCCAATGCAAGGGAAAGCGGGCAATGGCCGCGATCAACACCCCCACAGTTGCGATGTAGATGATGCGCTTGTGAGTCGACGGATCGCGGCGAGCCCGGAAGGCGAAGAAAATCAGGGTCCCGAAGATGATCATGTCGGTCATCGGGACGATGTAAAAGAAATAGGTGTCCAGCCCTGGAGGCGCAGTACCACGAGCCAGCCGGTCAGTAGCCGCCACCCAGCCCACAATCACCATCAGGCAAGCTAGCAGAAAACCGGCGATCCCCAATTTTCGGTGGATGTCCACCCGCCCTGCCCACGCCAGCGAATTCTGCACAATCAGCAACAATATCCAACAAGAGAAGACGGCCCCATGAATATGAATGATGCGGTTTGGAAGGGGCGCATTGAATACGCCCGCACAGTAATACGTCGGGCCGAAACCGAGGAACACACTCGACAACATCAACCAGGCCGTGCCGGAGAAGAAATAGTGATCGAAGCGTCGGCCCGGTAGATTTGCCGCAGACTTGGTAGACGGACGAGCATACGCGAGTGTTGTGCTCACAATTGCTCCTTATTTCTGGGTTTAGGACCGCACCGGGGAAGTGGTTCCATTATAGCCCGGATCGCCTGACGTGAATCCGGCGTGAAGACTACGGGCGAACGGGTGCCTGAGGTTGCTTGCCATTGATGAGGCCCTGGGTGGAGAGACTTTCTAGAACCTAACGCCTGAAGCCCAAGACTTTTTGTTAGAGCTTCGACCGCAGCATGCTGATTACGTCATCAGAGGTGATGACCCCCTTCAGCTGGTTATGTTCGTCGACCACGGGAAGAGTCTGCAGATTATATTTATCAAAGAGTTCGGCGACTTCGTTCTCGGTAGCCTCTTCATGCGCGAGCACGAGCGGCTCCTGCGCCAGAGAAAGCATCGGCTCCTGAGACTGGGCCAGGACGATCTTCGCCAGGGGAACTGCGGCCACCAGTGTTCCCTGAGAATCGACCAGATAGATTGTGCTGATGGCCTCGACGCCGCCTTCGAACTCGCGCAATGAATCGATTGCATTCTGCACGGTAGCACTCACCGGCAGGGCCAGGAATTCGGTGGTCATGCGGCCAGCGGCAGTCTCTTCCCTGTGTTCCAGCAGTTCGACGACATCCTGCTGGGCTTCGGGCTCCATTTGGATCAAGATCTGTTCGGTTCGGTCTTCGGGCAGATCTGCCAGCAGGTCGGCGGCGGCGTCTGGATTCATCTCCTCGACGATGTCGGCAGCTTTCTCTGAATCCAGCGATTCGACGATCGCCTTCTGCACCTTGGGTTCGACTTCTTCGAGGGCTTCGGCGGCGGTCTCTTCGTCCAGGGTTTGGAACACTGCCTGGCGCTCATCGGGGGCGAGTTCTTCGACAATATCGGCAATGTCGGCCGGATGGAGCTTGGCCAGGCGGTCGTGAGAGATCTTCAGCTTCACCCGGCGCGCTGGGTCAGTCTCAATGAGATCGACGAAATCCCAAGGAATGCTGCGCGGTGGAATCTTTCCCAACAAAGCGTGCAAAGCGGCTCTGGGTGCGACCCCGCGCAGCAGACGGCGCATGGCACCGCGCGCCCCCACATCAACGGAAAGCACGCGCAGAACGGGGTGATTGGGATCTTTTTGTGGATCGAATTCAAGATCCACGTCGTTGACACGCACGACCTTTCTTCCGTTGACATCAATGACTTGCTGATCCAGCAGGTCGCGCTCCAGCAGGAAGAGACCCTCCATACCGTTGGCCACGGACCACTCCCCCGCGGCCGTTGCGGCTCGAACTCCTCCGTTGATCGCCGAAACCGCCGTAAAGGGGAGCAGGCGATTGCCGCGCCTGGTCTTGATGATGAGTGAAGCGATCTGCGAACGGTCTTCCTGGGGAGCGAGCGCCACTTCGCGCACCCGTCCGGCCGCGCCTGAAGGGTCATATACCGGGGCGCCCAGCAGCTCGCTCAGGGCCATCGTCGTCATCGGCTAGAGAATAACTGAGTTGAAGGATAGTTCAGCATGAATTTTCGCAGCTGGCGGCCGGGATCGGGCTTCCGGCTTCATTTTGAGCTTCCCGGCCAAAGTCAGGTTGCCGACTAATGCAGGAAAATTTCGTCCGGGTGCTCCGCTGGTTTTATCGGTACCATCTGGGGCGGAGCCGACTGAACCGCTGAGCGCATCGAGCACGGGCCTAGAGGACGCTGAGGCAAATCTTCGTAGCATGAGCTGCGGCGTCGTTGACAATTCCCCCATCCCACAGGCAAACTACCGCATTCGCCGGAAATCTCATCTGGCGAGTGTCTGCGAGGGGATTGCGGCTTATGTCCCGTGCAGGCCTTATACTCTTATTCACGCCATGACCGAGCACCGGGTCGCCTATACCCTCGACTCCTCGCTGGAGACGATCGATAGTTGTGAGGAGAAGGCAACCCGTATTGCCACCGAACTTGGGTTCGGCGAAGACGAGGTCATGCAGATTTCCATGGCGGTGCGGGAGGGCGCAGTCAACGCCGTGCTGCACGGCAATAATTACTCTGCCGATAAGAAGGTCACGCTCGCCTTCGAGCGCAAGGGCAATGAACTGGTGATCACCATTCGCGACCAGGGCAAAGGGATGGATCTGAGCAAGATTCCCAACCCCCTGGCGCCGGAAAATCTGCTCAAGACTTCTGGGCGCGGCATTTTCCTGATGCGCTCGTTTATGGATGTAGTCGAGATTCGCCCGTCCTCGACGGGCACCGAACTCAAACTGATCAAGCACGTCCACGGGCCAACCGCGGGCGGCAAGGAGGCTTCCCAGTGACAATGAAGGTTGGTAATCGGCAAGTCGATGGCGTCACCATTGTGGACTGCAGCGGTCGCATTACACTCGGCGAAGGCAGCGTCATCCTTCGTGACACGGTCCGCGACTTGCTCGCGAAGGGCAACAAGAAGATCGTGCTGAACCTGGCCGATGTGAACTACATCGACAGCTCAGGTATCGGCGAACTGGTCAGCGCGTTTACTACGACCAAGAATCAGGGTGGCGAACTGAAGCTGCTGAACCTTACCAAGAAGGTGAACGATCTGCTGCAGATCACGAAGCTCTACACCGTTTTTGACGTAAAAGACGACGAAGCGGCCGCGGTAAAGTCGTTCAAGTAGATCTCTTCGAGGTTGGTCTCAATCACCAGATCTCCCGGGAGTGCCCCACTTCTCGCCGATGCGGGAAGTGGGAACCCCCGAAAACGATTGAAAGGTGATTCAGAGGAGATCTGCCCAGATCGGGAATTCCATTCCGGAACGTTTCTGCAAATAAATCCTGCCCCATCACAGACACCGTCCTCTGGCGATTCCTAGAATCACCCCATGCTCGTCTGGAATGCCGCAACCAGCACGACTCGTGTAGGGACGGACGCGTTCCGTTCGGGGCAACGCCCGGCAGTGCGAGCGGTGCTGTTGGCCAAGGCGGGAAACCTGATCGCGCTCCTCTGCATTCTTTTAACGCCATGCACCGCCCAAGCCGCCGACTGCGTTCCCATCCACGAGGCCGCTCAGCACGTTGGCGAAACGAAGTGCGTCAGCGGGAAAGTGGTGCGGGTTAAAGTCGGGGTGAAGGGTGTCCACTTCCTCGATTTCTGCGAAGACGCCATAGCCTGCCCCTTCACCGTGGTTGTCTTTGGTCACGATCTGAAGGACGTCGGCGACGTCCGCCGCTTGACCGGACGCACGATCGAAGTCCGCGGACTCCTCAGGGTCTATGATGGACGGCCGGAAATCATCCTGAGCCGCATCAGCCAGATCGAAGGCGGCGCGGCCATGATCCCGCCACTGCCCAAGAACTACGATGTAGAAAACCGCGGGCACTATAGCGCCGGGCGGCTGTATCCCACAAAGAAGCCGAAGAAAACAAAACCCACGACCGGCCCGACGGCGACGTACGGCAATGATGTGGAGGCGGACGATCCGCAGTAGCTAGCTGACTGATCTGGCTTTTCGGTGGCTTATAAACCCAGCACCTTTACTTGCTCCTCAGTTTCGTAGCCGAGCCAGTGTGCAACTTCGTGCCAAACCACCCGCTTTACTTCAGTTCGCAAGTCTCCTTTCGAGCACCGCAGAATGGGCCCACGAAAAACAAAGATCAAGTCGGGAGCATACTGCAATTGTGCGAACGAGCGCTTCGTCCTCAATACGCCGCTGTACAATCCCAATAATTCAGTTCCACGGCGCCATTTCCTTTTTTTCGATATATCTTCGAGTACGTGGACCGGAGGCTCGTTCACTATTTGAATGCCAGGAAAGTCTGGTAGATCTTTGATCTTCTGCGGCAGAGTGTTGTAAGCCCACTCCACGATCTGCTCAAAGATCTCGGAACCGGTGGTGTCGGCCATCAGGCCAACTTTACCACCACGACGTGGCTCCTCCGCGTACTCACACCATGCCCTTTCGCAATTCCTCCAGCGGATACTTCGTCCCGCGCCAGACGATGCCGTCATTCCACAAGGTCAGGCACATCGACCGCAGGAGCGTATAGATGAACATCACTGTGCTCATGGGATGCAACAGGAAGTAATAGGGCGGCACTGACGAGCGCCACGACATGCCGATATAGATCAGCAGAATCGATCCTAGAGCAATCGCAAAAGGTACCCGCGCCCAACCGTGGGCGAACCAGATGCCCAAAAAAGGTCCAAGATTGATAAATGCCAAGCCGAACGCTGAAAGCAAAGTGCGCCACGCTTGAAACGACAGCACGGCGAAGAAATTTTTTGTGAGATTGTTGACGATGCCGAATGCGCCATGTCCCCAGCGGATCGAGATCAAGTCTCCGCCGAAGACGTTGCGCTGCGCGAATCCGTTCTTCTTGACCACTTTCCCCAGCTTCATATCGTCGAGCACTTCCATGCGCAGCGCCTCATATGTCCCGATTGCGTCGTAGATACGCCGGCGCACGAGGTTGAACGCGCCCACACCCATGTGATCGTCCGTGCTTGGGTCGGCAACTTTCCACGGACGATGCCCGAACATGAACATCGTCTGGAAAAACGCGATCATCATGTACTCCCCTGGCCGCTTCATGATCATGCGTGGGAAGAGCACCACGTGATCCGCCGGCTCGGCCTCGGCGTACGCCACCGCCCGCCGCAGCGAGTCGGGTTTGAAGAGCACGTCGGCATCGGTGAACAATAGCCAATCGCCCGACGCCTGGTTCGCTGCTGTCCACATGGCGTGAGTCTTACCCAGCCATCCCGGAGGCAGCTCGGCGTGATGAATCACGCGCATAATGGCGTGCCCCGCTTCCCCATGGTTTTGGAAAGGGCTGAGATTTGGGCTCGTCAAATCCGCAGGTCGATATTCTCTCGCCACACGTTCCATAATCTCGCCCGTCCGGTCGGTCGACCGGTCATTTACCGCAATCACTTCATAGTTGTCGTAATCCAGTGCAAGCAAAGTCTGGAGTGCCTGCTTGATGGTCTCCTCTTCATTGCGAGCAGGAACGATGATCGAAACGCGAGGATTGCCGGAAGGCAGCACCGGATTGCAGTCCCAGTCGGGACGGGAAACATCCGCGACGGAAGGCATGCCCAGCGCGGCATCCACAATTCGGGAAAACCACGCCAGCGCGAGGATAATTCCAGTAATCCAAAAGAAGTAAGTCATGGGAGAGAACTACGCGATCCATCGTGCACTTTCATGTGTAGGGGCGGACGCCTCGTCCGCCACGCAACCCTGAGCGAAGCGAAGGGAGGTATCCAAATTGTCACCAGGCATCAACTGTGTTTATTGCGCGCCATCGCGCGCAACCCCGGACGAGGCGTCCGGGGCTACACCAACCAGCTTTTGCCCATCTAAAGCAACGGCCGGCGCAAACCGCATCCCGTAGAACAGTATGGCAGAAGAAATCCCCATAGCGATGACCGGCAGGACAAAAGCTGCCTGTAGCGAGCGATGATCGGCTACCCATCCCATCATGGTTGGCGAAGGCACATCGCCCAGAATGTGAATGATAAAGATATTCACCGCTAATGCAGTCGCTCGAATGTGTGCTCCTACTGAGTTGATGACTGCTGCATTCAACGGCGCGGTGTTGAGCAGCAGGAAGAACGCAGCCACACCGATGGCTGGAATCATCAGAGGTCCTTTGCTAAACAAGGCAACGATCATTACCGGGATCCCCAGCAGCATGCTGGCCGCCGAGACGAAGTAATATGCACTCTTCATCCGGGGCAGCAGATAGTCGCCCAGCCATCCGCCGGCCAGAGCTGCCAGGATGCCATCAATCACGATGATGATTCCGAACATCAAGTTGGCTTTTTCCAAGGTGAAATGCCGCTCGCTGTAGAGGAACTGTGGAATCCAGACTTGAATTCCGCCCAGCGAGTAGGTCATGAAAGCCATCCCCAGAGTCGCGGTGAGGAATGCCGGATTCCGGACCAAGCCGAGAACGGTACCGCGCTCGTGAGTCTCCTTCAGCGAATCAAATTGTCCGCGGGGCGGTTCCTTCAGCAGCAGGACCACCAGCGCCAGCACGAATCCCGGAGCAGCCGCAATGTAAAAAGGAAATCGCCAGCCATACTGAGGCGCGAGATACCCTCCTAGCAAATATCCCGCCGCCGAACCGACAGGGATCGCCAGATAGAACACGCCCAGGATCCGTCCGCGCACATTCTCATGGAACAGATCTGCCACGAACGTAGGAGCAATCGTGACGAATGTTGCCTCGCCGACTCCGACCAGCGTATGCCGGATCAGCAGTTCGGTGTAGTTGTGCGTGACGGCGGTGAGCAAGGTCAGCCCGCTCCAAAAGATCGCACCCAGGACGATGATGAGTTTGCGCGAGTAGCGATCGGCCAGCGGCCCAACAAATGGGGCCGCAATCATGTAGAAGCCAAGAAACGCACTGGTCAGGATGCCGATCTGCTCCTTGGTAACGTGGAACTCCTGCTGCACCAGCGGCTGTACGGCGAACAGCACATTACGATCCGCATAATTCAGCAGATTAAGCGCCGTCAGAACAAGAAGCGCGTTGTACGGTTGGAGATCCTGCCGGGACACGGGTCGAGCGAATATAACACGATGAAGGCGAGGGCATGGGCGGGACGAGCATCTTGAACGAAGGATACGAAGTTACACGAAGGAAGAACCTGGGGAAACAATTCTCTCCGGGCAACTTCGTATCGTGGGTGATTATCGCTTTTTCGGCCTCGGCCACCGTGCCATAATCGTGGTCGAAATCCCGCCGCGGGGGCGAAACTCTCCTCGCACCTCAGCCCATACTGGCTTTGCCCATTTCACGACATCTGCGAGCACCTGGTTGACGATGTTCTCCTGGAAAATCCCCAGGTTGCGGTAACTTTGCAGGTATTCCTTCAGCGACTTCAACTCCAGGCAGTGTTTGTCAGGCATGTACTGGATTTTAAGCACGCCAAAATCGGGCAGCCCGGTCTTGGGACAGACGGACGTAAACTCCGGATCGTCAACAACGATCTCGTATCCCGGAAACTGGTTTGGCCAAGTCTCGATCGCGGGGAAGCGGTGATCGAGGCCTGCCGCAGCATGCTCTGGCGTGTAACGTGGAGACTTCGGCATATTCGGTATTGTATCGGCTTCGTTCCTCGAAACGGAGATTGCCCGGTGTCGGGAAGCCAGTAAGCAAACCGGCGCCCTTGGAGCGCACTTCATGCAGCCGATGGCTTTCGGCCTGCATCAAAACTAGTACCTTTCGGGTAGAGCCTGCCTGTTCTGTCGCGGCCTCCGGGTGATAAATTACTGCTTACAGAAAATCCTGCCGCACACTGAAAGAACAACAGATTGGCGTTGAATAACAACTCGCAAACGCCGTCGCGCGGGCGGTGGATCTGGATTGCGTCCGTACTCGTCATACTTCTCGTCATACTTTATTTCTATCTCCATCAGACTCCGCTCAAGGTACACGGCGTCAGAGTGACGCGCGGCCCCATTCGCAGCTTAGTGTCGACCAACGGAAAGGTCGAACCGGTAGAGAATTTCGAAGCACACGCGCCTATCGCTACGACCGTCAAACACCTCTTAGTGAAGGAAGGCGATCATGTTCGCAAGGGTCAATTGCTGCTGGAACTTGATGACTCGGATATCCGCAGCCAGGCTGCACGCGCCGAGGCGCAGATCAAAACCGCGCACGCGAACCTCGCCGCCACGAAAAACAGCGGCACCCAGGAGGAGGTCATCACGCTGAACGCGCAGTTGATCAAGACCCGTGCCGCACGCGATACCGCACAGCGAAATCTTGATGCCTATCGCCGACTGCAACAGCAGGGCGCCGCGTCGCCGGGAGAGGTCCGGCAGGCGGAGCAAACGCTGGCCAGCGCCGAAGCGGACTTGCATTTGCTGGAGCAGAAGCAGAAGGATCGCTATTCCCCACCCGAGGTCGCTCGTACGGAATCGCAGGTGGCTGAAGC
>Ga0335080_10003827_pt1 | contig 15283 bp, 10 predicted proteins | sample Lox_Sample_34_FD_206720 | JGI IMG/M metagenome (GOLD analysis project Ga0335080, IMG submission 206720) | Soil microbial communities from Loxahatchee National Wildlife Refuge, Florida, United States - Lox_Sample_3.4 | ecosystem: Environmental > Terrestrial > Soil > Wetlands | place: USA... | reverse complement strand
GCGAACGCGCCGCCCGTGAGCTGCGTCCCACCGCCCACCTCGTGATACGCGAAGCTGTCGGGTGCCGAGTACACGTCTCCCAAGTCGTCCCCGCTCACGACCCGCGTGTCGACGCCCAGCGTGGTTTCGACCCGGGTATTTGCCGACAGTGTCGACCACAATGCCGAGGCGCCGAAGAAGTTCGCGGGAGTCCGGTGATAGTTCGACACGAACTCGTCCAGGCCGCGCTCGGTAATCGGATCTGTGTTATACGTGAAGGGCACATCGCGCTGGTAGAACACCGTAGCGGATGCACGACCGCCTGAGGCGGCGCGGTGCTCGATCTCCCACGCCAGGTCGAGCACGTTCTGCCCGTCATGCCCGAGGGGCGATCCCTGATTCTGATACATGTTGTAATAGTTGGCCCGGATGAATGAGGACGAGTGGTCCGAGAGGTCGGTGCTCAGTTGGGTGAAAACGTTGAGCGCCCGACTCCAGGCGGGGATGTCGATGGGCCCGGCATCCTCCGGGACGGGGCGGATGTAGCCGGTCGTGTTGTAGTAGTTGCCGTTGACCATCAGCCGCAGCTTCGGGCTCAGCACAACGTTGGCCATCGCATTGGCGCGGGGTGTCGAGTTGCTGCCGTAGCTCAGCAGCGCCTCACCCTGGTCGGTCGTGGGCTGCCGGGTGACGATATTGACCACCCCACCCAGAGCGTAGGTGCCGTACAGCGACGAATTGCCGCCGCGCACGACCTCGACCTGATCCACCAGATCTTTGGGTACCTTGAGCCACTGAATGTATCCGGAGAACGGGTCGTTGAGCGGGACGCCATCCAGCGTGACCAGCGTCGTCACGTAGCCGCCCAAACCCCGCATCGAGAGGGCGTTCGACGTGTAATGCCCCACCACCGCGCTTTCGAACGGCACGTTGAGGCTCGGAATGGTGCGCACCACGTCGTCCAGCGTGAGCGCGGGCGTCGCCCGCGCCTCGTCGCCGCGCAAGATCGTCGTGCTGACCGGTAAATCCGTCAGCGTGCGTGGCGTGCGCGTGGCCGACACGACCACCGGCGCGAGCTCGGTCGGGTTCGTCGTATCGGCAATGGCGTGCGTCGTATCCTGCGCCACGGCCGGCAGCGCCGCGCCGGCGGTGAGCGCGGCCGCAAACATGATCGAGACCAGTCTGGATCGCATGTATCCCTTCTCCGTGAGGAGGCCTGGCGAGCGCCGACGCCGTCCCCGAGCGAACCGCACGTGCATCGTGCGCGCTCGCACCAAGGGCCGAGCTCGGGCGGCCCGCACCGTCGTTCAATTGTCAGGAATGGCTGGGGCGGAACGTCAGGCGCTGACGGGAGGGGCCGTGGCGAAGGGAATGAAGTGAGCGGCTCGGGTGCCCGGTTGCACGGGAGCGACGCGCGCCCACGCCACAACGACGGCGACGGTCTCGACGAGAGTAGCCGCCGGTGGCGGGAGCGTGATAGTGGCCTGCGCGCAGCACGGCCGCACGCAGCAACCATCTGGCACTCCATGATGCTCCCCATGCGGCATCCCAGGCATGCCCGGCATCCCGCGAGGGGCGCTGGGAGCCGAACCTCGAGCCTCCTGTGCCGCGGCGTCCGTTGGCAGGCAGGCCGGCGCAACGCGCTGCGTGCGCTGGAGCAGCGCGAGCGCCAGGAGAATCGACGCCAGTCGGAATGCGGCGGAACGTCTCACGGAGCGAAGATGCTCCCGGCGCGCAGCGACGTCAATTGCAGTGGGCTGCTCGTCGGGCGCTCGCTTTCGCTCGCGGCGTTCCGGTCAAATCCCGCCTTGCGTTTCCAGGATCGTTAACGACCTAATGGACATTCTGTGGGACAGCAGAGGGCGAAACAGAACGGGCCGCCGAAGATGGCGCCCCTATCTCTTCGCGATTGCATGCCGAGGGCAGGACTCGAACCTGCACGGGAGTCGCCTCCCAAGGGATTTTAAGTCCCTTGCGTCTACCAATTTCGCCACCCCGGCCCGCCGGAAAAGTTACCCCGCTCGGGGCGAATTGCAGAACGCCCTCAGCGTGTGAGCAGCCAGAGCGTCAAGGCGCCGAGCGCGATGAGCGCGAGCGTGGAAAGGGTCTTTTCCTGCGATTCCGTCAAGGCGGACGGGACAAACTGCGTGGCAGAACGGCCATCACCGCGCCATGAGAACTCGTACCGCGGCCACGGCGGCGCGAGGCGCGCAGGCACCGCAGCGTTAGGCGCAGAGTCGCGCGGATCCTGAGCACGCTGCGCCCGAGCGGGCGCACTCGCCAGTACTAACAGAAGGAAGGCGACGACACAGGGGCGCATCGTTATGCAAGAAGCCTACCTCACCGTGCCGCTCGGCTCAGCGCACCTTCCTCTTATTAAGCGCTGCGTTCCAGTCGCACGCCCTCCTCTGGAATAACGAAAGCAATCGCGGCTGTTGCGCCCACGCTACGGAGCGCCGCCGTGATCGCCCGTTCCACCTTCGCATGCGGCCCACGCACGAACACCAGCACGTCGCCCTCGAGGCCCGTGGCTCGCGCGCCGGCGGCGCCCGCCCGCTTCGCCGCGCTCACCACCCGGTCCGCCACGCCTGAGCTCCCCTCGTACAGCCGGCGCCAGGAGACATGCGACTCGTAGATCAGCGCTCCGAATCGCTTGTATTGCCGCGACAAGAGCAGCTCGGCACCGAACCGCGCCCGGGCGCTCTCTCCCAGAATGTGCAATGCCCGCGACCGGAGCGGTTGGGCCAGCACCTGCTTGAGCTTCGCGAGCCAGGCCATGGGCCAGCTCGCCAGCCACACGAGCTCGGGCAGCTCGAGCTGGAGCGCGCTCAACGCCGCGGCACACTCCGCGGCGCGTTGCGTCGCGAGCTCGGAACGAGGAGCCCCGCACCGCACGAGCAGCAGCTTGAACGGCAACGGCACGCGCTTCACCTCGGTCGACGCCGATTCCACGAGCAGCGCCGCATTGGGGCGCGCCAACGCCGCAACCGCGTGCTCGACCACGGCCGTCGGAGTGCGATCATCGCCCTGACCGTTACGGCCCGCGCGGAACCCAACGCCGGCAATCTTGCGGGGTGGGATGGTCATTCCCCGCAGGGCGGCGAGCGCTCTGGCCAGCGCCACATCGTAGGCCGGGCCGGGAACCGCACTCGTACCCGTTGCGCTCACGACGACTCGTATGCCGCCGCGGTCGAGGGCCCTGGGGCCGCCCTCGAGCGCGGCGAGCTCGCGTAGCACGTTGGCAGCCCGCCTCCGCCACCCGTCGTCTTTTGAGTCTCGAGCAGAGAAATCGTGGATCGAGCCGGCAACAACCTCTACTTTCACGCTATCCGCGGCGGCCACCGTCACGCGAATTCGCGGTTCGGTCGCGCACGCGAGCACCGATCCGCCGTTTTGGCCGGTCTGATCGCCGAGCAGCGCTAAGCACTCCGGCGCCGACGCTGTGACGCGGGGCACGCTTCCGAACGCCTCGGCGAAGCTGTCGATCCCTCGGCGCTGCCGATGTTTGACTTCCATGGGGGCCAATGCTACCGTTGGCCGACCTTTTCCACCATGCCGTACATCTGCTTTCCGGAGCCTTCTGGTATGCAGCGGTTTGCGCGGTGCGTGTGGTTGGTGCTCGTCGGATTCCCCGCCCTGCTTAGCGCCCAAGGCTATGGCGTATATGAGTTGAGCCCGTGCACGTTCGGCCGCGGTGGAGCGGCGGTCGCGTCCCCCTGTCCTGATGCGTCGGCGATATTCTTCAATCCTGCCGGTCTGGCGGACTTGAAGGGTGGCCACGTGAGTGCCGGCGTGACGTTCATCAAGGTGAACGGCGGCTTCACCGATGACGTCTTCGGGCAGAAAACCAGCCTCGACGACCCTCTCATTCCGGTCCCGGAACTGTACGCCTCGTACCAGCCGCGGCCGAAACTGGGGCTCGGGATCGGCCTGTTCGCGCCGTACGGCCTGCAGACCAAGTGGCCCACCGATTTCGAGGGTCGTTTCGCCGGCTACAACAACATTATCCATACTTATTACGTGCAGCCGACCGCCGCCTACCAGGTGACGAAGCAGCTCTCCCTGGGCGCGGGGCTCGACATCGTTCATGGATCGGTAGAGTTGCACCAGCGAATCGACCTGTCCACCACGCCCGTACCGGGTTTCCCGCCCGGCACGACTTTCGGAGCGTTCGGCATTCCGTATCAGACGGACTTTGCCGACGCGACCCTGACAGCATCAAAGACGGCCTTCGGGGGGCATTTCGGCGCGATCTTCAAGGTGAACGACCGGATCTCGCTGGGGGCGCGCTACCTGATGAAAGTCAATCTCAATTACTCCGGCACCGCCTCGTTCACGTCCGTCCCGACGAACCTTACGATCCCGGCCACGATCACGATTCCCGGCATCGGGACGATCCCGGCCGGCACGCCGCTCGACGCCTTTCTTGGCAGCCTCGGCCTCTTCACTGCGCCGAACGGCCCGCTCCAACCCCAGACCGTGACCGCCACGCTGCCCAACCCCGACATGTTCGTGGGGGGGATCGCGGTCAAGCCGACGGCGAATCTCCTGGTGCTCGTGGATTATCAGTGGACGCATTGGAGCAGCTTCCAGACGCTGACACTGAACTTCACACCGACCACGGCCCTGAATCAGGTGCTGTACGAGAGCTATCAGAACACGAGCGGCATCCGGTTCGGTGCTGACTGGACCCAGAGCCAGCACCTGAACCTCCGCGCGGGATACCTCCACCATCAGGGGGCCGCGCCCGATCAGACGGTCACGCCGCTCTTGCCGGAAGGAGCGCGCAACGAAGTGAGCGCGGGATTGTCGTACAAATTCTCGCCCGCCATGAGCCTCGACCTCGCGTATCAGTACATTCGGCAGGACGATCGCCGGGGCCGCACGATCGAGACACCGAATGTTCCGCCCACGACCGCGTTGAACAGCGGCCTGTACACGTTCAGCGCGAGCTTGTTCGGCGTCGCGTTGGCGTTCGCCTTTTAGGAGGAGCGGGCGATGACGATTCGCGGACTTTCGATCTCGGCCCTCCTCGCCGCACTGGCGCTGGCGGGTTGTAACGATGAGTCGCTGCAGCCGCCGCCTGCACCGTCGGCCGGAGCGCTGTTCCAGCGCTACGTGTCGATCGGGAACTCCCTCACTGCGGGGTTACAGTCGGCTGGCATCAACGACTCGACCCAGCTCCAGGCGTATCCGGTGATCCTGGCGCACCAGATGGGCACGACGTTCTATCCGCCGCTCTTGAGCCGGCCCGGATGCCCGCCCCCGTTCACCAACGTGTTCACGAACACGCGGCTCGGCACCGGCAGCACCGCGAGCACGTGTTTCTACCGGGCACCGGGCGTCCTTCCCTATGTGAGCAACGTGGCGGTGCCGGGTGCCGCAGTCGGTGACGTGACATCGAACACCGGCGCCGGCACCAATGCCAACCCGCTGACTCAGCTCGTACTGGGTGGTCGGACGCAGCTTCAGGCCGCGATGGCCGTGCATCCGACGTTCCTGAGTGTGTGGATCGGGAACAATGACGTGCTCGGGTCGTTCACGGCGCTGCCAAACGCCGGCGATTCCACGCTGATTACCCCGGTGGCCACGTTCCAGGCGAGCTACCAAAAGATCGTCGACAGTATCAAGGCCTCGGGTGCCAAGGCTGTTTTGATCGGCGTGGCGAACGTTACTGAGATTCCGTACGCCTCGACGGGATCGATCTATTTCGAGATCGCCAACAATCTCGTTGCGGGCGTGGCATTCCCCCCGACGTTCCATGTCGATCCGCTGTGCGCGCCGGCGTTCATCAACCCGGCCGGCAAAGGCGACTCGACGCTCGTCCCGTTCCCGTTCGGCGTACAGCTCATTGCGGCCGCCGCGGCCGGAGCGACCGACACGCTGCACTGTACCGAAACATCCACCGTGCAGCCGGCCGAGCTGCGGAAGCTCGTGTCCACCATGCTCGCATACAACGCGTTCATCTCCGCGGCCGCGAGCACGAATAGCTGGGCGTATGTGGATCCGAATCCGGTGCTCGATTCGCTGCGCCAGGACCCGCAGCAGGTGGCGCCGTTCCCGAACGTCGGTTCACCGGCGTCCCCCACTCCGTGCTCCGGCTCGCCGTTCGGGCTCGCGTTCACGTGTGACGGGGTGCATCCCAGCGCGTCCACGCACATCCTGATCGCGCGCCATCTGGCGCAGGCGATCAACGCGAAATTCTCGACCAACATCCCGTTACCGTGAGCCACGCCCGCTGACCCCTCTCCGCGATGCGGAGAGCGGGAACGGTGATTAAGATTCGCTGCGCATGATCTCGAATCGCGTGAACGGCATCCGTCGGCTGGCGGGTGCCGTTCTGGTATTGGGAAGCGTTGGCGGCGTGCCGCTTGCGCGCGCGCAAACGGTCGAGCGCACCGACACGCCCCGCAAGGGAGATGTGCGGGTGAGCTTCGAGCCCCGCATCGACACCTGGGATCAGATCTTCACGAACAACGGCGAAGAACGACTCGGGTCCCCGTTCACGACCGATAGCGTTGGACCGTTGCAAATCCCGATGCTCGGACGGCTCGAGCAGGATGTGCGCACCGCGAGCGGCATTGGCAGTTACGTGCCGACGCTCGGTGCGGGCACGCTCAACGTATACCAGGAAAAACGCGTCACGCCGTTGGGCGTGGAAGTCGGCCTCACGAGCCGCTTCTCGCTCTCGGTCAATGTCCCGATCGTGCGCGTGGCCACGCGCAGCAACGTGCAGCTCGCCCAAGGCTCGGCCAATCTCGGGGCCAACCCGCTCGCGACGAGTGCCGGGTCGGTACAGCAGTACGCCACGTTCTTCGGCCAGTTCAACGCGGCGCTCACGACGCTCCAGAACAACATCAACGCGGGCATGTACGGCTGCGCGGGCAATCCCGCGTGCGCGGCGAGCGCGACACTGGCGCAGGGTCAGGCCGTGCGCGACGCGCTCGAGCGCACGATCTACGGCGTGGGCGCAGTGCAGAACCCGTTCGTGCCGCTCGCGGGTTCGGCTGCTGGAGTCGCCATCGATGCGTCGATCGCCCAGCTCCAAGCCCAGCTGTCAGGCGTGTACAACGTTCCTGGCTTTACCTCGACGCTTCTGCTCGCCACGGACACGCTGGCCGCGCCAGCCGGGTTCAACGACTTCCTCACCGGGATAGCCGGCGCCAACGGCTCGATCTTCGGCTTCGGCTATAACCCGCTCGGCTACAACTGGCATTACGGGCTCGGTAACATCGAGCTCGAGGCGAAATACCGGATGGTCGAGCGGCCACACTACGCGCTTGCCATTGCGGCGATCGGGCGGCTGCCGACGGCGACCCGCGACACCACGCTCGACTTTCTCGGAATTCCGGTGGCCGATCTCGAGCCCGGGTTCGAGGGACGTGTGCTCCAGGAGCTGATCGTGGCGAAGCACGTCTGGCTCAACCTCGCGCTGCGCGGCGGCGTACAGCTGCCGGGCACGGCAGCCCGGCGCGTGGCGCCGTTCGATGCGTTGTTCGTCCCATACCAGGCGACGACCACGCTCAACTGGGACCCCGGAGATTATTTCGCAATCGATTTCGCGCCGCTGTACCGATTCACGCCGCATTTTGGCGTGGGGCTGACCACGGCGTTTTGGTCTCGCGGTGCAGATCACTACAGCTACCGGACCGCGGAGGATTCCGTGGCCCTTGCGGCGGCTCAGGGCTTCGCGACTCCGGCGGCGATCCTCGACGCGGGAACCGCACAGCAATGGGTCCGCGTCGGGTTCGCGATGACCTACGCGGGGCCGGTTGTCGAAGGGGGCTTTACGGTCGAGGAGACGGTGAGCGCGTCGGGGGACGTGGTCCCCGCGGCGGTTGTGTATCGTCTGCGGCTGCGGATTTCTCATAAGCTTTTTTGAGCAGCTCGGCGGCGTGGCGCAGGGCCGTCGTCATGTCCGGATCCCCCAGCATTCGCGCCACCTCACGCCGCCGCTCCTCACCGCTAACCGCCCGCACGTCGCTCGTGGCGACCCCACCGCGCGCGCCCTTGGCGACGACCAGGTGATGATCCGCACAGGCCGCGATCTGCGGCAGGTGCGTGATCACCAGCGCCTGGCGGCCGGACCCGCGTGCGACGGTTTGCAGCGCCTCTCCCACGCGCGCACCGGTTTCGCCCCCAATACCCTGGTCGATTTCGTCAAAGATGAGCGTGGGCACGGCGTCGTGTCGCGCCAGCACGACCTTCAACGCGAGCATGAGACGGGACAGCTCGCCTCCTGAGGCGACGCGCGCAAGGGGGCGAGCCTCGAGTCCGGCATTGAGGGCCACATCGAACGTCACGTCCTCGGCCCCCAAAGCGTTCGCCGCGGCGCGCGGGCTGAGCCGCACCGAGAACCGGCCGCCCGCCATGCCGAGTGCGGGCAGCAGCTTGTTCACCTCCCGGCCTAGGCGCTCGGCGGCCGCGTTGCGCTTGGCGCTCAGCGCATGCATGGCCGCAACGAAATCCGCCTCCGCGCTGGCGCGCTCGTCCGCGAGCTGGCGCAGGTCGAGATCGGCGGTATCGAGCAGCTCGAGCTCCCGTGCGGCGCTATCGCGCGTGGCCAGCACGTCGGGAATGGTCGGCCCGTACTTCTGCGTGAGGCGATACACCACGTCGCGCCGCGCTTCGACCGCCGCAAGCCGGCCGGGATCGCTGTCGATGCCTGACGCGTAGTCGCGTACCATCCGTGCCAGCTCCTCGAGATTTGCCGACGCCGCTTCCACGAGCTCCCGCCAGCTTCCCGCCCCCGGATCGAGCCGCTCGATTTGCGCCACCAGCTTGGCGGCTCGACCCATACCCATGCCGTCGACCGCCGTCTCGAGCTCGCGCGCCAGCGTGCCGAGCTCTTCGGCGTGCCCAAGCCGGCTCGCCTCGCTCGCCAGCGCCTCGTCTTCCCCGACCCGTGGCTTCGCCTTCCCGATTTCATCCATCACGTGGCGGAGATAATCGGCTTTGCGGCGCACCTCGTCCTGACGCGACTTGATGGTGGTTTCCCGCTCCACGAGCGCCTGCCAGCGGTCGTGGGCATCACGTACGGCGGTCCGCTCCACCGTGGCGTCCCCCGAGGCGTCGAGAATGTCCCGCTGAGCATCCGGCCTGAGCAGAGACTGCGTCTCATGCTGTCCATGCAGATCGACGAGCAACGCGCCGATCTCCGTGAGCACTCCGATCGTGGTCGCGCTACCGTTCACCCAGGCGCGGGAGCGGCCGTCTTTGGAGATCTCGCGCTTCATGATCAGGAGGCCGTCTTCGGACTCGACACCCTGGGCGGAAAGGGACGGCAAGAGACGGGACGAGACGGACGAGTCCAGCTCGAAAACGCCTTCGATCACCGTCTTCTGCGCCCCGGCGCGAACGACGTCCGCGGAGGCACGTTCGCCGAGCAAGAGGGATAGCGCGTCAACGAGCATGGATTTGCCAGCCCCGGTTTCGCCGGTCAGGACGTTGAGACCGGGGCGGAGCGGCAGGGTCACGTCTTCGATGACGGCCAGATCGCGCACCCGGAGTTCGGTGAGCACTACTTTCCCTCCCGGTCCGCGGGCTCACCCCACTGAAGCTTTCGACCCATCCGCGCAAAAAATCCTTCACCGCCGAGGCGCACGAGACACACCGGATGCTCGGCGCGACGCACCAGCAGGCGCTCGCCGGGCTGCATGGTGGTTCCCACCTGCCCGTCGAACGACACCAGGATCTGATCGGTCCACGGGGGGACCGGTTCGATCGACACCGTCGAGCTGGGGGGCACCACCAACGGCCGTATTCCCAGGGTGTGCGGACAAATCGCGGTGACGATGATGGCGTCAACGCTCGGGAGCACGACGGGGCCGCCCGCCGACAGCGAATAGGCGGTCGATCCGGTCGGCGTCGCGACGATGATCCCGTCGGCCGAGTACTGCCCGACCTCTTCGCCATCCACCACGAGACGCATGCGAACCACGCGAGCCACGCCGCCCTTGTGGACTACCGCGTCGTTCAGCACCATCGGCTCGGGCCGCGATTTGCCCTCCCGCTCCACGATCGTGGGCAGCAGGGCAAGGCGCGACTCGGTCACGAAACTCTGGCGGACGAGCGATTCGAGCGCGGTTTCGATGGTTTGCGAGGTCGCGGTTGTGAGGAATCCGACGCGACCGAGGTTAATGCCGAGGATCGGCGTCTTGGCGCCATTGAGCGAGCGCGCGGCGCGGAGCAGCGTCCCGTCGCCGCCCAGGGTGATCAGGAAGTCCAGCTTCGGGGCGGCGTCGAGCAGGCGGGGGGCGGGAGGCGTCCCTGGCCACACATGCGCCAGGCTCGGCTCGGCGTAGAGCGTGAGGCGCAGGCGCGGCGCGGTCTCAGTGAGACGGACGAGAACGCTTTGCAAGTCGCGGTAACTGGGGTTACCAACGACTCCGATATTCATCGGGGCGTGAGCGATTCCTCGGCCGCGAGCGCACGAATGCGCGCGGCGATCCCGGGTCCCGTGAGCCCAACGGCCGCGAGTTGCGCGGCCCGAGGCGCGTGCTCGTACGTGCGATCCGGCACGCCGAGCGGGACAACGCGGACCTCCGGAGCGGTCGTCTGCACGACCGCGGCAAGGTGCGCGCCGAAACCGTTCACCACGGCGCCGTCCTCGAGCGTCACGAGCAGGCGGTGATCATGCATCACCGCATCGAGCGTCACGCGGTCGAGCGGCTTCAGGAAGCGGCAGTTCAGCACGCTCACCGAAAGTCCGTCCGCCGCCAGGATGTCCGCGGCGTCGAGCGCCGGCTGGCACATCACTCCCACCGCGAGAATCGCGCAGTCCTTTCCTTTGCGCAGCAGGTCCCACGTGCCGTAGGGAACCGGTGCCACCTCCGCGGCCGGCGGCGCTTCGCCCGGCGCCTTGTCGCGCGGATACCGGATCGCAAACGGGCCGTCGGCGTGCGCGAGCGCGCAGCGCAACAGGCCGATGAGCTCCGCGCCGTCCTTGGGGGCCGTCACGGTCATATGCGGCACGGCCAGCAGGTACGCGATGTCATACAGCCCCATGTGGGTTTGGCCGTCTTCGCCCACCATCCCCGCCCGATCCATGCAGAATATGACGGGAAGCTTCTGAATCGCGACGTCGTGAATGACGCTGTCGTACGCCCGCTGCAGAAATGTGGAATAGATGGCTACCGCGGGCCGGAGCCCCTGGGCCGCGAGCCCGCCGGCAAACGTGACCGCGTGCGCCTCGGCGATGCCGACGTCGAAAAAGCGTTCGGGAAATTTCTTCTGAAACGCGTTCGTCCCGGTTCCCGAGGCCATGGCCGCGGTGACCGCCACGAGGTCCTGATACTCGGCGCCGAGCTCCACCAGGGCATCGCCGAAGATCCGGGTCCAGGACGGCGGACCGGGATGGATCGGCTTCAACTGTCCGGTCACGGGATCGAACGGAGCGCGGGCGTGGAACTTCTCGAGGTCCGGCTCGGGGAGCGGGAAGCCCCGTCCCTTCTCGGTGATCACGTGCACGACACGCGGACCCTTGAGCTCCTTCACGAGCTGGAACGTGTGCACCATCTGCTCGATGTTGTGCCCGTCGATTGGCCCGAAATAGCGGAACCCCAGCTCCTCGAACAGCATCCCGGGAGACCAGAGATTCTTGACACTTTCCTCGAGATTCTTGGCGAACTCCACGAGCCGCGTGCCGCCGACCACGTGCGACGCTTTCTCGATCACGGCCTTGACGCGCTCGCGCACGCGGACGGTGACCGGGCTCGCGATGATTGAACCCAGATACTTGTTGATGGCGCCGACGTTCGGCGCGATGGACATGCCATTGTCATTCAGCACCATGATGATGTCGCGGTCCGAATGGCCGGCATTGTTCATCGCCTCGTAGGCGAGGCCGCACGTGAGCGCGCCGTCGCCGACGACTGCCACGACCTTGTGGTGTTGACCCTTGAGATCCCGAGCCGTGGCGAGCCCCAGGGCCGCAGACAGACCCGTGCCGGCGTGCCCAGCCCCGAACTGGTCGTGCGGGCTCTCCGACCGGCTCAGGAAGCCCGAGAGGCCGCCTTCCTGCCGCAACGTGGGAAGGCGTTCGTTCCGCCCGGTGAGGATTTTCCAGGGATAGCCCTGGTGCCCAACGTCCCAGATGATCTGGTCGCGCGGCGAATCGAATGAATAGCACAGCGCAACGGTCAGCTCGACCACGCCGAGCCCGGCGCCGATGTGGCCGCCGGTCTGCGACACGACGTCAATCAGGCGCCGGCGTACCTCTTCCGCCAAGAGCGGCAGCTGTCCGCGCGACAGCCGGCGGACGTCCTGGGGACCGTGGATACGCTTAAGAAGAGGCATGGGAAGGACGGATTGCAGATTCCTCAGCGTGACCGGTTCACCACGTAGGACGCCAGGGCTTCCAGTATCGCAGAAGCTAACCCCCCTACCCGCAGGCGGTCCACCGCTTGCGCCGACAGGCGAACGGCTTCGGCGCGTGCGACGTCTATGCCGTGCAGGGCGACAAAGGTGCACTTTTCGCTCGTCGCGTCCTTGCCAGCGGTCTTGCCGAGCTCCGCCGAGGTTGCGGTCGCGTCGAGCACGTCGTCGGCGATCTGAAAGGCGAGCCCGATCGTGTAGCCATACTCCCGCAGCGTCTCGAGCGGATCGCCCGACGCGCCGCCCGCGAGTCCGCCGATCACGCACGCCGCCCCGATGAGTGCGCCCGTCTTGCGACGATGTATTTCCTCGAGGTGCTGCCGCGCGATTTCGGTCGCGTTGCCCTCGGCGGCGAGGTCCTGCGCCTGACCACCGATCATGCCTCCGGCGCCGGCTGCGCGAAACAGCTCACCCGCGATCAGGCGTTGCCGAGCCCGGTCGAGCGCCAGACCCTCCATCCCCGCCGCGAGCACCGCCGCCGCGAGCGGAACCATGTGAAATCCCGCGCGCGTGGCCGTGGCCACGTCGAAGGCGCGGTGCGTGGTCTCCCGACCGCGGCGCAGGTCGTCGTCGTCCATGCAGGGGAGATCGTCGTGCACGAGGGAATAGGCGTGGACGATTTCGAGCGCCGCCGCTATCTCCGCCATCGCACGAGACCGGTCCCGATCGCCTCCCACAGCCCGGGCTGCCGCGACGACCAGAGCGGGGCGGAGCCGCTTCCCCGGTCCGAGCAGACTGTAGCGCATCGCTGGAGCCAGCGCGGGCGGCCACCAGTCCACCGCACGGCCGCTCCATTCCTCCAGCACGGCATCGACGCGGGCGCGAGCGTCCGTGAGGAATTCGGCCAGCGCGTCGCTAGCGGTCGACGCGCTCACCTCGTACCTGGCGCAGCTTTACCTCCGCGGCTTTGAGTCGTTCGCGCACGACGCGTAGACGCTCGACGCCATCCTCGAAGAGCTTGAGCGATTCGTCGAGATCGAGATCAGAGCTTTCCAGCCGCCGCACGATTTCCTCGAGCCGCTCGATCTCGTCGGCGAAGCGTGTTGGAGGAGGCGAGGAGGGGTCGCCGGTCATGACTCGTTCACGCGGGCGTGAACCTCGCCATCGGTCACCCGCAGGCGGAACGCCGATCCCGGCTCGAGCTGCGCAACACGCTTGAGCACGCGACCGGCCGCGTCGCGGGCCAGGGAATACCCACGATCGAGGATCTTGAGCGGAGAGAGCGCGTCGAGCCGTCCGGCGAGCGCCGCAATCTGCTGGTGATCGCGCTCGAGCCGCCAGCGCACCGCCCCGTCGAGCCGATCTTCCAGGCGTTCGAGCTGCTGCCCTGCCCGCTCGACGCGCGTCGCCGCGCTCCGGCCAAGGCGCGTGGCCAGATGCGCCACGTGAGCCTCGACTTCTTCGCAGTCCGGCGTCGCCGCCGCGGCCGCGGCCGACGGTGTGGCGGCGCGGAAATCAGCGACCAGATCGGCCAGCGTGACGTCCGTTTCATGCCCGACCGCTGAAATCACCGGAACGCAGGCTGCCGCGAGCGCACGCACCACGCGCTCGCTATTGAACGTCCAGAGGTCCTCCTTCGACCCTCCGCCCCGGCCGACGATCACCACATCGAGGCGCGGAATGCGTTTGAGCTTGGCGAATGCGGCGCACAACTCCCCTTCCGCGCCGTCGCCCTGCACGCGCGTCGAGACGAGCATCAGCTCGGCCAGCGGCCAGCGCTGCCGGACGATCGCGGCGATATCGCGCAGCGCCGCGGCATCCGGACTCGTGATGATGGCGATCCGTTCGGCGTAGGCGGGAAGCGGGCGCTTCCGCCCCGGCTCGAGCAAGCCATCGCGCTCGAGAGCCGCTTTGGCCTTCTGAAACGCGAGCTGCCACAGGCCGTCGCGCTCCGTGGACATGAGCTCGAGCACGGTGAGCCGGAACTCGCCCTTGTCTTCCCATATGGTGGGCCGCGCGAACACGTAGACCTGCATGCCGTCCGCGGGCTCGGTGGGCAGGCGGCGATTCTCGTTCGCGAACATGACGCAGCGGATCTGCGCGCTGCGGTCGCGCAACGCGAAATACCAATGCCCGCTGCGCCAGCGCTTGAATCCCGAGACCTCGCCGCGAATCCAGAGCGGCGGCAGTCCGTTCTCGACCACGGCGCGCGCCCGCCGAGTGAAGTCGCCCACGGTGAGCGCGCCCTCGGCCGCGGCCTGTGCGAACAGGTCTACGCCAGCGCCCATTGCCGCGCCGCCTGCACCGTGTTGCACAACAGCATGGTGATGGTCATGGGTCCTACGCCTCCGGGAACGGGCGTGATCGCGCTCGCCACGCCGCACACCTCCTCGAAGTTTACATCGCCCACGAGGCGGTAGCCTTTGGGATGCGAGGCATCCTCGACGCGATTGACCCCGACATCGATCACCACCGCGCCCGCCCGAACCATGTCGCCGCCCACGAAGCGCGGCTTCCCAATGGCCACGATCAGGATTTCAGCCTCACGCGTGATCGCTCCGATGTCCCGGGTGCGCGAATGGCACACCGTCACCGTCGCGTTCCCGCCAGGTCCGTCCTGCAACAGCAGCAGCGCCATCGGGCGACCGACAATGGTCGATCGTCCGACCACGACGGCATGACGGCCCTTGGTCTCGACACTGCTGCGCACCAGGAGCTGCTGCACGCCGTAGGGCGTCGCGGGCCTGAACCCCGTCGGATCGCTGATCGCGATCTTCCCCACGTTCATCGGGTGAAAGCCGTCCACGTCCTTGCGCGGATCGACACGCAGCAGGACGCGCTGCGTGTCGATCTGCTGGGGCAGCGGCAGCTGCACGAGAATTCCATGGATCCTGGGATCGGCGTTGAGGCGATCGACGAGCGCGAGCAGGACGGGCTGCGACGTTTCCCTGGGGAGCTGGATCGTTTCGTGATACAGCCCCGCCTCGTC
>Ga0335080_10003824_pt1 | contig 15288 bp, 10 predicted proteins | sample Lox_Sample_34_FD_206720 | JGI IMG/M metagenome (GOLD analysis project Ga0335080, IMG submission 206720) | Soil microbial communities from Loxahatchee National Wildlife Refuge, Florida, United States - Lox_Sample_3.4 | ecosystem: Environmental > Terrestrial > Soil > Wetlands | place: USA... | reverse complement strand
CACCTGCTGCTGGATGCCCAGCGGGCGCTTGTCACCTTCGCCACCCCCGCGGCCGTGATGGCGGACGTTGATTTCATTTCCTACTGGGCGCCGTTCCGGCCCGGCGCCGAGGGCTATGACGCGCACGCAAGGTTCGTCCGGCGGGCGGCTGCGGCGTACAGCTCGGACCGGGTCATCGTGGCGCAGTGGCAGGAAACGGGTGCGGCGGCGGCCCATGCGGCGCAGGCGTTGCCTGCCGAGGCTAAGGTCGCCACTCAGGGGCACGTGCTGGCAGCTGGTGACTTCCTGGCCACGCTGGCCGTGGAGGCCACGATCCATCATCTGGACCTGGCGGCCGGAGACCCTGATTTCGCCGGCCCATCCCCGCAAGGGCTGGCCGTAACCCGCGAGACGTTTGACGGTATTCTCGGACGGCCGGTCACGGCCAGCTGGGACGATGTGGGCTACGCGCTGAGGGCTGCCGGCCGGGTGCAGCTGACGGCGGATGATCATGCCTGTCTGGGCGCCTTGGCGAACCGGTTCCTGCTGCTGGGCTGACTGCGGCGTGCGGCTGATGAACTCCGCTGGTTGCCTGTCATGAGCAGGTACCGATCTGCTTACCCTGCAGATATGGCCCGGCGTGCGGCGGGCGGGGTCTCCCAAGGCCGGAGGCCGACGCTGACGCCGGGTCAGCGGCGCCGCAGGCGCCGCGCTTGTTCCAATACAGCCCAATTCGGCAGTGCAGAAGACCTTGCCGGACCGCGGCATCAAGTCGCAGCATCGCTGCGGCCACGTCGGGGTCACTACGCTCGGTTACGGTAGCTAGACGATGCCGGCCACCCCGTGTGGACCGGGTTGTGGACCGGGCCTCCGGAAACCCCAGCGCGACGAGTGCCATCAGTGCGATAACCCGTGCCATCGGTGCAGCTAGCGCGCACGGTGCACGAGGCCGGGCTTCTCATAATCTGCCGGTCGCGGGTTCGAGCCCCACCCGCCCCACTAGAGTTAGCTAGTTTAAAGTTCGAAATGTCTAGATCTACAAGCGTCGGCTACATCACGCTAGCATCAAACCCGCGTTCGGGTCCACGCAGGTGCGTAAGGTCCGCGGTGCGCTGACGAAGGTGGTCGGCGCGGCCGCCGGGAGCAACCGGTGTCACCCGGAGCCGAGGCCACGGCAACGCCGTTGACGCCTCGTAATGCGAGGCATAGTGTTCCGTGGTATGGACCGTGAACGGCTCAAGGGAAACCTAGACCTGCTGCTGCTGTCAGTACTCTCCTCCGGTCCCGCGCATGGGTACGCGATCATTTCGGCGCTTCGCGACCGCAGCGGGGGCACGTTTGACCTGCCCGAGGGGACCATCTATCCCGCCCTGCATCGGCTGGAGGACTCGGGCCTGCTGGTCAGCATCTGGGACCAGGCGCAGGGCCGCCGGCGCCGCGTCTACGGGCTGACCGACCAGGGGGCGGTCGCGCTGGCCGCCCAGCAGACCGAATGGCGTAACTTCGCCGGCGGGGTGCACGCGGTGCTCGGCTGGGCGGCCCAGGCCGTATGGCCGCCGGCCGCCGGTCCCGCCCAGGCCGAGCGGGGGTGGCCGGCATGAGCGGGGCAGCCCCCGACCTGATCGCCGGGTACCTGGAGGAGCTGTACGCCGGGCTGCGGGTCCCGGCGGCCGAGGCGGAGCTGATCGCGGCCGAGGCCGAGGACCACCTGCGCGAGACCGCCGCGGTAGGGATAGAGGTCGGGATGACGGAGCTGGAGGCCCAGCAAGCCGCGATATCCAGCTTCGGGCCGGTCCGGGTCGTGGTCCGGGCGCATCGCCGGCGGACCGTCACGGCCGGCGGGGCAGCCATGGCTGCGTGGAAGCTCGCCGGGCTGCTGGCGACGACCGTCGGTGCTGGCGGCCTGGCCGGGATGGGGATCTTCACGTACTTGCTGCGATCCGCCCCGGGCGGCCCCGGCCCCGTTCCGACGGTGCTGGTCGTCTACGCGGCTATGGCGGCGGGCGTCCTGGTCCTGCTGGCCACTCGCCGGCTGACCCGGCACCGCACCCCCGGCTGGGATCCGCTGTCCCCTGGGGCGACGGCGAGCTGCTTCCTGCTCGCCTCGGCGCCGCTGGTCGCGCTCATCGTGAGGTTCATCGTGAGCGGCGTGGCGATGCCCATCGCTCCGGACATCACCGTGTCATGGATGACCCCGCTCTCGGATGGTTCCGTCTCGGCCGCTCCCCTCGTATCGGGTGCCGTCGTCGCCGGGTGCCTGGGGGTGGCCGCCGGATACGGTCTCCGGGCGGCAATCAAGCGGGCCCGGCGCAGGCCCGGATCAGGTGCGCTCTGCCGCGTCCTGGGTCAGGCTGATGGCAGCGCTGCAGGCCGTGCGTACGTGTGAGTCCCGTCGTGCCTGTCCCGAAGGCGCGTGGCGAGCGCGTCTGCTCACCACCGCACTGCTGCTGAGCGTGGTCTCGGTGGCAGGATGCACGGAAAGCTCGGGCGCAACGGCGCACGGCACGGCAACGGCGAGCGGTACGGCTACCCCGGCCGGCGTGGCTTCCGACTGCCTGCTTCCCCCGATCTCCTGCAATGCGCCGGCCCTGTTCCGGGTCGAGTATGGCATTCAGCCCTTGCTGGACAGGGGGATCGACGGCCGCGGCGAGACGGTGACGGTCCTTGCCGTTGCCCCGTCCCCCGGCGCCTCGTCCCCCAGCGCCACGGTAGCCCCGCCTCCTGGGGTCACGCCTGCCAGCGACATACGCCAGGATCTGGCGGCATTCGACGGCATGTTCCGGCTGCCCGCCGCGCGGATCCAGGTCGTGACCACCCTGGCCGGCGCGGGCTCGCCATGGAAGGCGGCCTACGAGGAAGTCCAGGACACCGAGATCGTGCACACGGTCGTCCCCGCCGCCGCTCTGCGGGTGGTCCTGTTGCCCCCCAATGCCCGGGACAGCGCCGCGAACGCGACCGCCGACATGCTCGCCGGATTGCGGCTGGCCGTCTCCGGCACCGACGTGGCGTTGATCAGCTTCAGTCTGGGGGAACATTACTTCACCAAGGCTCAAGTGACCCAGATGCACTCCATATTGCTGGGAGTGGCCGCTCAGCACGTCACTGTGATAGCCGGCTCCGGCGACAACGGCGGGTTCAGCGGCGCTGACTTCGGGGACGCGGCGGTCAAGGAAGTCAGCCTTCCGGCCTCCGACCCGCTCGTGCTGGCCGCTGGCGGCACCACGCTCAACGGGAATCTCTCGGCCGCCTTCTACATCAGCGAGACCGTCTGGAATGGCCAAGCCGGTTTTGTCCTGACCAGCGGAGCATCGGGGGGTGGCTTCAGCCACCTGTACGCCCGTCCCGCTTATCAGGACGGCGTCCCCGGGATCTCGACGATGAGGGGCGTGCCCGACGTGGCCGGTGAGGCTGATCAGGAGAGCGGCTGGGCGTTCGTCTTTACCGGCGGCAGCAAGAAGTGGATCATGCCGGCCTCCGGCACCAGCGCCTCCGCGTCGCTGTGGGGGGGACTCATGGCGCTGGCCGACCAGTACGCCCATCACGACCTCGGCTTCGTCAACCCCGCCATCTACCGCATCGCCCGCGGTTCCAGCTACCACCGGGCGTTCCATGACATTACTACCGGTAGCAACATCGTGAACACGCCGCCGGTCGGCATGGGCGGTTACCAGGCTGGTCCCGGTTGGGACCCGGCGACGGGCTGGGGAAGCCCCGACGCGCAGGTGCTCGTCCCGCTGCTGGCCGCTTGACCAGCAGCCGCCTCCGTAAAGGATGGGAATGAACTCCGGCCAGGCGTACCCGGCACACGGCCCCGCTAACGCCGGCCCGCCACGGGTCATGGTGGTGGCGGACGGCATCTGCCGGACCTTCGGCAGCGGGCATACGGCCGTTCACGCTCTGCGCGGGGTCTCGTTCACGGTGGACCGTGGTCAGCTCGTGGCCTTGCGCGGGCGATCCGGCTCCGGCAAGACCACGCTGCTGAACATCGTCGGTGGCCTGGACGACCCGACGGCGGGGCGGGTGTGGGTGGACGGCCGTGAGGTGAACCGGATGACCGAGCGAGAGCGGCTGGCGCTGCGGCGGGACCGGGTCGCCTTCGTCTTCCAGGCCTTCGGGCTGGTGCCGATGCTGTCTGCGGCGGAAAACGTCGGGATTCCGCTGCGCATCGAGGGTCTGCGGGCGAGCGAGCGCCGGGAGCGGGTGGCGGCCATGCTGACGCTGACCGGGCTGTCCAGCCACGCCGAGCATCGCCCGGGTGAGCTTTCCGGTGGCCAGCAGCAGCGGGTGGCCATCGCCCGCGCGCTGGCTGGCCGGCCAGGCGTGCTGATCGCGGACGAGCCGACCAGCCAGCTCGACCTAGAGACGAGCCGGCAGATCATGGAGCTGCTGCTTAGCGTGGTGCGTTCGGAGGCGATCACCGCCCTGGTCGCCACCCACGACGAGGCGCTGATCGACCTGGCCGACAAGGTTATCTCGTTGGAGGATGGGTCCGTCGCTACCGTCAGCAGCACCCTGGGAAGGTAGGGCGCCGCATGCGTGGGCTGGGGGTGTCTTTCCTTCTCCGCCGGGCCCGGGCTTCGTGGCTGCTGGCCTGTATCGCGGTCATGGTGCTGCTCGCCACCGGGCTTGCGACCATGCTGTGGACCTTCGCCGATGCGGTGGTCCCGTCCGGCGCACAGGGCTTCCTGGCGGATCCGCAGGACCGGGTTCTCGGGATCAGCGGCCCGGTCAACGCCCGCGAGGCCGCCGCCGACTCGCAGCGGATCCGTGCCGCGCTGCGTCAGGCGTGGCCGGGGGTCGGTTTCCAGCTCGAAAGCGCGCTGTGGACGGACCAGCTCCAGCTCCCGTCGTCGGGCGACCCCACGGCCACCAGGCAGATCCAGCTCGCGTCGCTGGCCGGGATCAGCGCCCAGGTGACGCTGACCGCCGGCACGTGGCCCGGTCCGCCGCGCCGCGGCGGTCCGGTGCCTGCCGCGGTGCCTGCCGCCGCGGCCAGCCAGCTGCACCTGACGGTCGGCTCGGTGCTGACGGCCACCCCTCAGTCCGGTGACGCGTCGACCTCGCTGCAGGTCACCGGCCTGTTCCGGGCCAATAACCCGGCGTCGCCTTACTGGGCACTCGACCTGGTGCCGGTATCAGGGATGAGCGTCCAGCGATACTCCGCCAGCTACGCCGGGTTCAGCACCTCGAGCTCGTCCACCACTTACGGCCCTGCGGTGGTGAACCCGGCTGCGTTCGGCGGGGCGCTCACCGTGCGCCAGGCCTCGTGGATGGTGCTGCCGCAGGCGTCGGCCATGGCCCGGGGGAACATCGAGGCGCTCAACACAGGCACCAGCGCAGCGGTGACACAGCTGAACGAGCTCCTGCCCGAGGGGCTGACCGTGACCTCGGGCCTGCCGCAGACCCTGGCCGGTATCGCCAGCACGATCGTGCTGACCCGGTCGCTGTTCACGATCGCTGCGCTGCTGTTGCTGCTGGTGGCCGGGGCGGGACTGGTGCTGGCCGCACGGCTGCTGGCCGGTATGCGCGTGGAGGAGTCTGCGCTGCTGCGGGCACGTGGCGCCACCAGGTGGCAGGTGGTCCGGCCCGTGCTGGCCGAGGCGGTGCTCCTGGGCGCCGCGGCCGGCCTGGCGGGCGTGCTGACCGGCATCCGCCTGACCGGCGTACTGGCCCGGCTGGCCGACCTGCGCCTGGGCGGCTATCAGGGCCGCGGCATCGCCTCGCTGGTCTGGCTGTCGGCCCTCACCATGCTGGTCCTGTGCGCCGCGGTGATGGCCTGGCCGGCGCTGCACGCCCCGGCACCCGACACCGCCAGGGCCCGCCGAGGCCGGCAGGCCCGGCTGGCGGGGATCGCCTGGGCGGGGGGCGATCTGGCCTTGGTGGCGCTCGCCGCGGTCGCGGTGTGGGAACTGCGCGGCTATTCGGCGGTCGCGCATCCGGCCACGGGATGGCTCGGGATCGACCCCGTGGTCGCTCTCGCCCCCGCACTAGCGCTGGCTGGGGTGACCATCATCCCGCTCCGCGGGCTGCCGCTGCTGGCCAGGCTAGCCGACAAGGCGACCGACCGCGGAAGGCGGCTGGCCGCCGCTATGGTGAGCTGGCAGATCGCCCGGCGGCCGATCCGTCAGGCAGGCCCGGCTCTGCTCGTGGTGGTCGCCGTCGCGACCACCACGCTGGCGCTGGCCGGGTACGCGAGCTGGCGGCAGTCGGCCGCGGACCAGGGCGCCTTCGCGGTTGGCGCAGATGTACAGGTGGACGCCGCGGACCAGCTGCCGCTGGGCGCCACCGGGGCGATCACCCGGGCACCGGGTGTCACCGCCGCCACGTCGGCCAGCCTCGCCAGCATCGCCAACGGAGGCCAGCTGATCGCGCTGGACGCGAGCACGGCGGGTAAGACGATACTGCTCCGTCCCGACCTGTCCTCGCTTCCGGTGAGCGCGCTGTGGCAGCGCATCACCCCGCGGCCGACGTCCGGGCTGGTGCTGCCCGGCCAGCCAGACCGGCTGGAGGTCCTCGCGTCCCTCGGAGCGGGCCCGCACAGCAACCCAGCCGGGGTTCGGAGGGATCTTGGCTCAGCCACCGTCACGGCCTGGGTCCAGGATTCCGGTGGCGCCATCTACCAGGTACCCGCCGCCGGGCTCCTGCTTGCCGACGGCCAGCCGCACGCCCTGGTCTTCATGCTGTCGAGTCCGGGGCAGGCCAGCTACCCGCTGCGGCTGCTCGGGCTCACGCTGACCTATCTCCTGCCGCCGTACGACCCGGCGAACCCGCAGTCGGCCCCGGCCGTCGGCCTCAGCATCGAGTCCCTCGCGGTGACCGAAACGGCCAGCGGCCCGTTCGGCGAGCCATTCAGCCACGGTGCCGCCCTGGCGACGTGGCAGGGCGCTGGATCGTCGAAATACGTGCCGACCGGGCCACCGAACCCGGGCGGGACGCCGCTGCCGTCGAGCGGAGCACCGCCGGCGATCCAGAGCTGGAAGCGCGCCGCCAGAGGCGGGCAGCGGCTCACGTTCAATGCCGGACACGATCCGTCGGCGCAAGTCCAGCGCGAGGCTGGCTTCGATCCCGCGATCGCCACCGGGATGGTCACGATTATGGCGCGGCCGCCGTCCCAGGTCGTCCCGGCCATCGCCACCGCCGGTTACCTGGCGGCCAACCGGCTTGGCGTCGGATCGATCGTCTCGGTTACGCTCAGCTCGACCACGGTCCTCCTGCGGATCGTGGCGTCGGTGGCCGACTTCCCGACCGTCTTCGGGCCGAACCGGGCGCTGATCGCCGACCTCCCGGAGGTCAACGACCTGCTCGCCGTCGACCAGGTGATGCTCGCCGCCAACCAGGTGACGCCCCTGCCGGTAACCCGCTGGTGGCTGCGCACCGCGGACGGCCGGGTACCGCGGTTGCCCGCCCGACTCGGCCTGTCTGTCACCGGCCGCGTCAGCCAGCGGGCGGCCCTGCTCGACAACCCGCTGCTGACGGCTCCCCGGCAGGCCTTGCTGGCCATCGGGGCGGCGGCGGTGCTGCTCGGCGCGGGCGGGTTTTCGATCAGTGTCGCGGGCAGCCTCCGCTCGCGGCGGACGCAGAGCGCGGTGTTCGCCGCGCTCGGGGTGGGGAAGAACGCCCAGGCCGGCCAGCTGTGCCTGGAACAGGGCGCGCTCAGCCTTCCGGCCGCGGCTGCGGGTGTGCTGGCCGGGATCGGCCTGGCTCAGCTGCTGGTGCCCGCGATCACCCTGACCGCCGATGCGGTGACGCCGGTGCCGTGGGCACTGGTGGTCGTGCCACTCGGCCCGGCCGTTGCCCTGGCCTTGATCACCGCGGCCGTGCCGGTCGCCGCCGCGGCCCTGTCGGTCCTGCGCCGACCCGACCCAGCGGCGCAGTTGCGGGCGGAGGCCGGATGAGAACGCTGCGGCTGCGGCTGCGCGCGGCATGGCTGACGCTGACCGGTACCGGGGCCGCCGCCACTATCGCCTTCGGCTTGCTGGTGTTCGTCGCCGTACTGGCCAGCCTGGCGATCCCGCGGGAGAGCGTGGCGTTGCGCACCGGGGCGCTGCAGCGCGTAATCGCGGCTGCGCCGCCCGCCGACCGAACCGTCGTCGGGACGGTGGGCGCGACGTCCATGGGGGGAGACACCACGGTTCAGGCCGGTGACATCACGGCGGTCGGCGCATCATTGCGGGCGAGGCTGGCTGCGGGCGATGTGCCGGTGGCCGGCGACTCGCTGGTCTGGGCCGGCCTGACCACAGCCTACGTGCCGGTCAGCGGGACCGCCCAGGCCGCCGGGTACGGGCCATCGCAGCTCGAGTTGACCTACCGCACGGCGCTGGCCCGCTACAGCCATATCGTCGCCGGGCGGCTCCCGGCAGGCGGGGTGGCCGGGCAGCAGACCGTGATACAAGTGGCGGTGACCACCGACACCGCGGCCAGGCTGGGGCTGCGGGTCGGCACCCGGCTTAAGGCGGGAACGGTGGAACTGGTGGTCACCGGGATCATCCGGTCGGCCGACCCGGCTGCCACCTTCTGGACCCAGAGCGTCGCGGAGGCCAGTCCCGTGCTGTCGCAGGGCTCCTCGGGGCAGCAGTACTGGAGCGGGGCGGTCTTCATCGGCGCCGGTGCGCTCCCGCTGATTGAATCGACGCTGGACCCGACCGAAATGCAGGTGACCTGGGTATACGCGGCCGCGCTCGGTGGGCTTACCGCGGATCAGGCGAGCAACCTGGATGCGAGCCTCGACAGCATGGCCTCCTCCGGGACGACGTTCATGACCTCCGGGTCCGTGACCCCGATCACGGCGGCGGTCACCTCCCAGATTCCCTCGGTCCTTTCGCCGTTCATCGCCGGGGAAAGCGCCGCCGCCCCCGTGCTCGAGCTGCTGTATGTCAGCCTGGCCGTCCTGGGGGCGGTGGTGGTGTTGCTTGGCGCCCGACTGGTGGCGCAGCGTCGCGCCGCCGAGTTCACGCTCATGCGAGCCAGGGGCGCGTCGCTGTATCAGCTCGGCCGGCTGGTGCTGCGCGCCAGCGTGATCGTCGCGGCGGTGGCCGGCGCGGCGGCCGCGGTCCTGGCCATCAGGCTGACCCCCGGCGACGGCGACGCGGTGGGCTGGTGGCTGGCCGGCCTCACGATCGTCGTGACGCTGGTCGGCCCGGTGCTGATCAGCGTCGTCCCGCAGCGCGTGGCGGCGCCTGTGGCCGAACGGCCAGGGCGCCGGGCCGGCGGCCGTAACCGCGCGGTCCGGCGGATCATCGTCGAGACGGTGCTGGTCGCCGTAGCCGTCGGCGGGCTCGTCGTGCTCAGGGACCAGGGCCAGAGCTCTGGGAGCAGCGGCCTGTACGCCAGCGCGGCGCCGGTGCTCGTGGCGATCGGCGTGGCCGTCGTGGTACTGCGCTGCTACCCTCCCCTCGCCCGCAAGCTGGCCCGGATCGCGGGCCTGTCTCGCGGGGTGGTCGCGTTCGTCGGCCTGGCGCGGGCCACCCGCACCCCGCCCGGCTCCGTCTTGCCGTCGTTCGCACTGGTGCTGGTGCTGGCCATGGTGGCGTTCCCGGACATGATCAGCACGTCGGTAACCCAGGCTCAGGTGGCCGCATCCTGGCAGCAGGTGGGCGCCGACGCCATCATCCAGGTCCCGGCCACTGACGAGATCTCCCCGGCCTTGCAGCACCAGATCTCGGCCATGCCGGGCGTCGTGGCCACCGCCACTGCGGCGACCGCCACCGGGTCACTGTCCTCCGGGTTCTCGCTGTCCGTGATGTGGGTCGATCCGGCCTCGTACGCGGCCGTGGTCGATCAGGCGCCAGGCGCGCGGTTCCCGGTGGCCGCGCTGTCGGGGAGCGCGGCGATGCTCCTCCCTGCGGTCGCCACCCCAGCGGCCACCCAGGCTGTCGGCACGGCGCCAGCCGAGGTCAGCGTGGGGTCCAGCACCATCACGATCGGGCTGGTCGGACGGATCGGCAGCGTGCCCGGCGCGACCACGAACGCCGTCGTAGTCGTGCCGCAGGAGCCACTCGGCACCAGCCCGCTCGGACCGGATCTCATGCTGGTCGCCGGACCCCGGCTGGATGCGGCGCGGCTCAGCACAGTCGTCCACCGCGTGCAGCCGGACGCGGCAGTGACGTTGCGCGCTACGGCCCTCACCGCGCTGACCACGGCGCCGGTGATCCAGGCGGCGCGGACTGCCCTGACCCAGGGGCTGGCCACCGCGGCCGGCTTCGGCGTGCTGGTCCTGCTGATGTCGCTGCTGCTCACCGCCCAGACTCGCGAGCTGACGCTGGCGAGCCTGGCGACGATGGGGCTGCGGCGCTGGCAGGCCCAGCTGCTGCTGGCGGCCGAGACGCTGCCCCCGGTCGTGGCCGCCGCGATCGGCGGCGTCGCGTGTGCCTGGCTGCTCGCGCCGCTGGTCGGGCCGTCGATGAACCTGGCGGCGTTCAGCGGGACCGGGTCGGCCATCGTGGTGACTCCCGCCGCATTCCCGCTGGTCGCTTCCGCGGCCGGGCTGGTGCTGGCCGTGCTGCTCGTGCTGGCCGCTCAGGCCGTGATCACCTATCATCGCGGCAGCGCCCGGGCGCTGCGGATCGCTGATTGAAGGAAGCCCAGCCACATGACCGAGCCAGCCGCGCATATCCCGCACGACCAGCCTCCCGCCGGTGCGGACGGGATGATCGTCTGTGACCGGCTGGTCCGGATCTTCTCCGGCGAGGGCATCGAGGTACAGGCCCTGCAGGGGCTGGACCTGCTGATCGCCCAAGGAGAGCTGACCGCGGTGATCGGTGCGGCGGGCAGCGGCAAATCCACGCTGATGAACATCCTGGCTGGGCTGGACACGCCAACCGCGGGGACGGTATGGGTGGCAGGCCACAACCTGAGCACGATGACCGCCCGGGAGCGACTTACCTACCGGCGGAGCGTCGCCGGCTTCATCTGGCAGCAGACTTCACGGAACCTGCTGCCCTACATGACCGCCCGGCAGAATGTGCTGCTGCCGATGCGGCTGGGCTTGCTCGGCCGCCGCGAGCGGGTGCGGCGCGCCGGTTTCCTGCTCGGCACGCTCGGCATCGCGCACTGCGCTGATCGCACTCCGGACCGCATGTCCGGCGGTGAGCAGCAGCGCGCCGCCATCGCCACGGCGCTGGCGAACCAGCCGAAGGTGCTGCTGGCTGATGAACCCACTGGCGAGCTGGACTCCGCGACCGCCCGGGACGTGTTCTCCGCCCTGCAGACCGCCAACACCGAGCTCGGCGTCACGGTTCTGGTGGTCACCCACGACCCGGCCGTGTCGTCGCAGGTCCGCCGGACGATCGCGATCAGGGACGGCAAGACGAGCAGCGAGACGATCCGGCACGCGGCCACCGATGAGCGGGGCGCGACCACGCTGCACGCCCGCGAGTACGCGACGCTGGACCGGGCGGGCCGAGTTCAGCTCCCGCGCGAGATGACCAGACGCCTCCGTATGCGGAACCGGGTCGAATTGCAAGAGGAGCCCGACCACATCGGCGTCTGGCCGGACCAGGCCGCCGAGCAGGAAGGGCAGTAATTCCCGCACGCTACACCGGCCTCAGCGCGACGGCAGTCGAGCAGGCGATGCTCGGCTGCGACGCGGTGGTGCACGCCGCCGCGGTGTTCTCGCTGGACCCGCGGCGGGGCGCGGTCATGCGGCAGGCCAACCCGGCCGGCGCCGCGACGATCCTGGAGGCCGCGCAGCGCCGCGGACTGGACCCGATCGTGTACGTGTCGACCATAGGGGTGTTCCTGCCGGTCACCGGCGCGATGCTGACTGCCGGGACGCCGGTCGGCGCCGGGATCGGTCCCTATACCCGGTCCAAGATCTCGGCCGAGCTGGTGGCCCGCGACGCCCAGCAGGCGGGCAGCCCGGTGGTGATTACCTACCCGGCCGTGGTGCAGGGGCCGCACGACCCCCACCTCGGCGATTCGGTCCGCTTCGTCCGTGACCTGCTGCGCGGGCGGCTGCCGGTCCTGCCGTGGGGACGGCTGACCGCCGTCTGCCGCAGCGGACCGCCCTGGACTGGATGATTCAGCAGAGCGGTCGCCTGGCCGACCGCGCGCAGCGCCTGCTCTCGGTGCGGCTGCCAGCCAGCGCGGAACAGGCGGCGTTGCCGCTCAGCATCCCGGCCGGCGCGGTGGTGGATGATTCCGCGACCCGCCAGGAGCTTGCCGTCGAGCGCCGTGAGCTGCGCGAGACGCTGGCTGACACCGTGCGCTGGCTGGCCGCGCGGGGCCTGATCACCGCCCGGCAGGCCGGTGCCCTGGCCGGCTGACCCGCCCCGATCCGGCAGGCACCGTCGGCCGCCCGCAACAGTCGGCCCGGTCCGGCGAACCCGCCGGCGGCCCCACCGCCAGCCTTCAGCAATGCCGAGCTCGCGGACTTCTCCGTGTAATGCCAGGTGCGGGGGACAGGCCGAACGACCGGCCGATCGCCGCCGTGCACCCGGCCGCGCCGGTTGAGATGGGAGAGATGGACAAGGCCGGAGACGACTTCACGACGCAGGCCGGCTGAGGCCGGCGCGGTGACCCGAGATCACGCGAGACAACTGGTGACGGACGTGGTACGGCTCGTACCCAGCGACGGCTGGCTGGCGTTCATACCAGGAAACAGCGCTGCTGAGTCCGCGCGGTAGCGCGGTAGCGAGCGGCGGTCGACCGCTGGCCCTGGAACGGGTCGTGGAACGGGTAGCCGCGAAATCCCAGTGCAATCGGTGCTTCCAGTGCCATCCGCCGTGCTATCTGTGCAGGTCAGGCTATTAGAGCGAAGGAACGGGCCTCTCGTAATGCGCCGTTGGCCGGTTTCGACTGACCGTGAACTGCAACCCAAACTGCAACCCTCAGATCCGCAGGAGTGGGCACATTGTCCAGGGCCGTCCGTTGCGGTCGCTGCGCTGGGCGGACATTCCACAGCTATCCGTTTAGGACGTGCCTTGTCCAGCGGCTTGGCTACAGTCACGGCGCCCTGGCGCTGATCCGCGCCTATCCGAGGCCTCACACGAGGCTTATGCCCGGCTGCCCCTGGAGTTTGCCTCGTGACCGGCCGTACCGTGCAGGGGATGGCCCCGTATCCTTCGGTTTGACAGGCCATCACCGCTCAGGCCACTGCATGAGGTGTGGCCAGGGCAAACGCACCGGTTCTGATCGCGGGAGCCGCGCTCATTCCGCGTTTATCCCTCGCTGGCAACCAGCGACCATCGGTAGCAGGATTCCAGTCGTCCAGCGGCCGTCACAGCTGTCGGACAAGCCTGCTCGCGCTGCCTACTGACCGTGATCCAGTCCGGCTGTATCCGCCGCCGTCCAGATCCGTTGCTAGCAAACCTTGTTGGCGAGATCAGCTTGGGCCAGCTACCCGGCGCTTTGCGAGGCGGTTGATCAGGAACGACGCGATGGCAACAACAATCATGGCGCCGATTATCGCGCCGATGATCCCGCCCCAGTCGAACTTGTCCGTGTCGCCGATGCCAAATATGCCGTGGAAGATCCAGAAGCCGACCAACGCCCCCAGCAGGCCCAGTCCCAGCGAGGTCAGCCACGATCTAATGCCGTGCATGTGCCGGAAGGCATCGTTGGGTATCAGCGCACGAGCGATGGCCCCGGCCACAAAACCTAGCGCACAGGCAGCGAGGAAACTACCGATGTTCACGGACCTCTCCGATCTCAAGGCCCCTGGCTGATTCTAGTGACGCCTGATAGCGGCCACCAGACCCTGGTGGGCGCAGGATCAGCCGGAGCCCGAGGTGGCTGGTGGAGGTGTCGATGGGCTGGGCCATGCGGACGGCGGGCCGGTAACGGCGGCAGTAGTTCGGCGCGCACAGGTGCGAGCCGCCCTTCATGACTTTGCGCGGGATGCGGGCCCGGTCCCGCCGGTCCGCGCTGCACACCACGCTGCGTGACGAGTGAGTTGCATCGATCTGCGCGCCCGCGAGGGGTGTGGCCCGGCGTGCGCCGGGCGGGGCCTAATGAGAGCCCGCGTTGACGCCGGGCCAGCGGCGCCGTGAGGCGCCGCGCTTGATTTCAAGAACGGCTAGATTCGGCAATACAAGAAGCTGTTCGACTGTCCTGCGCGCCATGTCCTCTTCAGCGCGGCGCCGCGGCGGCCGGTTTATGTCACTACGTTCGGTTACGGCAGTGGGCGTTTCTCTACCATCCGCGTGGAGCGGTTCGTGGGACGATCCGCCAAATAATCCCAGCGCAATAAGAGCCATCAGTGCGATCACCCGTGCCATCCGTGCAGCTAGAGCTTTTGGTGCACGGGACCGTACTACTTGTAAACGGCAGGTCACCGACTCCGATCCAGGCGGGTCACAACAGGCTCGGTTAGCATTCTTTGTAGTCGCTTAGCGTGACATTGTTATTAGTTCGAACAATTACGGATCGCCGATACGCGCTCTACCGGGTATCAAGCTAAGCGGGGGCACTCGGCGCTCATATCAGCCAATTCTGGCTCATACCGCAGGTTTGCATGGCGGCCCGCGTGTATCGGCTGCGGTCCTACGCGCGCCCTCCGGGGGTTACCGTCGGGCCGAGGGCCGGTTCCCGCGGCGCGGGAGGGACCATTGTCAGGTTTGACGAGCCTGTTGCCGGCCGGGAAACGGGCGGCGGCGGTCGCGGCGCGAGCGGCTTCGGCCCGCCTTCGGCCTAGGTTACAGGCGGGAGGTGAGCTCGGTCACGATGTCCGCCGCTGACTGTGACTTCCTCGCGAGCGCGACGCCCTGTCCGGCCCACATCGAGAGCGCTTCGATCTCACCGGTGGTCCCGGCCATCGGCGGCGCCGGCTCGTACCGCACGATTGATTCGCCGGAGGCAAAGTGCGCGATCACCTCACCCGCTCCTGGCCGCTGCGCGAGCGGGGGCCGGCCGGCGGCCTGCCACGCGTCGGCGGTCGAGTTGCGCAGCGCGCGGTGCGGGGAGTCGGGCCACCCGACCGAGTACAGGTTGGGGTACCGCTGCGCATCGGTCTCGGCCGCCGCTATCAGCCGGCGCCGGTAGTCCTCGTGGATCGGCATCTCCTCAGCCAGCAGGAACCGCGTGCCCAGCCACGCGGCCTGGGCACCCAGGGCCAGCACCGCGGCGACGCCGCGAGCATCACCGATCCCGCCCGCCGCGATCACCGGCACCGGCGCCACCGCGTCCACCACCGCGGGCACCAGCGGCAGGGTCGCGATGGTCCCCCACACGTGCCCGCCCGCCTCCCAGCCCTGCGCGACGACCACGTCCACGCCGGACGCGACCGCCCGCCGCGCCTCCTCGGCCGTGCCGACCGTGTGCATGACAATCCCCCCGGCGTCATGGACCTGCTCGATGTAGCCGCCGGGATTA
>Ga0335080_10003823_pt1 | contig 15289 bp, 7 predicted proteins | sample Lox_Sample_34_FD_206720 | JGI IMG/M metagenome (GOLD analysis project Ga0335080, IMG submission 206720) | Soil microbial communities from Loxahatchee National Wildlife Refuge, Florida, United States - Lox_Sample_3.4 | ecosystem: Environmental > Terrestrial > Soil > Wetlands | place: USA: Florida... | reverse complement strand
TATCGTAATCAAAAAATCCCGCGGAGACCGACCAGCCGCCGGCCGCCACCCCCGCCTTGGCGGTCACATCGGTGAACGTCCCATCGCCATTGTTGTGGTAAAGAATATTCCGGCCGTAGCTGGTGAGATACAAATCCGGATAGCCGTCGTTGTCGTAATCCCCCACTGCCACGCCCATGCCATAGTTGCCGTCGCCTGCATTAGCTAGCCCCGCAGCCTGGGTCACGTCGGTGAAACTGCCGTCCTTGTTTTGCCGGTAGAGCCGGTTCCAGTAGCGGGGATCGTGCCGATCGAAGTTATCGGGTGGCTTCATGGGATTGACAATGCGCCCGCCGTTCACAAAGAAGATATCGAGCAGCCCATCCTGGTTATAGTCAAGCAGCGCCACGCCGCCGGGCATGGTTTCGATCAGGTATTTCGCCGACGTAGGCGAGTTCTGCAAAGTGAAATCCAGCCCCGGCGGCACCGCCACGCGAAAAACCGGCGCCACCAACGCCCCCCCCAATGTCACGAGCGCCAGCATCGCGAGAAACGAATATCTCGCTGGCCCTGCGGCTTTCAGCCAAGCCAGCACCCCGTGCCCGAAAGGATTGCCACTCCAGCACACCATTGGCTGTTAGCATAACGCGCCCCTCTGCCAGATTGCACTCCAGCCGCCGCGTACCAGAAGAAGAAGTAAGCCGTGCCACGACAGCGAAATTCCTGTGCTCCTCAAAAGGCAGGCGCGGAGCCCGCCCTTTTGGGAAGGCCTTGGTGGCGGCCGTACCTCGGGGGGGAACCAAATTGGTTCTCGCGGACCAAAATGGACCTGCTGCCGGCAGAATCCCGCGTTAACGTTACCGGAGGCCATTTTATGCGGCCTCCTGCTCACCCACGGCCGCCCTCGGCCCCTGCTCTCTTTCTCTTCATTTCTTTTCGTCTTGACAACGTACATCATCCTTCGTCATCCTCGCACGGATTTCAACCTACTTGTGGGGGTGGGTATGCTGCTTCGCCGGATCTGCGCATTCGTTGCGTGTGTCTTCCTGGCTTCTTCTCTTTCCAGCTTGCTTTACGCGCAAAGCACCTACGGGTCCGTCACCGGGTCCGTGGTTGACTCTTCTGGTGCCGCCATTACCGGCGCCGACGTCACTCTGACTAACCTGGGCACGATGGAAAAGCGCACCCAGCCGAGCGGCGCCGATGGATTATTCACCTTCGTCAACGTCTTCCCCGGCCAGTACCGCGTGGACGTTGAGAAAACCGGCTTCAAGCACCTGACGCGCACGCCGGTGGTGGTCGAAGTGCAGCAGACCACCCATATCGAGGCGACCATGCAGGTGGGCGAGGTCAGCCAGAGCGTCGAAGTCACGGCTGAGACTCCGCTGCTGCAGACGGAAACTTCTTCTCTCGGCCAGGTGGTCGAGGAGCGCAAGGCCAACGAGCTGCCTCTGAACGGACGGAATATTTTCAATCTGATTACCGTCTCGCCCGCCGCTGTGGCGCAGGGCGGGTCCGGCGGTTCGCCGGTCGGCCAGAACCCCTTTAGTTGGGGCAACTATCAGGTTGGCGGTTCTTTCGCCAATCAGGGGGCCCAGTACCTGGACGGCCAGCCGCTGAACATTGGCTACATCAATCTGCCCATCATCATTCCCACCCAGGACTCGATTGGCGAGTTCAAAGTGCAATACAACAACCTGGGCGCAGAATGGGGCAAATTCTCCGGCGGCGTGGTCAACCTGAGCACCAAGTCCGGAACCAATAGCTGGCATGGCTCCGCCTACGAGTATTTCCGCAACAAGGTGTTGAACGCCAACGAGTACTTCAACAAGCAGGCGGAGTTGGCCAACGGGCAAGCGAATACGGCTCCGCCGTGGACGCAGAACCAGTACGGAATCGAAGTCGGCGGACCGGTGATCAAGGACAAAACGTTCTTCTACACCAGTTGGGAGCAATACCGCCAGCGCACGGGTTCGCCCTTCACAACCACTGTTCCCCAGACCGCCATGCTGAACGGCGATTTCTCATCCTTGTGCCCAGGCGCCGCTTTTACCAGCGGAGTCTGTAACGATGCTAGTGGCAGGATCTACGATCCGTATTCGGTTGGGGCGGCAGGGGCCAATCCTCGAACCCCCTATGGGTTGGATGCAGGCGACCCGAGCTGTCCGGGTAACTGCATTCCCAGCGGGGAGTTCAGCCCAGCTGCGGTGGCCATGTGGCAGACTTACTTCAAATCGCCGCCCAACCTTCCAGGGAATCTCTTAAACTACCTGAGTGCGGCCCCTGGCGGAGGCAATACCAATGAATTCGTGGCCCGCGGCGATCAGAATTTCACCAATAACACCCGCATGTTTGGCCGGTTTGCCTATTTTGGCTTGACCGATCTCCCGGTGAATCCGCTGGGCAGCGGTCTCTGCCTCGACCGATGCGCCGAACTCTATCACTCGAAGTTACTCGTCTTCGACGTGAACCATAGCTTCAGTCCTACGAGCATTCTCGACGTGAACTTCGGGGGCACCCGCTTCGTTTATGGCAGAACCCCGATCCTCTCCGGCTTCGATCTTACCTCGCTGGGCTGGCCGTCGACCTATAACAGCCCGCCCGATTCGATGCGCACTCCGCCCACCCCGGCCTTCCCATTTCCCAGCGATGTGGGCAGGAGCCAGGGCAACAGCGCTATTGGCGACCACAACACGCAATACAACATCACCCCTGCACTAACCCTGATTCGCGGAAAGCACACCCTACAGATCGGTGCTCAGTTCGAGTATGGCCTGGATAACTACTTCCAGACCAATATCGCCAGTGGCGCCTTCGCCTTCCAGGGCAACTGGACGGCATCGAGTCCTACGGCCGTCGACGGCTCTGGTTTTGCGTTTGCCGATTTCTTGCTCGGCTTGTCCCAAAACCAGGGCAGCTTCGTGAACCAGACGGAGGGCGTGGCCCAGGTGCCGGCCCAGACCAAGGGATTGCAGGTCTATCGTGGCTTCTACGTGGATGACACCTGGCACGTTAGCAACAAGCTCACCGTGAACCTGGGGCTGCGCTACGAACTCCAGGGCACCTGGTCTGATGCCTACAACCGGCTGAGTTACTTTGATCCCAGCGCCACCAATGCGACGGTGACCGGTTGCGGAGGCCCCGGAACCACCTGCCCCGGCGATGCCTTCCTGGTAGGGACGGGCCGGAACACCAGCGACAACAACATCCCAATGGATAAGAAGGCGTTTTCGCCACGGATCGGTTTTGCCTACGCTCTCGACCCCAAGACCGTCATCCGCGCCGGGTACGGAATCTTCTACATTCCAAACTACGTCTCGTTCGGCTTGAACCCCGACAATGACGTGGTAAACCTTGCGAGCACCGACTTCACCGCCACGACTGATGGTTATGTTCTCCCATTCAGCACGCTGGATGGAACGAGTACCCCAAACGCGGCCGGGGGGCATCCAAATTGCCAAATAGCGGTCGGGACCACCCCGGTTTGCGATCAGCCAGGCCCATTCGGTTCTGCCGGCATCATCCTGCCGCCGGGGCGCGATTTTTCTGCTCTTCCCGCGACCCCGAACGTCTCGAGCTTTGTGGCGTCGCAAAACGGACCCACGATGGCGCCCTATTTTGGGCTGAACGGTCATAGCGATCCGAAATACGGCTATGTTCAGCAGTGGAACTTCGATATTCAACGCCAACTGCCCGCGGGTTTCTTCGCTGATGTCGCTTATGCCGGCTCGCGTGGCGTACATCTGGAACAGTATTCGACGAACATCAACCAGATCCCTGACTCCTTCGTGGCCCAGGCCGCAAGCCAGTACAATGCCGCGCTTCCGGGTTGCGCCTCCAACCCCGATCCGGTTGGTTGCGCAGACGCCGCGGTTGCCATTAATCAGCCCGTAGCAAATCCGCTGGCCGGCAGCCCCAACTCCACGCTTTCGCTTACAACTCTGCCCCATGCGGGCCAGCTGAACCGTCCCTATCCCCAGTATCTTGGAATGAACCTGGCAGGTTACGGCTGCTGCGAGAGCACCTATAACTCGCTGCAGGCTACGGTGACGCGCCGCTTCCAGGGCGGCGGCACTTTGCTGGTTGCCTACACCAACGCCAAGTTAATCAGCAACACTGACACTCTTACCGGCTGGCTGGAAGGTCCAACCGGCGGCGTTCCCGGAGTGCAGGACTGGAATAACCTGGCGGGAGAACGGTCTCTCTCTGCACAGGACGTTTCCCAGCGCCTGATCATCAGCTACGTTCTTGATCTTCCCTTCGGCCACGGCAAGCGCTTCGCCAATGGCATGACAGGAGTGGCAAACGGAGTGGTTTCCGGTTGGGGCATTGATGGCATTACCACCTTCCAACGCGGCTTCCCGTTGAAGATCGGCTACGCCAACTCCACCTCGCTGGAAAACGCAGGCCTCGGGGTTTCGAACATCCGTCCCGATGTGGTTTCGGGATGCGACAAGAGCGCCGGTGGCGGTCACCTTAACCAGTGGTTCAACACCAGTTGCTTCGCTACACCGCCCGAGTGGGGATTTGGAGACGAATCGCGGGTTGATTCAAGCCTTCGCGGACCCGGAATCAATAACTTCGATTTCGCCCTCTTCAAGAAAACGAATATCGGCGAAAGGGCAGGGATTGAATTCCGAACCGAGTTCTTCAATATATTCAACCACCCATATTTCGGCATGCCGGCGACCAGTTACGCCGGCAGTCCCACCGCTAACGGATTCGGCACCATCACTTCCACCATTTCCGGCGGCGTGGCCTCGCCTGAACGGCTGATTCAGTTTGCCATCAAGGTCGTCTTCTGATTCCTTCCAGAATTCTGGCCTAACGGCCAGGGGGTTGGCGGATTCACCACAAAGCCCTTGAGCACAATGCTCAAGGGCTTTTTCTTACAGCCGCAGACTTGGATTAAATGGGAAGCGGCACCACTTTCCAGTTGTGCCGCTAAATCGTACCCTCGGCGCTTTCGAGACTGTGCCGCAACCATGGCTTCGCAAGTAAGTGGAGTGGGGGCTTGCAGAAATAGCCGCGAGAAGACAACCGATGCCAGCCCAGAAGGCTGCCCCGGCTTGCCAAAGAGGCCCAGGCCCTGGGTCAGAGGAGGCCCAAGCCCCGGAGTCAAAGGGAACCAACCCGCCCCGCAGGGGCAAAAAGAAAAGAAGGGCTGTGGACCCAGCCTCTTTAGCGACTGAGGGCGATCTTCCCCGACAGATACTTCTTTCCGCAGCCTCTTTCAGCTTGTTATTGAAATTGGGGAGGGCAGGACTGCTGTGCCGCGAAATCGCCGAGGATACCACTGGCCCTTTCAGAGCCTGAGGGCCATTTCTTGCCAGAAAGATACTCTTCCCCCAGCCTGTGAAAGCTGAACTCGGCCGCACGGAGGGTGATCTAAATCAACTTGGGGCGGGGTTCAACACAAAAGCCTCTCGCGCGAGAGGCTTGGGTGTTCCTGAAAAATTTATAGAGCCTTACCGGCTGCCTTCAGTCTTGGCATCCTCGGTGTTCGCCGCAGGCGCCGGCTTATCAGCAAAGAAAGAGTGATCGTAGAGCCCGCGATACATTACACCGGCAATCTCCGCCGCCTTCGGTCCATAGGTGGGACGGCCGCCTTCCAGGAACACCACGATGACGACGCGGCCTTCATCCGTGTTGGCATACGAGGCAAACCATCCAAAGCGCGTGCCCGCCCGCGAGCAGGTTCCGGTCTTGCCCAGGATTTCTTCTTCGTTGAAGTTCACTCTCACACTGCGGGCCGTTCCATAAGAGACCGCCCCCGCCATGCCGTCAGAGATTTGAGGAATCAGCGGAGCGATATCCAGGTGCCGCTTTATCCGGGGCTGAAAATTTGCCACCGCCTCAGGCGTGGTGGGATGCTGCAGGTAATAGAGCGTGCCCCCATTGGCGATGGCCGAAACCAGAGCGCCCAGCTGCAGCGGAGTCATGGAAACGCCCTCGCCGAAGGAGCACATCTTCCCTACGCCGCCCAGCTTCGCCGGAATCACCTCTTCCGGATAAACCCCCGGCTGCTCGCCGGGAATCTTGTAGCCCGCCAATTCCCCCAGGCCGAACAGGTGAGCGTAGTAGCTCACCTTCTCGAATCCAAGCTCCCGTCCCACGGCTTCAAAGTAGGCGTTGTTGGAGTGGGCCAGCGCCTCGGTGAGATTCATGTGGAAGCGGCGTCCCAATTTGATCTCAGTTTCTTTTGTGATCACGCCCTCGCTCAAAGCCGCCAGCGCTACCGACAATTTGATCGTCGAGCATGGCTGTGCTTCAGCGGTAAGTGCCATTTTTTGGTTCACCATCGCCAAAATGCGTCCACTGGTTGGCTCTATGGCCAACACAGTCCCATTCATGTTGCCCAGGGCGTCAATGGCCGCCTGCCGTACCACCGGGTCTTCGCCCGTGGTCACGTCGCCTTCAGTAATGTCCTGGGCGTAAGAACTGGTGGACCAGGTCTGGTAATAGCGATGGTGGCGTCGGCGGGCCGTCCGCACCACGTGGTGCGCCCGGCTGCGCGCCAAACGGCGCATCCGCTTGCGAGCGTGCGGGGTTTCATGGACTTTCTGGCTCTTCGCCCGCCGTGAGGTCAACGTATCGGGATTCACATTCGCCGCCCAGCCCCGCGAGGCCACGAGCATCGGCAGACAGAGGACAATAGCGAGAAGACTCAGAAGCGTGGAGCGGTGGCTGGACATCACTTCCCTTACCTGTTCCCGAAGGTTGACAACTATCTGAACGTGCATGCGGCCTGCCACAGGGATGGCAGATTCGGCCCGCCGCCTGCAACGCTACGATAAGTTGAGATCATACGAGGTTCTTGCACTCGCCGACAATAGCAAAAAAGTGCCGGTATCCAAATCGGGAAAGAGGGGCTAAAACATTACACTACAAAGACTTGGCCGCCCCATGACCGCGCCGGGGGTGGACTTCCGTAACGATTTGGGACCGCCGCGCCTGGTTACCCGCCGCTGTGCATAAGCCTGGGACAACATGAGAATCCATTTAGGAAGGGCTCCGGCGCCAGCGATCTGGCCCTCGATTCCACACCGTGCCGCCAATCTGGAGCCACCCGGAACTGGGCCCGCCGGCTTACTTTTCCACTTGCTCGCGCTGACTGTTGTAGGTCCCGAACTTCTGCGCTACTGGTTTAAGCGTGGGATAGAACTGCACGAACGTGTGCTCCACGGCGGCGTGGTTCTCATGGCACTCCCAGCAGCCCTGCTTCGGATTGGCGCCGGCGGTTTTATTCTCTCCGAAGCTGAAGTACGCCCACTTTTCCGGAAACCGGGCCTCGTCTTTCACTTCCACTCCAATCCCTTCCAGATCAGTCTGGAAATGGCCTTCCTTGACGATGGAACCTTTGCTGGTTGAGTTGCGCTCTTCGACCACGAACATCACTTTATCCGGCCACTTGCCGCTGGCCAGAAAGGCGCGGTAAGCCCACCGCGGCACGAACACGTTGGTAAACAACGGCTCGTGGTTCATATTCATGGGGCTGTAGCTCATGCCCAGTCCGGCCGAGAGGAATATCCACTCCCGGTAATTCTCCGGGCGGACAAGCTGATTGTCTTTGGTGAACTGCGGCATGTCAGCGGAATCCGGCGCCGCCGCAGGCAGGGCCCCGGCAGTCAAGACCATCGCCACACACCACCACAACGCCAGTTTCATACTCGTTCCTCCGCGCAAGATTCGAAGCCCAGCCCCGTGCAGGGATCGGCCGGTTTGACGGTTCCCGGCAGGAAACGACACTCGGCGGTTCTCGGACAACGCCCATCTGCTCCGGGGGCGTCTTCCCGCGGCCTGAGCCTGTCCTTCGCCAGGCCCCGCATTTTGATTTTCATCTTATTTTCACACAAGCCTCGCCTCGTACCGGCGCCAACCGCCATCCAAGCCCTAGCTTTTCTTCCTCAAAAACCACCCAGTGCGCTGTATCGAAGGAGCATAACCATGCGATTTGCGGCAATTGTCATCTTGAGTGGTCTAACGCTGGGCAGCCTGGTACGGCATCCGAATTCCGTTCATTGTGATTTCGCCATTCGCTAAGCCGCATTACGTGGCCCACTCCAACAGCGATCACACAGCCATCCTGGCTTTCATCGAGCAGCGATTTCTGAAGCCTGCGGGGGGGCCGCACCTCCATCTGACCGCCAGAGACCAGCATGCGCAGTTTTTCTCCAGCATGTTTGACTTCACCCACTCGCCATCGCTGAATACGACGTTGATCCAGGCCTCGGCGCCCGCTACCGACTGCACTCCGAGCGGCTCAGGAACAGGGTTGCCTTAACCGCGGGGCGGCAAGAATTGGTTCCCAAGAAAAAACCCGGGCCTTCGCGGCCCGGGTGAATTTTTTTGCCGACTGAGGATCGATTAGTTGATATCGAACTGCTCCTGGTGCAGGGCCGGATCGCTTTTCACGATCACGGTCTTTTTGGTCAGCTCTTCGAGTTCGTTCAAGGCTTTGCCGTTGTTAGTCTTGAGCGCTTTGGCCACCTCGGGATTCACCCGCAGCATCACGTCGGCGTGCTCCAGATGCTTGGCGATTTTGCGCATCTCCAGGTAAATCTCGTTGCACACCGTCTGCACCGATTTCACAAAGCCGGTGGCCTGGCAATAGGGGCAGGGCGCGCCGATGGTGCGCTCGAGCGATTGTTTCACCCGCTTGCGGGTAATGGCGACCAGACCAAAATCGTTGAACTGCAGCGCTTTTGAGGGCGCGCGGTCACTGCGCAGCGCCTCTTCCAACGCCTGCATCACCTTCTGCCGGTTGCGGCGTTCATCCATGTCAATGAAATCAATCACGATGATACCGCCCAAATCGCGCAGCCGAACCTGCCGCACGATTTCTTTGATCGCATCCACGTTGGTCTTGACGATCGTGTCTTCCAGGCGGGCCGTTTTGCCCACGTACTTGCCGGTGTTGACGTCAATCGCCACCAGCGCCTCGGTCTGGTTGATGACGATATAGCCGCCGCTTTTGAGCCAGACCTTCGACTTCAGCGCCTTGTTGATCTCTTCGGTCAGGCCGAATTGGTCGTACAGCGGGGTCTCCTTGGTGTAGAGCTTGACCCGCTTGACCAGCGCCGGCTGAAAGCGGTTGGCGAAGCGCAGAATGCGCTCGTATTCTTCGTCGCTATCCACCCAGATGGCGGTGAAATCGGAAGTCACCTGGTCGCGCAGCACCCGCTCCACCACGTTCAGGTCGTGATAGATGAGCGCCGGCGACTTGCCGTTTTCCGCGCGGTTCTTGATCTCGGCCCACAGGCCCTTGAGAAAGCGGATATCGGCGCGCAGCTCGTCTTCCGAAGCGCCCTGCGCCGCGGTGCGCACAATGAAGCCGCCGTGGCCGTTCTCGCGCTCGCTCAGAATGATGCGCTTCAGCCGTGACCGCTCTTCCTCGGAAGAAATCTTGCGCGAGACCCCGGTGTGGTTCACCGTCGGCATGTACACCAGAAAGCGGCCCGGCAGGGCGATGTGACTGGTGATGCGGGCGCCCTTCTTGCCGATGGGCTCCTTGGCAATCTGCACCAGAATTTCCTGGCCTTCTTTGAGCAGGTCGCCGATCTGCGGCACCTGCTGGTTCTCCCGGCGGCGGAAGCGGCGCCCGCCGCGGCGTCCACGGAAGCCTCCGCGCCGGTCGTAGCCCGGGCGCTGCGCGCGCTGGGTGTAGCCCGCGGTTTCCGCCGGAACCCGAACTTCAGCGCGTGCCTCCACCGAGCCGTTGCCGCGAGCTTCGGCGTCGAGCAAAGCTTCCGCCTCGGCCTGCGCTTCTTCCAGCGCAGCTTCCTCTTCCTCGGCCTCTTCTTCCTCGGCCTCGGCCACCGCGGCCACGGCATCGTTCAACTCCGCACCCTCGGCGGCGTCATCGGCGACCGCGGAGCTCAAGGGTTCACTCGCAGCCGCAATTTCACGCGCCGCGGTTTCCCCATGGCCCTCCGCGGCGTGGGTTTCTTCTTCCAGTTCGTCGAAGGCGTCGTCTTCTTCCAGTTCTTCCACGTAAGAATCCAGGTCCGCTTCCTCTTCCTCGATTTCTTCTTCTTCCATCGTCCGCGCGGCAAGGTGGGGCGCAACCTCCTGCGGAGTTTCCTCTGCCCCGCTCCGCGCCGGTTCACGCGGCTCATCCTCCCCAATCTCTTCTTCGGCGCGCTCTTCTTCCGCCTTCTCTGCGCTGAAGGCAGCGGCTTCAGGCTCGGGTTCATGCTGCTCCTCCGCCCGCCCCCTTCCGAATGCCGGCAATTCCGGCTCGTCCCCGGCCGATTCGGTAAACAGAGGCTCATCCTCGGGAAAAGCCCGCGCCACGGGAATTTCAGAATCCCGCGACTCCGGTCCTGCCGAAGCCCGCTCCGCCGGCGCCTGGCTCTGCGCTTTACGGTACTTGGAAATGGACTCGCCCGGCAGAAGGATGGGCTGGTAGCCCGGCGGCGGGCCGTAGTCAGCGCGCTCCTGCCGCTCCGGGCGCGAGGGCTCACGCGCGGTCTCCTGGCCAGGGCGGGCAAAACGAGAGTCCGGCGTGCGCTCGCCACGGCCTCCCCGGCCACGGCGCCGGCGCCCGCGCCAGCCGCGCCCTTCCCTGCCCTCGCCCCCGCCTTCGCGGCTGCGAGGCTCACGGTTTTCGCTTTCCCTGCCGCCGCTGGCGGCGGCCGCTTCAAATGCATTCGCCTCAGCGGCGCTTTCGCTTGCTCCCGCGGCCGGACCAGCCAGAGTTGGCGCCGCAGCTTGCGGCGCAGCCATGGGTTCCGGCGCCGAGCGGCCGAGCGGCACATCTTCCAGATCGTCGGAATCTTCCAGCTCCATGAAATCGGAGACGTAGAGGAAAGCGTCGCGCTCCAGGCCAATATCCACAAAGGCCGACTGCATACCGGGCAGCACGCGGGTGACGCGGCCCTTGTAGATGGATCCCGCCAGGGTGTATTCGTTTTCGCGTTCCAGGTAGATTTCAGCCAGTTGATCGTCTTCCACCAGTCCCACTCTGGTTTCGTGAGGGGTGGAGGACACAAACAGTTCTTTTGTCATTGAGGCTCCGGGCCCGGGCCGTCAGTCGGCCCCAGGCTTCACCGGCACGGAGACACAGCCAGGCAGGGAGGATGAAGCGTCGCGATGATTTTCCCTTGCAAGGGAACAGGGATAGAGCCGCGGTTGGTTCGCCGTGGCCGCACCCGTTGTACCAGCTTGAGAATGTTTTGCACTTATCGCATCTGCGCCGTGCGCCAGGTCTGTGACCGCTCTCTCAGCTCACTGAGGGGGCCGTTACCCGCCTGGCAGCGCCTTCGCTTCAATCCTGCCCCGGCCTCGCGCTGCGATCCAGCCGGTAATTTGCCCTCTTCACGCGAGGGCGAACGTAATCTTTTCCACCGCGCATGGCGGGCGCGGCTACTGTCTCCCTGCCTTCTTCCCTCTGTCTCAGTTCACAAAGCGTCGCATACGGACATTCATCACAATGCCCAGCGCCAAAAACATGAACAGAACGGAAGATCCGCCATAACTCATCAGCGGCAGGGGAATTCCCGTGACCGGCATCAAGCCGACCACCATGCCGACGTTGACCAGGATATGGAAGCTAAGCACCGCTACCACACCCATCACCACGAACGTGCCGGCGCGGTCGGGCGCCGTTTGCGCGTTCTGGATCAAACGCATCAGCACAATAAAGTATAGCAGCAGAACCCCCAGTGCGCCGACAAAACCGTGCGCCTCCGAGAACGCCGCGAAAATGAAGTCGGTCTGGGGCACGGGCAGAAAGGCCAGCGTGGTCTGCGAGGGTGCGTCGCTGCCCCAGATGCCGCCCGATCCCACCGCAATGAGGGATTGATTTACCTGGTACCCCGAGCCCTGGCTGTCCGCCTCCGGATGCATGAAGCTGGTCAGCCGGTCGCGCTGGTAAGGCTTTAACACATGCCAGGCAACCGGCAACAACAAAGCCCCCGCCACAATCACGATCGCCGCCTGCTTGAAACGCAATCCTCCCAGGAACAATCCCATCACCGCGATCGGCAGATAGGTCAGGGCCGTGCCCAGGTCGGGCTGGCGCAGCACCATCAGCATGGGAATGCCCACGATGGCGCCCGCCTTCATGAAGTCTGACCAGGAAAGCTCGCGCTGGCTCAGGTCAGCGAAATATTTGGCCACGGCCAATATCAGGATCAGCTTCACCCACTCCGAAGGCTGGAAGTGGGCTCCGCCCGGCAGCTTCACCCAGCGCCGCGCGCCCAGATACTTCTGCCCGAACAGCAGCACCATCATCAGCGAGGCCAGCGAGGCAATATACATCCAGTGCACCTGCTCCAGCAGCGCGGTGTAGTTGATGAAGCTCATCAAAAACATGCAAACCAGCCCGGCCGCGATCCAGTAAATCTGCTTGACGTGCGCCCCGGCAAACTTGGTGTGCGCGGTGGCGCTGCGAATCTCCATCACTCCCAGTCCGCAGATGATGAGCACGAACAGCAGCAGCACCCAGTCGAAATCACGGAATGAGACGTAGCGTGACATGGTTCAGCCCCTACTCCACTCCCGGCGCGGCCTCGGCCAGCGGCGCATGGTGCCGGGCCAGGTCGAGCGCGAAATGAGCCGCATGCAGCCGGGAGCCGCCCTCATCGGGATCGTCCCACAGCGCGCCTACATCCACCTTGTCTGTGCTGGCCATTTTGGGGGGCTGACGCCGCTGTTTCTCCACGTAAGCTTTAATCACCTGCGTGGCCAGGCGCGCCGCCAGCTTGCCATGCTCGCCGCCCTGAAAGAGCACCGTGACTACAACATCCGGATCGCGCCGCGGGGTAAACCCCACGAACCATCCGTTCTGCGCCAGCGATTCGTTGCTTTCGTGCTTGGCGCGCAATGCCAGCGAAGCCACCTGCGCCGAGCCGGTCTTGCCGGCAATATCAATGCCCGGTATGTGGGCTGAAGGCGCCGTGCCCTCGGGCAGCAGTACCCGGCCCATGGCGTCGGTAATGACGTCCCATCCCGCCTGGTCAATGGGAATAGTCTTCACTTCGTTATAATGCGCCACCGGCAGAAAGTCCTTGGGCAGCACCGTGGGATTGACCACGTGCGGCACCACCATGCGGCCATCCATGGCAATGGCGGCAATGGCGCGCGTTAGCTGCATCGGCGTCACCGTCACCGCGCCCTGCCCAATGGCCACCGAAATGGTCTCTCCGGCAAACCATTTCTGCTTGAAGTTGCGGATCTTCCACTCTTCGGAGGGCATGACGCCGGTGGCTTCATCCGGAAGGTCAATTCCGGTTTTCTGTCCCAGGCCGAGGGCCTCGGCGTACTTGGCGATGCGGTCGATTCCCAGTTTCTCGCCCAGCGTGTAAAAGTAAACGTCGCAGGATTGATAAATCGCCTTGCTCAGATCAACCTCGCCGTGCCCGCTCTTCACCCAGCAGCCGAACCGCCGGCCGTAAAACACGGCGCTGCCGCTGCAGTGCACGATCAGGTTCTGCGCGATGCCTTCCTGCCATCCTGCGACCGCTTCGATGATCTTGAAGGTCGAGCCCGGCGCCAGCTGCGCCTGGATGGCGCGATTCAGCAGCGGATGGTCGGGGTCGTTGACCAGCTTGCTCCACTCGTCGCGCGAAATGCGCACCGCGAACTGGTTGGGATCGAAGGTTGGCCGGCTGACCATGGCCAGAATCTCTCCCGTGTGCGGGTTCATGGCTACCACCGCGCCCCGTCTGTCGCCCAGCGCCTCTTCGGCGGCTATCTGCAGGTCAATATCAATCGTCAGCTTCAGCGGCTTGCCCGGCGTGGCCGGTTTTTCCCCCAACTCCCCCATTTCTTTGCCGTGGCTGTTGACCACCACTTGCCGCGAGCCGTTCTGCCCCATCAGCACCTGGTTGTACTCCAGCTCCACCCCTGATTTCCCCACGATATCGCCCGGGTTGTAGAACTCCCAGCGGGTCTGGTTCAGCATCTGCTCGCTGACCTCGCCCACGTACCCGATCACATGCGCCATGAAGCCCTTGCGCGGATACAGCCGCCGGTGCGACATGATGGTGTCAAGCTCGGGCAGTTCGTTGCGGTGGGCCTCGATGAATGCCAGCTCGTCGGGGGTAATGTCATCCTTCAGGTAGATCGGCTCATATTGCGGCATGCTGGCGAACTTGCGAATCTGGTCGCGCACGTCCGCCGGGTCCATGTGCAGGCCCTCGGCTATCGAATCGGCGTCGGCCATCAGGTCGCGCGAGGAATCCCGCATCAGCATGGCGGTGAAGGAGGGATAGTTGTCCACGATGGTCCGGCCTTCGCGGTCCAGAATCTTGCCTCTCGGGGCCAGAATCGGCACATCGCGAATGCGGTTCTTTTCCGCCAGATTCGAGTAGAAGTCGTTCTGCGTAACCTGCAGCCGCCACAGGCCATAGGTGAGGACGAGGAAGATGATCAGAATGACGTACTGCGTCGCCGTCAGCCGGATTTCCGATACTTTTTCGTCGTGGCCGGGCATGCTACAGGGATTGCTGGTCCGTATCCGTCGGTCAGGTTGACGCGGTTAACTTGATTGTAACGCCTGGACCGGGAAACACCATTGTCCTGAAGGGTGACGGATGGCCAGCTACGGTTGGGGGCAGCATTTCTACGCCCTCTGCTTGAAGCGGTCGAGCAGGAAGAACAATGGCACCGCCAGGGCAGCATTGGCGAAGGCCGACCCCAGCTCGTGCGGCCAACTCCAGGCCAGCTTCTGCCCCACCAGCCCCTGGGCCACGGTGAAATACACCACCTCATGCACCACGTAGAAGAACAACGTAACCAGGAAGCGGGCGCCCGGGTTCTCCACATCCAGCTTCACCCCGAGAGAAGAAGCGCCATATCCCACCACCGTCTTGGCGATGCCATATAAGCCCAGGGGCCGGTGGGTCAGGGCGTCCTGCGCCAGGCCGATTGCGGCTCCGGTCAGTAGTCCGGCCACCGGGCTGCGCCGTGCCACGGCAAAGAAAATCGTCACCAGCAGAGGCAGATCAAAAATGGAGAAGAAGTGCAGCCGGGCCGGCAGAAATGCCTGCAGGAAGATCGCAACCAAAGGCACCAGGATCGCAACCGGCAGACTGAACCGGTAAACCTCCACCTGTTCGCCGGAAGTGTAGGAGATGGGCACGCTATTGCGGCTTGGCCTCGACGGGGGTGGAGTCCGGCGGGGAGTGTTCCGGCTTGACCGTAGAGGTCACAGGCTTATCCGAAATCCTCTTTACCCCATTCGCGGAGGAGTTTTGGCTGGCTTTGGCCGCCGCCGAGCCATTCCCCGCAGGGCCGCCCGCGGGAAGTGCGCCGGCCTTCGCCCCTGCCGCCTGGGTGGCCGCTGCTTGAGCCTTGGCGGTTG
>Ga0335080_10003822_pt1 | contig 15289 bp, 11 predicted proteins | sample Lox_Sample_34_FD_206720 | JGI IMG/M metagenome (GOLD analysis project Ga0335080, IMG submission 206720) | Soil microbial communities from Loxahatchee National Wildlife Refuge, Florida, United States - Lox_Sample_3.4 | ecosystem: Environmental > Terrestrial > Soil > Wetlands | place: USA... | reverse complement strand
GCCACCGGATGCTCGGCGGCGATCGCGAGAAAAGTGGCGCCGAACAGCGTATCCGCGCGGGTGGTGAACACCTTGAGCGCGCCGTTCGCGCCCACCAGGCGGACGGTGTCCGGGGCATAGGGAAAGGCGATCTCGCAACCTTCGCTGCGACCGATCCAGTTGGCCTGCATCACGCGCACGCGCTCGGGCCAGCCGCTCAGCGCATCGAGTGCCTCAAGCAGCTCGTCCGCATAACGCGTGATCGCCAGGTAATACATGGGGATCTCGCGTTTCTGCACTGGCGCCCCGGTGCGCCAGCCGCGGCCGTCGATGACCTGCTCGTTGGCGAGCACCGTCTGATCGACCGGATCCCAGTTGACGACTCCGGTCTTACGGTAGGCGAGACCCTTTGCCAGCATGCGCAGGAACAGCCACTGGTTCCAGCGGTAGTAGCCCGGGTCGCAGGTCGCGATCTCGCGCCGCCAGTCGATGGCGAAGCCGAGCGACCTGATCTGCGCGCGCATGTGCGAGATGTTCTGGCGCGTCCAGCGCGCCGGCGGCACGCCGTTGCTGATGGCGGCGTTCTCGGCCGGCAGCCCGAACGCGTCCCACCCCATGGGCTGCAGGACGTTGTATCCCTGCATGCGCAGGTAGCGGGCCAGCACGTCACCGATGGTGTAGTTGCGCACGTGCCCCATGTGCAGCCGCCCGGACGGGTACGGCAGCATCGACAGGCAATAGAATTTCGGCCGCGAGGGGTCCTCGCCCACCTCGAAGGCACGTCGCTGGTCCCAGTACTGCTGCGCGGCGCGCTCCACCGCCGCGGGATCGTAGCTTTCTTGCATCGTTCTTTAGGGCAGGCGCAGCGGCACGAAGATCTGGGCGTCCTCCCGTTGAATCAGCAGCGCCACGTTCTTGCCCGCGGAGCGGGCCGCATCCTGCAGCTCCTTCACCGAGTGCACGCGCTTGCCGTTGATGCCGAGGATAATGTCTCCCGGCTCGATCTCCGCCGCCTGCGCGGGCCCCGAGACCTCCTCCACCAGCAGACTCCCCTGCGTGCCCGCCTGCTCCTTCTCGCGCGGCTCGAGTGGCCGCACCGTGAGCCCGAGCGCACTCGCCTGATCGCCCGCGTGCTCGCGCGGCGTGCCGCCGCCCCTCGCCAGCGTGGGCTGCTGCTCGCGCAGCTCCGCGACTTTGACGGTTACGGCCTGCTCCTTGCCGTTGCGCCACAGCGCGAGATTTGCGTCCGAGCCGGGCTTCATCGCGGCGATGGTGCTCGAGAGCTCGCCATAGCGCTCGATCGGACGCCCGCCCACGGCGAGGATGACGTCACCCGGGGCGACACCGGCGTGCGCCGCCGGCCCGTCCTTCTCCACCGAGGAGACCAGTGCGCCGCGCGGCCGGTCGAGTCCGAACGACTCCGCTAATTGCGCGTTGACATCCTGGATGGTGACACCGATGCGGCCGCGCACGACGCGACCGGTGCGGATGAGCTGCTCCTCGACGTTGCGCGCCACGTCGATCGGAATGGCGAACGACACGCCCATGAAGACGCCGTTGCGACTGAAGATCTGCGAGTTGATGCCGATCACCTCACCGGCCATGTTGAAGAGCGGACCGCCCGAGTTGCCGGGGTTCACCGGCACGTCGGTCTGGATGAACGGCACGTAGTTCTCGCCCGGCACCGAGCGCGCGATGGCGCTGATGATGCCTGCGGTCGCACTGTTCTCGAAGCCGAACGGCGAGCCGATGGCGAGCACCCACTGTCCCGGCTTGATGCGTGCCGGATCGCCGAGCTTGACGATCGGCAGGTTGCTGCCGTTGATCTTGATCACCGCCACGTCGGTGCGCTCGTCGGCGCCGATCACCTTGGCAGGAAATTCGCGCCGGTCGGTGAGCCGCACGGTGACCTCTTCGGCGTGGGCCACGACGTGCGTGTTGGTGAGGATGTAGCCGTCGGAGTTGACGATGAAGCCTGAGCCAGCGCCGCGCACCGGGGGCTGATGCCCGCGCTCGCCCTGCTCGGGCCCGGGGATGCCGAAACGGCGGAAGAAGTCGTAGAACGGGTCGTTGGGCGAGAGACCGGGGATCCCGCTGCTCGGCTGGGCTTTCTCGACCACTTCGACGTTGACGACCGCGGGCCCGTAACGATCGACGAGCTGCGTGAAGTCGGGCAGTCCGTAGCGCGGCAGCGCGACGTTGGGCGCGCCAGGCGCGGGCGCGGCAATGTCTTGCTCGGGCGGCGTGCTCGGCTGTGGCGCGAGCGGTTGTGCGGCGGCGCCCTGTGGGCCCGCGGCCGAGCCCGCCGGGGCGGACTGCGCCGACAGCTCCCGTGAGCATGCCGCGATGACGACCGCGATACCGAGGACCGCGATCGCCCGCTGCAGCGGCGCGGGACTCCAACCGAACTTGGCATTCATGGTGATACTTCCAGCATCAGTCGATCGAGGCCCGCCATCCCGGGGGGCGTCGACCCCTATCATTCCGCACCCACACTCCATATGCCAGCGCCAGCGTCGCAAGACTCACCACGAGCCAGTTTCCAACACGAGCGTAGGGCGTCAGGCCGCCGTAGGGGACAATCCTTGAGACCAGTGCCACAGGCTTAAATTCCGGGGCCCGGGCGATGACTTCGCCGTGCGGCCCGATGAGCGCGGATATGCCGTCATTGGCGGCGCGCACCATGTAGCGGCCGGCTTCGAGCGCGCGCATGCGGGCGATCTGGAAGTGCTGATGCCGTGCGCTCGAGTGGCCGAACCAGGCATCGTTGGTCACGTTCACCAGGGCGTCGGCACGCGGCAACACCGTGAGCATGGAGCTGCCGTAGGCGTCCTCGTAGCACACGGTAGTGCCGAGCTGCAGGTGCGCCGCGGCGAGCGGCGGCTGCCTGGCTGCCCCCGGAGTGAAGTCCGAATACGGCAGGCTCATCAGCCGCAGCCACGAGCGCACGAACTGCGGCACCGGAAAGAACTCGGCAAACGGAACGAGGTGATGCTTGTCGTACCAGCTCGCCTTGCTGTCATCGAGCGCCAGCACCGAGTTGTAGTAGCGCGTCGCGCCCGGGTCGTGCGGATCGGCGTCCGCACGCAGCACGCCGATCACCAGCGCCGAGCCCTGAGCGCGTGCTTCGCGGTACAGGTGACTGATGTAGGGAATCAGATCGTTGGCGGTGTCGGCGGGTGCGGACTCGGGCCAGACGATCAGGTCGGTGCCAAGTACCTTCTCCGTCAGGGATTGGTAGAGGTTGAGCGTGGTATCGCGGTTTTTCTCGAGCCACTTCTCGTCCTGCGGGATCGCCCCCTGCACCACCGCGACCGAGACGGCAGGCCCGGACGGCTGCGTCCACGAGTGGCGGTAGAGCGCAGCGCCCGCTGCCCAGGGAACGATCAGTGTCACCGCGGCTACCACGCGCTCGCGGGCACCGCCGCAGACCAGTGCCGTCAGCGCCCCGGCGCAGAGCAGCAGCAGCGCACTGACGCCGTACACTCCGGCGAGCGGCGCAAATCCCGCCAGCCACGTGTCGGTCTGCGAATAGCCGAGCGACAGCCACGAGAACCCCGACAGGAACCAGCCGCGCCACCACTCGACGAGCAGCCACGCCGCCGGCAGCGCCACGAGCCAGCGCGCGACGCCGCGCCGCGGCAGCCAGCGTGCCACGGCGTAGCCGAGACCGGCGTGGTAGAGAGCCATGATGCCGACCAGGCCGAGCATGAGCGAGAACGCGAGCCACAGCGGCGCTCCGCCGAAGCCGTGGATGCTGATATAGAGCCAGTAGGTTCCGGCGGCGAAGGTCGCGAACGTGAACCAGAAGCCGAGGCGCGCCGCCTCGCGCGGCGTCGCATCCTGCCACAGCCACATGAGCGTTGCGGGCGCGAGCACGGCCAGCGGCCACAGGTCGAGCGGCGCGAACGAGGTAGCGAGCAGCGCGCCGGCCAGCAGCGCCAGCAGCAGCCGCAGCAGCGCCGAGTCGGGCCGTGCCAGGACGTAGCGCTCTGGCGCCGCGGCCGCGACGGCGGTGGTGACTGCGGAGCGCATGCAGCTAGGCGGCGCCGCTTGCGGGGCGCTCTTCCGGGGGCGGTACGTCACGCGGCGCCACCAGACGCAGCGCATCGACACGGCGGCGATCGGCACGCAGCACGCGGAATTCGAAGCCGTCGAGGGTGACGGTCTCACCGCGCCGCGGCAGCCGCCCGAGCTGCTTCATCAGCAGCCCGGCGATGGTGTCGACCCCCTCGCCCTCGGGAAAGCGCGTGCCGAAGTACTCGTTGAACTCGTCGATGCGGGTCACACCACGCACGGTGAACTGCGCCGGCGCCTCGCGGCGGATGTTCTGATCGTCCTCGACGTCGAACTCGTCGTCGATCTCGCCGACGATCAGCTCGATCACGTCCTCGATGGTGCACAGCCCCGACACGCCGCCGTACTCATCGACCACGATCGCCATGTGGTTGCGGCTGCGACGGAACTCCTTGAGGAGCACGTTGAGACGCTTCGACTCGGGGACGAACACCGCCGGGCGCATGTACTCGCGGATATCGAAGCGCTCGCGCTTGTCGGTGCTCGTGCGTCGCAGCAGATCCTTGGCGAGGAGGATCCCGACGATGTTGTCGCGGTCCTCGTCCATGACCGGGAAGCGCGAGTGACCCGACTCCACCACCACCGGCAGGATGCGCGCCGCGGGCTCCTCGCGGCGCACGAACACCATCTGCGCGCGTGGCACCATGATGTCGCGCACCTGCAGATCGCCGACCTCGAGCACGCCCTCGAGCATGGTGAGCGCATCGCTATCGACGATGCCGCGCTCGGCGGCTTCGCGCAGTATCGCCAGCAGGTCCTTGCGGTCCTGCGGCTCCGACAGACCATGGGTGAGGCGTTTCAGCCAGCGTCCGGTGGTGTTGAGATCCTTGGCCATTGCGCCTCAGCTGAGATAGGGATTGGCGAAACCGAGACGGCGCAACACCGCCACCTCGCGGCGCTCCATGCGGAGCGCGTCGGCGGCGCGCTCGTGGTCGTAGCCGACCAGGTGCAGTGCGCCATGTACCACGAGGTGCGCCCAGTGCGCGCGCAGTGTCTTGCGCTGCGCGCGCGCCTCCGCGCGCAGCACGCGCGGGCAGATCACCAGCTCCCCGAGCGGCGGCGCGCGCGAGGCCGGCACCGCGGCGGCAGCAAACGACAGCACGTTGGTCGGCCGGTCGCGCCCGCGGAAGCGCGCATTGAGGCGCGCACTCTCGGCGATGCCGACCGTGCATACACCGAGCTCGCGCCCGCCGGCGCTCCGCCCGAGCGCAGCGCTCGCCCAGGAGCTGAGCTCGCGACGCGTCGGCGACCAGCCGCGCACGCGCCGCCGCAGCTCGAGACGCACGCCAGGATGCGGCGCCGTGTACCGCCTGTGGCCCGCGCGACGGGTGCGCACCCGACGCAGCGCTGCGCCACGGCGCCTCACGAGGGGCCCCCGCGCGACTCGTACGCCTGCACGATGCGCTGCACCAGCGGATGGCGCACCACGTCGTGGGCGTCGAAGAAAGTGAACGCCACGCCGTCGACTGCACGCAGCACGTCGACCACGTGCGACAGGCCCGACGGCTTGCCAGGGGGCAGGTCGGTCTGCGTGACGTCGCCCGTCACTACCGCCTTGGAGCCAAAGCCGATGCGCGTCAGGAACATCTTCATCTGCTCGATCGTGGTGTTCTGCGCCTCGTCGAGGATGATGAAGGAATCGTTCAGCGAACGGCCGCGCATGAAGGCGAGCGGCGCCACTTCGATGACGTTGCGCTCGATGAAGCGCGCCACGCGATCGAAGCCCATCATCTCGTAGAGCGCGTCGTACATCGGCCGCAGGTACGGGTCGACCTTCTGCGTCAGGTCCCCGGGCAGGAACCCGAGCCGCTCGCCGGCCTCCACCGCCGGGCGCACCAGGATCAGCCTCCGGACGCGATCGGCCTGCAGCGCCTCGACGGCGCAGGCCACCGCCAGGTACGTCTTGCCGGTGCCGGCCGGGCCGATGCCGAAGGTGAGATCGCGCGTGCGGATGTGCTCGAGATAGTCGCGCTGGTGCGCGCCGCGCGCGCGGATGCCACCGCGCGGCACGCGCACGCCGTGCTCGCGTGCGTCTTCATCCGCCGGCGGTCCCGACTCGCGCTCCCGCAGCGCCAGGTGCACGCGCTCGGGCGTGATTTCCTCGCTCTGCGTCAGCGTGAACAGCTCCCGCAGCAGGTCTTCGGCATCGACGGCCTGCGCGCCGCTCACACGGAAGGTATCGCCGCGCCGGTGGATGCGCACGTCGAGACGCGTCTCGAGCAGCCGCAGGTTCTCATCGAGCGGCCCGCACAGGTTGGCGAGCCGTGCATTGTCCGAGGGACCGAGCGCGAATTCCCGCCGCGGTTCGGGCGCTGAGACGGCCACGGGTGCTCAGCCGCCGGCCGCGGCGAGGGTCGCGGTGCGCAACATCACGGGCTCCTCGAGGTGCGCGCTGGCGAGGCGGCCGCGCAGGCTGTGCGGGCGAGCCGCCGTGACCACGACGTCGACGAAGCGACCAAGGAGGGAGGCGGGACCCGCGAAGTTCACCCAGCGGTTGTTGGCGGTGCGGCCGGCCAGCTCGCGCGCATTCTTCTTCGCCGCCCGCTCGACCAGCACCCGCTGCGCCGTGCCGACCATGCGCTCGCTGATGGTGCGCGCCTGGCCGTCGAGCTGCGCCTGCAGCCGCGTGAGACGCTCGTGCTTGACGGCGGGCTCGACCTCGTCGGGGAGCGACGCCGCGGGCGTGCCGGGGCGGCGGCTGTAGATGAAGCTGAAGGACTGGTCGAAACCCACCTCGCGCACCAGCGCGAGCGTCGCGGCGAAATCGCGCTCGCTCTCGCCCGGAAAGCCGACGATGAAATCCGAGGAGATCGAGATGTCGGGCCGCACGGCGCGCAGCCGCCGCACTTTGTCCTTGAACTCGAGCGCCGTGTAGCCGCGCTTCATGAGCGCGAGCACCCGGTCCGAGCCGCTCTGCACCGCCAGGTGCAGATGACTGGCGAGGCTCGGCACATTCGCGAACGCCTCGATCAGGCTGTCGTTGAACTCGAGCGGGTGGGAAGTGGTAAAGCGGATGCGCTCGACGCCCGCGATGCGCGCCACGTGATGAATGAGCGTGGCAAGATCGACCCGTGCCCCGTCGGCCATGGCGCCGCGATACGCATTGACGTTCTGCCCGAGGAGCGTGATCTCGCCCACACCCTGTCCGGCAAGCTGGCGCACCTCTTTGAGCACCGATCCGAAGGAGCGGCTCACCTCCTCGCCGCGCGTGTACGGCACGATGCAGAAGCTGCAGTACTTGCTGCAGCCTTCCATGATCGACACGTACGCGCGCGCGCCTTCCGCTCGCGGCGCGGGCAGACGGTCGAATTTCTCGATTTCGGGAAAGCTCACGTCGACGACGGAGCGCGCGCCGCGCCGCAGCGCGCCGAGCATCTGCGGCAGGCGGTGCAGGGTCTGCGGTCCGAACACCAAGTCGACGAACGGCGCGCGTTCGATGACGCCAAAGCCCTCCTGGCTGGCGACGCAGCCGCCGACACCGATGACGACCCCGGCCCGGCGCGCCTTGAGCGAGCGCCACTCGCCGAGGAGGGAGAACACTTTCTCCTGCGCCTTCTCGCGCACCGAGCAGGTGTTCATGATGAGCACGTCCGCCTCGCGTGGGTCGTTCGTGGCTTCGAGTCCGGCGCCAGCGCGCAGTACGTCCGCCATGCGGGCGGAGTCGTACTCGTTCATCTGGCAGCCGAAGGTCTTGATGAAGTAGCGGCCGGGCATAAACGGGCGAGGGCGAAATTCTACCCCAGGGAGGTTGCCGGGTTCGTTACAAGACCACGCGCCGAGAGTCCAACGACGCGCACGGAGCGTATAAAGTCCATCTGTGCCAGTGACTTACGCGCGACTGGTACCCTCACCATAACGGTTGTGGCGCCTGCGTCATCGTGTTCGGCGTGGGTGTGGGCTAGCGCTCCTGATGCACGCATGCGGCCCGCGCATCGCACGGGGGGCGCCGCCTCGGGCAGAGCCCTCAGCGTCAATCAAAACGGGATGTCATCGTCGAACTCCTCGCTCCGTGAGGCGCCGCTGCTGCCCGATTCCTCGGCATACGAGGGCGCCCCACCCCCGCCGCTGCGGCCGCCGGCCTCTGCGCCCGCGGTGCCTGGGGCGCCGCCCGCGCCGCCCGCGCCGCCCGTGCCGCCGCGTCCGCCGAGCATCTGCAGGTCGTTGCCGACGATCTCGGTGGAGTAGCGCTCGTTCCCTTGCTTGTCCTGCCACTTGCGGGTGCGGAGGCTTCCCTCGATGTAGACCTGCGAGCCCTTGCGCAGGTACTCCCCCGCGACCTCCGCCAGCCGCCCGAAGAGGGCCACTCGGTGCCATTCGGTGCGCTCCTGCTGCTCGCCCGTCTGCTTGTCGCGCCAGCTCTCGCTGGTGGCCACACGCAGGTTCGCCACCGTCGTGCCGGAGGGCATCGCGCGGGTCTCGGGATCAGCCCCGAGATTACCAATGAGAATTACCTTGTTGATGCCACGCGCCATGTGCAGATCCTCGAGGAAGGACGTCATTCTAGAGGAGCCTGGTCCCGCGCGCGAACCTCAGATCCGCCCGCGATGCGCCAGAAAGGCCGCGCCTCGGCTACCCTTACGCGGCCCGGAAGAGCACGACCTGCCCTGCGGAGCCTCACATGATCCGTACCTTCAGCGAGCACGAGATCGCCACAGTCCTGAGCTACGAGAAACTGATCCCGGCGATGGAGCGGGCGCTCGTGGCTTTCTCGGCCGGCCGGGTGACGCAGCCGGTACGTTCGCTGCTCACGGTCGAGAAAGAGCAGCGCTTCCTCGGAGTGATGCCGGCGGCGATGCCAGAGGGCATGGGTGCCAAGCTCGTCTGCTTCTATCCGAAGAACGCTGCCGCCGGATTGCCGACGCATCTCGCCACGATCGCGCTGTTCGACACCGAGACCGGAATGCCCCTCGCGCTTCTCGACGGGCGCCTCATCACCGAGATGCGCACCGCCGCCGTCTCGGCGGCGGTCACCCGACAGTTGGCGCCTGCGCGCGCGGGCGTGCTCGCGCTGGTCGGCGCGGGTGTACAGGCACAAGCGCACCTCGAGGCGTTGCGCCACGTGTGCCGCTTCGACGAGGTGCGGGTCTGGAGTCACACGCATGAGCATGCACAGCGCTTTGCGCAGGCCCACGGCGCGCGCGCCATGGAGCTCGAAGCGGCCGTGCGCGGCGCCGATGTGATCGTGACGGCTACCCTGTCGCGCGAGGTGCTGGTGCGGGGCGAGTGGCTCAAGGCGGGAGCGCACGTCAACGCGATCGGCGCCTGCCGGCCGACGTGGCGTGAGCTCGATGATGCGGCCGTCGCGGGCAGCATACTGATCGTCGACTCGCGCGAGGCGGCGCTCATCGAGTCCGGAGACGTGATCCTCTCGAAGGCACAGATCTTTGCGGAAGCGGGCGAGGTGTTCGCCGGCACGCGCCATCCGCCGCGCGGCGCCACCACGGTTTTCAAGTCACTCGGTCTCGCCGTGGAGGACATCGCCGCAGCGCGCCTGGTGTACGACGCGCTGACGGGGAGCTGAGGCAGCGTCAGTCAGCCGCGGCCGCGGATGCGCGCGGCGGCCTCCCTCAATAGGGCGGCGATGCGGCTTCTCTCTTCCGCCGGTGCGCCACGGCGCTCGCGCAGTGCCCGTTCGAGCTCATTCCGTGCCGCGCCAATGATCTCGTCTTGCTCGTCCTGGCCGCCAAAGATCTCACGCACGCGGCCCATCTTGCGTCCGATGTGCTCGAGCTGGTCCAGCATGGCGTCCGCGGCGTCCTGGTTCTCCCTGAGGTAGGCACGGCCGGATTCCGTGAGGCTATAGAGCTTCTTCGCGCCCTCGGCGGCGACATTCGTGTAGCCGACCTCTTCGAGCCAGGTAAGGGCGGGGTACACCATTCCGGGGCTCGGGCTGTAGAAGCCCCCTGAACGCTCCTCGAGCGCCTTGATCAGCTCGTACCCGTGGCTCGGGCGATCGGCGAGGAGCGCAAGCAGCACGAGCTGCAGGTCCCCGGACGCGAGGCGGCGCCCGGCGCGAAACGCCCGCCCGCCCATGCCGGTGCCGAAGCCTCCCGCGAATACGCCGAACCGGCTGCCGTGGCGATGGGCGAAGTAATACGCGCGCGGATCCTCATCAGCAAAACGCCCGCGGCTACGATGAAAAAAATGATGCATGAGAGTCCTCACGGGTCCTTGTACGTGGTGGATGTTATCATTAGCTATATCTTACGATATATTTATTGATATACAAGCCTCCCCCCACTCTCCCCAGTTCAGGTGGGTCCGTGGGTTGAAGTAGCGCCGACGCGTACCATTGACGGTTCAATGCAGCACATCCGCGTGCGCGGTGCGCGCACCCACAACCTGAAGAATCTCAGCCTCGATCTGCCGCGCGAACGGCTGATCGTGGTCACCGGGCTTTCGGGCTCGGGCAAGTCCTCGCTCGCCTTCGACACGCTGTATGCGGAAGGCCAGCGTCGCTACGTCGAGTCGCTGTCCGCCTACGCGCGCCAGTTTCTCTCGACCATGGACAAGCCTGACGTCGACAGCATCGACGGGCTGTCCCCGGCAATCGCCATCGAGCAGAAGGCGAGCTCGCACAACCCGCGCTCGACGGTCGGCACGGTCACCGAGATCTACGACTACCTGCGCCTGCTCTATGCGCGTGCCGGCACGCCGCGCTGCCCGGAGCACGGCATCGACCTCTCGGCACAGACCGTGAGCCAGATGGTCGATCAGGTGCTGCGGCTGCCCGAGGGCCTGGCCGCGGCGCTGCTCGCGCCGGTGGTGAGCGAGCGCAAGGGCGAGCATCTGCAGGTGCTGGAGGATCTCGCTGCGCAGGGTTTCGTTCGCGTGCGCATCGACGGCCGCATCCACGAGATGGAAGCGCTCCCGCAGCTCGACGGCAAGAAGAAGCACACCATCGAGGCGGTGGTGGATCGCCTGCGCGTGCGCCCCGATGCCGGGCAGCGGCTCGCCGAATCGTTCGAGACGGCGCTGCGCCTCTCGGGCGGCCTCGCGCGACTCATCTTCCTCGATGAGCCCCGCCGCGAGGCACTCACGTTCTCGAGCCGCCATGCGTGCCCGGTCTGCGGCTACAGCGTGCCGCCGCTCTCGCCGGCGCTGTTCTCGTTCAACAACCCGAGCGGCGCATGTCCGAGCTGCGATGGCCTTGGCGTACAGGAGTTCTTCGATCCGCAGCGTGTCATCATGCACCCACATCTGTCGCTCGCGGGCGGCGCGGTGCGCGGCTGGGACCGCCGCAACGAGCACTACTTCCAGCTCATCCAGGCGCTCGCCCGCCACTACGGCTTCGACATCGAGACGCCCTGGGCCGAGCTGCCCGAGCACGTTCGCCACGTGTTGCTCAACGGCAGCGGCGCGGAAGCCATCGAGTTCAGCGACCGTGCGCAGTCCGGGCGCAAGGCGCGCCGGCGCCACCCATTCGAAGGCATCCTGCCGAACCTGACACGCCGCTACCGGGAGACCGAGTCGCCGATGGTGCGCGAGGAGCTCGCGCGCTACCTCGGCGTGCGGCCGTGCCCTGAATGCCACGGCACCCGCCTCAACCGCGCCGCGCGCTTCGTGTTCATCGCCGATCGCAGCCTTCCCGAGGTGTCGCACCTCACGGTGGGCAGGGCGCTCGGGTTCCTCGGGCAACTGCAGCTCGGTGGCTGGCGCGGCGAAGTGGCGACCAAGATCGTGAAGGGCGTCCTCGAGCGGTTGCGCTTTCTCGCCGACGTCGGGCTCGACTATCTCACGCTCGACCGCAGCGCCGAGACGCTCTCCGGCGGTGAGTCGCAGCGCATCCGCCTCGCCAGCCAGGTCGGCTCGGGTCTCACCGGAGTGATGTACATCCTCGATGAGCCCTCGATCGGGCTGCATCAGAGAGATAACCGCAGGTTGCTCGCCACCCTCAAGCAGCTGCGTGATCTCGGCAACACGGTGATCGTCGTCGAGCACGACGAGGAGGCGATCCTGGAGGCCGACCACGTCGTGGATCTCGGCCCCGGTGCCGGGGCGCATGGCGGGCATCTCGTCGCACAGGGCACGCCGCGTGACATCGCGGCGAATCCCGCCTCGATCACCGGGCAGTATCTTTCGGGCAGACGCCGCATCGAGCTGCCGCACCTGCGCATGCGCCCCGATCCCGCGCGGCAGATCACTATCGTCGGCGCCCGCGGCAACAATCTGCGCAACGTCACTGCGCATATCCCGCTCGGTCTTTTCACCTGCGTCACCGGAGTCTCCGGCTCAGGCAAGTCGACGCTCATCGTGGACACGCTGTTCGGCCACGCCGCCGCGCGCCTCACCGGTGTACGCGTGACGGCCGCGCCGTGTGAGAGTATCGAGGGACTCGAGCAGATCGACCGCGTCATCGACATCGACCAGAGTCCGATCGGACGCACGCCGCGCTCCAATCCTGCCACCTATACAGGCCTCTTCGCGCCGCTGCGCGAGCTGTTCGCCGCCGTGCCGGAGGCACGCGCACGCGGCTACGACGCCGGGCGCTTCAGCTTCAACGTCAAGGGCGGGCGTTGCGAGGCCTGCCAGGGCGATGGCGTCATCCGCGTGGAAATGCACTTTCTTCCGGACGTGTACGTCCCCTGCGACGTATGCAAGGGCCAGCGTTACAACCGCGAGACGCTCGAGATCCGTTACCGTGGCAAGAACATTCACGAAGTGCTTGAGATGACGGTCGAGGAAGCCTCGCGCTTCTTCCAGAACGTGCCGGCAGCGGCCGGCAAGCTCCAGACACTCACCGACGTCGGCCTCTCGTACGTGAAGCTCGGGCAGAATGCCACCACGCTCTCGGGCGGCGAGGCGCAGCGCGTGAAGCTCTCCCGCGAGCTCGCCAAGCGTGCCACCGGCCGCACGCTCTACATCCTCGATGAACCCACCACGGGACTGCACTTCCACGACGTCGAGCAGCTGCTGCACGTGCTGCATCGCCTGCGCGACGAGGGCAATACCATCGTGGTTATCGAGCACAACCTTGACGTCATCAAGACCGCCGACTGGCTGATCGATCTGGGTCCCGAGGCGGGTGAGGGTGGTGGCGAGATCGTGGTGACCGGTACGCCCGAGGGGGTTGCCGCGTGCGATGTCTCGTGGACCGGGAGATACCTGGCCCCGCTGATCGAGCATGGCGAGCGCCGGCGCCACTCCTCTGAGGTCCGGCGCAGCCAGGCTCCGGCTGCAGTAGGCGGATCGTAAAGCCCTGATTCAAATAACATATTGTGGATAATGGGGTGCATGGGGTACCGGGTCGAAGGGCCACGTCGAAACGCATGCGCGCGCATTGCAAATGCGAACCGTTCTCATTCATACTTCTGTAATGGACGCCTCCGCTACACCCGCCGGCCTTGGCTTGGAGCCCGGCTTCGTGAGCCTCGCGGCCCTGCCGCCCGGGGCACGCGGAGCCGTCGTCGGCGTCGGCTCCCGCGCCACACCGCTGTCGGCGCTCGAGCGGCGGCTGCTCGAGTTTGGCTTCGTACCCGGCGAGCAGGTCGAGATCATCGCCGAGGCGCGCCCGGGACGTGATCCGTTCGTGGTGCGCGTCGGTCACACGACGCTCGCTCTGCGCCGGCGGGAGGTGCAGAGCGTGTGGGTTGATTTGCATCACTGCGAATCAATCGCCCCACCCCGAGCGCAAGTGGCCGCGTCAGCGCAGCGGGTAGACTTGCACCACTCCGTTGCAGCCACCCCACCCCAAGCGCAACTGGCGCAGCTCCACCCCGCCAGATCCCCATGAACGCCCCCGCGGCTGCGGCACTCGCCGCGCCGCAGATCAGTCTCTCGCTCGTCGGCGTCCCCAACTGCGGCAAGACCGCGCTCTTCAACCGCCTCACGGGCAGCCGCCAGAAGGTCGCCAACTATCCGGGCGTCACGGTCGAGCGCAAGGAAGGCCGCTTCATCGGGCCGCGTAGCGGGCGCACCTTCCGCGTCGTCGATCTGCCCGGCGCCTACAGTCTCGAGCCCGCGACCCTCGACGAGGCGATCGCCCGCGATGTGGTGCTCGGGCGCCATGCCACCGAGCCGCCACCGGACCTGCTGGTGTGCGTGGTCGATGCAACCAACCTGCGGCTGAATCTGCGCCTGGTGCTCGACCTCAAGCGCCTCGGTCGACCGATGATCATTGCACTCAACATGAGTGACGTCGCGGCTCAGCGCGGCTACGGGCTCGACCGCGCCGCGCTCGAGCGGGCGCTCGGGATAGCGGTAGTGCCGACCGTCGCCGTGCGAGCGGGCGGTGAGCGCGAGCTCGTCGAGGCCATTGACGCCTACGGCTTCGCCGAGCGCGCGCTCGCCGGCACGCGCACGCCGCTCGCCGCGCCCGCGCCCGCGAGCGCCGCCGAGATCGAGGCGACGCAACGCGAGGTGCGTCGCGTGCTCCACGACAGCGGTTACCGCGTCCCCGCGCGGCTCGCGGCGCTCACGCGACTCGATGCCCTCGTGCTGCACCCGGTCGCCGGTCCGCTGCTGCTCGCGACCGTGCTGTTCCTCATGTTCCAGGCGGTGTTCAGCTGGGCCAAGGCGCCACAGAACCTCATCAACCTCGGCGTGCAGTCGGCAGCGGCTCATCTCGCTAAGGTGTTGCCGCCCGGACCGCTGCGCGGCCTGCTGCTCGACGGCGTGATCGCCGGCGCCGGCAGCGTGCTCGTATTCCTGCCGCAGATCCTGATCCTGTTCCTGTTCATCCTGGCGCTCGAGGATTCCGGCTACCTGCCGCGCGCGGCGTTCATGCTCGATCGTCTGATGGGACGCGTCGGCCTTTCGGGACGCGCCTTCATTCCGCTCCTGTCGAGCTTCGCCTGCGCGATTCCCGGCATCATGGCCGCGCGCACCATACCCTCTTCGCGCGACCGCCTCGCGACCATCATGATCGCGCCGCTCATGACCTGTTCGGCGCGGCTGCCGGTGTACGCTCTGCTGATCGGGGCCTTCATTCCGCAACGCGCGCTGGGGATCTTCAACCTGCGCGGACTGGTGCTGTTTGCGCTGTACGTCGCCGGTGTCGCCAGCGCGCTGGCGGTCGCCTTCGCTCTCAAGCGTACGGTGATGCGCGGCGAGTACCGGCCGCTGCTGCTGGAGCTGCCTGAGTACCGCCTGCCGCACCTGTCGAACCTGCTGCTCGGTCTGTGGGAGCGTGCGCGCATCTTCCTCACACGCGTCGGCACCATCATCCTCACGCTCATGGTGGTGCTGTGGTTCCTCGCGAGCTTCCCGGCGCCGCCGGCGGGCGCGACCGGGC